>Ga0187849_1000412_pt1 | contig 59455 bp, 43 predicted proteins | sample June2016WEW_4_10_2_FD_132412 | JGI IMG/M metagenome (GOLD analysis project Ga0187849, IMG submission 132412) | Peatland microbial communities from SPRUCE experiment site at the Marcell Experimental Forest, Minnesota, USA - June2016WEW_4_100 | ecosystem: Environmental > Terrestrial > Soil >... | reverse complement strand
CCCTCGCGGATCGAGCACGTGAACGGCCGCCAATCGCGACCGACATTGCACGGGAGGGAGCCGGGCGAGGGTGCATCGGCGAAGGGCTGAATGCTCCGGTAAGCCAACCACTGGAACCGGGCCTTCCCGGGCTTGTCGGCGCGCGCCCAGAACGACACGGTGTAGATCATTTGTGGCCTTGGCCGAATTGCGCGGCTGGGCGAGGAGACGACATAGCCGCGCGTGTTGGCCGGGTGGTGGATGCGGAAGCACGCCTGCCCTTTGCGCGGCTGAGTGGTGTCCCGCGTGTAATTGGCGGGCACTTTGAACTCCTCGGCGCCCCACATCGCCCAGTTGGCTAGCGGACTTTCGGGAGAGGGCGTTTCAAAGTCATCCAAAAAAACCACATTGCTGTCTTCCCCCCAGGAAGCCCACGCAAAGACGGCAGAGAAAAGGAGGATCAGCAACTTCATACGTTGGTTTCCGTGGAAGAGGCAATTCTCTTCGCGGTTTGTCTCCGGTTATTTTGGCTCGGTCTTGCCGATCGTCACCTGTCGCCGCGAGAGCGTTGGACTCCACCGTTGACCGTCGCAGGACGCTTTCGCAGTCAACTGATACTGACCCTCGCCAGCCGGCGCGGCCAGCTCACAATCGCAATTCGACCGGCCTGCCGCCGGCACTTCAAACGCTTGCTCCGTCTGCGAAACGACTTTGCCGCCGCGCGCTGCTTGCCACCCCAGCGTCAGCCGGCCTCGCAACGGCGCTGGCATATCGTTGACGAGCGTCACGCGATACGAACGCTTCGCGCCGGCCGCCAGCGCCGGCTGCCAGAAATCGAGACAGACACCGAGTGGCTTGAAGGCCTCGCGCAGGTAGTCCTCAAAATGAGGCTCCAGTTTCAGCGCGGCAACGTCGCGGAAGTTGTCGCACGTGAAGGCGTCCGGCAAGTCGCCGTCGAGGTAGGCGAGATACATCACGCCGGCGTACCGCCGCTGCGCGCGCCAAAACTCCGTCAGACCCCCGAGCAGATAGCCGTTGAGCGCAAACCGCTGCTGCGGCGTCGCGTTCAGGCCGAGGAGGTGGTCATAGACTTTCTGGGTGAGATGCGTCGGCGTGCCGTCGCGGTGCAGCCAGAGCCAGTCGTATTCGTTGATGAGCGCGGCGTGCTCGGCCTGCGCCGCCGCCGGGGCCGGCCAGCAGCCGGCGGGCAGGCTTTGTTGGGCCGCGTTCTCCAGGTCGGTCATCTGGAAAAACGGCGGCTGCTTGCCGAACATATGATTGACGAACTTGTAAGGGTGAACCTCGTAGGGATCGTCCGGCGCGTCCGGCCTCATGTAACCGTTCTCCCACGGCCGGCCGGAGAGATCGAGGCCGCGCACTGCTGGTACGAGTTTGCTGAGGAAATCCCAGTGGGTCTCGTTGGAAGCGTCCCAGATGACGACGCTGGGATGGTTCCAGTTGTCGCGCACGAACTCCCGCACCTGTTCAATAATGTCATCCTGCTTCCATAGCTCATGGCGCAGTTGCTTCGTGGGCGTCGCCTCACGGTCGCTCCAAATCGGAAACTCCCATTGAAGCAGCAGCCCGGCTTCGTCGGCAATGTCGAGCCATTGTCGCGGCGCGGGGCCGATGCAGATGCGGAACGCGTTCCAGTTCATCCGGTGCGGAATATCGGCGAGGAATTTTCTGACCCACGCCACGTTCCACGGCAGCCCGCCGCTCTGCGGGTCGCCGAAGAACCGGTGGAGCGTAATGCTGGCGCCGCGCAGGTAATAAAACTTGCCATTGAGCATCGGCAGCCGCGTGGCGGGGTCGAAGTGAAACTCGCGCATCCCAAACCGGGTCGAGCGCGTATCGCCGCCGGTGCTCGTTTCCAGCAAGTAGAGGAAGGGATTGTCGGGCGACCAGAGCACCGCGTTGGGCACCGGCACGGTTTGGGTGATCGTCTTCTGCTCGCCGGCGGCCAGTTGGATTTGCCGGCGCTCCGGCGCTCGGGCGGGTCGCTTGCCTTTCCACGGGCTGACTTGCTGGGCGAGTTCCACCGTGCGGGCCGCGCCGAAATTCTGCAGCCGCGTCTGCACGAGGATCTCGCTGCTGGCGATGCGGGGCGCGACCTGAACGTCCTCGATGACCGGGTTGTCGGCGAACCGCACCTCGACGTGGTCGTAAATGCCGGGCGTCCACGGGCCTTTCTCGCCGTCGCTGCCCCAGAATGCCCAGTCGGGCATCGCCCCCGGATGCGCGCCGATGCGGATGACCAGCCGGTTGTCGCCGCTCCAGTTCATCGCGCTCGTGATATCGAATCGGCCCGCCGTGAAGCAGCCCGCGTGCTCGCCAATCTTCTGCCCGTTGAGCCACACGCTCGTGCCGAACTGCGCCTTGTTCACGACCAGCGTGGCGTGCTCGCGGCGGACCGGCGCGCGAAACGTCCGTTCATACCAAAAAAAGTTCCGCTTCTGCCGCGTGCGGCCGGGGCCCTCGCACGGCCCCCGCAGCAAGCCGTGGCTTTGCATCGTAAATACAAACTCGTGCGTCTCATATTGGTCCGCGTCAGGAAACGCCGGCCGCGCCTCGTGCGCCAGCCCCGGCACGGGGACTTTATGTGAGAACGACGCCGGCATCGTGTCCGGCGCGACGCCCTCCTCGACAAGCCAGGTGCCGTCCAGGGGCACGACTTCGGCGGCGAGCGCGCCGGTGAAAAAAACTGTTGCCAGTGAAAACCAAAGGTTCCGAGAGAAATATGGTTTGGGCGGTTTCATAAGCACCTCAATTGACGTTTGTTTTCCTTGTTCAATTCATCACCGAGGGATGGGAGCGGAGGTGTTCGGAACGGGCAAAGCACTGAAGTTCGCCCCGCTGGACAACAACTCGAATCCTGCTCCCCTTCTCCGCGCCCATCCGATTCATTGACTCCTTCGATGGCGAAGCGCATCGTCCCGAGTTTTCGCGCTTGTTCGACGGCCCGTTTTGAGTCCGTGATGAGGAGGAGCCGAATGCCGTGCTGGCCCAGGTCGAGGTACTTGCGCAGCACGTCCTCTTTGAAGGTGCCGTCGCGGATATGCCGGACACCCGGTTCCAGCAAGCGCGGTTTCAGGATGCCCTCGTAATCGCAGCAGGTGGTGTCGTAGTAGCCGAGGTGCGTGTTGACGCCGACAAAGTGACTCCTGTCATCCGCATGGCGGTCAGCATGGCCCGCCAACGCAGCTCCACCTCCTCACCTGTCACGATCTTAAACTCTTCCCTCACCGAGCCCGTTTTTCGTCAGGTACCCGTAGCTCTCCTTGAGCGCGACGAAGATGTCGGTGGCGCAGGTGTCAAACTCGACAATCAACCACTCGACCTGGTTCCGGGACGCGCTGATGATGCTCTTGATGTCCTGCACGCCCGTGGCAAGGAATGCGGCGGCGAGGATGGCGGTGATTGATTTCAATCGGTTCTTGCCAGTTGGATTTGATAGACGTTCACCGCGCGCCAACGGTCCGGCGCAGCCGGTTCCAGTATAAGGTGAAACACGCCGGGCCGGTCGAACTCGAACTCACCGAAAGAAGCCAACAGCGGCCTGAACCAGCCGGCGCTCTTTGGCACTTCAGCAGACCGGCTCTGGCCGGCGACGGTCACTTTCAGTTCGCTTGAGCCGTAGGCAGAGGAGAACTCGCCGCGCAGCGTGTAGCGCCCGGCGGTCTTCACGGGCACCAGCCAGTGCAGCCGGTCACCAGGCGCGTCCCAAAAACCGATGTTGGGCCGGCCCTCATTCAGCTTCAGATACATCTCGCGGCCGTACCACTCGCCGCCCTGGGGCGCGTCTTCGCACCCCACGGTGACTGGCCTCCAGTGCGTGTAGATGCCAAACTCCGCGTCGTAGAACCACTCCGGGTCCTGGTGTGCGTGGAGCGACGGCCAGTCTGGTTTGAACGGACCTTGAGCAGTCTGCCCGACCAGGTCCTGCGGCTCCGCTGCCGGCGCCGTCAGCACGGCCACCAGCAACCCTGCCAATACCAAGAGCGTTTCGATTCCCGAATTGCTGTTCCCATCGAGAATGTCTTCAAGGGCGTTCATGCGTTCATGTCAGCGGGGTTGAACAGGGTTGGCGGCGGGCGGTTCCATGCGGCCGCTGTAGAAATCGTCCAGCAAAGTGAACGCCTCCGGGTCGTAGGCCCTCAGTCCTTGGCGGCCCACGGCGGGCTTGGGGCCCTTCATGTCGAGGTCGCCGTGCGTGCCGAAGTACCACATGGTGAGTTCGGCAAAGAACTCATCATAGTTGGAGCCCGCATACGACCCGGCCCAAAGCCCACGCTCGAGCGAGCGCCGGTACTGCTGCCGAACCTTTTCCCGGATCGCGCTCGACACGCCGTAGCCCAGAATGTTGTGCGCGAACTCGTGGATGCAGATGTCGCGACCGCGGTAGCGATCCTTCTCCAGCTTCAGCAGGTTCTCCTCACCGCAGGAGGTCAACAGTCCGCCCATCCCGCGGGTCCGCTGGTCGCGGGTCAGACCGTTGTATTCGGCCAGAGGTTTGCCCTTGTCCTGGCGCCATTCCGGCAAATCGGTCGTGACCTGGTCACGTCCGATGATGTGCAACTCGGCGCCCGCGGTGCGCAGGCTTGCGCGCGCGCTGGGGAGGTTGCTCAGCATCATCGAAAGCCGTTCGCGCGCGGCAAAGAGGGCCTCATCCACGACGTTGGCGGGCGCCTTGATGGGGATGCCCTCGTAGCTCAGGCGCTTGGCGAAAAAGCCGCTCTCGGGCGGATCAATCACTCTTATGACCGGGTCGTGTGTGACCAGCGGCACGGCGGGAGGGCGGAAGCTCGCAGGTTGCCGGGCGGCGCAGGTCAAGACCATCGCCGCCATGCACGCCCAAAGAGGCGGCAGTTTCCCAAAAGGCCGGTATCTCATGGGCGGATTGAACACGAACCCTGCCGGCCGTGGCAAGCGCACCGTGGTGCGAAGCGCGGCAGAAGGCCGCGCGCGAGACCTTGGCAGGGTCGTGATCAGTCACCCGGGAATTCTCCCGAGCACATCGCTCAGACCGTGGGCGATAGCACCGGGGAAGACGCTGCCGGGTCCTTCGCGCATCATGGCATGGACAATGCAAATGTCGCGGTTCTTGGAACAGACGCGGGGCCAAATCGTGGAGGTGCTTTCGCCAGACCTTCGGGTATTCACCCCCGCGCACATTCGAGGGGGCGGGCTCAGCCGCGGTCCAGGAAGCCATGAGGATCTTCGACAGGTCCGGTGGATACGTTGCCGGCAAGGCTCCCTCCTTCGGGAACGTGATGGGGGAGTCCGCCATCATGGTGCCAGGGCGCGCTCCAGTGTTGATGGCATTCCGGTCCGCCGGCGCAGCTTCCGCCCCACCGCGGGGTCGGTTCGCTCGTCCAAGTGGGAATCTGCGGTGACAGTGAATGTGAAGGGGCTTCGAGAGGTTGGCGCAGCCCATGGCGGGAATGTTCTTCATGTAGGAAGATCCGAAGTAGGTCGCGTCGCGCTCCAACAATTCTTCGGCCTCTCGATCCTCGAACCGCAAGGATTCCCGATTGATATAGACGATATACTCGCCTGGTTTGCTCCGCACCCTTGGGACGCTTGGAGAGTGGTGAATGACGTAACCATCGTCCGGCTCTCGGCGGGCGAGCCGCTCCCGAGTCCACGGGCACATGCACGCCGTTCGATCGAGCCGCTTTGCTCCATGTAGCCATCAATCAATTCCTCATCTGTGGACACGGCGAAGCTCAACCCGACTGGTACGCAGGGATCGGGGCCGGGGTGCTCGCTTCGCACGTGCTGGATCATCTCGCTGGTTGGGCTGCTCCAAGACGGATCAGGAACCGCAAAATCGCAGTGCGGACAGCAGTAGAGCTGCCTGGGGCGTTCGACGTTTTCGGAAGACGTCTGGCAAGCTACGCGATGCGGGCGGGAAATCTCAGTTCGGTGCGCGCCATACAAATGCAAACGAAGGCCCAAGGCCGAGTCGAAAAGCTGTTGATCGAACGGGCATTTTAGCAGCTTTCGGGCCAGCCTGTCGATGACGATCCCGCTCATGTGTTACGCTCGCGGAAGCGATGGTAGCTGGCGTCTCTGGATTGTCGAGTCCGCCGCCCAGCCCGCCGGACATCAATAGGCAACACCTCGGTCATCACGGAGAAAAGGTAAGGTTAGGAGAGGGTCGCAACATGAGGATGGCCGAGGATCTTGCCATCCGTGGTCACGAGCGTCAGTCTCTCCAGGCGGGCGGCGGCAGAGCTGCACGGTGCCAACGGGCCATAGAGAATTCTTGAGTTGGCATCGAGCCGGCTTTGGAATAGAACACGCAAAAACACTGAAAAATGAGCGCGCCAATAACCCACTCTCCCTTTCTTGCTGGGGCGCAGGAAAGCAACATTCGATCATCGATTCTGGGTGGCCGTTTAGGATATGCACTCCTGGCCTTGATGCTCCCATTTTGCCATTTGTGCGCTGCAACGTACGACTCCTATGGTGGCTGGCTGGAGTTCAAAGGCAAACAGAGCGGCTTTTTCCACACGGAGCAGATTCAGGGCCGATGGTGGCTGGTCTCGCCGGAAGGGAACGCGTTTTTCTCCAAGGGCGTTGACCACGTTGCTTTCACGCCAGAGTCGGATTCCGCGCCGAAGGCCCCGGACGATCCGGCGGCGTGGGCGAGAACCACTGCGGAGCAGTTGCGAGGCTGGAACTTCAATACCCTGGGCGCGTGGTCGTCGCCCCAGCTTTACACCGCCGGCCTGGCGTATGCTCCGATGGCCGACGTGGCGGCATCCGCCGGACGGGATGTCTGGCTCAAGGGAGGAGTCATTGACTATTTCAGTCCCCAGTTCCAACAGGCGGCCGACCGCGCGGCGCAAAGAATCTGCGCCCCGCGCGCCAACGATCCGTGGGTGCTCGGCTACTTCACGGATAACGAGCTGCGCTGGGGCGCCGATTGGCGAGGAACCAACAGCCTGCTGGAACAGTACCTGCAGCTGCCTGCGAATGCTGCCGGTTGCCAAAAGGCAACCGCATTTCTCAACGCGCGCGGCCATGCTCCCAACGGCCCAAGCGCCGAAGACCAGAGCGAGTTCCTGGGCCTGGTCGCGGCCGAGTATGCCCGCGTGGCGAGTGAGGCGATCCGCCGCGCCGACCCAAACCATCTGGTTCTTGGCTGCCGGTTTGCGTTATATCCGGGAGACGCCGCGATACGGGCGGTGGGCCGGTATTTCGACGTGATTTCATACCACAGCTATAATTCCATGCCGCCTGTCGACCGCCTGGAACAGATCACCCGTCTGACCGGGAAGCCCATTCTGCTCTCGGAGTTCAGTTTCAAAGCCATGGACAGCGGATTGCCCAATACCAAAGGTGCGGCCAAGCCGGTGGCCACCCAGGAAGACCGTGCCAAAGGACTTGCCAGCTATGTGGAGGCTCTGGCCGCTTTGCCGGGGTGTGTGGGTTACCACTGGTTTCAGTACCGCGACCAGCCCAAGGAAGGCCGCCGCCTCGACGGTGAGAACAGCAACTACGGCGTAGTGAAAATAGACGGGTCTCCGTGGGAAACGCTCACCAGCCGCATGAAAGCGGTCAACGGCGAGATCGAAGACCTGCGCGCCAAAGCCCCAGTGCGTTGACGACCCGGGAGCCCAAGCGCCTGGAATGGCTCGAATATGCCGGTGGCGAACAGACCTGGGGTTGGGTGGAAACCGGTCACCAAACGGCGTTCCAGACCATCACGGGCCCCATCTTCGAGTTCGGCTTCCCCGATTCCCTTCTGCAAAGGTGGGCGGCATTCCTGCACGAACTGGCTGAGGGGCGAGCCCCCAAGCGCTTGGGCGGACTGCTCCGCTACGATTACCGAGAAGCTGCGCGAGCATCCCGTGTGCGCGAGTCTCCGGAAGGCACACGTCATCAATCCTGTCAACGATCGTGTCCGTTGCGGAAGGCGCGCCGGCTGTAGCGGACAATCTCTTCCGCTGCCTCCATGGTTTCCAGGGTTGCCCAGATAAACAGACGTGTCGGATCCAGCTTGCGGGCGAGGAGGTCCAGTTCACGCTTCAGATCGGCATCACCCCCGTGCCCATGCCCGTAATAGAGTTGGACCGATTTCCCTCCCGCCTGAATCCCTCCAAGCACATTCAACCATTCTGAGGGCAGGGGTTGGCCAGCGCCTTGAATCCATTGGATGCAGTCCAACCGCTCCAAACGAAGCAGCAACGGCAGGTGCCGCAACGCTCCGGGACCGTCCAGGTGATAAAGCGCCTGATCGACGTGGGTGCAGCACTGCAGGTTGTCTTGCCAACAAAAGTCCTCGAACATCCGGGCACTAATCATGCACGAGTAATCATTCTGTCCGATACAGAGGAACCGATCGCTGCTCCACCCCATCGTCCAGTTCGAGCTCCCCTGCCCGCTCGGCAGAACGATGGCCGACACGGTGTCCACCACAAATTTCCACAGGCCAGTGACCTGCCGCATGGCGCGGTGGATCGCCGCCCCGCGAGTCAGCAGGTCGGCGGCCAACTCCTCGGCGCCACGGATGGCACTCAGCGCGTCGATGCCCGAATGCAAATCCGGATAGCCGGTCACCCATTTGCCCCGGCCCGCCCGCACGGACTCGCGCAGGAGTTGGAGGTAAGTCCGCCACCACCGGTTGTCCGGGTCGATCCGGAGTTCCGGGTGCGCATCCCAGTCCTGCACAAAGGGCTTGCTCCAGGAAGTCGATTGCCGCGGCCGGAGCAGCAGATCGGCGCCGAGCCAGGCGGCAAACTGATCCGGCCCCAGCCAGGGGCAAAAGACCGGCAAGGCATCCCCGGCGTAATGGGTGCCAGACAGGGCGCTCTCCGCGGCCGCGATCACGTAATCCACGTTGGTCCACAACTCCTCCTCGCTGGCAGGCTGAGGCACTGCCCGACTCGGCTTGGCTCCCGGCACGGTCACCCACATCAAGGGGCCCTCCTCCATTTCCCCCTTCCAGAAGGCCTGGTTGCGCTGCAGCGCTTTCAACCGCTGCCGGTCATCGATGTAAACCGTTTCCATTTCCGCTGCATTTTGCCTGAAGACCGACCTGGAATCTGCACTTCGGTTGTGCCTCCCCTGCCGGCGGCAGACCTCCGACGTTGAGGAAATCCCAGCGCTGGGTGGTCACTGTTCAGGCCTTCGTTTGCGGGCGAGGATTCCATCGATCAAACCCGACGCGTTGTCATGAAAGATCGCGGCGATCAATTTGGGGTCGGTTAGCCCCAACTCCGCGCAGGCCTGTTTGATGGCGCGGAGGTCCTCGTACATGAACAGCGTATAGCGCGCCTCAAGGCCGGGAGCCTCGCGGTCTTTGTTGAAATAAAAGGGATGGTCGGTCCGGTTGACATAAGCGCGGTCGCGGTACTGCCGCCGCCCGCGCATGTAAAGGATCGGGGTGTCGGAGCCGTAAATGACGCGCCGCGGTCCGAACTGCTCGAGGGCCACCCGATGACAGACCGGGTTCAGGACCGCCGAGGTGTCAAAGAACAAACACGGGTCGTCGGCGAATTGCGGCAGGGCCTCTAGCGCGTGGGGCGCGGTGTAGCAGCGGCCGAGGTGGGCTATCACCAGCACGATATTCGGATAGCGCCGCCGAAGCTCGCGGATCTCGAGGATGTTTTGCGGGTGCCCGAGGCGGCCGGCCCTTGGCACATGGAGGGTTACCCAGGCGCCCCGGTCGTTTGCCACCTCCAGGATAGTGTGCGGCAGGAAATCGAAGATGCCGGCCTCGAGGTGCGCGTCCCGGGTCTCACGATTGGCGCTGATGAGCGAGTAGTAGGGCTTGAGGCCGATGACGCCCGGCGCGTCGAGCAGCGCCGCCACCTTTTCCTGTGTCCATTGCGGGCGGACCACTGCCAGGCTGTGCCAGCCTCGCCGCGGGCACTCCTGCTGCAAATAGGCATTCCCCAGGTCGAGGTCGAAGTCCAGATCGGGCATGGCAAAGGCCACACAGGTCAACTCACGGTTGGGAAAGACGGTGCGATAGCACCGCTCGGCCGCCGCTGCCGGGATCGGCTCGAACAGCTCGTTCACCCAGTATTGTCGGCGCATGGTCTCGGTCATGGGCGTGAGACGATGCGCCGGTTCCGCCACGTGGGTGTGCGCGTCGATCAGTTGGCGGGGAAGCCAGCCTTCGAGATGCTCGTTCCAGAAGGCGCGGTCCACGTCGGTGTACTGCCACACAAAATGCAGAGGGGTCGGAGTCATGATGGCCGGGCTTTGGTCAAGGGGAGCGAGCGAGCGTATTGCTGATACCGTTCTTGGTAAAACGAGGCCGCCGAACCGGGCTCGACCTGGAAAGTGGCGGGTGCCATGGCTTCAGCCAGGGTGGCCAGAGGTTCATCCGGATCGAACAACCCGGGCCGCGGCTCGGAGGGATCGACGGATTCTGTCAAAGGACCGTTTTCAAGCATGAGTTGGATAGGCTATGGTCAAGTATTTCCCCGATGCATTTGGCCCACTCGGCAGTCGCTTTCTTCGAGGAGCTTGCGGAAGCTTCCCAACACGAAATCGACTACCGCATCGTCGGCCAGCAGTCCCAGTTTGGTTAGGAGCGTGCTGTGGCCTTGGTGGTAAGCATGCACGCGCGTCCACAGCCCCGCCTCGAGCAGCCGCCCGTGGAACTGTTTGGCCGCTTCCACGTGCCTGAACTTCAAGCCCGTCAGGTGCGCTCGTCCTTGGGCGCCCAGGAGTATCGCCGGATGCTCGGCCGCCAGCGCGCCCATGCCGTCATGGATGCGCCGGCCCGCTTTCCGAATTCGATCCGCCTGCTGCCGGATCAGTTCCAAGGAACAAAGCGCGACAAACGCTGGCATCGCCGCCGACCCGTTGGTGCTGATCGCGTCGTATTGCTCCAGCACGTCGTGCCGCTGCCGCAGCAGGACTCCCGACAGAGGATGATAACCCGCCGTCATGCCTTTGCCCAACACGACGAGGTCCGGTTGCAGGCCCAGCCGGCGATACTCGAAGATCTCCGGCAGCCAGAAACCGGTCTGGATCTCGTCAATGCAAAACAAGGCCCCGGTATCCCGGCACCAACGTTGCGCCAGGAGCAAGTACTCCGCTTGGACGGCAATGGCCTCGCGGTTCATCATGATCGGCTCCGCCCAAAAACCGGCCACGCGGCCTTGGAAGGTGCGGAAGGCCTGTTCGAGGGCTTCAGGGTCGTTCGGCGGTAGCACGACCACCTCGAGCTGGCGCGTCAGCCCGGGCCACATTCCGCGCATGAACTGGGGCACCATGTCCGTGCCGTGATAATTGCCGTCCAGCACCACGATTACCGGCACGCTGTCCTTGCCATGTTCGCGTTCGAATACCTTGAGTTGTATTTTCAGCGCTGCCGCACAAGCCACCGAGCCGGTGCAGACCCCCAGGAGCACCGTGTCCAGCCGGTCCGGCTCGCCCGGCGCATTGCCCAACTCGACGAGGCGGTGAGCCAGGTGTTTCAACGGGGCCTGCGGGATGTTCGAGTGGTTGTCCCAGATTACCCCTGCCCGGCTCGCCGCCACGATTGCCTCGCAGAGTTCCGGGTGGTTGTAGCCCCAGAGCATCTGGTAATGGCCCGAAGTGCAGTCCAGGCAGAGCCGCCGTTGTTCGGTCAAATAAAGCAAGCCGCGTCCAACCAGGAAATCATCACTCGGGCCCTTCTGGTTCCCGCCGTAAGAATCCTGCAACGCGGATTTGTCGATGGGAGCGAACTCCGGGAGATCGGGCACGGGCTGGCCGACGTGTTTCAGCAATTGGGCCGTATCATGCCGATCAAGGAACTGCAGGCCCGCCCGCATCGCGGCCGTGAGCTTCGGCCCTCCGGGACCGAGTATCTTAGCGAGAGACAATTCAGGATTCATAATTGGCGATAGAACAAACTTCAAGTGCCATGACATTGGGATGAACAAGAGAGCCTCCGGCCTCCCCCGCGGCGGGCCGCTTTTCGCCTGCCCCCGTCCGTCCCGGACCGCGGAATTGGAACCAGATCATGTACATATACAGCGCGCCCATAAGGGCAATGAAAAGGCACCACCACAGGAAGAGATTGCGGAACCCGCGGTTTCGTTCCCGCTCGGATTCCGGCAGTTTCGCCAGTTCCCAGGACCAGATTATGCCTTTGATTTTCTCAGGGTCCGGCGGGGACGTCAGAAGGGACACAATCACGAGCAGGATCATCGAAGTCAGCCACACGACGAAGGTCCGGTTGAGCCAGTTGTCAAAAGGGGCGAGCCAGGCGACGTGCTTGAAGAGGCAGTACTCGACCAGGACGGTGTACGGGAAGGCGAACAGGAGCACGAAGGTGGCGGCGAACGCGGTGGTGCGGCGCCAGAGCACGCCCAGCAGAAACACGGCGGCAATGGGCGCGGCGACCCAGGCGCCCACGTTTTGGATGAGGTCGAAGACCCCCAGCTTCCGGTGCGTGAACCAGATGGCCAGCAGCGTGGCCAGCGCCAGGATGCCGAAGGCGCTGAGGCGTCCCACAGCCACCAGGTGCGACTCCGATCGGTCCCGGCCGACCAGGGGTTTGTAGAGGTCCATGGTGAACACGGTGCTGCACGAGTTGAGCACCGAGCTGATATGAGACAGCATCCCGCTGGCCAGGCCGGCCATGACGATCCCGCTGAACCCCGCCGGCACCAACTCGCGCACCAGGGTCGGAAAAGCCTGGTCTTTGTCGCTCAGGCTGGGATACAGCTTGAAGGCCACAATCCCGGGAATCACCACCAGCAGTGGCAATAGGATTTTCATAAACCCGGCGAACACCACGCCCATGCGCGCGTCCCATTCGCTGCGCGCTCCCAGGCACCGCTGGACGATGAACTGGTTGGTGCAGTTGTACCAAATGCCGATGGAAATGAATAAGGTCCAGACGCCGAACCAGGGATAATCCTTGTCGGTAATGGGATAAATGAGCTTGAACTTCTCAGGCGAGAATCGCATGAGGTCGGCCAGCCCGCCGGCCTTGGAGAGACCGATCACCGTCACGACCAATCCGCCCAGCATCATCACGACAAACTGAAGGAAATCGGTCCAGGCCACCGACTTGAGCCCGCCATAAATCGTATAGCTCCCCGCCAGCGCCGCCAGGCAGAAGATCGTGAGGCTCTCGTCGAAGCCGAACATGCCTTTCATGGCCTTGCCCCCGGCCAGCATCACCACCGCCATCTGGGCGATGATCCAGAGAACCAGCGAGCACACGGCAAACAGGTAGCGACAGGCGGGGTTGTAACGCCGCTCGAGGAACTCGGGCATCGTGTAGAGGCCTCCCCGAATGTAATAGGGGAGGAAAATCCAGATCAGGGCCGAGAAGGTGAACCAATTGCCCCACTCCCACTGCGCCACCACGAAACCGACGGCATAGGCCACGCCAATCATCCCGATGAAGTGCTCGGTGCTGATATTCGCGGCGATGATCGATCCGCCGATGGCATACCACGGCAGCCCTTCGCCCGCCAGAAAGTAGGCTCGGGTGTCCGCGGCCTTGCGCCGCGCCACCCAAACCCCCAACCCGATGTTCAACACCAGGTAAAGGGCAAACAGGATGAAATCGATGCGATGGGTCATGGGGTCGCGGCGTCAAGCGTGTGGCCTGCTCCTAGTCCTTGAGGCCGATGACGTCCCACGAGTTCTCGAAGTAAACGAACGGTTCGGAACCGGTGCCCTCGACAGTGGCGACGGAGATGGGCTTCGCCCCTGGACCACCACTGCCCAAGCCGATCTCCAAAGCTTGCACGAACGCTTCGCGGCGCACGGTCGTGTCGGCGTTCGAGATGCCCGCGGCGGTGAACCGGAATTCGAGGATGCCGTTTCTCGGGGTGAGGTCGTCGAACACCAGGTCCACCGCGCGGTTGGGTCCGCCGGCAGTCGCGGTGACATCGAGGCGTTCGACCACGCGCCGGCCATTGATGGAAATGTCAAAACAGTTGGCGCGCGTATCCAGTCCGCGCGCGGCGGCGAATTTGAGGCGCGCGTGGTATCGGCCCGGGCCTACCGTCAGGTTCACCCAAAAATCGCGTCCATGCACGCCGTAGCGATACAACTCCGCATCGGCCGTGCCGCTGATTTCACCGGACGCGGCATTCGTCCACCAGCACGCCGCCACCGTATCGGCGCCGTTGGCCAGGCGCGTGACCAGCTCCGCGCCGGGCCGCCAGGTGTTTCCGGCGGCATCGCGATAATCCTCGCGCCTGGGATAGCCAAAAATCATCCGCTGCGGCTCCTGCGGGCCAGTGCCGGCCGGAAAATTCGCCACGCCAGTCGCCGCGGAAAACTGAACTCCTTCGACGTTGACGCGCGCCCCTTGCGAGAGCGGGTTGCCGGCGCCACGGGCGACCAGTTTCAGCGTGTGCGGCGCTTGAGCCAAACCGTTGCGGTAGTAGAGCACCTGCCCCGCGCGCGGCGCCGGGTTCCAACAGTCCACCTGGACGAGTTGCTTTTCGCCGTCCAGGTAAACGTCCGCCAGTCCGCCCTCCGGCCCGACGCTGCCGAGGATGCGGAGCTGGTTTCCGGTGAAGCCGGCGGTTAGTGCAGCGTCCGCAGTTTCGGTGGTGCGCGCGGAGCCTCCCTCGCTTCCCCAGGCGCCCTCCAGCCGCAGTTCCTCCGGTTTCAACACGCGTTGCGGATCGTTGCCCGTGACGACGACGCGCTGCGCCCCGTCGTGGCGGACCGCGACGATGGCGTCGCCGTTGGCAAGTTGTTTCACGTTGTAACCGTTGGCCTGGAGATCGCCGCGGGGCTCAAGGTCGCGCCCGTCGGCAGTGATTCGTTTCGGCACGAAGGCCAGGCGCAGCACGGTCGCCGTTTCCGCGGGCGCGTCGAACGTTGAGTATTCAATCCGGCCAGCGCCGTAGCGGACCGAGTTGACCACGGCCTTGCAGCGCACGATGTGATTCTCGCGATTGGCGCCCAGGGCTTCCGGCAGCCAGCCAATGGATGCCAGCACAAACCGCAGCGGCATCGGATGCGCGATGTTGAGCCAGTCGCCGTTGACAATGATGCCGCCGTCCAGGTTGTCCTCGGTGACGCCGGTTTCATGGGCGTCGTAGGTTTGGAGGACCACCTGGCGGCAGGCCAATTCGCGGCTCCACTCACTGCCGGCGGTGACCGCGTATTGGGCGAAGGCGGGGGCGACGTCGATCGGCGCGTACCAGAGAGAGCGGCCGCAGCAACTGGAGGATTCGGGGTACGCCCAGGCGCCGCTGTACACGTCGCCGCGCGAGTCGGGACTGGCGCTGGTGTGGTTGAGGAAAAGCGTGAGGATGTTGCGCGCGTCATTCCGCCAGTTCGGAAACTCAGCCGGGTGGTTGAGCAGGTAAGCTACGGCGTCGGGGGTGGTGAGGCAGTTCTGCGTCGGGTTCGGCCAGTCCCAGAAATAGCGTCCCCAGGTGTCGTCGGCCAGCCACGCGGGCAGGAGCCGGTCGCGCAGGTAACGGCGGCCGGCGTCACGCGCGGCCAGGAGACAATCGTTGCTGCCGGTGTGGCCGAGGCGAATCAACTCCTCGAGAAAACCGAGGATCATCGTCACGCCGCCGGTCTGCTTGTTGTCCTTCCACTTCGTGTCCTCCGGATTAGCGTAACGCGGCCAGGGGTCGGCGTTGGGCCCCAGGCTGCAGCGCTCAGCGAGGAGGTCCCCCCAATGTTTGGCGGCTTCAAACCAGCGCTGGTTTCCGGTGAGTTGGTAAGCGCGCAGCAGTCCCTGGCCGGTCGAGGCACAGAGGTCGAGTTGAATCATCCCGTGCGGATCGGTTTTGAAGAATGCCTTGCCTTTGGTCGGCACGCTGACGAACAAGCCTGGCCACGGATGGTCCGGCGGCGTCTGGCAGTGGTCCAGGATGAAATCGGCCATGCAAGTGAGGTGCGCGATGGCCGCGGCGTCGCCCGTGTAGCGGTAATAATCCACAAATCCATTGAGGACGCTGGTGGCGCGCTGGCTGAGATCCCCGTTGCCCCAATCGCCCGGGTCGCGGGGCGTGATGACACCGTTGGAGGAAATCTGCCAGGAGCCGCTGAACACGTAGGCCGGATATTCGGCGATGGCGTTGGCGCGTGTGGTCCACGGATAACGCTTGAGCGTCTCGGCCGCGATGCGCACCCGGAAATCGCACTGGCCGTTGAGCCCGCGATACCACGGCGCGATGACACCCTCCGCGTCATGCACCGCTTCGTGGGCGTAGTAACGCGCCTGGACCCCCGCCCCGAAGGCTGGAAGTGTCAGCGCCACCGCCAAAAAGATACCCAGCCGGGAAACTCCACCCAGCTTCGAGCGGCGGAACCGGTCAGCCGGGAGGCGCGAGGGATGGGGAGGGATGCGGGTCGAGACGGGAGCACTCATTGCGCGATGGTTCGTTTTCACTTTGGGCTTAATTCTAGCAAACTGCCTTTGCCGGGCATCCGGAGCGTGGAGCCGTGCGAGCGTGAGGGCATCGCGGCGATTGCCACGCTCTCACGCTCCACCCCACGCGTTCAGATCCCGGGATTTATTTTTGCAGGAGCCCTTAGTTCGCTGGCAATGTCAAGCGGAAGTATCTTGAGCCGCTCAAAATCGGCACGGTGGCGACAATGTTGAGACCCACCGTCTTTACTGGCGGCGTCACCACGGTCCAACCGCCGGGCCCCGCCGGAAGCGAACTTGTGGCTTCGAGTGTGAGTCCTGGCGGATAAGCTGGCCAGGTAATCACAAGACTCTCTTGCACGCTCCCCACCATCTCGGGAGGTTTCGCGCCAGCCGCCAGGCGCGCCACCGTGCCTGGTGACACGGGCCTATCCCAAATCGAGACGTCATCAATCAAGCCGCCGAAGGGAGCCCCGTATTGACCAGGAATATGGAGGATGTAGAAGAATGTCGCGCCCAGGCCAAACTCCGCGTCGGCAAAATCGAAGCCCACGCTCGCAGATTGTTGTTGAACTCCGTTCACGTAGAGTGTGCCGGTGCCGCCTCCGTACAGAAATGCCATGTGAAACCACTGATTCGTGGTTAGCGTCCCCGCTGGCGCCAGCAGCGGCTGCGTGCCCGCTGCACCCGTCCAAGCCCAGACTGCGCCTGTGGAGTCAAAGCCTGTAGCGCCAGCCTGGTTGGTGGTTGTTCCGCTCAACTGCGAAAACAACCTTCGGTCACCCGCCAAGGTATCCGGAAACATCCAGAATGATACCGTCCCGGATCCGGACAGCCCGAGATTACCCAGATCCAGGAAATCCTCGGCGCCATCGAAGGACAGGGCGGCCTTCGAATACGGCAGTGCCGGAGGCAAATTGGCGCTCTCCCAGGACTGGACAGTCGGACTATAGTTCACCAATCGGCCGTTGCTCCCGCCCGCCACCAGGTTGCTGACTGTCACGCTGCTGCCGGTTCCGTCGAACGGGTAGTAATCAACGAGAGTTGCCGCGGCGCCGAGCGATAGCGGCGATACTCCGGCAGCCAGACTCTGGACATTGGCCGCCGTGAGCGCATCGTTCCAGATGGCCAAGTCATCCATCATGCCTGCGAAGGGAGTTCCATAGAGCAAGAAGAATTTGCACCCCAGGCCAAAGGACGCGCCGCTGAAATCCAAGCCCGCTGCAACCGTCGATTGCTCCACGCCGTTGATGTAGAGGGTGACAAAGCCTGACGAGTAAACAAACACCAGGTGTGCCCATTGATTTGCGACCATGGTTCCGGCCGGTGCCACGGCGAGCCAAGCCGTTCCACTCCAAACATTAACGCTGCCGGAGCCATTGAAGCCCAGCTCCGCACAGCCAGGCACCGTCGTCACCGTACCGCTCTCCTGACAGTATATCCTGGCGTCCGGCCCCACGACGGTTGGGTTGATCCAGAGCGAGATGGTGCCGGCGTTGGTCAGACCTATGTCGCCCAGGTCCACATACTCCGACACACCATCCAAGGCCACGGCAGAGATATCATGGGTCAGCGGCGCGGGCAAACCGGAGGTGACCCACGGAGCCAGCCCGGCGACGTAGTTCGAGAGGTATGCGGTGTTGCCGCCGGCAACCGCGTTGGTCGCGAGCAGACCGGTGGTCTCGTCCAATGGGTAGTAGGCCACGAGTTGGGCCGATTCCTTCGAAGTTTCCGTCGTCACCTTCATCGTGATCGCCACCGGCGCCTGGTTCGTTGTATCCACGACCGTCAGGGGCGATTGCCCGCTGGCCAGAAGCTGAATGGTCGCCGGGCTCAATGCCTTGTCCCAAATTGAAACGTCGTCCATCAGGCCGTTGAACGGGTCGCCGTAGGCTAGAGCAAAGGGCGCACCCAATCCGATCTCGGCGGTGTCGAAATTTAAGCGTGACGACGCCGTGAGCTGCGGGGCGCCGTTGATGAACAGCGTGACCAGGCCTTTCGAATAGACGAGGGCCAGGTGATGCCAGGTGTTGGTGGACAAAGCGCCATCCAGCGAGACTGGGTTCCAGACCCCGTCAAAAACCGCGATGCCTCCGGGGCCGGCGGGTGAACAATCGATGCCCACAGGTCCCGCATACTCACCCGGAAGCGTGAGGTGCGAAAACAAGCGTATCCCGCCGTTGGTCGAAGTGACCGTCGCCGGGTTGATCCAGAAGGAAAGGGTGCCTTCGCTATTGAGCATGAGGTTGCCCAAATCGACACAATCATCATCGAGTCCGTCAAAGGCCAGGGCGACCTTGGAACGGGCGGCCAGGTTTGGCGCGATATTCCCGGCAACCCAAGCGGTCGCGGGGTTCAAATTAGTCAAGACGCCGGGGTTTCCTCCCGTTACCGCGTTGGCAGCGATGGCCGAACCGCTCGCCTCTTCCAATGGCCAATACTGCACCAGGCGGCCCGGAACGGGCACATCCTTGATGGCGGTGGGCGACGCGCCGTTGGCCAACCGAGCAATCGAGTTCGAGGACAAAGGTCCATCCCAGATCGAGACATCGTCCATCAAGCCGCCGTAGTGGGCGCCGAAACCCTCGAACAGAGCACCGAGCCCAAAGTTGCTCGCGTTGAAATCGGCGCCGCTGTTCGCGCCCGGAAATTGTTGCTGTTGCACGCCATTGACCCAAAGCTGCAACGTGCCGTAATCATAAACGAACGCCAGGTGCGTCCAGGAGCCCGCCGGCACCCCCGACATCGGGGCCAGATTAATCCAGCCTAAGCCAGCGTCATCGTAAACCTGGAGGTTTCCTGTGCCGTAAGTGTCGAAATGCACCACCCCGGCGAAGGGAGTGACGGCTTGAAGCTGCCCCCACAGCCGCTCATCTCCGCTGTAAGTTGCCGGGTTGATCCACAAAGAAATCGTGCCGTGGCCCTTCAGGTTGATGTTCCCACAGTCCACATAATCGGCCAGTCCATCGAAGGAAATCGCCGCGGTTGAATGCGTCAATGCGGGCGGCAACCCGGAGGTGACCCACGCCGCATTGGTGTCGAACCTGACCAGCTTGGCCGTGTTGCCTCCTCCCACGGCATTGGTGGCGATGCTGGAAGTGCCGCCGTCGTCGAACGGCCAGTATTGAGTGAGGCTGGCCGCAGAAGCCGAGCGAATGCCGAGAGCCAGCGCCAGCAGCAGAACGGGAACGACGGGGCCCGGATATGGGGTGCGTTTCATACTTATATTTGTGGTTTATATTTGTGGTTTGCGTTACAGAGTCTGTGGTTCGGAGTGGTATGGATGGTGGGCAGAAATCCAGTTTGGAATTGGGAGGCTCTCAGTGGTTGTAGATGAAGGTCCAAGACGGGCCGTCCTGGAAATCGGGGTTGTTCTGCGTCGCGGCCAGGTACTGCACATGACCGTCCACAAAGGCCACGTTTCCATACCCAAGCCGTTTGGTGTCGTGCCAGTACGAGAATTGAAACACGGCCACGTTGAGAAAATGCACGCTGCACGGGTAATCGTTCACCAAAATCACCTTGCTCGCATGCAGAATCGCCGTGGTTTTCTTCTCATACAGCCCATTGTCACCGTCGTTGTCATCCGCGCTGCTGTTGTAAAGATAACTCATCCCAAAACAGTCAAACACCGTCGGCTTGCGGTCGTCCGGCCACCACGCCTTCAACGCCCCGTTGTCACTCGGACACTTGAATACAAACGCCCCACCCCCGGAATTCGTGTTCACCTGCGAGTTCTGTCCAACATACGGATTTACCAGGCGCAGGTTGCCGTAGTATTCCGTGCCCTGCTTGCCGCCGTAGTTCCAGTACGTGGCGACCGCGCCCGTGCCCGCCGGGTCGGGATCGACCGGCTCGGCGGCATCGACGGAGGGCAGCAAATCGCCAAAGTTGCCGGCGTAAAGCATGCACGCCACGGCTTGCTGCTTCAGATTCGACGCGCATTGGGTCCGCAGGGCCTTCGCCTTCGCGCGGGCCAGGGCCGGCAACAACATCGCCGCCAGAATCGCGATGATGGCGATCACGACGAGCAGTTCGATGAGAGTGAACCCCAACAGGGTCGGACGAGGCATGTCCCCTGGATGCGGCTGGTCAGATGACGTGTCTGGTTGCATAACATTATCCTCGGTTCGTCATTCCCCGCGGAACGACGCGGTCGTGGTGGCATTGGCTGCCGCCACCGAAGACCATTGATTTACTCATTTCTTCCATCGCACCCCATACCGAACGGCAGGGGTGAAGGCGCTCGTGGCAAGCCGGGCGGGCATGTGGCGCGACAGCTTTCGCTTGGGAGGTGGGAGCGCATTTGTGTGCGTTTGTGTGCATTTATGTGCGTTTGCCCAGTCTGTACCATGCATTACGGCTGGTTGTCAAATTCTTTTTCATTTTTTTTCGGTCCAGTGCGCTCGAAGCCTGCCAAACCCTGGCGCAGCACCGGGCCGGTCTTTGCGGAGAATGGCAACCGGCCTTTGCCGGCGACCTCGGCCCGAAGCTTCCGCGCGTCCGCGTCCGCATTCCCGGCCCAGACCGGGCCCACAAACCCCGGCGCCAGGGTGAAGAGCAGGAGCGCCGGCAACGCGGGGACGAAAGAGCATCTCGATCGTGGGGCCTTTGGCAGGCATCGGTTAGTCTGAAGCTGGGTTCTTCGAGCCGGCATCCTCCGGGTTGGCGATCAAGACATTGATCCGGGCCTTCCGGAGCGCCTGCAAATGCTTGGGTTGAATGCCCGCATCAGTGATCAACCCCTGGCAATCGGTGATGTTTCCGAAGCGCATCAGGGCCGGCCGTCCGATCTTGAGGGCATCGGCCACGACGTAGGCGGATTTGGCTCTGGCCACCATGCGGGTCAGCATACGGCATACTTCGATGGAGGCGTTGTAAATGTTGCCCTGCAAATCGATGCCATCCGCCCCGACAAACGCCCAGTCGGCCTTCAGGTGCTCGATGTTATTCTCGGTAATAATGCCCACCAAATCCGGCGAATCACGCCGCACGAACCCGCCGAGCAGCAGCACCTGGACGCTGGAGGATTGCTGCAAAGCCGAGGCGATCGCCAAGGAAGAGGTGATCAAGGTCAACCGCTTTCGGTGAAGCAACTCTAGCGCGAGCGCCAGCGTGGTGGTGCCTGAATCAAGCATCACCGACTGTCCGTCCCGGACCATCGCCGCGGCAACGCGGGCGATTTGCCGCTTGGCGGTCTCGTTTATCTTCGAGCGACCCTGAAACTCAAATTGAAACAGCACCTGCTCGACCGCCGCCGCGCCCCCATGAGAGCGCACCACCCGGCCGGCGGCGGCGAGCGTCTGCAGATCGCGCCGGATGGTCATCTCGCTGACGCCTAACTCGCGCGCCAACAGGTTGACGGAGCACTCACCCCGCTCGCTCAGGAGTTGCTCGATCCGGCGCCTGCGAGTCGTGTCCATCAGGCGGTGCTGCACATCCGCCGGTTCGGCCGGCCGGCCGTTTGGACCCGGCTGAGGAGCGGTTGGCTGGGGTGGGAAAGGCGTTTTCACGTCCCATTGCCGCTGTCAGGCGCGCGCCACAACAGGCCGCGCTGGTCGTGAGTCTGCTCCCAGCCCGTCGGCCGCCGATCGGCTGCCGCGAACTCCCTGCCGCGCTTTCCAAGAAACCGTTGTAGCTCGCACGCAATATTGCCGAATTGTGCACATCCAAACACAACCACTCAGTGGCGTCAAGCAGATTGGCACCAAATCACTAACTCACTAACGCCGCCGAACGACAAACCCAAACGGTTTACGTGGACGGCACCCAGGTGAGGCGAGCGGGAAGTGCTTAAGCAAACTGGGGGATCTTCATGAGTTCGCCATTTTTCAGGGCGGACTGGTGGGAGATTATTCCTGCCACCGTCATGTTCAGGGCCTGGGCGATGTCGACCAGCGGCTTGCGGTCTTCGAGGATGGCCGTGACGAACTCGTTCATCAAGTGTCCGTGCGATCCCCCGTGGCCGCCAGGCGCAACGCCCGGGGGCAGCGGGGGACAGTCGCGCTCGGGCAGATCTTTTTCCACACCCTGGTATTCGAGTCCGGTCATCGATCCCCGCTGCCCGCGGACCCGTCCCACTTCGCCCCCGTAGCCGGGGGTGTCCCAACTGACCCCCATTCGGGCCATGCCGCCTTCGCTGGTGCGAAGCAGTGCGATCTCCGTGCCGAAGGGATTGCCGAAGCGGTTGTTTTCCGGCTGCAGATGCGGGATGACACTCGGCAGCCCCAGGCAGCTCACTTCCGTGAAGCTGCCACCCGTCACGCACACATAGTAGGCGTTTGAATGCGTCGGGTACCATTGCGGCGGCAAACCGATGCGCCAACCGTGGAAGGAGTCGATCGGCTCCGGCATATAATGGAAATACTCCCCTTCGCTGTAAATCATCTTGCCGAAGCGGCCCGCGCGATAAATCTGCCTCATCGCATGAGTTTCCTGGTGAAACGCCGAGGTCTCGAACATCATGTATTTGAGATGACTGGACTTGACCGCTTCATAAAGCTGCTGGGCTTCTTCGAGGGAGCCAAAAGCCGCCGGCACGCAGCAGGCCACATGCTTGCCGTGCTTGAGGGCCTCGATGCAATGTTTGGCGTGGCTTGGGGCATCGGTGGCCACCAGGATCGCTTCCAAGGAGTCGTCCTTCACCATTTCTTCGAGCGAGGGATAGGTCTTCGGACAGCGGCAAGCCTTGGCCAGAGCGGCGCATCGCTCAGGGATCAGATCGCTCACCGCGGCCACCGTGACGTTGGGATGATCCTGAAAGCCGAACGCTGCGCCCATCTGGCAGACGCCATACCCCACAAGACCCACGCGTATCTTGCGATCGGAGACCGGTTCCCAAACTCCCTTTGGCCGGCCGGAGCTTTTCACGCCAGCGGCCCCCAGGACTTTTTCGTCCGGAGTCTGGCCGTGGACGGAGTCGCCCAGCCGCCCCGCCGCGACGGCGGCGAAGGAACCGAGACTGACATTGCGCAGGAACGAGCGTCGTGAGGTGGTCGGGTGTTTCATGGGAGAGGAGGGTTGGATTTCGCGTTTTGCGATATGGCACGGTTGAGATGTTTCGATGATTTCCGGCACGTGCATTGGCCAATCAATTCGCAATAGTAGCCTCATGTTGTTGACGTGCAAGCTCAAAACAGCAAAAATCCCGGAAGGTTGTCTGTTATGAAACATCAAGATAATAAAATCGAACTGACCCGGCGACGGTTTCTCCAGACACTTGGCGCGGCTGCCGCCACACCGTTGCTCGTGCCGGCGTCGGTCCTGGGCAGCGCCGGAGCAGTCGCTCCGAGCGAACGCATCACCATCGGCATGATCGGCGTCGGAAACCAGGGGACGGCCCACGTCCGCGTCTTGCTCAGCATCCCGCAGACGCAAATCCTGGCGGTATGCGATCCGGTGCGCGAAAAGCGCCGGAGGGCAAAGCAGTTGGTGGACAACTGGGCCGCGAGCGCCGGCGGGGGCAAAGGGTGCGCCGACTACAACGACTTCCGGGAACTGCTCGCTCGCAGCGACATCGACGCGGTATTCATCGCCTCCCCCGAGCACTGGCACGCGCTGCACACCATCGCGGCGGCCAAAGCGGGCAAAGACATCTACTGCGAGAAGGCCATGGCCCGGACCATTGGCGAAAGCCGGGCCATGGTCAAAGCGGTGCGCCAACACAGCCGGGTTTTTCAATTGGGCACGCAGCAGAGGTCCTCTGGCAAATTCCGGCTGGCTTGCGAATTGGCCCGCAATGGCTACCTGGGCCAGTTGCACACGATCAAAGTGGGCGATCCCAAGGGCTATCCCGGACCTCGGGTCGGAAACGAGCCGGTGCCTGAGGGGCTCGATTATGAAATGTGGCTGGGACCGGCGCCCTCCAAACCCTATTTCAAGGAACGGCTCGAGAACCTCAAAGGTTGGATGCTTTGCTACGATTACACCGTTGGCTTTTTGTCCGGCTGGGGCCAGCATGACATCGATATCGCCCAATGGGGCAACGGCACCGACGACACGACACCCGTGGAGGCCGAGGGCCGCGCCTTGTTCCCGGCCGAGGGACTCAATGACACCGCCGCTACCTGGCACGTCGAGTTTGCTTATGCCAACGGCACGCGACTCATTTTCACCAGCGACGACCAAAACCCCCAGGGCATCCGTTTCGAAGGGAAGGAAGGCTGGGTGTTCGTCAACCGCGACACGATCCAGGCCGAGCCTGAGTCGCTGCTGAAAGTAAAGTTCCGGGACAGCGACGTTCGGCTCTACAAGAGTGACCATCACCACCTCGATTTTCTGAAAAGCGTCAAGTCCCGAAAGGACTCGATCTGCCCGGCGGAAACGGGACATCACACCTACGTAATCTGCAATTTAAGCGATATCGCCGCCCGACTAAAACGGAAGCTGCGTTGGGATCCGGCGGAGGAGAGATTCCCAGCGGATGAGGAAGCCAATGGCATGCTCGAACGTCCCCTGCGGGCACCGTGGAGATTATGATCCGGGAACTTGGAGGATTAGAGGGCTTGGGCAGGCTCGTCATGCTGGCCACGGGCCTTTGTTCCTGGGTGCCGGCCGCGGTTTCGGGAGAAGTGCCGGCCGCTGAGCGCGAACGCATTGAGCAAGCGGCGCCGTCCGAGGCGCCGGCCAAACCGCTCGAGCCCCGGCGCCTGCTGGTTTTCACGCTGGCCAAAGGGTACATCCACGAATCCACGCCCTGGGGCGTGGAGGCGCTCAAGGTATTGGGAGAAAAGACCGGCGCCTTCTCGACGCTGGCGAGCGACGATCCCGAAGTCTTCCAGCGTGAGGGCTTGGGTCGCTTCGACGCAGTCTGTTTTCTGAACACCTGCTACACGCCGTTCACTAACGAGACGTTCAAGAGCAACCTGATGGAGTTCATTAAAGGAGGCAAAGGGTACATCGGCATTCACTGTGCCGCCCATACGTTCCTGGACTGGCCTGAGTTCGGGCGCATGCAGGGGGCGTACTCGACGAACCACCCCTGGATCGAGCAAGTGACCGCCGTGGTCGAAGAGCCGGAGCATCCGTTGATGAAATGCTTTGGCGGCCTTTTGTTCACCGTAAGGGACGAGATCTACCAGTTTGGCATTCCCTATTCCCGGCAGGACCTGCGCGTGCTCATGAGCCTGGACATCAAGCGGACGGACATGAACAAAAAAGACATCTACCGCGAGGACGGAGACTTCGGGTTGGTGTGGGTGCGCCGCTTTGGCGAGGGCCGGGTGTTCTTCTCCGCCTTCGGGCACGAGAAAGCCATTTTCTGGAACCCCACGATCCTTCGACATTACCTGGCGGGCGTTCAGTTCGCACTCGGCGACCTGGCTGCCGACGCCAGGCCGAGACCAAGACCCCACTGAATAGCCCGCGGCGCGCGCTCCCGGCAGCGCCTGCTCCCCAACCAGCTCGGTGCCGAGACCGTCTCATCATATCCGTGGGTTTTCGTTCTGGCGCCTATTCCCGGACTTGCGGGTAGCCGGATTGGTCCTGGCCCGGCTGCGAACCGGGCGAGGAAGGCCCGGCAGGGCCCTGCGGGGTCAGGGTCTTGCGGGGTTCGACAATCGCCCTGGCGAGGTCGCGCTCTTTGACGGTCACGGGTCCCTGCATCAGTTCAGGCACATTGAACGTGTTGAGGCAGAAGCCATAGAAAGCGGGATCTTCCTGTGGCAGAACAAAGGGCTTGTGAAACTCGCCGTGTTCGTCCACGTAACTGAAATGAGGCCGGGCCAAGAGGCCATCGATGCGTTTGCTGCTGAAAACCACCCAACGGCTGTTGCTGGACCAGGAATGCCAAGTGTCGGCCTGGTCGCTATTGATTTCGAGCCGGCGGAGTTTGCGGGTGGCGAGGTCCATCAGATAGAGATCGCTGTTGGACTGGTAGATGGGGAAATTGCCGTTCTTGCACAGGGTCACGAGCAGAAAACGGCCATCCGGGGAGATTTTGGGCTGGCAGACGCTCAGCCCGGTTTCCGCGGCGGAAATCATCAATTCGGGCTGCCCCCATTGGCCGGTCTGAATGTCGAAGCTGACCCGCATCAGGTCGTAGCGAATATAGCGGTATTTTTCGGGTGGCTGGGGGGCAGCGCTGCTGAAATAGAGGTACCGTCCATCGGGCGACCAGGCAGGCCAGGTCTCGTTCCTGTCGGGCGCGGCGATGGGGGCAGGGAAGACGACGGTGTTGGAATCGACGCGGTAAATGCCCAGATCCGAGTTGGCATCATAGACATCGCGGGTTTCGCCGCGGGTATGAAAGAAGAGGGAAAGCTTGTTGGCCGAGAAGGCGAGCAGCCGGCCGCTCGGGTGCCAGGCCAGGTAGCCCATGGTCTTCTCGACGCGGGCGGCTTGGTTGGAGATGACCAGTATCATCGGGTTCTTGCCGCCGTGGGCGCGGATGTTGAAGGCGAAGGTATTCGGGCTTCGGTTCAACGGGGTGTGGCAGTTGAGGCAGCCTTGATCAAACTTGTCATTTTCGAGGATGAGTTTTTGGTCGAAGGACTCCAGGTTTCGCTGATAGATGCCGAGATGCATGTAGAAATTGAAGATCGGCTTGAGCAGACGGTAAGCCAGCCAGCCGTCGATTTCCTCCCGTGCAATCTGGTTGGTCACCGTGGCGAACCGGGTCCAACCGGACGAGGCCGCTTGCGCGGAGATGTCCCAGTAGAAAGGCTGGCCGGGGTTGGCGCGCAAGAGGCTTGCCCAGGCCTTGGGCGGAATCCGAATCGCGGGGTTTGGGCCGGAGATGGCAATGGGGGGTCCTTTGGCGGAGCGCAACTCAACCCGGTAGGAGGCGGCAGGTTCCTGGATTCTGAAGTTCAAAGGCGCAATGTTGGGCGGGAGAGTGACGCCAATGTAGTCGGGGAACAGCCGCGGCGGTTCGGCTGCCCGTGGTTCGAGTGGGCTGCCAGCCAGACAAGCGGCGGCCAGCAGCCAAATCGTTCCCATCCGGAGGCCTCCGGGCGTAAGCAGAGCCTGTCCCCGAAAGCCCGGCGAACCGAAGACTTCGTCGCGACCTTTGTCGCAACCTTTGTCGAATTGGCCATTTTTCGACAAAGTTGGCGACAAAGGTTGCGACCAAGGCCCGGTATCGGAGCTTTTGGGACAGGCTCTAAGCCTCCAGACTCGGGTCATCATGGTGTTGAGGCTTGGCCTTCGTCCGCTCGCTTGCGGCTTCGGGCGGCATAATAATACCAATAGGTGTCACCGAAGTTGGCGGCCACGGCCGTCTGGCCTTCGGCTCTTCCGTTCAACGGTCTGACTGCTTCGCTGAACTGGCGGAATCGCTCGGCGGTTTCGGGGCGGATCGTGCGGCCTTTCAATTCGACCTGAACTCCCGCGACTTGCTGATAGAGGAGCAGGGCCTCTTCGTATGGCCGGGGGATTCGGGCGTAATTGAAGTGGTCGAGTAACCGGAGGCGCTCGACCGCTTTCTCCAAATCCAGGTCCATCAGGTAGTAGGCCATGAGGTATTCGAAGGCCATTTGGTTTGTGGGATTCGAAGCCAACAGGACATCGAGCAGGGGCCCCACTGGCAGCCCGCCGTGAGGCACCTCCTTGGTCAGCACCGGGGCGCGCATCCGGGCCAGGAAGGCGCGCTCAGCCGTGGGCATCTGCGGGTCCATCGTCGGCCAGGCATCGTTGGCGCGTTCACCCTGGAACGGTATCAGGCTCAGCACGTTCAGGAAGACCTGCGCCGCCTGGGGCCGGTTTTTGAGCAGGTTGATGCGCGCCAACAGGCGCAATAGATCGGGACGGTCGCCCTCTAACTCAAGGGCCTCGTGCGCCATGTGCTCGGCGTCGTTGACCAAACCGAGTTCGAAGAGGGGCTGGCTTTGCGCCCGCCAGTCCTCGCCAATTCCTTCCAACGGCGCGTCGTCAATCATGTTGTGAAACGAAAACAGGTCCTCCGCCAGCCGCCCGGTGTGAAAGAGGGCCAAGTGCAAGCGGACACTGGCGGGATGATTTAACGCCTTGACCTGCCTGGCCGCCGCAAGGACCGCTTCGTAGTGCCCGCAACCGGCGTCGTAGTCGATTTCGGCCAGGAGCTTCTGGCGCCGATCAAACGTCAGCCATACGGCAGCCCACCCGAGCAGAAACGCCAAGACAACCACGGCCTGGCCGAGCCACGCGGTCTGGAACCAGCGGCCGGGCCTGGGGGCAGGCGCAGCCCTCTTTCGCGAAACCGGCTGCGGGTTGGCAGGTGGGGTGGTAGCAGGCTTGGGGAGCAAAGCCAGAACTGCTCCCGCGACGGGCACCGAGGCGTAGAGAGCGGCTGCAAGGACCCAATCGACTCCTCCCGGCCAGGGATTGACCAGCCTGGCAATTTCGAGGTTTCCCGCTCCGATAGCCACCAGGGGCGCCGCCAACGCCAGAACCAAGCAACCTAACCCCGCAGGCCAGTTCCGCTTTTGGATGAACACAAACAAGCAACACAGGACCGCAAAGAGCAGGGCTGACCAAAGCCCGGCCAAAAAGAAAAGGAGACCGGAAATCAATCCGCTGACTGCCGTCGCCAGCCAAGGGCGCCGCCAGGGCAACAAGAGTTGTGCGGCGCAAGCGGCCAGCGCCAGGAGAAGGCCGACGCTCATGGCAGGCACGGGGCAACCGTAGCGGTTGCGCAGCAGCAGGAGCACAAACAGGGGAGCCAGGGCAACAAAGCCCGGCGCCCTGCCGCTGATGCGAGCCAGACAAAAGAGGGCTGCCAGGAAGACCCCGCACTCGGACAGGACGAAAACCAGGGCGCCCAGCCAGTTCAGGCAATTCAACTGCGCCAAAAACACCCCGGCATAACTGGCCAGACCTCCTGGACGACCGAGGAACGTTTCCATAAAAACCCGTTGCCGGTAAAAGTACGGCCCGAAACTGTGATACTCCAGGAGCGGCGCTACCCGCAGCCAAACATAAAGAAAAGAACCAACCAGGAGAACGACGGCCCCGACCGGGAAAACAGGCCAGGGCCAGAAGAATGTCTCCGCCCCGAATTTCCGGTTGACTGGCTCCTGCCGCATCCGTCCCCAGTATAAACGAACCGGGACCCCGGCTTGCAAGCCCGAATCCGGCGGCTCGGGGATATCGAGAATCGGACGCTGCTGCTCCCTCTGCCTGGTAAAGTGGGTTTCATGTTCACGCAGGCGGAAGAAATCAAGAGTGGCTGCCCGCAAGAACGTGGTGTCCGCACGTCTCTCTTCTGAACGCGGCGAATAACAGCCGCGAGTGCCCGAAAATGGCATCGGAAAGTGAAAAAGTCATACCTCGTGGCGTAACATACTGGGTTGCTGGGTGGAACTGCTGGTCCACAAGAGGGTTCAAAGGCAAAGCCCTGGCCGGCATTCAGGATAGAATTCGACTCCCAATGAGAACCGCATTCCAAGTCGGGGTTTCGATACTCGTGCTGCTGGTCTTGCTTCTTGCCGGTTGCCGGCTGGGTTCGGACGTATCCGAGCACGTTGAGTTAGTCTCCAATTTCGATAGCCTCGGACCCGCCGCAACCTTCGAGCTGCGGTTTGACCAACCCATGGTCAGGGCCGGCCAAATGGGCACTCCGACCACGAACTCCCCTTTGGTGATCACGCCTTCCGTGCCAGGCAGTTTCACCTGGTTGAGCCAGCGCAGCGGCACGTTCACTCCCGCCGAGCCGCTGGCTCTGGGCACTCGCTATCAACTTGCGCTGGCTCCCGGTCTGCGAACCACCGATGGCAAACCAGCCAAAGCCAGGATGGACAAGACTCTGCGCACGCCTCCATTTTCGTTGGTGGGGGTTCTGCCGGCCCAAGGCAGCACCAATGCCAGCGCCAAACCGGAGGTGAAGCTCATCCTTAACGCCGGCATCCAAGCTGCGGTTGCCAACCATTTCATCGAGTTTCGGGATTCTCGGGGCCGCCGGGTTCCCGCCGACGTTCGGCAAGGAACTCTCGAGGAGCGTCCGGCAGGCTACGAGTTTGACGGCACGGTTTCCCTGCGGACCTGGAAGGAGCAATTCGCGGATCGGCAGCCGAGCCGCAAACCCACAAGCCGCCGGCTTGACGAGCCCGGTCTTGATATGACCAACGCGGTTCCCAACTTCCTGATGGTCTCTCCGCGCCACCCATTGGCCCTCGGAAAGGGCTGGGAACTCCTCATCAAGGCCGGGTTGCCGGCTGCGGAAGGAGGGTTGCGCTTGCCTGAGCCCAAGGCAGTGCGTATTGGCGATGTGACGGCTTTTACCTTCGTCGGTGGAACCGCTCACAACGCGATTAGCCATCTGCCATCGATCAGCCTGGAGTTCTCCAAGGCATTGGCCCGGTCCCTCACCAATCGGCTGGCCCAATGGATGGATATCGCCCCTCGTCCCACGGATCTTGCGACGGAGTTGCGTGGAACCGCGCTGATCCTCCAGGGCAGCTTCAAGAGCGACACGAATTACACCGTGACCATCCGAGCCGGCCTTCCCGCTGAGGAACCGTTCACGCTGGCAGAAACTCAGGTCGTAAAGGTGGCCGTTCCTCAGGTGGAACCGCGGCTATACTTTCCGGCCTTTTCCAGTGACCAGCTCGCCAAGGGCAATCGCACCTTTCAGTTGCTGGCCATCAATGTGCCCAAGCTGCGTCTGCGAGCCAAACTGCTGGACTCGCAGACGGCGATTCACGCGTTACGGGGTTACGGCAGCTACTTTCGGGGTTGGCGCGAACGACAATCCTCGGACGAGCCTTTCCGACGCGTGGATTACAACATGGTCCCGGGGCGCACCGTATTCAACGAGCAGGTTCCCGGCGGCCTCCAGACCGATGCCGCCACCAACCTGATTTTCAGTTGGGACGAGATTCTGACTGGCCGGAATACGGCCGTTGTATTTCTTGAAGCGGAGCGGGTTGCCGAGGGGATGAATGGAGAGGAGCGGCTGGGCACGCAAGCCGTGATCCAACTCACCGACCTGGGAGTGATCTGGAAGAACGCCCCTGCGGAACTCGAGGCGTTTGTCTTTTCCCACAGCACGGGCCAGCCTGTCTCCGGAGCCGCCGTGCGGCTCTTGAGCGACGAAAGCGAGCCGCTTTGCCAGGCGACCACCAGTGGCGACGGGATGGTTCAAATGCCTGCTCACACCAACGCCCAGTGGCTGGCAGTCCAACTCGGGGAGGATTTCCATGCCTTGGAAATCCGGGAACACCGCGTTCCCCTGTATTCATTCCACTTGCCTGCGGCCGACCTTTCCGAAGGGAATGACCCCCGGCGCGTGCTGCTGTTTTCCGACCGCGAACTCTATCGTCCCGGGGAGACGATGCAATTCAAGGCGGTAGTGCGTGATTGGACTGATCGCGGTCTCACCATCCCGGCCAATCTCACTGGCACCCTGGTTTGCAGCGATGCGCACGAGCGGAGATTCTTCGAAACCAACGTGGACTTTTCCATGGCCGGCTCGTGCGCGGCGGCGGTGCCTATCAATTGCGAATCCCGCGGCTCGTACCGCTCCGTGCTGCATTTGGGCAAGCAGGAGTACGCCTATGTTTTTCAGGTGCAGGACTTTCGACCGAGCGCCTTTGAGGTTGCGCTGCACGCCAAGCCGGCTTACGGACCCGGCGAGAAGATCGGAGTGCCTTTGTCGGCGCGCTACTATTTCGGCAAACCCCTTTCGCGGGCGCGGGTGAAATGGTCCTTGGAGGCCGAAGATACCGAGTTCAGGGCTGATGCCTTCGCGGGGTTTGCCTTCACGCGTGCCCGATTCGAAAGCCGCTTCGGCCGTGGTCCCTCCTCCCTGGCGCTGACCGGTGAGGGCGAACTGGCCGGCGCCACGAACTTTGTCATTGCGCCGGAGCTGCCGCTCAACGCTGCAGCGCCGCAACCTCGGGCTGTCTCACTGTTCGTCGAGGTTACCGATATCAACCAACAGACCTTGAGCCAGCGGGCGGAGTTCGTCCAGCACAGTTCGGAGTTCTATCTGGGCCTGAAGCAAGCCGGCGACGTGCCGAGGGCCGGCCACGAGCTGCCTCTGGAAATCGTCGCGGTGGGGAGAGATGGAAAGCCGTGGCCTGACCCGGTGGCCGCGCAAGTAAAGCTGCAACGGATCGAATGGCAGTCCGTTCGAATACAGGGCGCAGGGCGCTCTGTTCGCTTTCGGAATGAAGCGGTCTTCACCAACGTTGCCGAGCGCGGAGTGGAAGTGCTGCCGATGGCGTTGCCATCAAAGGAGGGCGAGTCGATCTCGGGCACGTCGATTGGTGGGTTGGCACCCCGCCAAGCCGGCCAGTACCTCGTGGAAGCGAGCACAACTGACCCTGGCGGCCACCCGGTGGTCAGTTCGCTCGAGTTCACGGTCTCAGCTCAGGAACAGTTGGCCTGGGACTATCGCAACGACGTCCAGATGTCTCTCAAACCCAGCCGGGCCGTGTATGCGCCTGGGGAGACTGCGGAAATCCTGGTGGAGACCCCCATCAGCGGTGTGGCCCTGGTTACGGTGGAACGGCAAAAGGTCCTGCGCTCCTTTACTGCCCTGCTGGAAGGAAACGCCCCTGTGATCCGAGTGCCCATCCAACCAGGAGATGTCCCCAACCTGTTCGTCTCCGTCACGCTAGTGCGCGGCTCCGAGGCGTGCCCGCGACAGGTCAAAGAGCCCGAATACCGGGTCGGCTATTGCCAACTCGCAGTCAGGGATCCCCAGCACCACCTGGTGGTGAACGTATCCTCTCCAGCCACCAACTATCTCCCCGCGCAGCCGGTCATTTTGACGGTGGGGGTCTCGGACAGCCGTGGTGTTGCCGCGAACGATGCCGAGGTAACTCTATACGCTGTGGACGAGGGCATCCTCAGCCTCTCCGGCTCGGAAGCGCCGGACCCGTACGCCTTCTTCTATGCGCCGCTTCCGCTGGCGGTCGAATTCCACATTTCATTGCCTAATCTGCTGGAGGAAGATCCCGGGGAATTGCGTTTTGGCAATAAGGGTTACTTGGGCGGCGGCGGCGGGGCCGAACGGTTGCGCAAGAACTTCCTGGCTTGCGCTTTTTGGAATGCCAGCTTGCGCGCGGATGCCGACGGCCGGGTCCAGGTCGCTTTCCCTGCCCCGGACAGTTTGACGCGCTACCGCGTCATCGCGGTTGCGCACACGCGGGAGAGTTATTTCGGCCACGCTCAGACCACGTTCCAAGTGTCCAAGCCGCTGGTGGTCGAACCAGCCCTTCCCCGCTTCGCCAGTGTCGCCGATCGCCTGCAGGCTCGCGCGGTGGTGCTGAATCAAACTGCCCACTCAGGCGAAGTGGAGGTCACGTTGCAACTGGATGATCGTGCAAAACCCACCGGACCAGACCCAACTTTGTTGACCCGGCGGGTGTCCGTCGCGGCCAACAGCTCAGCCTCGGTCGAGTTCCCGGTCGAGTTTGTCGAAGCTGGAGTTGCCAAGTGGATTTGGAAAGGCCGTTTTGCCGACGAGTTGCCGGGAAGCTACGTTGACGCCGTTCAAAGCACGCTGGGGGTGGGCTACCCTGCGCCACTGCTCAGAGAAATCCTTTTGGACAAAGCCGCGAGCGCGGAGGTCGATCTGCTGGGGCGGGCGAACCCGCAATTGTTGGCGGGTAATGGGACCATCACAGTCGAGTTGGCCAACACTCGCTTAATCGGGCTGAGCGAGTCTGTTTCCCGGCTGCTGCACTATCCGTATGGTTGCGCCGAGCAAACCAGTTCCAGCCTGTTGCCCTGGATTGTGTTGCCGCACCAAAGCCATTGGTCCTCGCTGCTGCTCCGCGGCACGAACGACTCCGAAAAAGCGATCCGGATTGGCATTGCTCGGCTCTTTTCCATGCAGACTCAGTCTGGCGGCCTTGGATATTGGCCTACAGACCACGAACCGATGTTCTGGGCAAGCGCCTACGGCGGCCTGGTGCTGGCTCTGGCGCAGCGGCATGGGGTTCAACTGCCCAAGGAAGATCTCGACCGGCTGCTCAATTACCTCGGCACTCAACTCCGCTCGGACACTTCGCCGCCCGCGCCAGACGACGACCTTTGCCTGGCGGCTTATGCGCTGGCGGTCGCGGGCCGGGCCGAGCCGGCTTATCACGAGAAACTCTTTGGCCGGCGCGAACAACTCGGCTTGGAAGGCCGGGCGCTGCTGGCCCTTGCCATCAGCGAAAGCCAGGGCCCGCGTGAAATGGCCAATGAATTGCTCGCTCCCGCTGCTTCTGGCCGGCGCTCAAAGGAAGACCGCTTTGGCAGTCCATCGCGCCAGAAAGCAATCTGGCTGCTCGCTTCAGTGTGCGTCCGGCCTGGCGATGCGAACATCGACACGTTGGTGACTGACTTGATGAATGAGCAACAGGAGGGACAGTGGACCACAACTCAAGGGAACGCCTGGGCGACATTGGCGCTGGCAGAATATGGCCAGCGAATCGAAGGGACTCTCGAGCCCTGCGAGGGGGAGCTCCGTTGGGGTAAGGAAGCCGTTCCCTTCCGGCTCGAAGGGACCAATAATGTGCTCACCCATGCCTTTCCTTTGGGCAAGGTGGCGGCCAGCGCGGCCCTCAAGCTCATCAGCACCAAAGGTCAAGTCTTTGCCAGCACGACGATCGCAGCCCGTCCGCTGGTGGCACAGCAACCGCGTCAAGACAAAGGGTTTGATCTTCAGCGCCGTTATCAGCCGCTCAACAATGAGAACCAGGTTGAGGATTTGAAGAGCCTGCGCGTGGGCGACCGTGTGCTGGTCACCTTGCGGTTGAACGTGGGCAAGCCGGCTCGGTTCGTCGCCGTCGATGATGCCCTGCCCTCGAACTTGGAGGCCATCAACCCGGCCTTTAAGACCCAGCAAACCCGAGAAGGACCCGTTTTGACGCCTCCGGGGTCTGAAGAGGGGGATTACTGGAGTGGTGACTTCCAGGAGATCCGGGACGACCGTGTGCTGTTCTTCGCCAACGAGGTCACCCCGGGGGGTTATGTGCTCCGCTACGTTGCTCGGGTCCGTGCCGCCGCTACGGCGATTGCCCCGGCTGCCAAGGTTGAGGAAATGTACCATCCGGATCGATACGGGTTAACCGAGACCCAGGTCCTTTCCAGCCAACCGATGGAGTAAATCGCATGAAAGAAACTCCCATCTCCTGCCGAGCGGAATCACGATTCTCTCTGAAAAAGCGGAGACGCCCGCATTGGTTTTGGGTCAAGGCATTGTTCGTCCCACTGACCATGGCGGGTGTCGGTTTGCTGGGGCTTGGGGCGGCCCTTCCTTTGGTGCCGCTGCCACAGAGCCTTTTCGCGGACAAGAATCAAGCGTGCGAATTCGTGGATCGGCACGGCCAGCCTTTACGCACGGTTCTGGCTGATGGCGGTCAATTCCAGCGGCGGGTTTCGTATGCGGAGATTCCGTTGCCGCTGGTGCAGGCAACGCTCGCCGCGGAAGACCGCCGCTTTTGGCAGCATCCTGGCGTGGACTGGAAGGGGACGTTGCGCGCGGCCTGGCAGTTGGGTGCGAACCGGCGCATTGTCTCCGGCGGCTCGACGATAACCCAGCAACTCATCAAGCTGGCTCACCCTCGGCCGCGCACCCTCCGCAGCAAGTTGATCGAGGCGGTGCAAGCACTCCGGCTGGAACAGGTTTGGGACAAGCAGCGCATCCTCTCTGAGTATCTCAACCGCCTGGAGTATGGCAATTTCAACACTGGCTGCCCGGCTGCCGCCCAGTTCTATTTCGCCAAGCCGCTGGGGGATTTGAGTCCTGCCGAATGTGCGCTCCTGGCAGGCTTGCCGCAAGCTCCTTCGCGGCTGAATCCGCACACGCACCTCGGCCGAGCTCGGAAGCGGCAGCAGTGGATCCTGCAAGGCATGAACCAGCGCGGTTGGCTGACCAATGAAGAGTTCGGCCGTGCCCAACACGAACTCCTCCGTCTGGCCAAACATCCCCGAGTTTTTGAGGCGCCGCATTTCATAGACTTGGTTCTTCGCCTGGAGGGAAACAGCGCGGGGACAGGGTCACCTGCCTTCTGGGGGCAACCGAACCGAGAGGCGAACACCTTGACCTCCGCCCGCCGAGTGCGGACGACACTGGACTTGGAGCTAAATCGGTTCACCGAAGAGACTTTAAGAGACCACCTGTCGCGCCTGACGATGAAGCATGTTCACAACGGGTCCGCAGTCGTCATCGACAATCGCAGCGGTCATGTGCTCGCACTGGTCGGCTCCGAGAACTATTTCGCGCCAGCGGCTGGTGAGGTCAATGGAGCATGGGCGCCACGTTCAGCCGGTTCAACGTTCAAACCGTTCGCCTACCTGCTCGCTTTTGAGAATGGCGCAACGCCTGCCTCGATTGTGTCCGACGTGCCAGCCGAGTTCCCCACCTCCACCGGCCTGTTTGCGCCGGTGAATTACAATCGCCATTGTTATGGCCCGGTACGCTATCGAGTGGCACTGGCCAACTCGCTGAACATTTCGGCGGTCAAAGTCCTGGCCGCCGCTGGAGGCCCTGAAGCGCTCCGGCACAAATTGCAGTCCTGCGGGCTTTCGACGCTGGTTCAACCCGGCGATTACTACGGCCTGGGACTCACGATCGGCAACGCCGAGGCTCGCCTGCTCGAATTGGCCAACGCTTACGCCTGCCTGGCCCGGTTGGGCGAGTTCAAGCCATACCTGTTGGTGGACGTGCCGGGAAGCGCTCGGGCCGGTGCGCCCAGCGCGCGGCGGGTGGCTGAGCGGGAGGCCGCGTACCTCATTGCGGACATTCTGAGCGACAACACGGCCCGCACCCTGGCCTTTGGCGCTGAATCACCCCTGCGCTTCGATTTTCCGGTGGCCTGCAAAACGGGGACCAGTTCCGATTTTCGCGACAACTGGGCGTTTGGTTATGCTCCAGAATTCACTGTCGGTGTCTGGGTCGGCAATTTCGATGGCTCCCCCATGCAGAACGTTTCCGGGGTAAGCGGAGCTGGGCCCATCCTGCACAGCCTTTTTGAGCGCCTGCACGAGCGTTACGGCACGACTTGGTATGACGTCCCTTCCGCTATCACCGAGGCTTGGGTCCACACGCTCACGGGCAAACGGATCACGGAAGGGAATGCCGCCCGCTTCCACGTGTTTGAAGCGGCACGTGAGAAGTTCGTCAGTTCCATGCTGCCGCCGTTCGAAGGCCCTGACGATTACGACTCCGCGGGCCGGGTGCGGCTGGGAAGTGAGTACCGCGAGTGGTTGGCCTGTGCGGATAACTGGCTTGGGGGCCGGGCCGTGTTGGCCGGTAATGAAGCTTCCGTACACATTCTGTTTCCGCTGCCCGGCACGACGTTCTACCTCGATCCTGATTTGCCGCGAGGCGGCCGTCAGGTGCATTTGCTGGCCGATGGGGCAGGCGCTCTGCAATGGAGCAGCGACTCGCTGGAGTGCCGCGAAGAAGGAGGCCAGCGCATCGCGCTGCTTGCCGAAGGCCGGCATCGGTTAGTCGCGCGTGATCCCGGCACCGGTGTCGAGGCCCGCACCTGGGTTAATGTGCTGGCCCGTTAATTTCGCGTATGAAAACACTCTTCGCCGGAAGCCGTTTGAGGATGGTTCTGGCGATCGTTTCCGCTTGTTTCGCTGCGAACGGTGTGAGCGCGTTAGAAATGCCGGACATTTGCGTCGCAGGCTACAGAATCTTCACGGTCAGGAGAACACCAAAGAACAGCCTGCCGGAAGAAAGGGTGGTAATTCGAGGGAGTACAAAAGGGAAACCGTTGTGGAGGAGCGATTGGGGGCACACGACGCGCGTGGCCGCCTTCGCACGGTCGGGAGTCACTAAAGAGGATTTCCAGCCCGATGTCACAGGCGACGGCACAACGAAATTGTACGTTTGGGTAGCCCAGGATGCGGGCGATTTCGTGGCCTCACTCACGGTTCTTAAAATGGGCGCGAATGTTCAAGTGCTCGCCATCATACCTGCTTGTGCCGGCGAAGGCCCGCGATTGGAAAAGGCGAAGGACAGCAAGTGTACGACAGTCGCGACCGAACAATTTGTGCCGTTGATCGAAGGCCGTTCCGTGGATGTGCCGACCACGACCGTATATTTGCGCTGGACAAATGGCGCAGTTCACGTCGCGGCTGATTTGATGCGCAACACCGCGCCGACAGCATCTGAACTGGCCGTCAATGCGAAACGATTGCGGATGCTCTTTGGCCATGCGCCCAGCAACGAAATGAACGACGATGGCGAACCCTGGCGGCTTTGGAGTGAGGCGGCTGATTTAGCCTGGTCGGGCAATGAATCCACCGCGTTGAACCTCATCGAACAGGCCTGGCCTCCCGGACGCGCCGGCATCAAAACGCGCGAAGCGGAATTCTTGAACCTGCTGCGCAGCAGCGTTTGGTATCGGGAAATGCACCCCTCAAAAGCAAGCTCCTCGCGGTGAATTCAGTTTCCCTGCCGAGCGGCATCTTTAAGTTATTCTTTTGCGCCGGCTTGCTTGAGTGATTTCACGACGGCCGCGTTTTTCTTCCCTTTCGCCGTAACTGTTCAGGTGTGGGGCAGACCTCCGGTCTGCCAGTTCACGGAGCCTCCGGCTCCGTGAACCTGGCGCGGTCGGAAACCGGGCCAGAGGCCCGGCTAACCGGCAGACCAGAGGTCTGCCCCACCCTCCCACCTGAAGAGTTACCTTTCGCCAAGAGCGTGGCGGTCCATCCGTCGGCCATTTTTGCGTTGACCTCAGCGCCTTCCTCCAACAAGAGCTTGACGACCTGCAGATGACCATTCTCCGCCGCCATCATTAAGGCTGTCCGACTGTCGGCATCCCTGGCATTAACCGGAGCGCCTTTTTCCAGCAAGAACTTGACCGCTTCCGGATGACCATTCCAGAGGCGCTTTCAGGCTGGGAGCCGGAAGCTTGAGGCAAGGGTTTTGCCAAGTGAATACGCCCCGCCGGGTCCTGAACCACGCAGCCGTTATGCGTTTTGAACATGATTCCCACGGCGGCGGCGGCATCCGCTACTTTCGGAGCTCCTCCACGCGAGTTACCACGACTTTATCCGGAACAGGCAGGTTCGGATCCAGGGCCAGCGGTTCCAAGGGAATGGCGACATTGATGTAATCGATGCGGCTGGAGGTGTTGAAATGATAGACTTCCTGGCCGTCCTTGATAAATGACACGCGCCAGACTATCTCCTTTGGCGTCAGATCCGTGTAAACCCTGACCCTTTTCTGGCCATTCTTTTCTTCGACGTTCACCCGAACATCCGAGAAATCGAGATACCGGGCAGCGTCAGCATCCCCGGCGACCACCGGCACCGCAATGCGGGGGGCTGCTCTCTCTGAAGAAGCGTCTGCTGAGGAAGGGCCTCCATAAATGCGCGCGGCAGGCGTATCCGAGCGGTAAGGAACGTCCGGAATACCCTCGCAGCCGGCGAGGACCACGGCGGATACCGCGACCAGCCACGATTTTGAGAGTTCAAGTTTCATATTGATTTCGAGTGTTTTGACTGCATCAAATCGCGCCAACCAGGCTGTGCGGCCAGTTCTCTCGCCAGCCCAGCCAGCCAGGCAGGGATCAGAGACACCGGCGATTTAAGCGAAGGGCCTGCCAGACCGTTTTCCGGCTCTTTGCCTATCGCCTTGCAAAAGAGAGACGAATGCGGAGTTCGGATTTGCATCTCAGGTTCTGAAAGAAATCATAAATGGGTTGCACGCGGCCAGGTCTGTTGCTAAAAAACCAGACGCAAATGGCATCTGACCCAGCAAGACAGCAGCTTGGCCCGGTGGCAACCTCCAGCCCCAAAGGCGGGAAAGAAGACGGCCTGGAGCATGATCTCAATCTGGCCGGGCGCTGTCTCCGGGGAGAAAAGGGCGCAGCCGAAACACTGCGCGAGCAGTGCCATCTCAAACTGGCCGGCTTGCTGGTAATGCGGGGGGCCTCCGCTCTGGAGGCTGAAGGAGTCCTGGACGAATTCTGGCAGGACACTTTTAAACCTGGAGTTCAGGGCGAGCCTCCTCTCCTGGCAAAGTATTCCAGGGCGTCTTCTTTGCTTTCCTGGCTTTCAGTATTTGTCACGAGCCGCTTTCTTGACCTCAAGCAGTCCGGAAAGCCTCGGGGTGCCGGAGCGCCCGGGGAAGAGGTCTCGGCCGGCCGGCAACAGCCGGTGGTGAAATGCGGGATACATTTTCCCGAGGAAATGTGCCTCGCCAACCGCTGTCTCCTGGGGGAGGAGGGCGCGGTCGAGGCCCTGCGAGAGAGGTGCCACGAAAAGCTGCTGCGCAAGCTGATCAGCCGGGGCGCTCAATTGGCTGTGGCAGAAGAAATCCTGGCGGATTTTTGGCCCGACACCTTTCTGCCGAAAAGAAACGATGCCCCGCCCCTCCTGGCGAAGTATAAAGGCGAGTCTCCCTTGCTCCCGTATCTGACCAGAGCCGCCACGAATCGGTTGATCGACTATATGCGCCGGCAAGAGTTGTGGGCGGATAGGCCACCGGACGAGGCTTGGTGCCAGGCCCTTCAGGTTGATGTCTCAGCCGCCCCGGAGGACTCGCTGTTGGAATTGGTGCGCCAGGCCTTGGAGAAAGGCTTTGAGGTCTGTGCCCCGCAGGATTTGGTGAGGCTGCGCCTGGTTCACGGGCACGGCGTTACCCAACGGCAAATCGCGGCCATCTGGCATTGCAGCGAATTCGTGGTGTGTCGCCGGCTTGGGGCGGCCATGGCCAACATTCGAAAGGCGGCGCTCGCTCATATCCGGCAGGCCGATCCTTGGCTGGAGCTGACCTGGGAGGACATTCTGGAGACCTGCTCCAGTCCCAATCCGGGCGGCGCCACTGACCAGGCTGCCGCCCAGGAGGAGAAAGCTTGAAGAATCCTCGCAACTTATTTCACCCAACCCGTCCAACAGATAGGGAATCGATGCGGCACCGTGAATTTAACATCATCCTGCGGTTTTGGGAGTCGGGCGCAGCGGAGGCGTCGGGCAGAATGGCTGCGGAAGAGGCCCAAGAGGAGCTATCTGAAGAGATTTCTCGCTGCGCCCGCGGCGAACTGGACCAGGCCGAGCTGGTCTCGCTTTGCCGGGTCCTCCACAGGCGGCCTGATTTGATTGAAGCGCTGGCACAGGAGATACGCAAGCGCCATCCACAGAAACGCCCTGCTCGGCGCGGGCCCAAAAAGCCTGAGCCTCGTGGAACCTGAGTTTCTCCATGCTCGCTTATGGAATTTGAACCTGCTTCCTGGTCTATTTGTGAAAGCGCGCCACCCGGAGCGTACGGACTGTGGTGGCCAGCCCCGGAGGACCCACTCTTTGCGGCGTCGCCTGCAAGGGAGAGTATCGGGCGGGCGTATCGCGCGTTGGATGGCCTCGAGTTCAGTTTCCTTCAGTTCCTGCTCGAAAGCTTGAACCTGGCGGGCGATCGGTTCCCCAATCTGCCGGAGTGCGGCCAGATGATTCCAGTTCGGGTTGCTCAAGGGCCGGCCATTGTGCTTGCCATTTCCAGGGAGAAGGGCTTGAAGTTTCATTTTGACAAGGCCGCCACTGCCATTGCGTACCGGAATGAATTCCTTAAAGCGTTCGCGGAATTCGCGGAAAACTGGCGCGAGGCCCAGCGGGAGTCCCCTGCGGGGTGGTGGGCGCATTGCGAGGAAGCGTCGCTTTGTGCCGAACGAGTAAACCCGCCAGTTTCGGTGGGCACCATCCTGATTCGCGGCGACAAGGCCTAGTCATTTCAGGGACACTGCACTAGCATAAACGACCGAATGAAAGCCCTCCGCATCTTCATCAGTTCTCCTGGTGATGTGGCTGAGGAGCGGGACCGGGCGCGGCAGGTGGTCGAGCAACTGCGCCGGCGTTATGCCGGGCAGTTCGACCTCAAGGCGGTGCTGTGGGAGGACCTGCCCTTGCAGGCGGACGTGTCGTTTCAGCAGGGCATCGATCTGGTCCTCTCCCGTGAGCAGGGCGTGGACATCGCCGTCTTCATCCTCTGGTCGCGGCTGGGGTCGCCGTTGGGGGCGTTGATCCGCAAACCGGATGGTTCAACCTACCGCTCGGGCACCGAACGCGAGTTGGACCTGATGCTGGCCGCCCGGCGGCAGAACCAGCGGCGCGATCCGGCCAGCGACGCGCCGAAGATCCTGCTCTACACCCGGAAGGACGAGGCCAGCTTCGACGAGCGGTTGCGGGGCCAATCTACCGACGAGAAGAACCAGCTCATTGCGCAGAAGAAGCTGGTGGAGACGTTCATCCAGGAGGAGTTCCATGACGCCACCGGCGGCACCAATGTCCGGGCCTACCACAGTTTCGATCGTCCGGCGACCTTCTCCCAGCGGCTGCGGGCTCATTTGCAGGAGATGCTGGACCCCCTGGCGGCCAGTTTGGGGGGCGAGCCGGTATGGGACATCGGGCGGCAGGGCTCGCCGTTTCGGGGGCTGGAGGCCTTCGAACCCGCGCACAGCGCGGTGTTTTTCGGGCGGGAGGACGAGGTGCTGGAAGTGCGGCGGGCGTTGCAGAAGAAGGCCCGGGACGGGTGCGCGTTTGTGCTGATTTCGGGGGCCAGCGGGAGCGGCAAGTCGTCGCTGGCGCGGGCGGGGGTGTTGCCGGCAATTGTCGAGCACGAGGTGGACGGGGTGATTAGCGGCTGGCGGTGGGCGGTGTTGACCCCGGAGCAGTTGGAGGGCCGGCTGTGCGAAGGGCTGGCTCGATTGCTTTGCGCGGAAGGGGTGTTACCCGAGTTGCGAAGCCACGAGGACTCGGTTCGGGTGTTGGCGGAGGGTTTGGCCACCGCGCCCAAGCAGACGGTGGACCAAAGCGTGCGTCCGGGGCTGGCGCGGGCGGGACAATCCAAGCGCCCAGCTTCGCGGTTGTTGCTGGTGGTGGACCAGTTGGAGGAGTTGTTCACCGACAAACGGCTCACCGAGGCCGAGCGGGGGCAGTTTGTGGCCGTGTTGGAGGCGCTGGCCCGCAGCGGGGTGGCGTGGGTGCTGGCGACGGTGCGGAGCGATTTCTACCAGCATTGCCAGCGGCTGCCGGGGCTGATGCGGATGAAGGAGGGGCCAGGCCAGACCGACCTGTTGGCGCCGAGCGCCGACGCCCTGCGACGGCTCATCGAGCAACCGGCCCGGCTGGCGGGCCTGAGCTTCCAGCAGAGAGAAGGCGCGTTTTTGGCGGATCGGATTCTGGCTGATGCCACGGTGCATGCGGAACTGTTGCCGCTGGTATCCTATGTGTTGCGGGAGCTTTTCGAGCAGCGAACTCCGCAGGGAATCCTCACCTTTGCCACTTATGAGCAACTGGGCGGGGTGGAGGGGGCGTTGGCCAAGCGGGCGGAGAGCGTATTCAAGGGGTTGCCGGCGGCGGCACAGGGGGAGTTGTCTGCGGTGCTCCGGGCGTTGGTGAGCGTGAGCGGGGATGAAGAAGAGAGCGTAGTGCGGCAGCGGGTGGCCCTGGCCACATTTCCAGCGGAATCACCCGCACGTGTTTTGGTGGAGCGTTTTGTGGCCGAGCGGTTCCTGGTGGCGGACAAGGGGCCTGAGGGCACCGCGATGGTGGCGGTGGCGCACGAGGCGCTGCTGCGGGTGTGGAACCGGGCGGCGCACTGGGTAGGAGACAACCGGGAGTTTCTGCGGGTGCGGGCGCGGGTGGCGGCGCGGATGAAGGAAGGGAGCCGGTTGCTGGAGGGCGACCCACTGCTGGAGGCGGCGCGGCACCAACTGGCGGCGATGCCCGGCGGTTTCACGGCGGAGCAGGCGGCGTTCATCAACGAGTGTGCGCAGGCGGTGCGGCACGCCCGGGAGCGCCGGGAGCGGCTCCGTCGGCAAGTGATGGGAGTGTTAAGCGTGTTGCTGTTGCTGGCCCTGGCGGGGGCCGGGGCGGCGTTGGCGAAGAAGCGGGAGGCCGAGCGGGCGCGCGAACAGGCCGAGGGACTGATTAGATTCATGGTTTACGACCTGCGCGACAAGCTGGCTCCTTTGGGCTACCTGGATCTGATGAACTCGGTCAATGAACATGTGGACGCCTATTATGAACACCTCGGACGATCGGATTCGCCGGGGGGAGAGCAGAGGCGAGCTGCCCACCTGATCAACCAAGGAGACTCACTTGAGGCCCAGGGCAATTTGGCTGGGGCGCTTCAGAGGTACCGGCAAAGTCTGGACCTCAGGCGCAAGCTGGCGGCGCAGGACCCGAGAAACGCGGAGTGGCAGCGGGACTTGAGCGTGAGCCTGAACAAGGTTGGCGACGCGCAAAAGGCCCAAGACGATTTGGCTGGGGCGCTTCGAAGCTACCGGCAGAGTGTGGACATCATGCGCAAGCTGGCGGCGCAGGACCCGAAAAACGCGGAGTGGCAGCGGGACTTGAGCGTGAGCCTGGACAAGGTTGGCGACATGCAACAGGTTCAAAGCGATTTGGCTGGGGCGCTTCAAAGCTACGGGGAGAGTCTGGACATCAGCCGCAGGCTGGCAGCGCAGGACCCGAAAAACGCGGGGTGGCAGCGAGACTTGACCGTGAGCCTGAACAAGGTTGGCGAGGTGCAACAAGCTCAAGGCGATTTGGCTGGGGCGCTTGAAAGCTACCGGGAGAGTCTGGACATCAGGCGCAGGCTGGCGGCGCAGGACCCGAAAAACGCGGTGTGGCAGCGAGACTTAAGCGTGAGCCTGAACAGGGTTGGCGAGGTACAAAAGGCCCAGGACGATTGGGCTGGGGCGCTGCAAAGCTACCGGGAGAGCCTGGCCATCATGCGCAAGCTGGCGGCGCAGGACCCGAAAAACGCGGGGTGGCAGTGTGACTTGAGCGTGAGCCTGGATTGGGTTGGCGACGTGCAACAGGCCCAAAGCGATTGGGCTGGGGCGCTGCAAAGCTACCGGGAGGGTTTGGACATCAGGCGCAAGCTGGCGGCGCAGGACCCGAAAAACGCGGAGTGGCAGCGTGACGTGAGCGTGAGCCTGGACAAGGTTGGCGACGTGCAACAGGCCCAAAGCGATTTGGCTGGGGCGCTGCAAAGCTACCGGGAGAGTCTGGCCATCATGCGCAAGCTGTCGGCGCAGGACCCGAAAAACGCCGACTGGCCGCGGGACCTGAGCCTGAGCCTGGGTGAGGTTGGCGACGTGCAAAAGGCCCAGGACGATTTGCCTGGGGCGCTGCAAAGCTACCGGGAGAGCCTGGCGATCATGCGCAAGCTGGCGGCGCAGGACCCGAAAAACGCGGGCTGGCAGCGGGACCTGAGCGTGAGCCTGAACAATGTGGGCGACGCGCAACAGGCCCAAGGCGATTGGGTTGGGGCGCTGCAAAGCTACCGGGAGAGTCTGGCCATCATGCGCAGGCTGGCGGCGCAGGACCTGAAAAACGCGGGCTGGCAGCGGGACTTAAGGGTCGCTTATGAGAAACTTGGACGCGCGGCGAGCGCGCAGGGTAACCGGGCGGAAGCGCTGCAGTGCTACCGGGCAAGCGCGAGCATCACGCAGAACCTTGTGGAGAACGCGCGAGCGCAAACTAATGCTGAATCCAAACGAACCTTGGCACTAGAACTGGGTTCGTTGGCCTGGTACCGCGAGCTCTGTGGCGAGTTTCCTGAGGCGCTCAAGGCCAGCACCGAGGCCATGACATTGTCTCCGTCTCATGGGCCTGAGAGCCTGGCGTTAAACTACGCCCACGCACTGCTGTTCAGCGGGCAGTATGAAAATGCCAAGGGGATTTATATGAAATTCAAGGGACAAAAACAGGAGTCTGGAAAGCGGTTTGAGGACATCGCCCGAGAGGACTTCCGGCAACTCCGTCAAGCCCGGCAGAACCATCCGGACATGGAGAAGATCGAGGCCCTGTTGAGGGACCAGCCATGAAAACCCTGCGCAGCTTCATCAGTCCTGCCGGTGACGTGGCCGAAGCGCGGGGCCGGGCGCGGCCGGTGGCCATTAAGGTGCCGCGCCACACCATTAAGGTGCCTTGCCAGAACCGGAGGCCAGGCGTCTTTCGAGCTTCTCCAGGTCTGGAACAGCCAAGCCGTTGTCGCGCAGCCGACGGAGGTCATCCAAGACCGCCTCCGGGAAGGTCTGCTCCAGCCCTACTTTAAGTTCCCTGTTTTCCATGATGATTGCGCACGCCTCTTCAAATCGGTCCTGAAGGAGGCAACCGATGGCCCGAATGGCCTTGAACTCCACCCTGGCTGAGTCGAGCGCAAGACCCTGCTGGGCGGTCTCGATCGCCGCCTTGGGTTGGCGGTTGAAGATCTGGAAGGCTCCAAGCGTAACCAGGGCGTGTATCTGGTTGGTCCGGTAAGAGGGGTCGTGGGCGGCAGCCTTTGACAGCTTCTTCCAGATGGCCGCCGCTTGCCCGGCTTCGACCAGGGTCTTGGTCAGGTCTCGCTTGAAAAAATAAGCCACCGCCAGCTCCGAACAGTAGCTGCCATAGTCCGCGATGTCCTTTTCCGTCGCGGAATCCTTGGTGGCCAGTTTGCGGGCCCGGACGAAGCCGCGCGTGAAGGCATTGACGGCGTCCTTGAGTTGATCCTGGCTAATCGGAGGCAGAACGCTGAGGTTCTGTTTGCCGATGAGCGGGCTTTCGAGAAACAGTATGTTCCTGGGCCAGCGCGAGACCATTGCCCCGAAGATGCGCAGAGCCTGCCGGGCCTCGCTCGCCGCTTCCTCGTGCCGCGAAAGCCGCCGCAGCACTGCGGCGAGGCTGACGTGGGAAAGCGCCAACCAGTATTGAGGGTGGGTCGCGTTTGGATCTGACTCCGCCAGTCGCTCCCTGATTCTCCGGGCCTCGTCGAAAAGCCCCAAGGCAGTATCGTTCGTGCCTGTATGCAGGACCACCTCGCCGCACTGGGCGTAGCTTAAGGCCAGATCGTGCTGCCACTCCTGGTTGCCGGGATCCTTTTCTGCCAGTTGTCGAGCCTTCTTCAGGACCTCTTGGGAGGCCTTGTTCTGTTCCACAGTCGGAGGCTTCCAAAGGTCCCTGCCGGCTGCCAGCGCAGCGCGGTAGTATTTGAGGATCTTCGACCATTCCGATTGTTCGGCCCGGGCAGGGATGATCTTCAAACGGGTGCTTAGCAATGCGCCCTGGTAATCCAGATTGTTGGGGTCCCGCTCCGCCATAGACTGGCGAATCTTTAAGGATTTCTCATATTGTTCCAGCGCCTTCCCGGGCTTCCGTTGGGCCAGCCAGACGTCGCCCCGGATTTCGAGACTGGCGGCCAGATCGCCCTGTAGCTCGGGTTTTCGCCCGTTGTTTGTGGCCAACTGCTCAGCTTTTTTCACGCTCTGGACACTCCACTTTTCGGCCTGCTTTGTGTCTAATTCCTCCAGGACCATGGAGGCGGCTTTGGTGTAACGGTTAAGGAGGGTTTGCTGGTAATCAAAGTTGGTCGGATTGGCATTGGCCAAACCCTCGGCGAGGTGGACCGCAGCCAGACCGTTCGTGCGAGCCCTGGCCGTGTCTCCCAGGTAACTAAACACCTCACTGATCCGGCCATAGTTCTGGAGCAAGTGATCCTGCCATCGTTTATTCGCGGGTTCTTTCACAGCCTGGCGCTGCGCAATGTCCAAGCTTCTCTGAAACTGGTCGAGAGCGTTTGCGGAATCACCTCGCACCCGCAATAGATCGCCGATTCTCTGATGGCAAAAGCAGATTTCGGCCAACCAGTTGTTGGTTCCAGCGCGGCGCGCCGACATTTCTTGTGCGATGTCCATGCCGTTCTGGAAAGCCATCAAGGCATCGGTATGTTCACCTTGCAGGGCCAGGGCTTGGCCGAGGTTCATGTACGCCGTGAAGCGGCCGATTGAATCCTCGGCAGTTTCGTCGTGGTTTGTGGTCGCGGTGCCGTAGAGCGTAAGCACCTGCTTGGTGAGGTCGCGCAACAAGTCCGCGTGTCCGAAGGGCCGCAGTTTTTCGCTGAGGTCGAAGAGAGCGTAGTCCACTATGCCCTGAACCTTGGCCTGCTGATTCAGGGCTTTTTGTTCGGCCTTCTCGGCCCGGGCGCGCTCCTTTTCGGCTTGGGCCAAGGAGTTCGTGGAGGTTTTTAGAGCGTTCAGCGTCTTGCTCTTCTCGGACTCGGCCACTAAGCGCTGTGCGTACTCGTTCGTGGCTGCAATCTCGGCGATCTGCGTGGCCTCTTCTGCCTTGAGCCGCTGTGCGTACTCGTTCGTGCGTGCAACCTCGGCGATCTGCGTGGCCTCTTCTGCCTTGCGAGTCTGCTCCATGGCGTTGTCCCTCTCGTTCTTGGCCGCGTCGCGGTCTTTCGAGGCCTGGCCCTCGGCTTGCTTCGCTCTCTCTTTCTGTTGCCAGGCATACACGAGGAGCCCCGCCATGGCGACGCCGAAGAGGGCGAAAAGGACGGATACCCGCACCAGGCGGCGGAAACGCTGGCGCTGCCGGGCTAAGACCTCCTGCTGCCGTCTGGCTGTCCGGGATCGCACCACAAGCGGGGTCAAAACGTCGTGAGTCAGTTCAAGCCTGGGGATGCCGCCCCGTTCCTCAGTGGTCAGGAGACGGCGGGCGATCAGGGCGTCAATGGCCTGCGCCGGGTTGGCCACGCCGCCGGCACTCAAGTCACTGAGGGCGTCTTCGTGAGTGACGGTGTTGCGGTGCCCGCTGCGGCTCACGAGCCGGTCCTCTACAAACGAACGCACGGCCGCCGGTTGCCCGCGGTAACTCTCCTCGTAATAGACATCGAGAATGTCATCGCCGTGCTTGGCGGCCAGCTCGGGCGTGATCTGGTCCAATCCGGCGGCAAGGCGGACGGCGTTGAGTTGCTCGCAGAGCAGGCTAAGGAAGGGAAGAACCGCTTCGATGTCCTCCAGCGGAGTGGACTCGGGCCGCCGCGCCACCTTCCGCACGATTTGCCCGCCGACCGCCTCGGAAACGATAGGGTGGGCGCCCCGGCAGCCCGCGCGGACGGCCACCTCGAGCGCCTGCGGCCCGGTCAGGAGGTGCAGGCCCATGCGGTTGCGCATCAGGGAAGGCAGCACGCCCTTCCACCGTTCCAGGTGCGAGAGGTAATCTTCACGCAGCGTGATCACGATCCGGGCCGGGGTCGGAGCCGGGTCGAAATGGCGGGCCAGTGAACGGTCGCCGCGGAAGCGCTCCTGCAAAGCGGCGGGCGGCCGGTTCTCGATGAGGTCGGAGATCTGGGTGAACCATTCTGTTACCTCGGCGTTTCGCGGCCCGCCCTGGGCAAACATTTCCTCGAACTGGTCGAAGATAAGAACGGGCGGACGCTCGCGGAGGTCCTCCGGACGCGAGAGGGTGCGGTGAAGAATTTCCCATAGGCTGGCGCCGGCGTCCAAGGCTTGTGGGGCGGGCTTCCCGGCCTGGCCGCCTGCTGAACTTCCCAGTCCAGCGTCCGGGGCGACGGGAAGGTCACCGGCGCCGGGCTGACAGGAATCTCCGCGCTCGGGGGATGCCTGCCCCACATTCCCCAGGGCGCGGCCAAGCGCGGCGCGGGTTTGCTCCACGAGCGGGGGCGCTTCTTCGGAAAAGTCGAGCCGCAGGAGCACAGGCCGATAGCGCTCAATCTTGAGCTTGGGCATGAGCCCAGCGCCGAGGAGCGACGATTTGCCCAGGCCGGACTGGCCGAAAAGGATGGTCAGCGGGTTCTCACGGACGCGGGTGAACATCTCGCGGATCTCGGCATCACGGCCGAAGAAGTATGCCTGAGTCTCTTCAGTATAAGCATAGAGCCCCAGCCAGGGGTGTTCGGCATCAACCACCGGACTGGCGGGAGAGGACGATTTAACGGAAACGTTCATGACAGGAGGCTCCCTTCTAGTCTCGCGGCTGGCCGGATACACGGTATTCCTCCACCAGGCGCCGCATGCGCTGGGCAAAGGCGGGTGTCACCTTGCCGCCGGGCAGGCTCTCGCGCTGGAAACGGGAGAACACGGCAGGCTCGCGCTCGACCCGGGGCAGGTCCTCGATGAGAACGGGCACGTAGTACGCAAAACCGTCCACGTGACGCTGGGCCGCCCAGGCCCGTTCCCGGTGAACGTAGCGGCCGGCATCCGACTCGGTGGCTGTCGAGATGAGGGAAATGAAGAAGCTGGCGTCGTTCTTGACGGCGTGTTCCAGGCTGCGGTCGTAGTTCTCGCCGGCGGAGAGGCGGCCCTTGTCCAGCCACACCGGCACCTGGGCGGCCATCAAGCCGCGGGCCAGTTCAACGGCGGCGGCCAGATCGTCGCGGGAGTAGCTGATGAACACCGAGCCGCGCGGAAGGTCGTCGCTCATACGCTGCAGAAGGTCGCCCCGGGCGGCGCCGGCGTAACGATCATCCCATTGGCGGGCCAGTTCGCTGGCGAAAGCGCGCGGGTCGCCCGGGATGATGCGGGTGGACCCGACGTGCTGTTGATAGAAGAAGATGGTGGGCTGCCCGATGACGGCGGGTTCGTCGGCCACGTAGTCCTGGCGGCCCTGGTCGCGCGGCTCGGAAAAGCGTTTGCCCTTGGCCACGCGCAGGAAGAGCCGCACAATCCAGTCGCTGAACGGCGCACCGATGAGGAGCAGGTCGCGGTTGCGGAGCTCATCGAACAGACGGCGAAGATTGTCCTGCAGGCGGAGCAAGCCACAGACATATTCGATGTAATCCTCCTCCCATACGACGAAGTTGGGATAGGTGTTGTGGGTGCCCAGGATGTGGAAGAGGAACGGGTTGGGCCGAGGCTCGGGCAGGTCGCGAGGGTTGTTGGGATGGAAATCGCTGCTGCCGCGTGTCCGGAGAAAGCCCGGACGCCTCTGTTCGAGCGCCTGGCCCATCAGGGGATCGAAGGTGGAGGAGAGGTAGAGGCCAAAATCTGTGATGGAAGCCAGGTCGAGCAGAGGTTTGGGCGGCGGGACCTTGAGGACGTCCACAAGTTCGCGCAGCTCGTCATACAGCCCTTTGCTGGACCGGCCGGAGAGCAGCCAGGCACAGGCCATGGCGTTGAGCGTGGGCGGCGGGTCTGGAGGCAGGGCGACCTTCAGTTCTCGAGCGAGGGCGGCGGCCAGGTGCTGGCATAGCGGGATCTGTCGGCCGTCCGCCAGCGGAATTGTTACCAGTTCCGGCCCAATGACCGGGAGGACCTGGCCGGCATGAATGTCGCGCAGGAGGCTGCGCCAGTCGCCTTCATCGAGGAAGGGCGTGGCCGAAACGGGAAGAGGCATTTCGGATTGCATAGTGTTCCTTCACAACGGTTCGTCGTTATTCATTCCGGGCTGATTGTTGGGCGACATAGTCCCCCAATTTCCTCTTCATCGCAACCAAATTCCTCGCCCGACTGGCGATCCATCAGGGCCGCATCAAGCTCGGTTCGGCCCATGCCGGCGCGGGGATGGAGCCGATTCCCCGCAGACAAGGCGCGCAAGTCCGAAAGGTTCATCCGTCCAAAGAATGGCAGATTCGTCAGCGAACGAAGTCGGTCGGAAGGCAGTGGAACGGGTTGGCGGAGAGGGAAGCCACCTGCTTTGGGGTCTGCAGGATTCCGAGTGGTGTTGGTGAGAATGTTACAAATCTGAAAAGTGGAAGAAAAGACTTGACTTAGGTATGTCCTTGGTCTCTTCTAGGCGGCGAAGCCTCACGCCGATTGCAAAGTTGGGGCAAAACCGGCACTTTGCGCTGCTAGCCGCAGAGCATCGAACGGGAGAAGCTGACTGCTGAATTAGAATATGAGCACTCTGGCTCTTGCGGTGACCGGCTCGGAACTGGACAAACCCAGGGCCATGCTGGCGCAGCACATCGCCGAATGCGCGCGCGAGATCAACTCGGGAAACTTCCTCTCGATTCTGCCGCAGGGTGGCGAGATGCTGCTTCGGCACCTTTTCTGGATGGTCAAGGCCGCCGAAGGGACCGTTTGGATTCTCAACGAGGAGCAAACCCACCTTGTGCCCGTCCTCAATACGGGACCTAAGGCGGCATTGATGCTCGCCAGCGTCACGCAGCCGCTCACTGCGGGCTGTATTTCGCTCAGTTTCGCAACCGGACAAGCTTTCGTCGAAAACAGGATGCAAGAGCATCCTAAAATCGATAGGACCACGGATCGCAAGCTGGGAGAAATCACGGTCGCAATGATGGCGGCGCCCCTGCGCATCCTCGGCCAACTCCGCGGGATTGTTTCTTGCGTGATTCTCGCCCAGCAGAAGCCGGAGCGCCTTGACGCGAGTTTCTCCGAGAAAGACCTCGAGCTGTTCACTTTTTACGTCCAAGTCTTCGGCCAATTGCTCGATTGCCATCTCGTCAGCCGGACCCTCGGCCTATGACCGCGACACCCGACCAATCGTATCCCTCCGTGGCTGAAGCCCGACAGGCGCTTCAGACCGCGACTGGAAAGGGCATCAAGGTAGCTATCCTTGATTCCGGGGTCGAGGCCTCACACCCGGGACTGGGCGGCATGAAGTTAGTTGACGACCTGCGTTTCGAGCTGCGGGGCGCCGCCATCCATTGCCTGCCCAACAATGGCATGGATGTTTTCGGGCACGGGACGGCGGTGGCCGGGCTGATCCGGGGCGTCGCGCCCGAAGCCCGGATTGGCAGCTTCGGCGTGCTCAATGGCGTGCTTCGCGGCAAGTCTGCCGTCATCGCCGCCGGAGCGGCCGAGGCCGTCCGCCGCGGCTATCACATCCTGAACTGCAGCTTTGGCAACGGGGAGAGGGACGAGATTTATGCCTATAAACAGTGGGTGGATGAGGCCTTTCTTGCCGGCTGCCACGTAGTGACCGCTTGCAGCAACCAGTACTTTGAGAAGCCGGAGTGGCCCGCCTATCTTTCCCACGCCATTGCCACCAACTTCGCGCGGGGCCAGAAGGCCGGCGAGTTCTTTTATCGTCCCGGGAAGATGGTCAGCCTGGCGGCCCCGGCGCTGAACCTGGAGGTCCTGTGGAACCGGGGCACCCGGAAGATAAACATGGGCAGCAGCTTTGCTGCGCCCCAGGTAGCCGGTTACCTGGCGCGCCTGCTCTCGGTCTTTCCGCTGCTCTCGCCGCTCCTGGCCAAGGACCTCGTGCAGCGGCTGGCCAATCCCTGGCGAACCGATTTGGCGGCGCCAAACGAGTACGATTGGCCCGAAATAATGAAGGCGTTTAACAACCAACCATCCGGTTGAATTTTGGGCAGGAGAAATCGAGAATCTCTGTCCGTAAACAGAAGACAGCAAAACAACTCAAGAAAGGAACAGTATGCTAGTTCGATCCAAAGAAGGCAAGTTCTTCGAAATCGACGAAGAAACCCTGAAAGGGAAGGAAGTGGAAGCTCCTCCGGGGGCGCAGCAGTCTGCTCAGTGCGGAGAAGGTGGACCGATGCAGATGACGGTTCCAGGGGGCCAAGGGGGATCGCCTTTGATTGTGATCAACGTCACTCAGCCCACCGGAGTGCCTCCTGGCCACATGCCAGGGCAACCCTCCCAGCAGGCTGAGGGAGCAGAGAAAGAAGCACAAGGACGCCAGTGCTACTACTGGTGCTACATTCCCTGCTGTCGTTTCGTGTACTGATCATGCGACTCTGGTTGGAGGTGGCGCTATGGTACGGCGCATCCACCACGCCTATGATTATCGGGGTTCCTGTGCGATGGCGGATCAATAATGCCCCCGGGGTGCCAGCGACCACCTCCCTTCCAGAAAGATTAATAGTATTTCGACATCGTCGGCATTGAACTATTTATGCCAGACTCGAGTTCCGCAGCGCTGTTGCCCTGGTCCGCTGTACTGGGCAAATGTGCGTTACTATCGCTGAAAACCACGAATGGCTGCAATCTGAGGTGCGCTTACTGCGACGTCGAAGCGGATCCATCCAAGCGAGCCTTTATGCCCCCAGCGATTGCGAAACGGGTTGCGGACGTCTGGCTTCCGTGTGTTCCTTCCAGCGTCGAGTTAATGCTGGTATTCCATGGCGGCGAACCGTTGTTGCTTAGCGACTCCTGGTATCGAGAAGTCGTAGAGCACTGTCAGGACGTTGCCCATGACCAACACCGTCGACTGGCATTTGGCATGGCGACTAACGGTGTCCTGCTCACCGAAAAGCGAATCGAGTTGTTTCGCGAGTTGAAGATCAATCCGTCCGTCAGTTGCGACGGACCACCGTCCCTGCACGACTTGGGCCGGGCTGCAGGGGCATCGGTGGAAAACTCCATTAAGCTGCTCAACGCCGCTGGAATGCGATGCGGAGTTCTGCTTACCGTTCAACCGCACAACGCTCGGCATTTGCAGGAATGCATGGATTACCTTTCCTGTTTAGGGTGCAGGAAATTGCTCGTAAACTTTCTGCAGCCGCATGGCCGCGGGGTGAACACCCCCGCCTTGCCCCATGACGATATGTTCGAGGCATGCCGTCAAATATTTGAACACATGGCAAAGACAAATTGCCGCCTCATCGAAGCAAAAGTAAGTCAATATGTTGGATGGTTTCAGCACAGTCGGCGCAATGGAGCCAGAAACCGCATAAGTATGGACTGCGGTGCCGCTGGGCAGTTGTTTTCCGTTGATTGGGAAGGAAACATACGCGCATGCGACGGTACGCTGGATTTGCCAGTTTTGGGCAGCGTTGTCACAGGGGTGGAAACGCAATGGTTCCGCGAAAAACTGCGGTCGTTCCAATACAAAGGCTCACGCTTTATAGGGTGTTTTGATTGTGCTGCGAAAGCCATTTGTAAGTTTGGGTGCCCTGCGAATCCGACGGCCGATAGGGCTTTTCACGAGGAGTGCGAGTTTACCAAGGAGTTTTATGCCTATCTCCAAAGAAACACGGAGACGGTGGACAGAGTCTCAGCCCAGCTGCTACTCGGCCCCGATCAACATCCGACGAAGTGAGGAGGAGTTCATGAGTCCGTCACAACCAACCTATATTCTCGTTCAAGCCGTGGATGGTCGCCAGTTCGTAATCGAGGAGTCTGTTCTGAAAGCATGCGAGATCCCCGTGCCGCCAGGTGCCGGATGCGCGGAGGAAACCACGCGAGCCCCCGCCAGCAAGAGCCGGGAAATCAAGAGTGACGCCGCGGGCATTCCGGCAGAGAGCCGTGCGGCCGCCGAACCGAAACCCAACCGCCGAAGGCACCGTAATCGGAACAAACCCGGAAAGTGAGAACTGGGCTTGACCACCCGACGGCGAAGGTGATTTACGCCCAACGGCCTCGGGCTTGTCAGGCCCGAACAGGAATTCCAATTACGGCCGGCACGGATGCGCTGGTGGACGGGTGCTCCGGTGTCGTTTTGGGAACGCGACTGTGTTAACGTTGTTCGCCGCCCGGAACTGGTCTATGGGACAAGCCCAAGACTTGCGATTAAGAGATATGCAAATAGGACAGTTGGAACAACGGGATTCTGCACGTAATCCTAGCTCGGCGAAGCCAACCCCAAGGAACGCCGCCTTCGTCGAATCACTTCGGCGAGTTGAACTGTTTGGCACGCTCTGCGATGAGGAGGAGTTGCTCCAAATTGCCGATTTGGGGATAATTCGGCGGTTTCCGGTGGGCAAGGCGGTGTATCGAGTTGGGGAAAGGGGTGAGGCGGTGTATGTGGTCTTCTCCGGCAGCGTCGAATTGGTAGGGCGTAGTGAGAGCGGGGGCGAGTTCCTGCTCACTATTGGTCTGCCCGATGAGTTGTTTGGGGACGAAGCCTTGGCGGAGGCGCCGGTGAGAAAGACCGATGCATTTGCCGGATCCGGCACTGTGGTCTTGGAGATTCCGGTGGCCGGCTTGAAGCGGGTGTTGGGCGAGCCGGAAGGCCGCTGGGCCAAGGTGCGGGAGTTTGCGGCTTCCAGGGAGTTGCAGCGGGCGGTGCGCCAATTCAGTCTCTTGGGTGACCTGAGCCCGGAGGAAGTCCGCCAATGGTTTGCCTCGTGCGAAATGGCGCATTTCGAAACAGGCCAAGTGGTGATCCGGAAAGGAGAAAAAGGAGGGCGCTTCTTCATCGTGGCGAGCGGCCGGCTGGGAGTGTTCGACAGTGAAACGCCCTCAGACGGGAACCGGCTGAGGACTTTGGGAACAGGCGATTTTTTTGGTGAGCTGGAGGTTCTCGGTGGAGGCGCGCGGACCGCCACGGTCGTGGCCGAGGGCCCTGTGTCGCTGGCGTCCTTTGGCGCGGAGGCGTTGCGGCGGACTTTCGCGAATTCGCCCGAGGTGCAGGCCCGCATCCTCGAGGCGGTCTCAGGTTATCGGGGCCAGGTGCCCTCAGTCCACGGGACAGTGCTCCCGGAGGCAGCTTCGGAGCTCCAGCCCCAGCGGGCGCTTGCTGCTCTGCCGCCAGGGCGCGAAGGGCGCGGCAGCCAACCCGGCCCCCCTGCCCAGCCGAATGCCGGATTTTGGACGGCGCTCCAACTGTTGGGCGCCCGTCTTGGCCCTTCCCTGGCCGCGCATCGAGGACTGGTGGTCCGCGCGTTGATATTTGCATTGTTGTTCAGCATGGCGATGCAATTGACGCCTACGCTCACCGGGCGGATTACCGGGATCATCGTGCCGGCTCCCAACGCCGGAACCGGCAGTGGGGCGCCGAGTGCTGTGGCCAACTTTGGAATGGCGCTGGTGGCCGGGTACCTGGCGCTGGTGCTGGTCAAGGCCGTATTTGCGATGGCCCGGGAACAGGTCCTGAATCGTTTAAGGTCCACCATGAGCAACGAGGTTGTTGGCCGAGTGGTCGAGCGGACCTTCCGTCTGCCGCTGGGCTTTCTGCGGAGGACTCCTTTGGGCCCGATGATGGACGTTTTGGACCGCGCTGAAAGGGTGCAGCGCACCCTGGGCGAGACGGTAGTCATGCTGGGTGTAGACCTCATCACCCTGGCAGTCGGATTGGTCTGGCTGTTCGCGCTGGACGCCAGGCTGGGCACTGGCTTGGCCTGGAAGACCCTCCTGATAGTGCCGTTGGCAGCATTTTTCTCCTACGTCAGTGGGAAGCAAATGTGGCGTTATCAGAATGCGCATCGGAATTGTGCCACCGCCGAGAAGCAACTGCTGGCCGAGTCCTTTATGGGCGTGGCCACCTTGAAAGCCATGGCCGCGGAACGGGTGGTCTGGCGACGCTGGTTTGAGCGCTTTGCCCACTCCCAAAACGCCCAATCCGACATGAACCGCGCGAGGGCCGAAGCGCGCTCGCTCAGCGAGGTGGCAACTGGGCTTGGCATGACAGTTTTATTCTCCTTTGCCATCGTGTTCACCCTCGGGGCGGACCAAGGACCGATAAAGGTCAGCGACTTTGTCGAGTTCCTGACCCGGGTGATGTTGATCTTCCAGCCGCTCGAATCGCTGATGCGCACGTATCCGCAGTTGCAGGAATTTGCGGGGGACGTCAGCGCCGTCGAGGAATTGACTCGAGAGCGCACCGAGCAGGATGCCGGCAATCCCAGGCCCTTGCCGTTACCGGAGGGCCGCTGGAGCCTAAAAGTCGAGAATGTGACTTTTTCTTATCTGCCGGGTGCAAGACCCGCCGTCCAGGGAGTGAGTTTCGAGGCCCAGCCGGGCCAGATGGTGGCCATTGTCGGTCGGAGCGGCTGCGGCAAGACGACACTGGTGAGCCTGCTGTTGCATTTCTACGCCCCGCAGCAGGGCCGCATCCTCGTCAATGACGCGAACATTGCCGAACTGGAACTCACGCAGTACCGGCGCCAACTGGGTGTGGTTCTCCAGGAAACCGACCTTTTCAGCAGCACGATCCTTGAGAACCTCACGCTGGGCAAACCGGAGGCGGTCCAGAGCGAGGTGGACAACGCCGTGGCGATGGCTGCCGCGCGCCGACTCATCCAGTCACGGCCCGCCGGTTACAACGAGGTGCTGCTGGAAGGGGCCCGCAATCTCTCCGGCGGCGAGCGGCAGCGCCTGGCGATCGCGCGGGCGCTGCTAATGCAACCGCGCATTTTGATTTTTGACGAGGCGACCAGCGCGCTGGATAACGAATCGGAGCGGGCTATTCAAAAGAACATGCGGGCCATGGCGCAGGACCGCGTGATGATTGTCATCGCCCACCGCCTCTCGACCATTCGCAATGCCGACCAGATTCTGGTCATGGACCAGGGCCGCATCGTGGAGCGGGGCACACACCACGAACTGATCGAGAGGGCAGGTCTTTACGCACACCTGCTGCAGGAATCACTAACTTGACCAAAAAGTATTACTATGCAGACGTTATGAGCCTATTCGTAGTGGACGTGGAATCGGACGGGCCGATTCCCGGAGAATACTCCATGGTCTGTTTCGGGGCCATCGAGGTTGCCGAATCGCTGAACAAAACGTTTTACGGGCAAACCCGGCCAATCTCTGGGAATTTCCAACTCGAGGCCCTGGCAATCAGCGGCTTTTCCCGCCAGGACCACCTGCAGTTCCCCGAGGCGGCGGAAACAATGCGAAAATTTCGCCAATGGATCGAGGAAACCAGCCAGGGAGGCCACCCCGTCTTCGTCAGCGACAACGTGGCCTACGACTGGCAGTTCATCAACTACTACCTTCACCGGTTCACCGGGGAAAATCCCTTCGGCTTCTCGGGCAGGCGCATTGGAGACATCTATTCCGGCTTGGTGAAGGATCTGAGCAAGAGCTCGGAGTGGAAGAAGTACCGGGTCACCGAGCATACGCACAGCCCGATAGACGACGCCAGGGGTAATGCAGAGGCGCTGTTGAAATTCAAGGAATTGGGGCTGCGATTCTAGCGACAGAAACACACAGCGGCTAATTGCATGAAACCTCGAAATCGCGTTCCCGATCGGCACACACGGCGTGGCCTCGCGCTGGCCGCCTGCGCCCTCGCGGGTCTCTTGGCCTTGACCGCCCCTGCGGCGGAGGAAAATCCCGCCGTTGATCCGCGTGCCGACGAACTGCTCAAACGCATGGGCGATTGCCTGGGCCAGGCGCAGTTCTTCTCCGTCAGCGCCGAAGTCTGGCAGGACCTCCAACTCTCCTCCGGCCAGCGCGTTCAGGCGGGCCGCACCGTCCAGTTGCAGGTGCGCCGGCCCAACCGCTTGCGCACCGAGGGCCATTCCACGCGGCGCAACCGCGAACTGGTTTACGACGGCACTGCCATCACTCTCCTGGATCGAGCGAAAGGTTTCTATGGCACAATCCGCGCTTCCGGTTCCCTCGATGAAGCCATGGACCTGGCCTGCGAACGGTTCGGCATCACCATGCCGCTCGAGGATTTCATCCGGAGCGACCCCCATAAGGACTTGCTGCAGAAGGTCACCTCCGGCATTGACATAGGGCCGGTGACCGTGCTGGGCGTGCCCTGCGAGCACCTGGCCTTTACGCAAACCAACATCGAGTGGCAGATCTGGATCGAGGCCGGCCCTCAGCCCGTCCCGCGCAAGTTTGTCATTACGTACACAGATGAGCCCGCTTCACCCCAGTACACCGCTATTTT
>Ga0187849_1000394_pt1 | contig 60317 bp, 49 predicted proteins | sample June2016WEW_4_10_2_FD_132412 | JGI IMG/M metagenome (GOLD analysis project Ga0187849, IMG submission 132412) | Peatland microbial communities from SPRUCE experiment site at the Marcell Experimental Forest, Minnesota, USA - June2016WEW_4_100 | ecosystem: Environmental > Terrestrial > Soil >... | reverse complement strand
GACTATCTCACGAAGCGTCAAGGATGGTTGCGAAGGTCTTTCGGGCATAAAAGAACCCTTCTAAACAGAATGTATTCTTAATTGGATATTTTACGCATTCCGCACTCATAAATCAGACTGAGAATGGACTAAGCAACACGTTTCTCCCTCATCGCGTCACATCTCAATATTACCTTTCTTCTGATTAAGATCTGATTCCCAATGCCAGCTCCAGATACTGAGTGCATGGCCCAAATCCCTACAATTGGAAACTGATATATTCTTCTTTACTGCTAGCATTGCCGTGGAGTTCCATGAGTTCAGTCGATATTGACAAGGAGAAGACATTCTCGAACGCATTAAAGATTGCAACAACATCATTGTTTGGATACGGTTTTGAGTTATTTGACTTCACCGCCTATATTTTTGCCTCCACATTGTTTGCGCCTTTTTTCTTTCCCTCATCGAGTTATGAAGCGAGTCTCCTTCTATCCCTTTTAACAGTGTCTCTGACGTTCTTCTCTAGACCAGTTGGTGGCATCTTCTTTGGCCATTTTGGAGACAGAATAGGCAGGAAAGTTGTTTGGTTTCTCGCCCTCGCTGGAACCGGATTGGTCTCAATCTTGTTAGGATTTTTGCCGACTTACCAACAGGTGGGGCTGATTGCGACAGTAGCCTTGATCATACTAAGGCTCCTTCAAGGCTTTTTCATAGCCGGTGAGCAGGCGGGTGGCTGGGTTCTCACCGAGGAGAACTCGCCTGCCAAATGGAGAGCCTTCTTTGGCTCTGTTGTTGGGATAGGAGCTGGCCTTAGCCAGGTATTGTTGTCAATCGCCATCTTCCTAGCATCAACTTTCGCCCCTGGCTCCCAGTTTGCAATATTTGGCTGGAGGATTATCTTCTGGTTTGGCGCCATCCCCCTTCTCATCGCCTTAATAATCAGGTGGAGGGTGTCGGAGAGCGTAGAATGGAAGATCAAAGCTGCGCCTAAGGTAGAAAAAATACCTCTTCTGACTGCCTTGAAAAATAAAAGCACAAGAAAGTTCTTCTTTATCATGTGCATAGCATTTTTTGGGTCAAACTTTTTTGCTCTGGGAAGCATTACGTTCCTACCAAGCTACCTGAAACTCTACACGTCCAATCCCCCGTCATATATTGCAACCATAGTCTTGATAGCAAACCTTAGCGTTATGGCTGGAGCCCCAATTTGGGGTTATTTATCGGATAAAAGGAAAAGCAGGAGAACTTTACTAACATTAGGTTTTCTTACGAATGCAGTCCTCCTTTATCCATTATTTGTTATCTTTAATTTGAGCTTGGTTGGGATCTCTCTTCTTGCTAGCGTTATCCTAGGGTTCTTCTCCCCTATGCTGATTGCAATTCTGCCAGTATGGGTCACTGAGAACACAAAAACAAGTGTGAGATATAGTACCATGGCTTCAGCGTATAGCATAGGAGCAGCATTCGCTGGCTTTGCCCCATACACCGTGGTTCTACTAAGCGCGACCTTAGGGCCAGTCACCTCTACAGCCATGGTGGCAATTTCCGGATGTCTTGTTGCCGCCCTCGTTATTCCCTTCTCTCCTCGCGACCGCGTCAAGCAAGAACTTGAATAATTGCATGTTTTGGGGTCCATCGATCCTTATTTTCAAATGGCATGATGATTTGCATACATATCAAATCTGGTGATAATATGGACGAGAGCAAAAAGAGCTGTTAGAAGATGGGTCTGGGTTGGGCTTAAGCTTTAGGCGGTACGCCATGTAGTTCGTAAATAGAGGGATGGGCGGGGTGACAAGAATGACAATGAGGAGTCCGCTTTAATATTCCTTCACAAGAAACCAAGCATGCGCGCCATATCCGATCGGTTCGCCTTGCCCGTTACTCCCTTGGGTATCGCCTTCACGAAGATTATGCGAGTGGGTACTTTGAAGTATGTGAGACGGTCGAAGAGGAACGACCGTAGCTCGCCCTCCGTGACCTGCTCTCCTCCCCTAAGCACTATGGCAGTATTGACATCTTCCCCCAGCGTTTGATGAGGTACAGGGAACGTCACAGCATCGGCTACCGCCGGGTGCTCCATCAATGTGTTGTCGATTTCTTGGGGAGCCACCTTCTCCCCTCCCTTGTTTATCATCTCCTTCACGCGCCCTGCCACATGGAGGTATCCCTCGCCGTCGAAGTAGCCCAGGTCGCCGGTCCTGAACCAACCGTCCACGAAGGCTGCCTTGTTTGCCTCGGCGTCGTCCTCGTAGCCCTTGAAGACGGTGGGCCCTCTCACGGCTATCTCGCCCAACTCTCCCTGGCGCAGTTCGTTGCCATTTTCATCCATGATCTCGATCTCAGGTGCCACAGGCTTTAAAGCCCCAAGCCTATGCCCCATAGAGGGTAAGCTTCTCCCTATTGCAATCGCCTCTGTTGAACCATAGCTCTCCACGACCGGCACGCCGAAGACCTCCTCCAATTCCTTAAAGGTCTTGGATGGTAGAGAGGTGGTTCCGGCCAGTATGAGCCTGAGCCTTGAGCGGGAGATTACGTCCATGTTCTCCTTGGCCATCTCGATTATGGATTGCTGCACTGCGGGTACCGCCGAATATATTGTTGGTCGTGTCTGGTCGATCCACCGGAAGAATTCTGAGCGTTGAAATCCTGGTGAGCAGATAATAGTGCCTCCGGCGTATAACGGTCTGTAAATGTTGTTCAAACCTGCAGCATGGAAGAGAGGGTTCAATATTAGAGCTCTATCTGAAGGGGTTAACGGCAGGCTCAGTTGATGGTAGTAGATCGCCCAACAAATCATGGAGTGCGTCCACGGTACTATCTTTGGTTTGAAGGTCGTTCCAGAAGTTGAAAGGATGTAGGCAATATCCTCTGGTTTTGCAAATTCGGGGTCGTGCTCACCGATGCTGTCAAAACCGGCGAGGGAAAAAATTCCAGCTCTGCCATCTTCAGATTTGATGAGTTCTATGATCTCTACCCCAAGATCCTTCGCAACCTTCCTTACTGCCAGTTCGGATCCTTTTTCCACGAGCAGGGCTCTGGCATGCACATCCTGCAGGTACCTATCATATTCCAATGCCATCTGGTTTGGATTGAGGGGGATGGTAGTAAAACCACAGGTGAGCGCTACAACCGCAACTGCCATCTCCGGTCCGGAGGGAAGGGCGATAGCAATCCTGTCGTTCCTCCTGAAACCGGCGCCGTTGAGCATTCCCACTACATTGCGAACATGGTCATGCAATTGCCCATAGGTTGTTTTCCTGCCATCCAAGTCCTCTACTGCTATGGCATTTTGATCCTGCCCATTGAAGAAGACCATATCGCGAATCGTTAGAGGTGGTCGCGAAGATTTTTCGGGCATAAAAGATCTCCTTCTGAACAGAATGTGTTTCTAATTGGATATTTTATGCTTTCCCCAGAAACACCGACTGAGAAATGGGAATGGATAGCATATTTCGTTTTCTTCCTATCCAAATATTACTTTTTTTCTGATTAAACTCTGATTTCCAATGCCAGCTCCAGACAGTGGGTGCATGGCCCAAATCCCTACAATTAGAAACTGATATATTCTTCTTTATGGCTAGCATTGCCGTGGAGTTCCATGAGTTCAATCGATATTGACAAGGAGAAGACATTCTCGAACGCACTGAAAATTGCAGTATCGTCATGCTTTGGATTCAGTTTTCAGGTATTTGATTTCACAGCCTATATTTTTGCCTCCACATTGTTCGCGAAATTTTTTTTTCCCTCATCGAACCCAGAAACGAGTCTCCTTCTATCCTTTGCAACGGTGTCTCTGACGTTTGTTTCTAGACCCATTGGCGGCATCTTCTTCGGTCATTTTGGAGACAGAATAGGCAGGAAAGGTGTATGGTTTCTCGCTCTCATAGGAATCGGATTGGTCACAATCTTGATGGGATTTTTGCCTACTTACCAACAGGTTGGGGTAATTGCGACAGTGGCCTTGATTACACTAAGGCTACTTCAAGGTTTTTTCATATCCGGTGAGCAGGCAGGTGGTTGGATTCTCACCGAGGAGAACTCGCCCTCCAAATGGAGGGGCTTATTCGGCTCTGTTGTTGGGATAGGAGCGGGCCTTAGCCAAGTACTATTGTCCATCGCCATCTTCCTGGCATCAGCTCTGGCTCCTGGTTCCCAATTTGCACTAATCGGATGGAGGATTATCTTCTGGTTTGGCGCCATCCCCTTTTTCATCACCTTGATAATCAGGTGGAAGGTGTCGGAGAGCGTAGAATGGAAGACCAAGGCTGCGCCTAAAGTAGAAAAAATACCTCTCCTGACTGCCTTAAGAAACAAAAGCAACACAAAATTCTTCTTAATCATGATTGTCGCATGGTTTGCGGTTAATTTCTTCACTTTTGGAAGCATTACGTTCCTGCCAAGCTTCCTGAAACTCTACACGCCTAATTCGCCGAATGCTATTGCAACCATAGTCTTGATAGCAAGCCTTGGCGTTATGGTTGGAGCACCAATTTGGGGTTATTTATCGGATAAATGGAAAAGCAGGAGAACTTTTCTTACATTGGCTTTTCTTACGAATGCAATACTCCTTTATCCATTAATATTTATCTTCAATTTAGGCATGGTTGGGATCTCCCTTCTTGCGGGTATTGCCCTAGGGTTCTTCAGCCCGATGATGATGTCAGTTCTACCTGCATGGATCACCGAGAACACAAAAACAAGTGTGAGATATAGTACCTTTGCTGCAGCCAACGGCATAGGGGCAGCGTTAGGTGGTCTAGCTCCATATACGGTGGTTCTCTTCAGCGCGACCGTAGGGCCAGTCACCTCTACAGCCATGGTGGCAATTTCTGGATGCCTTGTCGGCCTCCTCGTTATTCCCTTCTCTCCTCGCGACCGGGCTAAGCAAGAACTCGAATGATTGCGCATTTTTAGGTTCATAGATCCTTCTTTAGATAGGATGATGAGTTGTATTCATATCAAATCGGCATCAACGAGCTCAAGAATAGCTGTGAGAAGATGGGTTGAGCTGAATTATTAATAGCCGTGTCACCAAGGGTTGGGCTTAAGCTTTAGGCGGTACGCCAAGTAGTTCGTGAATAGATGGATAGGCGGGGTAACGAGAATGACAATAAGGACCTGCGCCCAGGATATTGGGTAGAAAGGCGCAAGGAATAGCAGGGCGCCCACAACGAAATCCAGCTGGTCCAGAACTGGCGCTGATGCGCCCCTTGGGATGTTCATTCTCCTCTTAATGAAGGCGCCCAGCATGTCGCCGACCAGGGCACCCAAGGCAAGCATGAAGGAGTAGAAGATGTAGGCTGAGGGAGAGCCAGTGAGGAGCGTGTATCCTGTGCCGACCAACGTGCCGAAGAAGAGCCCCAGCGCTGTGCCCTCGAAGGTCTTGCCGTCGCCGAGGATGCGCTTACCATCGGTGAAGTTCCTCCCAAGGTCAACAGGGTGCTTTCCTCTGGACAGAACTGGAATGGAATTTGCAATGTAGGCAGGCATTATGATTGCAAACGATGAGAGTATCAGGTAGGTTATGTCGGCCATTATTAAACCCCGTCAGCGCCCACAAGCCCTCTTTCTGTAATCCTTATTAATGCGTCACGGGACCCTTCAGGCTTCATTAGGCTGACTTTGCGGAGATCGCCTGTCAGCTTCTCCATGCGGATGACCCTGTCTGACCAGTAGGTGAGTATGGCAGCTGCGACAGGCTTCACGCCCACGCCACTTCCACCGAGCTGGGCGGTGACCTCGCTTGTCATCAGGACAGTAAGGCCCGTCTCGAGGCAGAGCTGCTTGATTAGGGCAATTTCGCGGTTGAGGGACTTGTTGACCGGGATGTTATCCTTCTTTCTTTCCCTCACGGTGCCACGGTAGCGGGAGGTGATCGAGTCGATCACTAGGAGACCCGTCTGCTTGGGCATCTGCTCCTCAAGGCTTTCTATCAGGGTGTCCTGATCCTCGAAGCTCTTCACTTCCCGGATCCAGATCTGGTCGCAGACCGATGACCAACTGCTGCTGGCCATCTCCATCAAGCGCTCCAGCGGAACCCTGCCCTCGGTATATATTACCGTGGAGGGGATACCCTGGGTGGCAGCTTTGAGGATTGCCTGGAAGGCGAAGGAGGTCTTGCCGCTGCCGCGCTCCCCATAGAGCAGAAGCAGTTCACGCTTACTAAGTCCGCCACCGAGCAGAAGGTCAATAGGGGGACAGCCGGTGCTCATTTTTTTATCTGGGGGAGTGCTCAATATTAGTGGACCTCCCAATGGAGAGACGTGTATTGAGATACATAGGTGTCGTGGTTGATGATATTAAGGCTTCTTACAGGGTAATAAGGGAATTGAAGGCGAAGAGGATACCCTTCGTTCTGCTGAAGCCCGGCGAGCAGTCTCCCGACCATGTGACGGCACTCATAATCTGCGAAGTTGCTGATTCTGACCTTCTGTATAAGGGGGTCCGCTACAACGGGGATGCCCACAACACAGTGCTGAGGGCCATAAGCCTTTCAAAGGGAAGAGAGGAGTTCGAACTGGTGGTCGTCGGAGTCGATCCCGGGGAATCCACTGGCTTTGCAGTTATTGCGGATGGCGACTTCTTGGAGGGCTACACGGTAGCAAAGATCCGGGCCGGGGATGAGGCTAAAGAGATCCTCGCCTCCTACCCCGCATCGAATTTCTTATTCAGGATCGGCAAGGGAAGGGTAGGCAGGGATCTACTGAGGACAGTACGCAGTGATCCGCGCGCAGCAGTGGAGTTCGTGACCGAGACAAAGATGGAGATCCCCGTGGTCTATAGGAGAAAGGGGATGAGGAAGGACGTGAAGTCTGCACTCATAATCGCTCTCACATCCAAGGATGAACGGTTCGATCGGGGATAATGGGAATCATTGGTTTTCCTGAGGGGATGTGTGAAAAGCTTAAATAAATCAGTTCAAATTTGAACAGCTAGGCCCCGGTAGTATAGTTCGGTCAGTATACAGGCCTGTCGAGGCCTGTCGGACTGCCCAAGCAAGCCCAACACCGCTGAAAGTCTGTGACCCGGGTTCAAATCCCGGCCGGGGCGCCACTTCAACCCTCCTTCTGGCAGAGGCCATGCGATCAACCGTAGATGAAATTGTACAGATCGGCTGCCACTCCGGTCATGTTGCCTACAACCTGTGGGGAATCGACGCCAACGATGGCTACCTTCTTGCCATCCAGGAACCCTGCGACTATGCCGCCGCTGTGGGCTGTCCAGCCATTACCCCAAGAGGGGAAGGATGCGGTGGCGTTCAGCAGTACGAGGCTGCTCACGCTACTCTGGTCCAGCAGGCTGGTTGCGTTATCATAATATGGAGTCACCACCGTGCTGACTCCCCCGAGACTTGATGGGTCAGACACTATGGAATAGTTGGCTGACCACAGCGATGGGATGCCCATAGCCAAGAAGCGCACATAATCAGTGCTGATGAAATTGGAGCCGGTGGCTATTCCTATATAATCGATATCCATTCCATAGTTGCCTGTGATGTGATTAAGGTTTCTGAGCGTAATTGTGATCTGCTGGACCGACACATTCGCAGGCATATAGAACGCCTCGGTATTATACTCCCCCATGGAGAAGGGTAGAGGGAAGTCCACTTGGCGGCTGGTCGATCCCTGACCCAGGGTGAGACTGACCATCTGCAGCACAAGATTCTCCATATTGGCTGTTGTCTCGTTCGTGTTGCGGTACCGGATCACGAGGTAGGTTTTGCTGTCGGTGCCAATGGCGGGGAGCTGCGTAGTGATGGACGGGTCGCCCCTGTTGTTTGCGGGGATACTGGTCTTGGCCAGGGCGAGGATCTCCCCATCCGTGCTTGAGTTGATATTGGCAATGGTCCAGCCACTACTGAACGAGTCGTCAAGCCATCTGAAGGTGTTGTAGTAGGATCTGATTCCAAGAGGGGCTATATCAAGGGCAGCCACAGAAGAGTTGGCGGTCGGGGCAGCTATGGGCGGGATCTCTTGGATGCTGTATCCTCCCGATGAGAAGACGGTGGCGGAGTACCGAGCCAAGTATGCAATGAAGGGTGGCTGCTGGGCCACAGGATCTGTCAATATGTAATTGATCGGGTGGGAAACGTAATCTCCTGAGGCCAGCGCGCCACTGAAATATTGAGGCATGATCGTGAACATTCCCTCCAGCGACGATTGGGGCATAGTTATGGAAAAGACTGGTAAGCGGCCAGAGATTCCAAAGAGCCCAAAATTATCTTCGTAGGAGGACATCTCGAAAAACGTGGAATTCTTGGTAGTATTGTGGTAGATCCAGTTGTAGGTGATGGCCTCATCGGTCTTATCATAGATGCCAGGCGAGGGTTGGGTGATAAGCCAATACGCTCCATAGACCTGGGAGCTGAAGGAGAGGATCAGCATAAGCACCAGTGCCGACGGTATCAGTACGCGCAAGACCCTCGGGACAGAGTGTTGGCTTGATCGGACCTTCTCCCAGACATTGACAATGCCCACGGCCGCAAATATGGCCAAGGCAGGGAAGAGATACGCATTGAGGCGCTCCCCCCACCAGATGCTGCCCAAGGCAATAGCGTAAATTCCCCAGAATATGGCTACCTTGAACCATGACTCCCGCCAGCTCGAAGCTGCAATACCTATCAATGCCAGTATGCCCAAGAATCCATAGCGTGTGACAAATAGGTACCATGCAAAGGTGACGTTGTAGTTAAGGCTGACCTCTGTGCCAGGCCAGAAGAATATGCCAGCGATATAAACAACAGCCAGAGCCCCAACGATCAGGTACTTCAGCTTGGAAAGATTGAATGGGCGAACTGTAGCCTTCCTGAGCCTTGGGATAACGACCAGCGAGAGCGTCACAAATATGATGAGGGCGACGAGGATGGCTAACAGGACATAAAGCAGGTTGTGTGTATTTACCCCCCCGGTCAGCTGCGCAAGTTTGCTGGTTATCAAGGCAGTGTATATCCCCTCCATGCCGTAGTCCATGAGGAGAAAGATGACAAGAGTTATCGGTACTAGCAGCAGGAAGCTCTTGATGTAGGAGCGCTTGTCCTTCATAAACAGAACAATAAAAATGAAGATGGGCGAGAGCAGAGCAGGCAACATATGGATGAAGAATGCGAAGAGCATGAAAAGAGAGCTGAAAAGGATCAGGGTAATCTTCCTTCCCCTGGAGAATTTGACGCTCAGCGAGAATGCGACGAACGACGCAAGGGCAAAGGTGATAGCCAATGATTTATAGCTGAATTCAACGCCGCTCCAGAAGAATGGGTTAAAGTACATGTCCTGGGTGGCGCTGCTCACCTGCAGGAAACTTGCAGACCAGTTGAAATTGAAGACCTGGGCCAGCAGCCCCAAGCCCCCTGCGAAGCCGAAGATGGTAGAGGCCAGTGCGGCTACCTTATCATCCAGTTCAAAGAGGGTTTTCATAAGTGCATAAAATGTCAATATGTTGAGGCCGGCCAGTGGGAAGAGTAGGACATAGGTATTCACAAAGGGCAGACCGGCAGAGGTCGAGAGACCGGTTATTATGTAGCCAAACAAGACGGGGTAGTGAGTATAGAGGTATGCCTGGTACACGTTCCCTTGGGATATAATTTCGACCGCCGGCCTTAGGGTCTGCCAGATGTCGGTTGGGAAGAGGTATTGCCAGTTCAGCTGGACTAGGAACGCGATCAGTATGGTTATGGCAGTGGCTGCCAGTAGGAGGGTGTGGCTCTTGGAGAGCCTCAGCGAGATCGTCGGATGCGGCTCCTTGAATTTAATCCAGCTGACCAACGCCATGATCCCGATTATTCCGAGGAGTATGGGGGGTATGGAGAAGATCTGGCCAGAAGTTGAGTAGAGGACTATGGCAATCAGGCTGACAAAGACGATCGAGACATCTATGGTGAGAACAAGCCAAACTATCCTCGTAAAGTGTTCGCTCAGCCTTGTAATCCTAAAGATGTACATGCCCGGAAGAAGAAGAAGCCCAACCAGCCAGAAGGCGGCTCTTATTAAGAGCAGGCCGGGGATCTGGCTCCAAGCCACAATCGGGTCCAAAAGGGGAGGCAGGAAGAGGGTGACCAGCATCCCCAGCAGCAGGAAGGCTTCGATTAAGAGGCTTTTCTTGGCCATCCACTGATACCGGGGGGCGGGATCGCCATTTGTGGTCATAATGATCTGCACTTTTTAGCATCTCCTATGAAAAGCTTACTGTATAAGGTCTGCAAGATCGATTGCAGCTTCGGTCACGCCCCGAAAGTATAAGATATTTTTCTTAAGAGATTGATCATCATCCCAAGGGGAGCTATTTGTGCCAGAGATAACAGCGCGGGAAGGTCCTGCCAAGGCAGGCGGCGCAACACAAATTTATTAGCACGACTAAATTATGGGTCATAGCAAACCTTACTGAGGATTCACCGTGTCAGATGCCCGACCGCACAACAATCTGAGAGAGGAGTATGTCGCGCCCCGTTCCGACACCGAAAGGACACTTGCAGCAATATGGAAGCAGGTCCTCGGCGTGGATAAGATTGGAATCTATGACAGATTCGCTGAATTGGGCGGGGATTCTCTCAGGGCGACCTATGTGCTGGCAACGATAGAGGATAAGATGGGGGTCACGGTCACTGTCACTGAATTTTACATGACCCAGACCATAGCTGCCCTGGCGGATCTTATCGAGAAGAGGGCCAAGAATCCAGAGAAGCCCCGTTACGAGCACTTGGTTATGATGCAGCCGGCGGGTTCTCTGAAACCACTCTTTCTTCTCCATGCGGTTGATGGTGATGCCTTCACCTATTCTAACCTAGTGAAGTCTCTTGGAGATGAGAGGCCGATTTATGCCTTTCAAGCAAACTATAACCTAGATTTTGAGGAGCAAGATTTCAAGGTTGAGAATATGGCCAGGAAATACATCAAGGAGCTGATCGATGTCCAGCCCCATGGTCCTTACCACCTCAGTGGTTTTTCGCTTGGGGGGGTGATTGCCTATGAGATGGCGCAACAGCTCAAAGCCTCAGGGGAGGAGACAGCATTCCTTGGCATAATAGATATAGAGGCGCCTCATCCCAGAAATACAGTAGCGTTCTATACAAGGAGAAAGGCTTTCCTTAGGGAATTGATTTTTCTTTTTGAAGATCTCAAGCCTGATAGCAGGAGGCGGCGAACGGGAAGGGACGTAAAACTTTCTCTTAGGGCAAAAATAATATTGCGTTTGGGTCTGAGTGCGGTTGGGTTGATGAGACCACCACAAGAGGTGTTGATCCCAAGTACAGTCTATAAATATCCCGAAAGAAGGCAAAGGATGTGGATAAGAATGATGAAGACTGCGTACAGCTACATAGCTAAACCATACGAAGGTCAAGTTGTAGTGTTCCGAGGGGACACTCCTCAATTCGCAAGATCACCCGATCGTACAATGGGCTGGGAAAAGTTGGTGAGGGGTGATTTGAAAATCATTGATATCCCAGGCAGATTTCATGGATCTCAGCTGAAGCCACCATACGTGTATTCCCTTGCCAAGAAGATGAACAAGATGATGGCCATTATACAAGCTTGAGTTTCATTAGGGATTTTTGCATAACGGTAGGCTATTGGTAGAGGGTCAATGCGGGTTTTTGCTGCCTGTACTTGTTGTAGGCTTCATTCCATGATTTGGAACATGCAAACTTATTGAGCATTCCTGTGCCGATTTTGGTGAAGCAGTTATGGAACTCACCGCAGTACCTGCAAAGCAATTGCATCTGATCCCTCATCTGATCATCAGACCTTGGTATGCTCTTTCTCCCAATGTCTAACCCGAAGATCCGGTCTATACCACCACCATTGCCACAGATGTAAAAGCCATACCTGTTCAAGCCTAGACCGCAGTTCTGCGGGTTTATGCATCCATTGGAGTAATCCATTCGACCTAGCCTTGGGAAATCCACCGGCGCCAGATTAAAGGGATGGTATTTACTCTTTATGTAATCTATGTCCTTTTGGCTGGTGACATAATCGACATCATCGTATGTCTTTCCGAAGATCTCCCGGATCCTATTCTTGCTTCTATTTGTGAGTACACCGATAACGGTGTGCGGAGAGTGCTCATCCCTGTAGTCTCTAACAATATCAAGAATCTCCATAAAGTCGGGGTGAAGTGTTGGTTCGCCACCCATGAGTTTTATGTACTGCCACTTTTTCTGCATCCTTATGCTGTCCTGTATGAAATGATCAATCTGACCAACGCTCATGTAATCCTTTGATGGAGCCTGGGAACAGGACCTGCAGCAGGCAGGGCATCTGAGGTTGCAGTCATAGGTAATGTCTACCTGCACAATTCTTTTGTTGGTGCGGTACTTTGGCCCCATAACCCCAGTAACTCGCCTGTCGAGCCTGAACCAGAGGTAATACCCAAAGAGCGCATCGTAGGCATTGTAAAGCTGTGGTAATTTGACAACCGCTTTGTATAGATTATCCTTGAATGGAAAACGTATCATTGTTTTTTCTGCAATAACCTTGTTCTTGACATAAGATTAGGGTTTCGCAGGGGTGATCCAACCTTTCTTTAAATTTTGATGGTGAATGGCATATTTCTTATTAATTCGAAATCTTATAGGGGTGCAGAAGGAGCCAGCCAAGGAGTCGGTTCTGCAGAATGCCCAAGGTGAGCGTGATAATTCCAACGCACAATAGGGTAAAATTACTACGTAGATCGTTATCCAGCGTGATTTCACAGGATTACAGGGATTTCGAGATCCTAATCATTGATGATTATCCGGGTAGTGACACCGAGAATCTTGTTAATTCCTTCCAGGACAATCGCATAAGGTATTTCAAGGTAAGACCCATGAATGCCAGCGCAGCTAGAAATTTCGGAATAGGACAGGCAAAGGGCGAGTATATTGCCTTTCTTGATGATGATGATGAATGGTTTCCAACAATATTATCCAAGGAGCTGAAAATCTTCGCAAGAACAACGAAAACGGTGGCTTTAGTGTATACGGGTGTCAACCATATCAATGTGGCGACTGGACAGTCCAATCGGTATATACCCTCAACACGTGGAGATGTCTTCAACATTTTTCTTGAAGGATGCTTCATCCATTCAATGTCTGCAGTAATGATCAGGACTGATGTTCTGTTGGAAGTTAACGGACTTGACGAAGCAATGCCCTCCCAACACGATTGGGATCTTTACATAAGGATCGCAAAAAATTACAAATTCGAATGTGTCCCAGAGGCCCTGGTCAATTACTATCACCATGGCGGATCGATTACGCGCGACATGGAGAAACAGATACAGGGGTGGAGCCTGCTGTATGAAAAGCATTGGCAGGATATCAAGTCAAGAAAAGTTCGGTCCAACTATTACTTGAGGAGGGGGGTTCTGCTCTACTTCAATGGGAGGGCGGAGGAGGGAAGGCAGTGCCTAGTGAAGAGTATATTGACCAATTGGAGAAATTTTAAGGTGATACCCCTTCTGGGGCTCAGTATGATGGGTGCTGCCACCTTCAACAGAGCTTACAACCTTTTCGAGGCATCACCCTTCGCTACGGGCTTGATCAGCGTATCCGACCACGGGACCATTAGGTCAGTTGGATGGTAATTTTCATTTGGATAAGCATCAAACCAGTTTAGTTTGCCATTGATCACGCGACCGAAGCCAAAAAACTGTTTGGGTAATGTGGATGCACAACACCATCATATGTTTTTTATAATGAAATGAGATATAGATGGAAGAAGTGGTCACTGTTTGAAACTTTCTATCTTCGGACTCGGCCATGTTGGGTTGGTCTATGCAGCAGGCTTTGCATCCATAGGCTTCCATGTCAAGGGCTTTGACATCGATGCAGAGAAGATAAGGATGCTGAACCGGGGCAGACTGCCAATGGTTGAGCCCAACTTGATGGAGCTGATCGATTCAGGTACAAAACAACAAAGGCTCGTGTTTACCGATGATTACCATGATGCTGTGCTCTCCTCAGACGCCAGCTTTGTCGCGGTGGACACACCACTAAATGAGGAGGAGGAGTTGGACCTAGGGCAGGTTATTTCTGCTTTTAGAATGATTGGCGAATCTCTGAGGAAAGCAGGGGGGTATCACATAGTGGTTATAAAGAGTACGGTCCCTCCTGGCACAACCTCAGGCATAGTAAGGGAGACGCTGGAAAAGGAGTCCGGTAAGAAGGCCTTTGAGGATTTCGGTCTGGCGGTAAACCCTGAATTCATGAGAGAGGCGCATGCGGTCCAGGATTTTTTTGAGACCGATCGCATAGTAATCGGTGCCAATGACGAAAGAAGCAGGAAGGTAGTCAGTGAGATTTATGCATCATTCAGGTGTCCCAAGCTGATAACCAGCTTCAACAACGCGGAAATGATAAAATATGCCAGCAACTCCTTCCTGGCGATGAAGATCAGTTTCATAAACATGATCGCCAACATCTGCGAGAGGATACCTGGCAGTGATGTGGAGGTCGTTGCAGAGGGGATGGGGCTTGACAAGCGCATTACACCCAGCCTGCTTAAGCCAAGCCTTGGTTGGGGAGGGAGCTGCTGGCCAAAGGACAACAAGGTCCTTCTGGATCTGGCAAGGAGTCTAGGGGTGGAAGCCCCTCTTGTTGAATCAACCTTGGAGATCAATGAAGGGCAACCCCTCCAAGCCATAAGGATGGCTGAGGAGGCACTGGGCCCACTCCGAGGCAGGAGAGTTGCAGTCCTAGGGCTGGCATTCAAGGCAAACACGGATGATGTTCGCGGGGCAGTCTCGAGGAAGGTCATCAAGCACCTGCTGGAGAGAGGAGCGAGGGTGGTTGTTTACGATCCAGTGGCTATGGACAACTATAGGGCTCTGGCAGAATCCAATGGAAAGACCATAGAGTACGCAGAGTCCGGGCTGGAGTGCATCAGAGATGCCGACTGCGTGATCGTCGTGACGGAATGGGAGGAGTTCAAGAGGATCACGCAGGAGGATTACAGGAGGGCCATGAAGCGACCGGTTCTCATTGACGGAATGAGAATCTATGATGCGAAGAGATATTCAGAGATAACTTATCGAGCCATAGGGTTAGGACCGCAGTAACTACGGGGAATGGCTTGAAATGGATCCAGACGGTTTGGGGTGGGAGACCTATGATGGCAGCAGGGTTGCACTGCGCACCAGTGAGGTACACCTCTGGCGTATCGACCTTGATCAGGAGCGCCGTAACCTCGAAGCAATGGAAAGAAATCTGATTGGCACTGAGATCGAGAAATCCAGAAGATTCAGATTCGGGAAGGATAGGGAGCAGTTCATACTGAGCCATGGAATATTGAGAGAGGTTTTGGGTACATACCTTAAGGTCGAGCCAAAGGATGTCCCTATTGCCTCCGATTCGCGCGGAAAGCCCGAGATCATTGGGGGAAGCAAGAAGGCAGAGCTAAGGTTCAACCTTTCCCATTCCGAGGGGATGACCTTAATTGCCACTGCAATGAACCGCGATCTTGGCGTCGACGTGGAATACGCAGAGCCAGACTTCCCTGTGCTGGAGGTGGCCCAGCACTTTTTCACAGGGCGGGAGGCGGAACTCGTCGCTTCGAGCAAAGGGACCGAGAGATCGGAGGCCTTCTTCAGGATTTGGACCCGCAGGGAAGCGTACATGAAAGCAACTGGGGCTGGGCTCGGATCGCCTAGTGCGAGCGTTCCCTTCTTTGGGGGAGGTACCTCCAGCGAGACCGTTCATAATTTCAAGAATGGCAGAGAATGGACATGCTTTGACATTAAATTGGAAAGGAACTACTTCGCAGCCTTGGTGGTCGAGGGGAGAGATCTTGGGCTGAGAATGTTCAAGTGGCGCTTGGTCAGGCCGAGATACAGGGAATAGGATCCTTCTTTTCCCTCGAACAGTGGGATTATTCGCCATAGAGGACCTGCAGCAGATATCTTGAATAGGGGTAGAAGGCATCTATCTGCCTCTTCGAGAGGATTGAATTTACGAGCTCCTTTATGTCCTCCCGGGTGACCATCCCCAGCCTAGTGAAGGCTAGGATAGAGACAAAGAGGATGACCACGGTACCCAGGATCCAGTTAATTTTTGCAAAGGCAACAATAGCAGCAATGAGAATGGGCAATAGGCAGAAGAGCAGGGAGCTCTTCCAGCCCACCGAGTAGGAGATTCTGCGGGAGAGCACCAGAACAGCTAGCAAAGCGAAGAGGAATCCAGAGGTATAGGCAACAGCAGCGCCACTCTCTCCCCATAATGACACCAGCGGAGTGTAGAGAATTACGCGGGGTAGATTCAGCGCTAGGCCAAGCAGGGTCACATAGCGGTATTTCCCGTAGGCATAGACCAGGCTGTAGAAACCGGACGTTATCGGGGTCATAAATACCCCCAGCAGGAGCAACTGCAACGTAAAGGATGCTGGAACATAGGAAGCGCCCAATATTGATAGGGGTACGTAAGGGTAGGCAATGCCAACGGCGGCGATGGGAGCGGAGATGGTGAACGCGAGCTTCACAGACCGGTTGGTTGCCCTCTTCCTCCCATCTTCCATGCCGCTCAGCAGGGGGAACATCAGGGTCAGGATGCTATTGGGGAGTGTAAAGACGAGGGATGCCATCAGGAATGCGATATAATATGTGCCTGTTGTTGAGCTCCCGGAGAAACCGTAGACGCCTAAGACGCCGAGCCATGTCCCCCATGTGGAGACAAGCGAGGGCACCCAGTCAGGGATGCCGGCGCGTATAACCTCTCCGGCCTTTTTTGCGGAGGGCCGGACGATCGTGACCCTGCCCCTCATGCTGATGAGGAGAACGAAATTTTGAATCAAGGCAGAAGTAACAAAGGCAAGGAGGACCCCGACAAAGTTTAGACCAAGGTACAGGTAAGCTACCCCGAGCGCCAGCCGGAATACAGCAGATACCAGGTTGGCGGCTGCGATTATGTGGGTTTGCAGGATCGATTGGTAGAGGGACACGAGCACCGAGGGCCAACCACCCAAAATCACGAGCACCGCTATGAAGAGGATATCCGATCCTTGGATGCCCAGCAGGCTGCAAAGCACGACGGTTAGCACTGAGGCGATGGCAAATATGAAGATGGTAGCCCCCATGGATGAGCTGAAGTAAAGGTTGAGTGCGTCCCTTTCCTTGTAGCCATGAGCCTTACCCAGCAGGCGCATGGTACCGGATGGTATGCCTAGGCTAGTGACCGATGTGATAAGGGTAACTATCGCGACTACTGCCGCAGCGCTTCCCACTGTCGATGCAGCGACGAACTGTGAGGCCAAGAGCCAATAGATGTAGCCGAGGGCGCTACTGCCGATTCCACCGATGTAGAGCCAGAGGCTCCCGCGGACTACCCGGCTTAGGCTCATAGTAACATTTAATCCAACAGTTGGTATTTGAGGCTAATCCAGCGAAACATCAGCCGTTAATATGGGATAGTGGTTCAAACTCAGATCATTTTTGCATAAGACCCAGTGCGCCCATAAGGCTGAAGAAGACTCTTCTGCCGTAATAGACTGCGGGACCCCTTAAACCAAAGACTTTACCTAGGAAGTATTTTTCCTGCTTCAGGAGCGAGGCTTGGTCCGTCCGTCCCGAAGTGGAATACAGGTGGGTGCATTTTGCATTGGGTGTTATGTAAAGCCTACCGTACTGTCTCAATTGGAGACTGAAGAGCACATCCCCCCCATAGCTGTAGCCTTTCAGCCCCTCGTCAGGCTCGATAGAGCTAAAGACCTTATGTATTATTGTTGCATTGGACCAATTCACCCAGTCACATGCGATCGTTTTATCCAAGGTTTGAGGGTATTCAAAGATCCGACAGCTGTTGGTAGACGGGATGGTGAGGGCGAGGAAATTCCGCAGGAATGAGCTCAGGACGGCATATCCTATACCCTCGGGATGTTTGATTACTCTGCGGAAGGCTTGAATTCTAGAGTCACTTGCAGAGTTAACAATGAATCCCTGGACTCCTACCGATTGAGGGTCCTTCAAGAAGACCTCCAGAATGCATCTCAAATAGTCACAGTCCAGAATCAGGTCGGAGTCAAGAAAGGTGAGGAGATCGCCTGACGCCTTTGACCCTCCATATTTCTTTGCTTTCGCAGTTGATCTTGGGGGTTGGTTTCGCAGGTAGATCACTGGGATTTTGGAGGGGGCGAAGAGTGGGGACCACTTCTCGCATACCAATTTCACAGAGTCATCCGGGGTGTCATCGACCACTATCACCTCTTTCGGATGCAATGACTGTTCGAGGAGGGATGGGAAGAGCAGGGTATCGATCTCGGAGGCTCTGCAATAGGTAGGTACTATGACAGAGATTCCCCTCTCAAGGGCTACGGATCTGCTCAAAGAGCTATACCACCAGCACTAACGATATTATAGGATTCTCCAATGATTATTAGTTAATCCTTTTTCGTGGTTGAATTTGTTTTGGGATCAAAGGATAGACCTGTAGAGCTGCTCGACTGCAGCAGCAGTATTTTTCAGGTTATATCTTTCCAGCACCAGATCTCGGGCATCTTTGCCCAACTGGGTCCGGAGGGGTTCGTCCTTCAGCAGCCTCTCAATGGCATCGGCTAGGGAAACGGGATTCTTTGGCGGGATAAGCAGTGCTGGCTGGCAGGAGGAGAATATCTCCTTGCTACCGGCTATGTCGGAGATGATTGTTGCCGCACCGGATGACATGGCTTCGAGGAGGGCATAGGTCGGGAGTGCCTCGCTGATGGATGGGAGTACATAGATCGTGCAGGAAGCCATGCGGTCCACTATCTCTTGCCTGGATACCCGTCCCAAGAAGGTGACGTTTCCCTCCAGACTGAATCGTTTCACCATGCCAGCAATATGCTGAAAGAGGGGGCCATCCCCAGTAAGGAAGAGGGAGACGTTCTTCATCCCCTTCCTGTTGACCAGAATGTCCATGGCCTCTAGGAGATATTCGAGCCCCTTCTGCTTCACGAAGCGCCCTGCCCAGAGGATGGTGTTCTCTGCTCTCTCCTTTGAAGGGGAGAATTTTTCCACATTGACCGCATTCGGGATTATTACTATCTTTGCAGGGGAGGCTTTGAATTTGGTGATTTCTTTGGCATCGCTGTTATTCACGCAGATTATCCTGTCGGCGTTGCTGAAGATCGATGGCCCGAAGGCGTAGAGAAAGGCCCTCTGAAGGAGGTTGAAGAGGTAAGTCCTTTCCATAACAACCCCATTAACGTGCACGACCGATCTCTTCCTCAACTTTTTAGCCACCCTCACGGCCTGCCATGTTGTCAGGAAGGGTAGATTGTTGGCATGAATGATGTCAGGTTCAAAATGTTTTGCCAGGCCCTCAAGGTCGAGCATGTAGGGGAACTCGGATACAAAATAGGGGATAGCCAGGCTTATGCCATGGGCCCTCTCGAACCTTAGGCCTGACACTGAGGACTGCAGCTGCTGCCGGGAGAAGGTTGCGACCAGCACATCGTGGCCCATGCGCGCAAGTTGTCCCGGGAGGGTATCATCCATGACGCCGGGGAAAGTCACGTAGGGTTGAACGAAGAGGATCTTCATGAATCAACCCAGCATCCTCATGAGTGGGGCATATGCGTTTTCAAGAAGGTTTTCCTGGGCAAAATTCTTTATTGACTTTATGTAGCTCTCATAATCTTCCAGTATTCTATCCAGGGCTTCCAGGGAACCCTCGGGAGATGCAGCAACGCCTAGCTTCTTCTCGGAGACTTCGCTGACCCACCTGTCGCCTATGGCTACGATGGGCTGGAGCATCGAGGCGTGGTAGAAGAGCCTCGTGGGGCGCTCAGTGTTGAACCTTATGATCAGCCCAATGGAGCATTCTTTCAGGCGAGGGATTGCCTCTTCCGGTGAGCTGTAGTTGTACCAGGTGATCTGGGGAAATTTGGCCTGGAGCCGGGGATTGTGTCTCCCGAATGAGTACGACATGATGGGGTACTTTTCAAGGATCTTACTGGCTGAAATTTCGAAGGCCTTCCTCTCCTCTTCAAACTCCACTTGGCCCGAGTTGAGGATGACGATGCCCTTGTTCCTCCTTTCGTAAGCCTCTTCCTCATTTACGTAGAGCTTCTCTATGCCGTGGGCCGCGACTTCGGATGGGATGCCAATCCTTTGGAGCTTCTCCCTCAGATCTTCGGAGACGGTTATTATACCATCCGCATCTTTTGAAAAGGATCTCAACTGGGCGTAAAAAGGGTCGGGATTAGCCATCTTCAACCATACCGGCGTCAGATCTTCGACGCTCAAGATCGTCCTTACCCCGTTCTTCTTCAGGAACGGTATGGCGCTGGCAGAGATATCTGTTATCAGTACCGCAGCGTCGGGATCTGCGGAGAGGATGGTGTTACCAATCCTCTTCCCGATCCGTTCCCATGTTGAATGCCAATTCAGCAATGAGGGACCGAGATGCCTGTAGGCGTGCCTAAGGATGCTTTCATCTTCATCACAGATCAAGATGGCCTCGTGCTTACGCATTATGGCCTTGCGGAGCATATCCACCTTGTACCTTGTGCCTGGGGACTTGCCGTATGCTGGTGTGTAGATGGCGACCTTCAACTCAGGGCACCCTTCATGATTTGAACCCAACACCATATTGCTGAGGTGAGGGGCGCAGTTCTTTGACAATGCTTGACAGCACCCAGAGGATGAGCATTGTTGTGATAAACATAAAACCGAAGATGACAGAGCCGACAGCAATTAAAGCAACATTGACTGGAAGATGCTTCGCGTTGATCAATATGTCCAGGCCAAATGCTCCGAATCCGAACCCGACAGCGAGGAGGATCAAACCAGGAACCCCAAAGAGCAATAGGGGATGTTCTATTGCCGCGTGCTTGATTGTGCTCAGAATGACCGAAGATCCGTGCTTGACTGAATTCTGAGACGACGGAGAACCGTTGTAGGTGATAATTATGGGGACCTCAGCGATCCGGAACCCGCGGGCCTTGGCCTTTATCAGAATCTCGGTGCTTGCGCCCATGCCACTCTCCACAGGCGTTATGGCTTCAATTGCGGCTTTGCCATAGGCCCTAAACCCGGATTGGGTATCGGTCATCCCTTTGTAGCTTGCAAGGTTGGTCACATCGTTTATTACCTTGATGCCTGCCTGGCGCATCCCTGGAACTTCACTTCCGCCTAGGAACCTCGATCCTATTACGATATCAGCAGTCTGATTGATGATTGGGGCGATCAAGTCTGGGATAAATTTTGGATCGTGCTGACCATCCGCGTCAAGCGTCACCATAATGTCAGCTCCGCCTTCCCGCGCAGCACCGAAGAGTGTGGCCAGGGCACTTCCATAACCTGTGCTCTTCGAATGGCGGATTACAGTGGCGCCTAGGCCTGATGCTATGGCAGCGGTCATATCAGTTGAGCCATCATCGCATACCACTATCTTGTCAACATAGGGTTTTGTCTGCAGGATAACCTTGGCTATTGAGCTCTCCTCATTTAGGGCAGGTATGCAAGCAATGACAAACGGCTTGACTGATTGAGCACTCGACCTTTCCATAACCAAACACTATCCCTCAACAGGAACTTAATCTTCGACCTAATAACGAAAGAACCTTCTAATATATATAGAATGATTTAATGCGGTCACGGTTAGAAATCGGGCCACAGGATGTGGCTTTTCTTAGGCTACCAGAACAGAGCTAAAGATGACGCGAGCCAGGCTTAGGAATGAATGACCCAGGCAGCAGGTGAGTATTAAGCTGGCTTTTAGAAACTAAAATTAAGCTTTTTAGATTTTAAAACGAATGAGTTATATCATCAGAGGCTGAACCAAAATAATTCTGATCTTTCTTTTCAATAAATGTCAGATAAGAATAGTTTTATCTGTCAAGGCTTTAATTAGAACAAGGTTTCTCTTTTTTTGGGAGTCCCAGGGGAATCAGGTTTTGCAGGATTTTGACATTTGGAAAAAGGAGGAATAATGGATGGATAGAAAGTATTTGATCTTGGTTAGCATAATCATAATTATTGCAGTAGCAGCAGTGGGAGTGTACGTCTTCACCACCCCCCCAACGCCAAGGGCTACGTCATTAGTAGTTGGTTTCAACACCACAGGACCCATGACTCTGGGGACGCCTTTTACTGCAACTGCAAATTTGAGTGGTTACGTTGCCGGTTCCCCGATGAATGGGACCAATGCCCTCATCATCTTTTACTGGAGTACGGATAATGCCAGCTGGACTTTGCTTGATACAGAGAATGTTCCTAACTCTGGTGGAATTGTTTCGGTGGCGGTTCCTCCCATAGGTACTGGAACCTACTACTTCAAGGCCAACTACACCCCTGGCAACTCACAGTACGTCAGTTCACTGAGCAATATATCCAGTATCACCATAAACAAAGCCCCAAGCGTCACCTCGACCATGCTCAACGCTACCATCATAGCCTTGGGCGCTTCCGTAAGGGACACGGCCAGCGTCTTCTTCCCCATTGTTGCAGGGCTGCTACCGTTGCCCTCGGGGGCTATTACCTTCCAGTATAGGTTAGGCAGCGAAGGGGCATGGCTGCCACTGGGCACTTTTGTCTATTATTGGAATTCAACCAGCCAGCAGCGTGTGGCAATCTCCCATTCATTCACACCCCTGCAGGCCGGGACCTATCAGTTCAATGCAACCTACGCCGGCGACGGCAATTATTTTGGAAGCTGGCCCTCCACCATCACGACCCTTGAGGTCGTGAATGTCTCAGCTGCCACTCCCACCATGACAATCGATTTGAGTTCAAACAACATAACCCTGGGAGAGGGCATCCGCTCCTATATTGAAGTCATGGGGCTGGGGGGGAACTTCCCTCTACCCACGGGCCCCATCCAGTTCATGAACAACGACACGGGGGTCTGGGTGACCTTTGATGTTGAGAACCTGATCGGGGGGGTGGCAGCCTCTTCGATCTTCACACCCAACCAAACTGGGACCTCATTCTTCAGAGCGGTCTACGGTGGCGACGGAAACTATATTGCGGTCACTTCCGGTGTCGCAGCCACATTAGTGAATTCGAACGTTACCCTTCCAACATTCGTGCCATTCATAGTATCGGGCCATGTGGATGTGTGGAATGGCAACGGGGTCTCGGGCTGGGCTGTCGACCTTTACAATGCCACGGGTCTCGTTGCCAACAGCACAACGGGTTCCGGCGGCTACTACTCTTTCACCATCAACCAATCGGGCATTTGCACCATCAACGAGACTTCCCAATCCGGATGGCTTCGCATCTCACCGCCTGATGGCTATGCCTTCAACGCCACAAGTGGCCATGCACCCATAACCAATCTGGACTTTATCAACTTCCAGCACTCCAACCAGCAGGGCGGAATAACGGGTAACCCGTGGCTGGGTGGACTCTCCCTATCCACAAACAACACCGGAGACATCCCCTCCCAAAACATTGCGGTCGCGGCCGGCAGTCTCAACGTTTCTGCCGTTGACGGGGTCCCCGTTGCAAACGAAGGGTTGGTGATAATCTTCACCTACAATGGCGCCAACCTAGTGACCTTCTCCGGGTCGCAGTTCGACCTCTACATGAGTCGGGATGGATACGCCTCCCTCAGCCCAGGTGACATACCCTACGCCATGGGATTCGACGTCAGCGCTTTCAGCAGTCCTTTCCCCACGGCGATCCAAATATCCGATTCATTCCTGCCCAACGGCAGAGCCACCTTCTACCAGGGCAATGGAACCATCAATGGAGTTTCGGCAGAGATGCTCATGGGGCCCATACCCCTGAACATAACCCAGGACTATAGGTACATAAAAGTCTACGATGGTGGCGTCGTTGTCGCCCGGCAGCCGATCATGGTGCAGCCTTCGCTTACCCTGACACCAGCTTCCGGTCCGGCGGGAGCAGCCGTTGGGGTCTATGGCAATGCGTTGGAGGCAAACACCCAGTACAACCTTACCTACGGCAACAGCTCCATGGCCTTCGCCCAGGTTATCACCGACAGCAAAGGTTCCTTCAGCTCCACCTTTAACGTGAGGGACACGGGCGCTGACTGGACCACGACCCCCACCACCAATGTCGAGATCGACCTCCTGAACGCCAGCGGCTCCTTCGTGACCAATAGCTTCTTCAGCGAACCAAGCAGGGTCTTTCTTGAGCTGGCTGGGGTCGTCGGCACCTTTGGCAATGGCACGGGTCCCTACAATGTCAACCCGTTATCCAACTATGCCTTCGCAGGCAACAGCTTCAACCCCACTTCGCCAGTGGTCTTCACCATCGATGGCTCCACAGCCCTAGGGACAACAACGGCCAACGCAACGGGCTTCTTCAATGCCACCTTCACCATTCCGGCTCTTGCCGGCGGCATCCACAAGGTCACGGTTGCAAATGCACTTACCACAGCCAATTTCACATTCTCCATCAATGTCCTTCCAACCCTGGTGCTTACACCTGCCAGAGGTGATATTGGGACCAGGGTGACCGTTCAAAGCCAAGGATTCGCACCGGGACCCATCTACCTCTACTTTGAAAACTCCACCAACAATTATTACTGGGTCCTGAACTCTTCGGTGGGAAGCAATGGCCAGATCAATGGGACTAACACCTTTATCGTTCCTTCCATGGTTGGAGGGAACCATACGGTCTACGCCGACTACGTCTTTGATGGAAACTACACCAATTCCCTGACAGGTGAGGTCACCACCGACCTCTTCTTAATAATTTGAGGGGGATATCGAAGGGCAAGAGTTGCTAAGTGGGGTTGCGAGCTCCCTTCCTTCGAAGTATCAGCAGGGCAAGAACGGCAAAAGCTATGGCAACCACTGCGACCGTGATACCTATGTTGACCCAGCTGAAGGCGAAATTGGCCTGCACCGCCATGGGCGCAGAAGCTACGATCTGCATCTGCTGAGCCGTTGAGACAGCATCGCCAGACCATGATTTGAACTGGAAGACGAAGGATGAAGGATTGGCGTTGAGGAGGAGGCTGTCATTCAGAGGGACGTAGAGGACCACAGAAGAGCTGCCTGGTACGGAGCCGGAGCCCAGGCTGTAGTTGTAGGCAACCGTCCCGTAACTGGTGGCGTTTATTGTCAGCCCCGGATAGAATGTGGCATACTCCACTATGGGTGAATTGACTATGGTAATTGTGGAATTGAGTATGCCGCTGTAGGACGATGCTCCTGAGCCGTTCCAGTTCTCGAACTCCCATCTAGGATTTGCCACGGCTGAGATTTGGATCATATGCCCCGCATCAAACCAATTGCTTGCAGGAGAGATGGAGCCCCCGGCTGCCGAATCCGACTCCATGGCCACGTAGAATTGATGATTATACACCGGCGAGAGGGTGGCTGGAGCGGATACTGTACCGGAAACCAAGGTTTGGTTGGTACTCCACCGCTCTGTTGCAGATGGGCTCAGGAGGAAATTGAAGGCGTAGCTCGATCCAGAATCCAACCAGGTGGCTAATGGGGCGGTGCCAAAGACCTGGCTTGTGGAGGAGGCGAGGGATGTGCCGTTGAGAAGGGGCGGCAGCGGGCTCCCACCCCCTTCAACCGAGTAGCTGAAGACCACCAGGTACTGGTGGTAATAGGTCTGGGAGATCGTTCCAGGTCCTGACACCGAACCGGCCAGAGGTGACGGGGTGAACCATCTTTCGGTTGAACCTGATGGGGAAAGAGTGTTAGGAATGCTGTAGGCAGATCCCAGGTCCAGCCAGATCGTTCCCCTAACCAGGGTAAGCGGAATGGAGGAGGAGCTTCCGAGAGAGGTGCAGGTCACATTAGGCCCTGCTGGATTCCCTCCGCCCACGATGAAATAGCTTTCGTTGAGGGCATATTGGAGGTAGTACAACGCCTGAAGCGAAAAGCTCGACGAGACGATGCCCTGGGAGGATGCCGCAAACCACCTTTCAGTTGGGGAGGAGCCGAGGAGGGGATTCTGAAGGGAGTACTGGGAACCGGCGTCAGCAAATAGGTGTATAGGGACTGTAACCGTTGTGAGTGCTCCGAATTGCACGACCGTTGCGTTGGGTGGCGAGTAGCCTGTCCCGGTTCCGGAGACATTGTAGCCGAGACTGATCGAGTACTGATGATAATAGGTAATGCTGATCGACTGGTTGGAGCCAGCTGTGCCGCTCGTCTGCTGCTTGGTGATCCAGGTTTCTAGACTCGTCGAGCCAGACAAGAGGTTGTTGACGCTCCACCCGCTCCCAGAGTCCATGTAGTAGGCAGTTGGGGAGGTGCTCAAGGAAGCAGAGTAAGAGATGCCCCCCAGGGTGTAGGTCAATGTCGGTGCATAATATCCAGTTCCGCCGCCAACTACGGAATAGCTCAGCGTCGTCTGGACCCAGTTGCCTGTACCCGTGATAAAATCGAAAGCATTCGAGTCCTCCGTGGCTCCGTGCCCGGTGAAATATTGGAGCTGCGTCGGGTTGGAATAATTAAAGGGGGATGGGGATTCGTCGTCGAAGAGTCTGGTGCCAGTATTCGCGTTGAACTCGTCGATCCACATCCAGGCGGAGGAGACGGCGGAGCCTTGATCCAAATAGATCACGGATGCCTCGCCACCATAGTATTGGGAGACATGGTACCATTCGGTCATCAGCCCGGTGAAGAAACCGTTGGAGTCGGAGGATGCGGAGGGGGTGCCCTCGAAATAGGTCGCCCCGATTGGACCATAGCTCTCCTGGGCACTTGCGCCGCTATTGATATCGTGGGCAGACATGATGACATTCCCTCCAGAGAAGGAGAGGCTGAGGCTCACAGCGTCGCCCTGGTTTACGGTCCCCGAGAAGCTGATGAGACCACCGCTGCCACCGGTTGGGAATATCGAGTTCCCCGAAGAGTCAAAGACCTCATAGTTCAGGTTGAAGCCTGAGTTGTAGCCACCGCTTGCATAGGGCCAGTTCCAGGAGAGGCCGACCTGGCACCAGTAGCCATTGCTCGTAAGACCATTCAGCAGGTAGGCAGGCCCATAGCCATTCGGGTCTGCTTGAGCAACTGCTATGACATTGTAGGCGAGGCTTGTGAAATTTTGGGTAAAACTGATCCCGAGCTGTTCGTTCCAATTCGCGGGCTGGGGTGCCATGGGCATGCTGCCGCCAACGCTCAGTGGAGCGACTGAGGGCAAAACCGAGGCAGGGTGGATGTTCTTAGGGCCGATCGCAACTTGCTGCTGGACCAATGTTCGGTCTGCTGCCATATCATGTATGGCATCTGCAAGGGGTAGTACAGAAGCTGGCTTTGCGGTATTGGCCGGGAAGGCAGACGGTTGACAGCCAAATCCTGCTGTGAAGCAAGCGACTCCTAGGGCAATTACAATAATAATTACGGAGGATATTGCAATTTTCCCCAACAGTCTCATCTGATAATCCTCGTGAAGACTGATTTGATGTTCAAGGTATATAAAATGAAAAAAACATGCCATCTGCTCAACCAGAGCTTGGTCTCCGTACTCACCATTTTAGTTTCCAAGGGGTAGGGTGTAGCGTTTTCTCATCTGATAGGGGTTTCCACCACTTATCGTTCGAAAGGTACCAGCTCACGGTTTCTGAGATCCCCTTCTCGAACGTATTTGTCGGAGACCACCCTAACTCCTCCCTGATTTTTCGGGAATCAAGACTGTAGCGGAGATCGTGCCCCGGACGATCATCAACGAATTCAATGAAGCTCTCGGGAAGCTTGAGAAGCCTGAGGATCATCTTGACTACAGTAAGGTTATTGAGTTCATTGCCTGATGAAATATTGTAGATTTCGCCTGGCTTCCCCTTTTCCAGAACTGCTTTGATTCCCTCGCAATGGTCGAGGACGTAGATCCAGTCCCTAACGTTCTTTCCTGTACCATATATGGGAACCTTCAGGCCCATCTTGGCGCGTATTATTGTCTTCGGTATGAGCTTCTCCGGAAACTGATATGGCCCATAATTGTTTGTGCACCGGGTGATGCAGGCGTTCAGCCCGTAGGTCCTGCGATAGGCCATTACGTAGAGGTCTGCGGAAGCCTTTGATGCAGCGTAAGGCGATGACGGACTGAGCCTGTCTGATTCGGCAAAGGAGCCATGTGTAATGTCGCCATAGCTCTCGTCCGTGCCTATCTGCACCAGGCGCACGTCCCGGTCTGCCTTACGGATAGCCTCAAGAATTGTGAGTACGCCACCAACGTTCGTCCTGTGAAATGGCAGTGGATCGGATATGCTCCTGTCCACGTGGGTTTCAGCGGCGAAGTTTACAACGGCATCGGACTCATTCACTAGGCGAACCATAAGGTCAGGGTCGGAGATGTCTCCCTTCACGAAACGATACTTGGGAACATCCTTAAGATCATCCAGGTTTTTTAGGTTTGAGCCGTAGGAGAGGTTATCGATATTGATGATGTTGTAGCCAGTCTCCGAAAGCAAGAGGCGGATGAAATTGCTTCCAATGAAGCCAAGCCCCCCAGTCGCAAGGACGCTCGTTATAGCCAATACATCTCACCATACTATGCAATCATTTGAGGGGAACGGAATGCCAATCCCAAGGCTTGCCGCAACGGGGATCGTCCGCTCTTCCATTTATCAACTTGGGGATGACTATCGGGTCGTCCCATGGCCTCCGCAGCTCGTCTGGCACCTTTGGGTCGTAGAGGCGGTTGACGAAGTATATGAGCGAGGCGGGACTGTAGCCCACAACACTGAACCCATGCCAGTAGTTCCCCGGAATGCGGACCAGTTGGAGAGACTCGCCCGATGCAACTATCTCGTCGATCTCAGCCGAGGCCTCATCGTAGGCGCATATCTTGATTGAGCCACCTATGCACAGGAAGTGGTCCACCTGTCCCCTCGCATGCCTGTGCCAAGCCCTCACGACGCCTGGGTAAGAGAAGGAGTAGTTTGCCTGGACTATTCCGTCCCTTATGACGTCGCTCCAGTCAGACCGCATGATCTCTGTGAATGTGCCTCTCTCGTCTGGGAACTTCTTGAGCTGCCTTACGGCTACGCCAGGGAGCATTAGCCATCAATCTCCTCTCTTAACTCTTTCAGTGCGTCATTTAAGGCGAGCGGTTTGGTCTGCAGGATGGAAGTGGCCTTGGAAACGTCGAGGGAAGAGTCTGGAGGACGCGCTGCCTTCCACCGTCCCTGGAAGTCCAGCGCTGTAGCAGCTCTGATGAGGGATTGGTCGAGGCCAAATGTGCCTGCGAGTGCGGAGCCAAATTCGTAGCGGGAGACGCGGGTCGCGCCCGCCATGTGATAGGTGCCGGTCAGATGTTTCTCAAAGGATTCGAGGAGCATTCCAGCAAGGGAAGTGTTGAGGGTTGGTGAGACGCACTGGTCGGTGAGGAGGGTGACGGGTTTGCGGGCACGGAGGGACTCGAGGAGCCAGAGGGCGAAGTTGACCTTGCCCATCGCGGGTTGCGCGCCGTAGATTACGCTGGAGCGGGCAATCAGGAAGTCGGCGCCGGAGGATCTGACCACTTCCTCGCCGAGGAGCTTTGACCTTCCGTAGGCGTTGACCGGATTGGTCGGATCGGACTCTATGTAGTTGCCCTTTGCGCCGTCGAAGACATAGTCGGTGGAGATGTAGGCGATATAGGAACTGGAAAGGGCGGCTTGCCTTGAAATGGTGCGTGTGCCCTCTGAATTGACCTTGATTGCGGCTTCCTGGTCCTCTTCGCACTTGTCCACGTCGGTCATGGCTGCGCAGTGGAAGACCGCGTCCGGGCGGGACTGCTTAAAAGCCCTTCGGACTGAGGCCTCGTCCGTAATGTCCATGGGGATAGGCTTCCCTACCATTGGAGAGTCCAAGATATAGCCAGAAAAGACTTCGAAGCCCCTGGAGAGAGCCGTTGCGGCAAGCTTTGAGCCAAGGAGCCCGTTCGCCCCGGTTATGAGTATGCGCATATTAAGACCCCAATGCCAGAAGTTTCAAACCTCAACCTCGGAGTAGTCCCCGATGTGGGCTCGTACTGATCGACCCTTGCCGTTCTTTGAGATCAGAGAATGCTTTCCCAGCAAGCTGTCCTCGAGGTGCGCCACATCTTTCACCATGGAGAACTCCAGGAGGATGCAGTTCTCAATGCCAGAGTTGATCACCTGCGATCCCTCTCCGATGCTGGTGTAGGGACCAACGAAGGAGTTCTCCACGACGGCGCCCTTGCCGATTATGCACGGACCCTGTATCTTGCTCTTGGTGACCCTGGCGCCAGGTACGACCCGGACACTGCCCTTGATCTCGCTCTCTTCGATGGTTCCAAGAACCTCGCCCTTGAGATACTGGTCGAGGATGATCTGGTTAGCGGTTAGGATGTCGTCCTTCTTGCCAGTGTCCAGCCACCAAGAGTCGAGGACCTCTGCCTTTACCTTGAAGCCCATGTTTACCATCTCCTGTATGGCATCGGTTATCTCGAGCTCGTTGCGCCAGGAGGGTTTTATGCGGTCCACGGCGAGGTGGACCTTGGGAGAGAAGACGTAGGTGCCCACGACTGCGAGGTTGGTCGGCGGCTCCTTGGGCTTTTCGATCAGCTTGATCACCTCGCCCTTTGCGTCGAGGACTGCTATGCCAAAACGCTGGGGGTCAGGTACCTCCTTCAGGAGGATTAGGCAGTCCAGCTTCTCCTTCTCAAAGCGCTTGATGAGGTCCGTTACACCCTTGCCTTGGAGGTTGTCTCCCAGACACATTATGAAATTAGACCTGCCAAGGAAGGGCCGGGCCTGCTTCACGGCGTGGGCTAGCCCCAAGGGTTCCTGGAGGATGTACTCGACAGCCATTCCCCACTCGGAGCCGTCCCTTACGTAGTCCTTGACGTACTGGCCAGTCTCTGGGGCGATGATCACGCCGGCCTCCTTTATGCCAGCGCTGGCAACCTGGTCGAGGACGTAGCCCAGGATGGGGCGGTTGGCAACGGGGATGAGCTGCTTTGCCAAGGTAAAGGTAAGGGGGCGGAGACGCGTGCCCTTGCCGCCGCTGAGGATGAGGGCCTTCATTTTTTAAACCCGGAGATATTATCAATCAACGACATAAAGAAACTTTTGGAAGGCGTTATAGAAGATGGACTGCGTTCGTAAGGAGAACTGCTCGAGCCAAAGTCATCCAAATGGTTTCAATTTTGAAATCCATGAAAATACATTTTTTCACGTAAGTTCATTTTTTCATGGACCATTTCACGTTTTCACGCAAATGTTCACGTGTTCACGCAAATGCACACTTACTGAATATTATTATATTACTGAGTATTAGAGAGGGGAAAGGAGTAGAGACAACACTTCTTCTTGACTCGTGAAAAAAAGGACTAGTCTTGCGTTTTCTTATTATTCGACTCCTGCCCGGTTTCAGAGTTAGGTTTTTGAACTGGCATATGTTTGACTACAACCATTTTCCTAGGTTTTGGTTCAGGCTTCGCTACTACCTCCCAAGTTTTGGCTGAGGGGGTAGGGGGACCACCCGTTTCTTTTTCAGAGGAAATAGATTTTTCTTCGGTCTCAGAATAGTTTGCATATTTTGCTTTGGCATAGTCGAATAGCTTGTCAAAGATGAGCTTCTCGGCAGGGAGTAGCAAACGTTCGTCCTCCTTCCCATTTTTTATCTCCAGAAGGAGCCCGTCCACAATTTGTTTGAACTCCTCAAAGAACAAGTTGATAGTGCCATTCTTTTTAAACATTTTAGGAAAATTAATTTTATCCGTTTCCTTGTTAGCTTTTAAAGCGTTAATACGAGGAATGCTTTGACCTAGAAATTTTAGGGTGAACGCCTCGATAATGACGACCTGGTCCTCTATGTCATATCTTTTGATATTCAAATCCTTTTCTTCTACATCTGATCTAATTCTTTCAAACTTCTTCGCCACGCGATACGCAGAATCGAGCCTTAAGGCATCAAAGATTAAGCGATTAATGCCAGGTCCTGACCTGTTGATTTCTTCTCTTGCTGATTCAAGGGTGGCTATTAGCCTTGAAAGGCGTTCAAGAGGTGGGCTGCTTTGCATGCTGTAACTCCTCCAAGAGGTTGCCAGCCAGCGACCTAAATATTTCTCGTAAAGCGTCTGAAAGGTAAAACTCTGAGGGGAATTTATCAACATAGATCTTCACGCCTTCGGAAAGGCCGAATAAAGCATTAATTAATTCCAAGCGATCTAAGCGGGCCGTCGGGGTTTCTGTCAACGAAACAAATATGCGATAGAGCATTTTCCCATGCACTTCCTCTTCGTATTTTTTAATTGATGTTTCGAGTTCCCTCATTTTTTCTTCTATTGAAGCTTTTTCGTTGTTTTTGTCAGCGATCTTTCTTTCGATGTCGTCCAAAGAAGCTTTGTTTTGGGCTATTGAACCTTGGAGTACTTCGAGGTTGTGCTTGAGGTCCTTTTCATTATCAGTCAATCGCTCAAGCAACTCTTTTTTCGAGCCTACCTGTGTTGCAAGCTGCGCATGCTCCATTTCTTTCTCTTTGATGGATGCGCTGAAGTTTTTGCCTTTTATAATGAGCGATGGAAATATTTCAGCGGCACTCTTCGGGTCCAGACCTTCGTTTTTAAGGGTTGATGCGAACAGTTTAGCAGTATCACTGGTAAAACCGGATTTTTGCAGCCATAGCTGATAGTCGATGAACCCATCTAGTTTTTCTGCTGAAAGTTGATATGAGTCGAGTCTGGACTTTAGTTTTTTTAGACTTTCCAGTTCTGGCATAGCTTCTTCAAGGTCGCTCTTTTTTTTCAGTAGGTCTTTTGTTTCATTGTCCATTGAAGCTATTTGGAGGGACTTCTTTTCAGCCTCATCGACAATGAGATCGTATTTTTTTCCTACTCTCTCTTCAATCTCCCATAGGTACTCCCCGCGTTCCAGAACCGATGGCGCCTTGACTCCGTAGTGCTTTAGGAGGGAGACGCTTTCAGCTACGTTATTCATTGTCAGGTTTAGTGAGCGCAATGTGTTCTGAGCGACGATACCATCAGCGGCCTCTTTGGTGCTTATTTTTTTGGTGTTTTGCTCCATCTTAAGTTTTCTAAGCTCTTCAATATCGGGTATGGCAGCATTGACCACCTTTAGTACTTCAGAAATCTTGCCAATGCTCACGCCAGTTTCCTTTGAGAGGGTCTCATATCCCTTGCCGTTCAGCCAGTAATAGAATACTTCGTGAAGTTCTCTATAAGAAGTCTTACCCGTCATATGTTTATTTATAACGTATGACAATGAAATGTTTTTCCTTTGCAGGTTTTGATATTATTCCAGACGGGTAATGGTAAGTTATTTCCCCAGGTGCAACCTTTAGCTTCTTTGACTAGCATACTCTTCCTGTGCCTTTGCCCTGCCAGTTATTTCACCGCCGGTGGCTTTTACCCCGGGCGCGCTTTGGCCTGCTCCCTTTGTGGCTTTCCTTGGTTAGCTCGCCGATTAAAAGGGGTGCGTTGTATTTAATGAACTTCCGAGCACTTGTTTTAACATCTTGCTCAATGATAGCGTGGAGCACCGAGTCCAACACCAATGCCATAAGTTTGTCATCTCCGCGCGCAAGAGGGTGCACCATGCCATCAATTATTTTATTGAGCTGACCCTTGGTGTAGGGAGACCTCCGCGACTTCGTCATTTTGCAACGACCCTGGGAGTGCCGTTTGGCCTTTTTTCATATATCTGAGAATGAAACCCAGAAGGTTTTATTTATGGTCTTCCCTTCAAGCAGGTTCGTTTTGTGCATTCTGCTTGTGATATACACGATAAGCAACATATAGTTGTACATATTACATGTAATATTTAGTTGTTATAACTAGTTGTAATTGTATTTTTTAATGTTTTTCTTTATAACATAATAACTGAAAAGCGTATTCAGGATGATTTTTAACGATAATTTGTGTGATATCTGACAATATTGCCCAAAACCATGTTGGTTTATATTTAAAGGCACGCCCTTCATATAGAAATCTTATACCACTTATACCTATCACGGTAAATCCTATTTTATTAAATTCGGATATGGTCCATCCAGACCGATGGATTTGCCAAGGGTTATTATCCAAAGCATCTTGTGAGACATATCCATTAGGAGTAAATATTATTATCATTTTTTTAGCAACTTTATTCATGAGTTTAATAAGTCGATAACCCTCCTCTTTCTTCAAATGCTCGATTAAATCTAGAGCAATTACACAATCAAACGATTCTGGAAGGAAGGAGTCTAATGCATTAAGAATATCAGTATAGATATAGTCTGAATGAATGCCATTCATCTTGCTGATTTTGATTGCGGGTAAAAAACAATCCACCCCTACTGCATATAATCTAGATGAAAAATGTCGTATTGGCGAAATAACGCCACATCCTAAATCCAATATTGTATTACAGTCACCTATTGTCTTTTCCAATTCTTTTTCGTAGAAAGGGATAAGTCTTCGAAGTGTTTTTTCATAAAGTGCTGTTTGACGTTTGTACATTATCCTTACCCCTGCGGAAAAGAGTTACTAGAATCTTGTTAAGCTTTTTTATTGTTATTTAGATTATCGTGGGGGTGTATAAGGGGGATTTAAGTGTTGTCTAAGGGGTGTCTAAGTGCGTTTAAAGGGTACTTGGTTCTTAATGATTTTTTTTAACTATTTAATTATGCGCATATTCGATAGATTTCTTTAATAATTTCTCTACCCCGTACACCCCAATCATTTTCCATTGCAATTTTTATCAACTCTTCACTTTTTGATAAACAATGAAGCATTAAAAACGCGACTGTTTTTATCATATTTTTCTGTTAAAATGAATATTTTATTAATATTTTTTTTCGCTAATAGTTTCAATATTCTGGTTATATCATAATCATTCATCATAATAATGGGTGCATTCACATCTTTTTTCATCATTATATTATACATTTTTTGAGCCAAGCTTGATTTGTCCACTATTGATTTAAGTACACTTTTTATTGGTGACCTTTCAATAGAATAGGGAACTTGAATGCAGGCTATCCCAGACGGGGTTAATTTTTCAACAAAGTCTTCAATAATGTTCGTACCCCGATTTGTTTCAATATGTTGCAATACAAGTACGGTATTGATGAAATCCACTTTTTGTTTTATTTTAGATAAATCATCAACAAAGTCAATATTGGTTATGTTGAATAAGACGCAATTGCGTTTAGCTTCAGCTACCATGCTTGGTGAAACATCAACACCAATTACTTGTTTACACCTTTTTGATAGGGGGATTGCGATTCTGCCAACACCACACCCAAAATCAATTCCTAGCGAAGGATTAAAATCTCTATCAATATATGAAGAAATGATTTCAAAAATCTGTTTAACATATTCTTCACCAGAATTGAAAAACTCTTGCCTTGATGCAGGTGTTAGATTTTTTCTTTTATATTCTTCGGTCGTTAATACCCCCCAGTAAGGTTCAGACCCCCCTATTTTTTCCCACTCTGTATCAGAATTCGCCATTGATAACACTATTTCTATGGGCAATCCTTATGTTCCTTTCTAAGGAAAATTGTTTTCAAGCGCAAGTCTTGTGCCAATTGACCCTAACTTGACTACTAAAATTTCAGCATGGTACTGTATAACGTCATGATCACCAATCTACACTTTCTTTCAAGTATGGCTGGGTGCGTCTGTTTCCTTAGCCGAAGACATTGCTTCACGTATTAGGTTTCGGTTTTTGAAGGAGAAATAGAGTTTGTTGAAAACTTCGTGCATGATCCTGATTGACATTGCTTTTCTGCTTCTTGATAGCGAATAACCCCCCAGATGAGCAATCTTGTAGTTTGCGATTACCACTTTCCTCTTTTGAAGCCACAATCTGAACGAGAAGTCCGTGTCTTCGTAGCCATTAATAAAAGTCTCATCAAAACGCTCTCTTGCAAGAATCGAGGACCTGAAAGCGCCAAATGCAGAAAAATTCCTGAAATAGATACCTGTTTTGCGTGCATGTATCGAGTGGAATAAGTAATACGTGCGTTGCCTATCAAGACCTAACAGACTCCTATTTTGTAAAATGCTTTCTGGGATCGGGGCTATCTGATACTGTAATCCATACCTCTTTTCAACCAAGCTGGAAATAAGTTGCGCGGAGAGAGAAGTATGCATGAAAGACCACAAGAGGCTCCACATCAAGTCCGATATCTTACTATTTTTTTCAATGCTAAGGAGGGCAGAGTGTTGCCATGCTGACCCATGTTGTGATGGCTTGGCAAGAACTACTTCTGCATTTGTTATGTCCTCCAGCAATTCAACGAGCGTGTAGGTATTACCCACATGAATCAAGTCATCATTCGCTATGATGACCCATGTAGGATCGGCGTTGAGAGCTTCAGATATTCCGGCATTAAGGCTCCTTCCATAGTTGAAATAGCGGCCATTCGACTGCGCGAACACGATAGGCAACGGAGAGAAAATACTGGTGACATTTCTAGCCAGAGTTCCATTCGCATCGGTCGTGGGTACTACGACGACGACAGGGGACTTTGCCCATCTTTTCTTATGAATGATTATCTCGGCTTTTGGTCTGTTTCTTGAGAACTTTACTAATCCGTTGATACTGGGGTTTAGTGAGTAGAACCTTGCCAACTTGGTTATATCGTTGCTAGACCAGAGATTTTCAAGCAGTTCTTGATTTGTTGCCAAGACTAATCGCCTTGATCCAAATGAACGCTTCTAAGATTATTTTCAAGATACTTTCCGGAGTTTAAAGTTGGAGTTATCATCGAGATCTTGTATTCCCTGCCTCTAATTTGGAATTTTATTAAATTACCCTAGTATTTTTTATATGTTTAATAATACAGATGCGGTCTGTTATTCTAATAACAGAATGAGAATATTTTTCATGAAAGTATCCATGATCCACCATCATCATATATTTTATTTTCACCCAATATGCTTGCATTAAAGCTAACATATTGATACGTACCGGTAGGACTAAGTAAAAGAAGCTCATCTTTTTCAATGTTGAAGGTTCCTAAATAAATATATGAGTTTTTGGGTACTTCAGTAGATGATGAAAAAGCCTGAACATGTTCCCAGTTGAAGCCTGCCAATAACAACCACCTATATTGATCACCCCATATAGTAGAGTTACTGTGCGCAAAGAACCAACTTGCACCAGCTACCTCCATATTGTTATATTTCGCGTAATCAAAATTTGAATCTAACGAGATCAATGCTGCTGTAGGTGTAATTTCTCCACTTATTTTGTATACCAAACCAGAATTGAAAATAAAGAAGACTGAAAGAAACAAAGCCACGATTTTAATAGGGTTCTTTACGGAAAGGTCTTTTCGAGATATTTTCCCAACAAGGCTAAAAATGAGCTTTGTAAAAAAGATGCACCCAATTATGCAAAATGGCGCAATGACAAATTGTACGATATGATACAGCCTATCTGTGTTTAATGTACTGGCAAAATATGGCAAGATTATCCCGAGTACCGCAATAAATAAGGCAACCAAGGATAGTATTGTGTACTCCTTCCCAATTTTAAATGTTTTAATTCTTAATACATACACTATTCCTATTACTATAAATAGTATAGAGATAACATTCAGATATTTAGTCAATTCATACGCAGGTAGGTTGCTGCTAGATAATATTTTTAGACTTTGCGTTGCTTGTGGATTTAAAAAGTCTGTAAGAATAGATTGAGCCAATAAGATAGCAATAGACGCTCCTGTTGTTAAGGGAATAGAGCTTGAAAAATAGAGATACCATGCTAGAGTAAATATTATTGAGAAGATTACAAGAACTGAAGTAATTCCTCGGGTTCCACTTTCAAGAGTTGCACCATAAACAGGTAATTGTTCATGCAGGTGACCGTAAATCCTTGCAGTAACCAATTTTATTTTTCTAATAGATAAATGATCACTCAAGAAAAGCAACAACCAAGAGGATGTGATAAGCATAATAAAAATATAAGTTAAACCATAATGAGAGACAATCAACGATACACTAAAAATGATCAATAAGATGTTCCTTTTATTTTTAGATATTTGTTTATTAAAAATTAAAAACAACAGTAAAACAAAAAATAGTTCAGCCATCATCTGTCGTGATAGGTTTAACATGTCGGTAAAGAATGTGAACGTTGCCACAAAATAAATAACAGAAAAGAAAGAAATTTCGTTGGAAAAAATCTTCCTAAAAAAGAGGAATAGTCCAACAGGGACTAAAGAGTAAATCAACGGATAAATAATTTTAAATACTGAAGTCAAGTCCAATCCGGTGAATATTGTACAAATGGGCCCTAACATAACGATACTTAGCATAGCATTAGTGTTGTATGGAAGTGAAGAGACCCAATAATGATTGGCAATTACAAGATTGGCAAGATAATATTCATTCTGAATATCCCAACCCCAAAGGTATTGGGATATCAACGAACTATGGTATAGAAGGGAAAGACTGACAACAAAAATGATCAGCGGATAATAACTGCTAATTTTTAATCCATAAAAGCCCATTGCAACAATCAAGACGCCGATTATAAGCAAAAGCAGTACGATAAAACCATTATAACTATAGTAATTCATTAAATATGCTCCAGATATGGCTAGAAACGGTAGGAATAACAGCAACAATGAGTATTTTGTTAAGTGCAACCTTATCGATATGGGGGCACTTTTGCTGCCTTTGTTCTGAATGTAGAAAATGGCACACAGAATTATCACAATTGCACTTATCGAGCTTGTCAATGGTATAAGCGAAATTGGGTTATTAATGCCAATTAGCGGAAGCAAGAAGTTTATGCCAAAACCAACAAACATAACAATAAATATGCTTAGTCCTACGCTGAAGAGCAAAATCTCAAGATTTTCTAATTTATTTAATTTTAAAACTTTCAGAATTAAGACGCCAGGCACAAAGAATAGATAAGCTGAGCAGACAATTGTCCTAAGCGCTGATATTTCGAGACCAAAAATGGAAAGGCCAATTATGATCAATACAATCAGCTGAAATGCTATAATTGCTTTCAAAGAAATGTTTATTTTGAGCTCAGAAGAAGATACTGGTTTCAATGCTATTGCAAGATCAGCTAAACAATTCGATTCTATGTGCTAGCATATAAAGGTCGGAGAGGTGTCTGAATACCAAAGTAGCGAAACCCGAACCCCTGAGTTTTATTGCCAGAGGTTCTGGCGGACCGTGGCACTCAATCATTATGTCCGAAAAAGATTTTAGGACATCGCGATCCGATTGAAGAATAGCACTATATTCGCAACCTTCGCAATCGAGTTTCAAAGCTGCGTTTTGTAACCCCAGGTCAGCAGCAAGGCTCGCTAGTGATGTTATCTTGACCTTGTGCCCTTGAGGGAATCCCCTAATTCCTGAACCTGCATTACTTCTAAAATCAGGATCCGCGACGAAGCTTGAATCTTTTGGTCCAAGTGCTTCATTGAGCAAATGGATGTTCTGAAAATGGTTTAGCCTGACATTTTTCTTCAGTAGTTCGAAGGCTACAGGGTAAGGCTCAAGAGCGAATACTCTTCTTGCTCCTTGCGATGCAAACCATAGAGCAGTGTCTCCAACGAATGCACCCACATCCACGACATCCTTTCCGAATACGTTGAGGGCTTTGTATGGTTCCCCAACGAAGGCTTGAATGCTGAATAGACCCTGTTCACAATACAGGTTTATACCATTGTGAAAGCTGACAGTAATCTTGTCTCTCGTTCCAAGCTCGAACTGGGCCAGCTCATGCAGATTCTTCACCTTCGCTAAAGACCAGATTGCTGTCCTGATATAGTAATCGATCCTCATCTGTAATCGTCTCATATATTCACTAAAGAACGACCTTCATCCGAAGCCACGCACACTTTCCGTCTGCATAGTGTGTTAATAATTCCGTAACAGTTTTCTAAGCTTGCCAAGGAATGGCTTAACCGAACGCGTGCGTCAATCAGGTTCCTCGTCAATAAGTGAGTTTTGTAAGAGCAAGAAGAAGAACATTCTCCCCAAGTAACAACAAACTGGATTTCGCTTTGGACCCGGAAGTATCAAGCTATGTCAATGCTCGCACTAACGACCTTGTTTCCGCAGAGAATCGTTGTAAATCAAATCTTTGGCATGCAAGCTGTCGACCCATTTGACCCATTCTCGCACGAGAATCCTCGTCAAGCAATAGTCTCGTCAGCGCATCGGCAAACCTGCTCACATCCCCAAGTGGGACTAGGAACCCTGTCTTGTTGTTCTCTATGACTTCCCGATGTGCAGGGATATCAAATGCTACGACTGGTTTACCAGTGGCTTGTGCTTCAACCAACGGTAGGTCGTAACTTTCCCAAAGCGATGCAGAAGCATAAACGTCGCATGATGCAAAATAGTACGGCATCTCCTCAAACCGAACCCATTCAACTAACCTTACGGAGTCATCAAGGTAGGACTCTATCTGTTTTATATAATTCCCATACCTTTTTTTCCCAACAATTAGTAGTTTTGCATTGGGGATGGCTTTCCTGACAAGTTGGTAGGCTTGAATCAGAAGATGTATGCCTTTGTTCGGTTCAATGCGACCCGCGAAAAGGATTACTGGAGCGGCTCCGAGAGCGTGTTTTTCCCTTATTATGGAGGGATCTAGGGTTGGACAGAATGAGTCGAGGTCCACCGGGTTGTAGATTATTTTACTTTCTAGCCCCATAGCGGATTTCAGCTGAATACGGGCGCAACTGCTTATCGAAATCGCTTCGTCGGGTTTCCCAAGAGTGGCTGTATATAACAACGCATTAAGGCCGAGGTATCCTCTCCCAACCAGATCTCTCCCTGCATAAGAAGCATTTAGCACTCCATGGTTATACAACACATATTTAGTATTGCCCGATCTCTTTGCCATATTAGCAACCCATGTCAAGGGGTAAGTGTGCGCTATAAGAAGGTCAAATTTGCGAATTTCAGGAAGATGCTTCATTACTATCCGGAAATTAAGAGGTAGTGTAAGATAGAGAATTCTATCACCGAAAAAACCAAAAGACCGAGATAGGCGGAGTATTTCTGTCCCTCGGGGGGGGCTAAGATCGCCCCCGAGGGTGACAATAACGACTTTGTTACCGTCCTGCACAAGAGCGTTTGCTTGATAACCGATGACTCTGTCAATGCCGGATCCATTGAAGTCGCGTGTCATTATTGCAATAGTAGCCATGATACCACTCTAGTCTCTTAGATGAGGGGGGTCACGCTTAACATCGTAGAAGAAAGCGTCTCGTACTGCTGCGAGCAAGATTGGAACGGTTCGCCAGAAATTATGCTTCAGCCGGATATTACTCTTATTCAAACCAAGAGTCTTGTCGCGTTTCTCTAGCGCCCCCCCGGCAACAACCATAGGTATCCCGAAGAGGAGAGTTCTCCAGAATCCAAAGTACTTCCTGCTGATTCTAAGGCTACTTCGCACTGTCCAGAAGGTTTTCTTCGCTTTGAGCGAATCACCAAACTTTTCAATGGTGTAACTCTCCGCATGAATTACTCTAGCATCACCCCTATAGAATACTTTATAACCATTTTTCCACGCTCTGTAACAATACTCAACATCTTCACCGAACATAGGAGCCAAATGGTAGTCAAGCAGACCGATGCTTCTGATCAGGCTAGATTTCATCATCAAGCATGCGCCACTCACCGTGTTCACATAACCTACCAAGTCGCGCGAGTCCTTATCGTCTATTTTTCCAACGCCAGGATTGAAACCGGCTGATATAATCTGAAACATAAGAGCAAAAACGTTCAGTTCACGCGCCCTCCCGCTCCATTGTACCTTGCCATTTGGAAAGATTAACTTTGGTCCAACTATGCCAATTGCGCTATCAGCTTTGGCGGCTTCGATTAATTTGTAAAGCCATCTCTTTTGCGTAAGAATTGTGTCATTGTTCAACAGAAGAATGTAGTCAGGCGCAAAATGGCTCATGGCGTATTCTATGCCCATATTGCAACCCGCAGCAAAACCCAAATTACACCTAAGAGGAACGATGTCTACTATTCCATGATACTTCTGGTCTAGAATCGTGGGTGACCTGTCCAACGAGCCATTGTCAACGACTACTACCTTCAATTCACATTCCGGACACTCTGTATTAACTAGGAGAGAATTCAGGCATGTTTCGGTGACTTCGTGAGCATTCCAATTGAGGATTACAACGGAGACAATAATCAAATCTTACTCAAGAGGCTCTCGTACTTTTCGACAATAGCGTTCCAGTTGTATTCGTCACGTATTCTTTGAATTTGCATCTTTGCCATGGCGTTTGCAGAGGGGTTAGCTTCAACCTGAATAATTAGTTGAGATAATTCATCTGAATTGCGGAAATATAAAAGTGATTCTTGGCCGACTTCCTTGTTGAAAACGCTGGCATAAGCTATTACAATTTTTTCCATTGACATTATCTCTAAAAGAGAAGGATTGGTTCCTCCAACAGAATGACCATGGATGTATGCAAAGCAATTTTGTCTTAACATGTCTAATAAATCTATGTCGTATAATGCACCTAAAAATAATATTCTTTCTGATTTCAACAATTTAGCATATATTTCGTTTTTATAGACACTACTAGTAAAATCTCCAATAATTACTAAGGGGAACCGTGTTTCAACTTTCATGAAAGCTTCAACTATGATGTGTATGTTATTTTCAGGTTCCAGTCTAGCGACAACTAGCCAGAATGCGGCTCTTGAGATCATTGAGGCAACTTTGGAACCGTACCGAACTGCTAGTTTAGCAACATCCCATTTAACCTGAGCGTGCGCCCTAATCCCATTAGGGATATAGATAATTTTTCTTTGATTCACAATTACATAATTTATCAATTGTCTATTGTCAATGATAACATAATTAGCACTCATTGCCACTAAATTGAAAAATAGATGTAAGATTTTTTTTTCAATAAAAGAGAATTTTTGTCTTTTCCATTCTAATCCATCAACATTCACAATGCTAATTTTGTGAAAAAATCTTGGAAATAATAGAACAATACCTCCTCCGATACCTAAAGCATAGACCATATCACAGAATAAACTACATCTAATAATGAAATAAATGTCATATAAGACTTCATAAAACTTTCTAAATAAATAATATTTAGGTGGTTTTATAGGAAAATAAATCAGGTGCGCTCCAAAATATGAATCAGGTAAATTTAGTTCATCATTTTTTTCGCAGCTGCAATATACGTCATAACCGAGCGTAACAAGCCGAGGTGCTATTTCACTTACTACTGTTTCAAATCCACCATAATTTGCTATTCCCCTTGCACCCACTATCGCGATCTTTATTTTAGTCATTATAGCAATTTATTAGTTGAAAACAGTCAGAGTGCATTTGCAAAAGTTCATTTTCTTAAAATCTTAGATATAAGATACGTTTCTATGCTTTGAACAAGCGAGGCAAGTGAAGTTTTAAATGAAGAGTTATTATTCATGGTTCTTACCTTTTATTTTTTCTAGAATAAAGCTAAGACTGTGACCAAAATAATGATTAGATTCAGTGCCTATCACGCTCGTCATGCCTTTTTTTAAGGCATTTTCAATGCAATCTTCAGATATTGTTAAACCTCGCCCTATTTCGAATAACATGTGCGCATCACTTCCAGCAGTAATTGGTTTATGGCATGTTTTAATAAGCGCTGAGCATTGAGCGTTTTGTTTGCACGAAGATCTTGCATTAAAAATTTCAATTGCATCAACCTTTCGGGCAAGATATTCGGGGAGACGATGATGACGATATGGATGGGGTAATATCGTAATACCCCCCTGAGTGCTAATTTCCTCAAGTACTTCGTCAAATGTTCTACTTTTAATTTCCTCATTTAGAAATAAACCGATAATGTCGCCCAATTCTGTTTTAATTTCAGCGCCAACTATGATTTCAAGATTTTCAGTTTTGATTTTCTTTGTTTCTAATCCACCTTTAATGGTGTTATGGTCAGTAATCGCAATCCCATTAAGGCCTTTTTTCTTAGCTATTTTAAGTATATTATCAGGAGTTGAAATTGAATCATTAGAATATTTAGAGTGAATGTGCAAATCATACCGCATATATTAGCTCCTTTATTGGCAAAAATTTGAAATGCTTTAAGAGTTTTTCCATCTTCTTGAGGGCAAATTTTTTTCCATAATTAGACTCAAAATATGACAAAAACGGTGCTTTAAGATCATAGCTTACAGGATATAGTTCCCACGGATGAATGTAAATTACCGCCGGGCGTTTTTTAACTATTTCATTAAGCCCTATTCTAAAGAGCCAAAATGGGATGAGCCTAAAATAAAAGCCACCAGAAAAGGGAATATTAGTACCGAATTTCAATACAGTCAATGGAACTTCTATGATTTTTCCTTTTGGATCATTCTGAGCAACGTCCAATAATGATGGGCGGTATACGTCAAGAGGTGCACCTGGGACGCCATAAAGCATTGTTCTTGCAGGAAAAACACTTGAGTCGTATTTAAATCCAAATTTATTCAAAATTGTGAATGCCCATCTTGTCGAATTATTAATTGAAAAAGAAGGAGCCCTAAACCCAATTGGATGATATTTACCAATAATATCTAAAGATTTTTTTATTTCTTCTTGAAAACCTTCTTCACCTAATTCGTGTAAAGCTTTATGAGAATAGGAGTGACAGGCGATTTCATGCCCATCGTTGTAGATTGTTTCAACTAGTTCGGGGTATTGTTTTGCCAAATCACCTAAGACAAAAAAAGTTGCATGGGTTTCATACTTATGCAATAAATCCAAAAGTGGAGATACTGACTCTATAACATGCGCTATTCTTTTTTCTGGTAGGTATTTTGTTAGAAATTCGTTGCACCACCAATACTCCAGATCAATAGTTAAAGCATTCATTAATGTTTTATTATCACAATGTTAATCATGGCAAGAATACCATACGGCTATTCATCAATATGTGCATGGTATTACCTAATTATGAATTTCCACATCTCTTTATCAAAGAGAAAACGGATGGTTGCAGAAAAGAATCCTAGCGTAGGACCGAAGTCATTTAATGATAAAATATCGTCAGGGACATCAAATCTTATGATCTCTTTGAAGTTTTTTAATTTATTAGGAGTGCTCGCAAACCAAAGAAGGTCTCCAGGTAACAACCATCTACATTTAATTCCGGCTTTATAATCAGTGATGGGTTCAACATCGCCGTCGGTAAACATCTTATAGAGTAAATAAGGAAAATCAATGCCAGCCAATATTGATAGTTGAAGAGACCCCCAAAATCGGGGATTCACTTCCATTAGTTTTAAAGAGCCGTCTCGCAAATCTTTTCTAAATTCGACCATCGCTACACCAGTCCAGTTCATAGAGTGTAAGAGATTAAAAGCCAATGACATAGCTTTTTTTGAGTCGTCATTCTTTATTGTTTCTCTGAGAGTGCTTGGCCCACCTGCAATTGGATATGATCGAATTCTTCTTTGAACTGAGAAGGCTCTAGGCTTAGATGCGAAATTAAATAATGTATAAACGCCGAGTTCACCCCCATACGGGATGTATTCCTGTATCAATGGGTAAGCATATTCTTTTTGAACTAAAACATAATCTGCCAGCAGATTTTCTGCCGACATACAAATTTTCACGCCACGCCTTCCAGAACTAATTCTGGGTTTAATCACAACAGGGTACGACAAAATATTTTTTAATTCGAGTACATCTTCAATCTCATTGATGAGATATGTTTTAGGACACGGAATGTTATTTTTTTCTGCTATCTTTAGCGTATTGTATTTATCATAACATTTCATAAAAATGTCTTTTGAGGGGATTGCAATTCTTGTGCATCTGGATAATTCGTCTTCAATCTCCATTATTGGTTCGAGCACATCATCTGCAACAGGTATTATTAACGCATAATTATGCTTTTTTACTAGGGTAAGCAAAAATTCTTTAAAGTCGTTTTTATTTTTTATTGGTGAAGGGTAAACCACTTTGTTGTGGCAATATTTTGAGAAGAAACTTGTTGCAAAATTTGTAGTCTCACCAGCAGTAACTTCAATATTTTTACTTCCTAATGACCTGACAACTGCTAATGAACTTCGCATTTGTGCGTCGGTAACAAAAACGCTATTTGAAGTCATTACTAATTCTCACAGAGAAGTAGGACATGTTTTAACATCTCGTCAATATCATACTAATGTTCATTATTATGACAATGTTGATTCAGTTATTCTCGCAAAATCTAACAAGGATCTATCATCGACCCGCGGTACATGTTCTCCAAAAGGAGAAGGGTGCTAAGAACGCCCGTCATTAGTAACTTTTTTTGGATCCATTTTAATTCCACCTTGTTATTTTGAATTATCATACATTGATCGAATACCATAAAGTATGAGGGTCGTCATGATCAGAAAAATCCCGGTAATTAAGCCACCTAATGCAATTATTGCATAAGGCATGCTAAAAGATCGCGACAAATTGAATTCCCAAAGCAACATTACACCAGCTATGAGCCCAATACAAAGCAGGACAACACCGGGCACGCCTAGCAGTAGGACGGGTCTCTTCTCCACGACCAGTTTTAAGGCAGTCTCAATAAGATTGATGCCATGCCTGACTGGGTGCATGTTTGACGGATTTGGCAGATTCTGGTATCTTACGTTGACCGGCACTTCCTTGATCCGGTAACCGTGTTGCACGGCAATCGACAGTTGTTCGGTCTCGATCCCAAAACCGTTAGATTTGCACTCCACCATTGACCCTAGTGCCTCGCGCGAGTAGGCCCGGAATCCGTTCTGGGTATCTTTGACGTCGTATTTGTTTCCGCTCTTGCTAATCGAGTTTATGATCCTCAGCCCGAACCTCCGGTAAGGGGGAGCGTCCGTCGATGCCCCATCCATGTACCTAGACCCAAGGACGATGTCAGCCTCACCGTTCAAGATGGGCTCGATGACCTTTGGGATCTCGTTTGGATTGTGCTGCCCGTCCGAGTCCAGTGTAACTACAATATCAGCCCCCATATCGAGCGCTTGCTGAAACATCCGCTTCAAGGCGTGTCCCTTCCCCATGTTTACATCAGCGCTTATCAACTCAATATTCAGAAGCGATGCCAGTTCCCCGGTCTGGTCCTTGGAGCCATCGTCGTAAACAACTACTTTGTTTACGTACTTCTGGGTCTTCATTATGACGCTCGCGATGGTGTAATCTGCATTATAGGCAGGTATGCAGGCTACAATGAACTTGTTCCGTGGCTCGGCGGCAGGTCTTTCTATTGCCATTTTTCTTGCGGCCTATTTCGAACAGTACATCCAAGCTCGCCGGTTGACCAAGATCTCAGTGCCTAGCCAGAAGACGAAGCTGTCCTCGCTGATCCATTTCCATACGGTGGGAAACATGAGCATCATCTTGGCGTTCTTGATAAAACCTAACGCCCTGTCAAGTCCATGCGAAAAGATCTTCTGGCCCACTGACTTTCCAACTCGCTCAGCTAACGCCATTATCATTCCAATAAGTTTCTGGTTAACGATTGTGCCGACGGTCCTAGCATATTCAAGCGCAGCGCTGAACAGACCCCTTTTCAGCAAAGGCATTCTCCGCAAAGCACCGTTTCTCGAGCCGCGACTCCAAAGAGAGAGCAACTCGGCGTAGCTGATAGATTGCAATAACATCGCCAAACAAGTCATGATATGTGCAGAAAACTAATAAAAGTCTTTGTAATGATTGAGTTAACTACTAAGGAAAACTTGCTCTTGTTCTTCAATTCTTAAACATTCAATGATGCATTTATTCCACACGAAGCCAAAAAGGCACTACGCGCCTATTACGCAATGGTGGTTTTCAGAGGCTTTCATGTATTTGCGTATTCAAGAATTAAACAATGTCTGACCAGTCCTAAGGAGGACTAGTAACGTTTACCCAGATCTCACACCACCTCTGGGTGTAGTCCATTACGCCAGTAGTTGAGTTGAACGACCAGAGCTCAAACACCACGCGCTGGTTGAGGCCGACCTGCACTAGAGTAAAATCAACCGGCGACGTCCAGTTCTGGCCATTGCAGAGCACAATATCCAGCCTTGCTATGGCTGGCTGCTGCATCGGATCCACGGCTGTCGAATTGTCCCCTACTTTGACGAGGACGGAGAACCATGCTGGCGCGCCCAATTGGTCGCCCACGTAAGCGTAAAGGTGCACTGTGTCGCCAGCAACAACCTCATTCTGGTAATCGCTAATCGTCATGCTAGGACTAAGGATAGCAAGCTCGGAGAAGGGTTTTACAACCTGTCCAGAAAGAAAGTACTGCGATACAGCGACTCCGGCAATGACCACAAGGACAATGGCCACAATCAAGCAAATGGTTTTAAGCGTAAGCAGGGTTTCTTCTTCGCCTTTATCCTGCTCCTTTTTACCGTTATCAGTGTCATCATCGCCCCTATTCAGCTTGTTTTTTTGTGCTGCTTTTTCTGCCCCTTTGGCGTTTGCCTTTGCGCCAGCCATTCCTTCTTGGGGCACTTTTACGGTTTGAGTGCGCCTTTTTCTCAGCCAACCTCGCCAGATCCAGTCCGGCCCGAACCTGTAAACCAGCAGGGCAAAGGCGAGGCAAGCCGCAACGAAGACGACAAGTGCGTACAGCGTCATCTGTCCTTGTCTGATTCCTTCTTCCTTGGCAGTCATCATCTCCTGCTGGACCACGAGGGCAATGTTGCTTGCTTCTGATGCCAGGGCCTGCGCCTGGGAATGGTTCGAGCTGTTGAGGCTTTCAGCTAGTAATGCATCGGAAATAGCCAAGTTGAGCTGATCGGCATTGGTTTGCGTGACGTTTCCGCCGGCGCTGGAGGCGTTCGAAAGGGCCGCATATGCCCCCTCTAGGGCAGTCCAGGTATCTGGGAAGGATGAGTTCGGGTATGCCGATGCTTTCACGTTGGGAATCGAGACCAGGATGGGAAATGCAACAGCAACAAGAATGAAGAGAGCGATGGCGCATGGTTTCCCGATCGCGTGCGCATGCCTCCCCCTGCTGGATGCCACCATATTAGTTCGAATTGGGTTTGCCCCTCCTTATCTCTTCTGGAGGGACAATTTTATAGCCCCTCTCGACCATACTTGCCAGCCCGACGCTAAGGTCGGGGTCATCCCTAGCCGCTGAGACAGAAATGATAACAGCAGGCGAGGGAACCCCATCAGCAATGTGCTTCATGGCTTGCCCTGCAAGGCTCTCAGCCGCGAAATTCTGGGTGGCGCGGTATTCTATCTTCAACATGGCACCGAGCATACTAGCCTCCCTCTGCGCGGACGGCTTGAGCCTTCCAGTCTCCCTCTTTACCTTGAGCAGTTCGGTTTTCTGGAGTACCCTCTCGGTGGCGGGCACGATCGAGATCCCCTTGCTCAGCTGAAGCGCTCGCTTGAGCGCATCCCTAGGGTTCCCAAGGCGTGCTGGCGCAGTAGCTCCTTTCCTATTATAGGTGGCTATTGCTGTGGGGACGCCCTCCTTTGCCATGGTGAGCGCGGACGTTATCAGGTCGTAGGCTAGGCCGTCGGCTTCCTCAGCTCTGCTGGCAGTGAGGTCTGCTAGGATGACGGCCGGCTCGGTCTGCGAACTCGAGAACTCCCTCACCACGAGCTCCTGCAGGCGGAAGGTGTGCCTCCAGTCGATCTCCTTTGCCCGGTCGCCCGGCTGGTAGAGCCTGCTCCCGAAGTACTCAATCCCCCTCCTCGAGGGCTTCTGCGCCCTGATGGGGGGTGTCGCCATGGACAGGGAGTAGCCTGGCGAGGTTTGGGCGAGGTACTTCCTCGCAAGCCATTCAGCGTACTTGGCCCTGGGTATGACGTGAAGGTCGACGGGTTCCATCTCCTGCCCCATGGATGTGAGCCCCCACTGGTCGACGAAAGAGGCATTGATCGGCGCATTTGATGGTGCAGCGAGCATCGGGGTGATTGCGAATTCTATTCCATAATCGTCGTGGGGGGACATACCGAAGTCAGTGGAGCTGATAGATGACCATCCATTAGCGGCCACAAGGCAGGCACGCATACTGATCGTAGACTCGGATTTCAACTTGAGGGGCACGCGCTCGGTGTTTCTGACAAGGATCCGTCTCCACGTTCTTTCGAATGAGACCGGGTTTTTTGGGATACCATAGTGCGCTCGCAGGATGAGGACAAGCGTGAAGAAAAACAGCACACCACCTGAAACAGTCGCAGAGGGTTTTGCAAGGACTGCCGATGTAAATAGTGACAAGGCAGAAATGGCTAATATGAACTTTGACGTGCTAGTGAGCTTCCTTCCCCTCGCGAAAGCGGGTGGCGGGGCATTGGAGGCCAAGTCCCTGAGAGATTTCTCGATTGAAATGAGCACGGGTAGGGCAGGTAGCACTGAGAAGATGCCAAGCGCCGGCTCCAAGAAGAGCGGCGAGATTAGGAATGTTGCTATGTCAAGGCTTAGCAGGACGCCTAGTCGAGGCTTTCTGTAGAGTCCCCAGGCATTTAGTGCTGCAAGTATGACGGAAAGGATGGTCAATGGTAGGTAGGTGAGGATCAGCATAACTGTGGTCAGTAACAGGTAGGCTAGGGTATAGACCCTAGCTGCGTTTTCACGAAAGGCATTGGTCAACCCGATCCCCCTCCTTCTTCTCCATCATTTCACGTCCGCTTTCAGCTCAGCGCTTCATCCTTTTTCATTCCAATTTTTTATTTTATCTACCATTTTTCAATCAATAAGTCACTCAGCCTTGGGCACCGGGACCTCTTTCATCGTCTTTTCCGCGAGCGATAGGGGGGTGACGCCGTCGATCTCAGCCTCGGACTTCACCCTTATCCTATGCTCAAGGACAGGTGTCGCCAGCATCTTCACGTCATCCGGGATGACATAGTCCCTCCCCCTCATGAACGCAATCGCCCTCGAGCCCTTGTAGAGCGCGGCTGTAGCCCTCGAGCTGGGAGCCATGGAGACATCTGGGTTCTTCCGCAGGCTGTCCGCGATCAGGGTGATGTAATCCCTCACGCCATCGGAAACGAAGACGGTCTTCACCGCCTCCCTTGCCCTGGCTATGTTCCCAAGCGAAACCACAGCCTTAACGTCCAAGCGGTCTATGTAATCTATGTTCGCCAGAACCTTCGATTCCTGCTCCCGGTCTAGGTAGCCTGACCATGCTCTGAACATGAAACGGTCGGACTGGACCTCAGTGAGCTGTGTGGTACCCTCGAACCCGTAGGGGATCTGTGTTGCGATCACCATGAAGGGCTGCGGCACCTGGTGGGTCTTACCCTCAACGGTAACCTGCGCCTCCTGCATGACCTCCAGCATAGCAGACTGCGTGCGCGCAGTGGTCCTGTTTAGCTCGTCTGCGAGTACGACGTTCGCGAAGACTGGCCCGGGGAGGAACTTTGAGTTGCCGTCTGGGGTGTAGAAGTAGTACCCAGTAATGTCCGAGGGGAGCAGGTCGGGGGTGAACTGCACCCTCCTGAACTCGCCCGCGATGCTAAGCGCGAACGTCTTGGCAAGGAGGGTCTTTGCCGTTCCCGGCAGCCCCTCGATGAGGATGTGCCCCTCGCTGAGGAGCGCTGTCAGCATTAGTTCCTTCACGTCGTCCTTGCCGACAACGACCTTCGATATTTCATTTAGGATTTTCTGCGGAATGCTCACTAGGTCAGGGGATATTGGCATTCATTTCACCTTTTGATTTGTCATGATCTTCATCTTCACGGTTGCGGGGCTTTGGGTTAGGTGCCCCAGCACTTACACTATTTTTCTTTCTCCATAAAGGCAATGTGCTTACCGCAAGGAGCGCTACCAGAATCGCTGCTGCGCCAAAGGGGGACGATGCCACGGAATAGGCTATGTCAAGTGTCTGCTTTGCGTTATCAAGCGTGCCAACCGGTAAATGTGATTGATCGAAATACATTGCCACATGATTACCGTTTAGGTTGATTACATTGTTGATGAAGGCATAGTTGCTGTCTACGCCTATCATGCTGTTGATCACTATGCTGGGGTCGGCCACAGCAATGATCATCCCTTTATCTATTCTCGTATAGTAGGCGACGGGGAACGGGCCCAAAGTGTCGTCGGCGGACTTTACAGAACTACCGTCCTGGCTCAGGAAGCTGAAGCTCGAGGACCACGCCAGCACGCCGCTGGAGTCGTTGGTGAGAAGTGTAGTGCCTCGGTCCATGGCAAAATAGGCAGTGCTGGTAAGGTTGAGGAGAGAAGCGAAGTCGGAGATCCTTGGGAAGAAGTCATTCTTGTAGTGGAAGAGCGGGTCAATCAAGGGTACGCCGCTGAAGCTCACATCGAGCCTGAAGTATTCTAGGATCTGGTTGCCGTAGCCATAGTCGTCCATTAGGACAAGGGTGCCTCCCCCGGCGACAAACTGGCGAATCTTTGAGAGATCCCCCGAAGTGAAGGGAGCGTAAGGCACCTCTACGAGTATGGCACCGCTCGAATTGGCTGGCAGTCCGTTCATTGATGAGAGGGCGGACGCGTTGAAGCTGCTGGAGAACTGGGAGTAGCCATTCCAGAACGGATTACCCGCCCGGAAATCGCCGGTGGGCGGGAAGAACCAGATGAGCACCAGTAGTGCAACAATGGTTATAGCAGTAAGGGCGGGAAGCAGCTTACGCGCTTCCATACTTGAATGCCTCCTCAATCGTTCTGGAATAGGTTTCTGCGAGGGATACATCTTCAAGGACCGGATCGAACTGCGAGTATAGCGATCTCTCAGCTAAGGCAGTAAGACAAGAGAATGGGTCCTTCGCGCCATTGAGCCTGGCAGATGCTATCTGAAGGAATTCATTGATTGTAGTATTGGGTTCCATCAATACACCCGTTGTTCGCTCGACGAGGCGCCAAGCACGAGCATAGGATTGAATGACTTTCTGCCTTTCGGAAGAGAGCAATCCGATCTGGATGTTTTGTATGGATTTGGCGACCGGCAGTGCGAGATCCCCGCCATCGAATGCGGGGATCTCTGAAGGCATTGGCGGTTCCAATGGGGCTTGAGATATGACGGTCCCCTCAGCACCTTGCTCAACAGGGCTACTTGACTTTCTTGACAGTCTATTGCGCCTTATCCACAGGATAGAAAAGGCGACGATTAAGAGAGATGCACCAGAAATAGCTGTAACGGCTATTGGGCTCCACACGAACACATTATTAGAGACCTCGAGGCTAGCATGCCATGGTTCCGCCGGCTCCACTGTGATCGACAGGAGCTGGTTTCCAGCTGGCCAGGGGCTGAGCGGAAGATCGAAGGTTGCACTGAATGATCCATCTACAGTTTTCACTATCTTCGTGGTGTTCCCAACGCTGATTGTAACGGTTGCGTTGTCGAGGCGCCCAAGGGCCGAAGAGACGTTCCCCTCTACGGTGAAAGAAGTGGGCAGATAGACTGTTGGCGGGTACGACAGCGTAAGGTTGAGCGGATACCTATCAATGCTGAAGGTCTCGCTTAAGGATGTGCCAGCGAAAGTCCCTTGCGGCGCGACGTAAATGTTCAGCTGGTGGGAGCCTGTAATGGAATTGGCTGGGATAGCGTAATTTGAAGAGAAATCTCCGTGTGAACCGCTGTAAAGGTCAACGATTGTTGTGTTGTCAATGTAGATGCTTATTGTCCTGCCCTCGAGGGGCGTTCCATTATCGGACGTCACGTTGCCCTGAATCGGAAATGTGAGCCCTGGATAGCCGGTATTGGGGATATTCACTTCAATGTTGGTCGTTTTATAGAGCACATTGAGGTAAACTGGCTCACTTATGGAAGAGATGTAATCCAGTGCGTCGATTCCCTCCGGGATGAAAAGCGCAAAGAGCATTACCTGGCGGACGTAGTCGAAAGGCACGCTGAAGTAAGACGAGTATGAACCGTTTGAATCGGTCACAGCACTTGCAATGATGTTCCCGTCGAGGAGGAGGGTTGCATTCCTCCCAGGAAGCGATGACCCGTTCGATGTTAGTCGCCCATAGAAAGCGACATTGGTGCCTACGGACGCTACCGAGACGTTTAGTTGAAGCATGATCGATGTGGCTGTTGTTCCATTGTCGGATGTTGCATAGTACCTTGTCATGAGCGTCTGAAACAGCATCAGGTAATTATTCAGCTGGTTCTGGACGGTTTTAATCGAGTTCTGAAGACCAGCCAAGGCCTGCCTTGAAGGGCTGTTGGCAGGGGTTGTTGTTACGCCAAGCTGATCCCCGATCGAAAGGGTTGTGTTGCCCAGTTGGTTGAGTATGATTTCGGTTCCGCCTATGGTGATGCTGGCCTCGTATAGAGTCTGGTTGGCTTCTGAGCGTCTGTTCTGGTCCAATAAACTTGAGGAATTTGTCAGGAGCTGGTCGATCTGCTGCATATTCGAGTTCGCGCGGTTTAACTCTGCCGAGAAGCTGTTGAAGAGCCCTTGAAGGGAAGCCGGCAGAAAGGTCAGGTCGTTGCTGGCAAACAACTCTTTGAAGCCAGAGTAGTCGCTTTTCGAAATGAACTGGAAAAGGGATGAATAGTAGTTCATGAGGAATACTGGATCTACATTGACAGGAGCGGACCCTGGATCGTCGTGCGGCGGGAATTGGAGCTCGGCGCATACGTAGGACAGCGGGGAGACCAGCACCATCAGGAAAATGAATATTGCTGTAAACTTTGCTATAGAGAGCTTCACAGGAACGCTCCCCCGAAGAGTATCTCCCAGACTTGTATCGCCACTATGATGACAAATATGGCGAAGAGGGCATAGCCGGTCGCGTCCAGCATCCTTGACGTTTTTGGTTTCAGTGGCGAATGAAGCAGCGTCAGTACGAAGTACTCGATTATGTAGACGGATAGGTACAGGTCCAAGCGATCCTCGTTGAACGCCGCCAGGATCGCCGTTGTGAGGGCGTAAGCCGCCGCCATCGAGAACATGTACCGCTCGTTGAGCCTCACATTGCTCCCTCCCTTTCTGGCATAGACACTAGCGCCAGAGCCCTGAGCTCAACCACAAGCTTGTTCCCACTGCGGGACTCACTGTTTATTGTAACTGGTCCGCCGGTCACCTCTGATATTACTGAGGCGACGATGGAGGCTAGAGGCGATCCGATGTTCTCGAATACCTTGAGGTTCTTATGTTCAATCCGTGGGTTTATTACCTCGACGGTGATCAGCTGCTCGGACTGAACCACCTTGACTGAGTCGGCCAGGTCTGTCGCACCCGTGAGCACGGACGAAAGGGCGCCTTCGATGTCCCCTCCCTGGAGGTTCTCGAGCCCGAAGCGGCCAACTGCGGCTGACCCTAGCGTATTTACGAGCAGCCCCATCTCCTCAGCCCCCTGCCCGTAGCGCACGATGAGGCGGTTCGGCAGCCTCTGAATGGTGGTTTCTGGCTGTGCTGAGGGCAAGATGGGGAGGAGGGCGCGCGGCTTTCCGCCTGCTATGCCCGAGGGGAGATATACAGCCTTTGAGCTAATCCCTAACTCCTCGATTATTGCTGCCGTGTTCTCGAGCCCAGAGTCGAGGAGCATTGAGCTTACCTCTGGGGGAATCCTGGGTTGGCCTCTCCCGAGGGCAAACGAGACAGCAGCCAAGATTACCGTAGACAGCCCCAGCGCGGTCAACGGAACATAGTGGAGGATAAGGTAGGAGGTTGCAGCAAGTAGGGAGCCCCCTATGAGGAGCGATGCCCCCAGCATGTAGAATGGGGAAGCGGTAGCGGTTTTGCCAGCAGGGGCAGGACCAATGACAACGGCGTTGACATCCTCGCTCAATTGATACGCTCCCAAATAATGATGATCAACAGATTAGGTTAATCGATATTTACTATATTTCTGTTTCCTAGTTTCTTAAACAGAATAATTACAGCTCTTTAAGTAAGATCGCATTAGAAGGTTGTAGAGATCATCCTTGGTCATTCATATTTGGATCTTGGAGGTGCTACTCCATTTTTTGGGCCACCTTACAAGGGCCTGAAGAAGGGATACAAATGCTGTTGCACTCAGGAACCCCCAATAGAGAAAGATCACAGGGATCCAAAGGATTGCCTTGTACCACACCACACGGTCCACATAGGCGATGGTGACGCCAGCCATTATGAGTAGAGATAGAAATGAGAGCATTATGAAGGGGTAGAGCAGGCTTTGCAGCCAGTAAACCGGGATCTGGAGTGACATCAGCGAAAGAGCCAGACCAATTATCGTCAGAGCAGGAAACATGGCAAAGATGAGGGGAGTTAGGAGTAAGAATAAAGCGTCTGTTAACTTTTTGCTCCCAAAAGATCTTGGTATCGAAGGAATTATCAGCTCAAGCCAACCACGGAACCACCTAAGACGCTGGCCAAACAGGGCTCCAAGGGAAGATGGAACGCCCTCCTTGCCCTTCAGCGCAGGCTCGTATTGGACAGGTATGCCCGCTTCCGCGAGCCTTAGTGAGATCTCCATATCCTCAGTTAGGGATCGCTCGTCCCAGCCACCCAATCTTTCCAAAATATCTCGGCGAATGAACTGGCAGCTGCCCGCGAATGGCACAAAGAGGTTGAGGCGCTTCCTTCCCATCATGTAGGCATTGAACCACGCATCGTGCTCGCGGGAGAGGAGGCGGATGAGGAAGCCGCCCTTTGCGTCGGACTTCGTGAAACCCTGAAGGGCAGACACCCCAGATGAGAAGCTTGAGATCACAGGTCCAAGGCACTCAGAGGATGGAATGCTGTCCGCGTCGAAGACACCGATTATCTCGCCTCTAGACTTTTCGAGTGCGAAGTTTAGGGCGGAAGGCTTGCCTTTTGAAGCCCCCCTGTGAAAGAATTTCACGAGATCGGGATGCTCTTCAGCGAACTTGGCGCACAGTTTAGGGCTGCTATCCGTTGAGCCGTCCTCCACGACTATGACCTCGTAGCGGTCCTTCGGATAGTCGAGGGAGACCATCGCTTCTAGGGATCTCGAGAGAGTCTTTTCCTCGTTCTTGACGGCAACTATCAGAGATATGAAGGGAAGGACGAAAGGCGGATCTGAACTCGCGTTGGCACCATTGGGGGAAGGATCTCGCCTTAACCGACGATAGCTGGAGAGCCCGAAAGCGAATATTACGAGAGAGTATATGGTGAGGGCGAAGGAAGCAAGGAGGATTAGAAGAGTAATGATGCTCAACGAGTCGAGCAGCAACGAAGCCATGCCCAATCGCCACAAATTCAGTGATTTTCACTATCTATCTGTTGCATACCTTAAAAGGTTGGGTGGGATCGATGCCATGCGTCGAGTTGCCAGCCGAAAGAAACGCTGTATTGGGGAATCGCGTGCAATCAGTACCCCATTTCGGGGATGCTTGGGCCTGTTTTCTTATTGCTTGCGCTGTTCCTTACTCCATAGTAGAATATGATGGCGGTGCCTAGCGCGATTATAACAATACCAGAAACCAAAAAGACGTCATTATAGAAAGAATAGTAAACTTTGATCAAGACCTGCTTGTCGTTCTGGATAAGATAAGCGTTCCTCAAGAATACGCTATAATAGTCGTTGTTAGGGACTTGAAAGAGAATCGTGCCGGTTCCTACAATGCTTGTTTCTTTGGTGATGTTGTTCATGCCTGTATTCAATACCTGGGCAGATATTTTGCCGTTCCCACCATACACATAAACATCAAGTTTGACATAGCTTCCAACGACGAAAAAGCCGATGTCCTGGTTATAGCTGCTGCCACTTGCAACATTAGGCTTCGCTTCCCAGTAGAGATTTGCGGGAAGAAACGCATACAAAGGCACTATGCTCATAGCAAGAAGAACAGTTCCTATGAAGATGATGATGGTGCCTTTTTCTAAAGACGACCATGATCGCATGTATATATTTTGTAAATTTTCAATTATATAACACTACTCCCTGAATAAAATTTATATTTTACTTTATATTTTTAATATTAAGAAGGCGAAACATAATAGATGGCATAATCCCCTTTTGTAGCTACTACAGAATAATTGTAGCCTCGAAGAATCTGAGCAAAGTCGATGTTGTACCACTGCTTCCCCGACTGCCACCATATGATGTAAACATTGTATCCCTTCGCAAGATAATTGTTTATTGCTGGTTTTGGATCGTCAAAGTGAGACCCATAGTAATAGGTATTGTTGGAGTGCGAGGTTATAGAGAAGTATAACATGGGGTCATTGACTATGATAATACTAGTGCTATTGCTAGATGCAATCATCTGATCAGCTTTAATGAAGAGATCGTTTACTTTTCCTGAGTCGGCTAAAGGAATTGTATTTTGCAACATTGAACTTGGAAAAGCGCTTAAGAATTCACTACGCCACATAACAGGTGTCGTATAATAGGGAAATGGGTATGGATTTTGAAACGCGCAAAATCCAATCGCAAAAATTATTGTAATGCCAATTATCATTTTTCTTTGAGTCTTGTGCTTATCATTTATGTAATATATTATAATTGCAATAGCCGGAATTGGGGCCATAAAGGCAAATCTGTAACCCAAACCCAATATCAAGCTCAATATTATGGACGCGCTGAACCACAATATGGCGGGCATGAGTTTGCTTATTCCAACCTTATCTTTGGATATAGAGATTATTGCTTTGAATAGAAAGGGAATCAGCGGTAATGTGAGATATAAGAAAAACTCCAAAGCTATAAAACCTTGAGGAAAAATGTACAGGTAATTTGGGATAAATAACGTTAATTCATTCAATAGAGTGTCAATGATCCCAGCATTATTTCCTGTCAGGGTATACAGACCAGCCCAAAAAAAGATTAAGGAAATGAATACCGAGAAGGTCGCTATTTTGTCTTTTTTAGCTATTCTTGGTAGCAGAACGACAACCAATATTGGTAGAATTAATGGATCTGCGGTAATGGCTAAGATGGAGAAAAGAGGAAGAATGATTGAACCAATTTTTTTGTTTTGGATTGATTCAAAGGCATACATGCAAAGGAAGAGAAAGCATAAGCCTAGGACATTACGTTGAAGATCCCAGGATATTCTGAGTGTTGAAAAATAAAAGGATGTAATGAGAGAGAAAAATAGCGCATTTTTTCTGTTTAAAAAAGTTGTACCCCATAAGAACATAGATAACCCAAAAAGGCCTTGAAGAGATACTGCAAGTATCTTAATAGTGAGGGTAGGGTCTTGAAGCAAATTTTGAATTAAAATGGCTATTGAATAATAAACTGGTCCAATGTTAATTAGCAGATTGCCCAATGTTGAGAAATGGCTGCTTACGCCAGGAATTAAAGAAACTACTGTGTCATAACCTATTGTGTAAGGTAATGAATAAACTTCAAGAATTAGCCTGAATACAAATGGGATAATAAAGGCAAAGAATGCCTTGTTGCCTTTAAACTCTAATTTGCTGTTCATTTTGCCAATTTTTCCATTCATCTAGTTATTTATTATAAATCCAGCTCCCTTCTACAAAGTAGAAGATTTTAACTACCTTCCAGAGGTAGTGCATGTCAGCATAGCTGATCGTTCTCAATATAATCTTTCGACTGTTTGTCTAAAGGTATTATTATACGTTTAAAAAATAAAAAAAAGGAAAGTTGTATTATTAATCAATGTAGCCAATAGGTTCAGGATAGACCATTACGATCTCTATGCATTTGCCACTTTGAGCTGTTGTGTAAGTACTGTCGCCATCGTATACTGCACGGAAGAAGAAGATCCCTGTGTGCGATGGATAGAAAGGTTGAGAAGTGGCCATTCCGTTGGACAGCGTTTCATTGTCGAAGGTTACCCATACGCCGGTGTCGTTATTCTGGAAATGGACAGTACCTGTTGGTACTGGGAAGTTGCCGCCGAGGCCAGTGACTGTAACGTTGTCATATATTGACTCGCCGATAGTTATGTTTGTAGCGCTGAGATAGGTTGTTACTGTCGGAGTGTCCTGCTGAACTTGTATAAGCTCAACTCCGCTCTCACCAGGCCAATAGTTCGCATTGCCAGTATAGTTAGCCTTAATGAACCAGTTACCAACGATGTTGGGCATGAGATATATGGATGTAAATGTACCGCCAGCGGCATTTGTTACAAGCTGTGGGCTGCCTAAAGGTGCCCATTGACCACCAGGTGCCATGTACCAGAACTGTATGTTGGCCCCTGCAAGCGATAAGGAACCGTAGCCAGTCAGTGTAGCGGTGTCATAGACTGCGTCACCGATGGTGGGTGCACCATTGCTAAGAATTGTCTCTATAGTAGGAAGCGGTGGGTAGACCCTTAGCGGTTCACCGAACGGGCAACTGCCAGTTGGCATGTAGTTTGTATCTCCGTCAAACCATGCACGGAAGAAGAATTTCCCTGCGTGCGTTGGAGTGAAAGGCCCAGAAGTGGCCATTCCGTTGGACAGCGGTTCGGTGTCGAAGGTTACCCATACGCCAGTGTCGTTGTTCTGGAACTCGACAGTGCCTGTTGGGACTGGGTAGCCATTTTGGACTCCAACAAACGTGACGGAGTCGGAGACAGATTGACCAAGGTTGATCCAGGTTGTGTTAAGCAGAGTGGTTATTAATACTGTGCCTGGACCGACGGTGAATGATTCTGCGTAACTCACCTGGCCAGTATAGTTGCCATCACCAGTGTACCATACGGAGAAGTAGTAGAAGCCTGCAGGGTTGAGTGTTACGTATGAGGAGTAT
>Ga0187849_1000392_pt1 | contig 60520 bp, 48 predicted proteins | sample June2016WEW_4_10_2_FD_132412 | JGI IMG/M metagenome (GOLD analysis project Ga0187849, IMG submission 132412) | Peatland microbial communities from SPRUCE experiment site at the Marcell Experimental Forest, Minnesota, USA - June2016WEW_4_100 | ecosystem: Environmental > Terrestrial > Soil >... | reverse complement strand
GTGGGAGGGTGGGGCAGACCTCTGGTCTGCCGGTTAGCCGGGCCTCTGGCCCGGTGTTCCGACTGCACCAGGTTCACGGAGCCGGAGGCTCCGTGAACTGGCAGACCGGAGGTCTGCCCCCCACACCTGAACAGTTACCAATTTTCAATCTCTAAAGGTCTGAGGCCCTGCCTCGTTAGAAAGGCGCCATCGGCCTCACCATCGCCCGGGTGCTTTTTCCCTTTGTCCGGCAGCCGGCGGCGCCCTCCTGGCGGTGACGTGCTCGGAGACCGTCAGCACGCGCGCGTCCACCTCTTTGCCATTGAGCGCCGAAATCGCTGTTCGGGCGCCCTGCGGCGTTGCCATGGTGACGATGGCGAAACCACAGGACCGGCCGCTTTCGCGCTCGGTCGTGAGATGAACCTCGGCGACATTGCCGTGAGGAGAAAGCAGGCTCTGCAGATCCTTTTCGGTAGCAGTGATGGCGAGGTTGCCTACGTATAGCTTAGTATTCATGATGTTGACCTTTGTGCGGCGGCTATGCCGGTTTGGTGTCCGCCGAGAATTGCCTGGCAAAGGCCAGGAGATGGTCGGCAATTTCCTGATTGGCCCGATCTTTGGTGATTTCGCCGCGGCCAAAGCTCTCAAAATGTTTGGCGATGATGGACGCGGAGCGAATGGAATTTGAGGAGGCTGCGGATACGGCGTTGTTCAGGCTCATGCACCAGGGCGTGAGGGCCAGAGCTTCCAGCAGATCGGTTGCGGCCAGGTGCGCATCGATCTTTGCCTTGTCCTGTTGATCGGCTTCGAATATTTTCGCGCCGTAGGGTTTCCCGCCGAATTGCGCGTTAAATTTGTCGAGTCGATTTCTGAGTTGTGTTTCCTCCGCCGCGGGCGATCCCATGAAGGCCCGTTCGAGACGCCGGAAAGAGAGAAAGGCCTCGCAGTAATCCCGGTTTAGAAGCATGTGCTCGAAGATGGGCATGCCGAAGAGGCCCTGCTGCATCATAAACGACATCAGGTGGTCGCGGTCCACCTCCGCCCCCAGGATAAACAGAGCGGTGGAGAGGAAAGAGCGGCTGTGTTCCTTGCTGCCGGCAAGGTCGCTTACGAGAGAACTACTTGCCTGCGGGGCGCTGGACTGTAACGCGAAACCCAGCATGTGCTCGAAGAGCGCCCTGAAAAGCCGGCAGGTCAACGGTGCGTTGCCTGAAAGCAGGGTTTTCAAGTCGTCGAGCGAGACTTCCCGCTCGGCCTTGGGCGGTGCCGGAGCCGCAGCCGCTTCGCTCTTCGGTCGAGTCCAGCCAGGAGCAAGAGCGCCCATCGCGCCACCCTGCTGATGACCGGCGCCCATCTGCCCGGCCGTTGCATTCTCGAAGTCCACGCCGGAGACTAAACCGGCGAGAAGCACCCGGGAGTTGTCGAAGACCCGAGCGACATGATCGGTCACCGAAGGTTCTCCCCAAATCATGACGAACCGCTGGGCGCCGATCAGGGCTGCAATGGTCTGAGCGTCATTGAACACGGCCTCCTCCACGCCGACAAGTCGGCTCGTTTCGCACAGGCCTTCCTTCAGCGTCCTTTGGTTGGAAGACACCGGGAGCCTCCTTTTCAACTCGGACGTGTTCTCAAGCAACTTCAGGCAGTTGTGCAAGGTCTTGAGCGTGACTGCAGACATAATGCTTTCTTTGAGTGCTGCCTTCTTCTGTAGCTAATGGCGGGCCAACCTGACGCCCGGCGTTCCAACCTCTTGAGTTCAAGCCAATTCAGGCGTCCTGAGGTCGCCTTTGGTGAGCGTTGAGGGAGGTAAAGCCATGGCAATTCGCACGATCGCCGCCGCCGGACCGTGCATTTCGCAACGTGGCCGGGAGGCTTGGATTGGCTCCGAAAACTCTTTTGGTGGATCGTCTTCCGACCCATACCACGTGAATTGCACACGGCGATTGTTGCTGGCAAGGAGGTTGCGGCTTCGTTGGGGGCGGCCCTATCGAGTTACCTTTCCAGCCACGGCCAGGCCCGGGACGTTTGTGGCACGCCATACGCTAAAGGCATGACACAGGCATGGATGGGCCCCACATGAAAGGCGCCCCGATTGCTGTCAATAAACGAAAGTAAACTTATGTTAGGAACTGTTTTAGTTGTTCTGCTCGTTCTGATGTTACTCGGCGCACTCCCGAGGTGGCCGCACAGCCGAAATTGGGGTTATTACCCGAGCGGCGGACTGGGCTTGGTTCTGACTATTCTGGTGGTCCTGCTTTTGCTGGGCAGAATCTGAAGCCTTCGTGGTTTCAAACCGCGCGATGAGGCCACGGCGTCGCCGGTTGTCCGAGCGCTTCGGCCTGGCTGGCGCAGAGGCAGGCGCCGAAGATGAAAACGCACCCGGAAAGATAAATCCACAGCAGCAGCGCCATGATCCCGCCAAACGTCCCATAGACCGCGTTCAACGTGGCGAAGTCCCTCAGATAGATTACGAACAGACTTTCGCTCGCTCGCAGGAGAAGCGTGGCGCACAGGGCGGCAGCCCAGACCTCGGCAAACCGGGTGTGCCGGCGCGGCGCCAGCCTGTAAAACAGGCTCAGACTCAAGAATACCACCAACAGCGGAATTAAAAAGCTTCCGAGGCCGTACACCCCGGAACGGAAATCATGCACTGGAGAGAGCCAGCCCTTCGCCATTCTGAGCAGTAGCGGCAACGCCAGGCTCAGCAGGACCGCACCTGCCGTGATGCCGAGCAACGCCAGGCTTTTCAGCGGCAACCGCCACCAATTGGGCGCCGCGGTGCCCCAAGCGCGGTTGGTCGCGCAGATGAGGGTGGTGAAGCATTGGAGAGTGGCCCAGGCCAGGATGAGAAACGCGACCGCGCCCGCCTGCTCGCGCGCTTTGATCACCCCGGCGATGATGCCGAAGATTTGACGTTGCATCTGGCCACTGATCGGGACGTAGCTTTCCGCGCAGGCAATGACTACTTTCCCGGCCCGGTCGCGGTCAACAAAGGACGAGGCAATCGTGACGAGCAGGACCATCAGCGGAAACAGCGAGAAGAACGCATTGAAGGCGAACGCTCCCGCCCACTGGGCGCCGTCAATCCGCAGAAACTTTTTGACGGCCAGACAAAGTATCGCCCAGACCCGGCGAGTCTCCTGGCCAAGCCTGCCTGGCCGATGTCTCATGGCGGCGCGTGGTGGCGTTGGGTTCAGGGCATGAACTCGGTGGGGCGCACCCCCTCGCGCCGGCGAGCGGCGCGGTACTGGGTTCTGATCATCTCTTTGACTGTTGTCGGTCTTGAGATTCTGATCAAGTCCGTTTCCGGGGTGGATTCATCGTCCGAGAGCACGGTGATGGTGCCGTAACCCAGCAGACGTTGCAGGAACCCCTGTTCCACCGTCACGTCCTTCACCCGATACAACTCCAATTCATCCACATGCTGTGCCAGCCAACCGCGACGGACGAATAACCGTTGAGTGGTCAAGCGATAACCGCAAGACTTCACCCTGATCCACAGCAGCAGCAGCACGAGCACACCCAGAGCCAATGGGACGAGAGCCACCCATGCTGGCCAGGAGAAAGCTCGAGCACGAATCGCCAGACCAATTCCCAGACCGATGAAAATCACTCCGAGAAGGATCTGACCCGGAAAGGCGCGCGCGACGGGAGACAGTTTGAAAATGTCGGCTTCCTGGTCAGGCTCATCAAGCCCAAGAGGGGCGGCGGCCACCGGTTCCTGTATCAACCGGGCGGTTTGGGGCCCCGGGCTGACGGGCCCCTGAGGGACGAGCATCGCTGCCTGGCACTTCGGGCATTTGACTCGCTGGCCGTGCAACGATTCATCGCCGGCGATGATTTCATGACATTGCGGACATTCAAATTTGATCGGGTTCATAGTGGTTTTGCGATTTCCTCCGAGGGCTCCTCGTCAGGTGTAATCGATTCTCGTTAGCTAACAACGTGCCAATCGATCCAACTTGCCCCAGGGCCTTGACAGTGAACGAGTTATAAGCCTTCAGCTCCGGACACACCCTGTCTGGACCATGCAATGTGCACGTCGTTGGCGCTTCAACCTCGCGTTCTGCACGGGATGCTCGAGAAATTCCGGCACCGAGCAACGTGGCTAACTGAGCGAGTCGGACGCATCCGCCGATGCGCCCCGTTTACGGAGCCGCAGCAGCTTGAGATTGTCAAAGATGCTGTTTGACTCGCTGGTGAGAAGTTCGCTGACGGGGGACATGGACGGGGCGCGGTCGCAAACGACTTTGATGGAGACCAGGATCGGCACCGACAACAAAGCTCCCGGCACACCCCAGAGCCAGGTCCAGAAGATCAAGAAAACAAAAATCACCACCGGATTGAGCGTGAACCGGCGCCCCAGCAACATCGGCGTAATCAAGTTCGCTTCCAGGAGGTGGAGCACCAGATACCAGGCGGACGGAAGGATTGCTTTCCAGAGCGTATCGAAAGTGAGAAGACCGACGGTGCCCAGCAGGAAGATTCCTGAGACGGGGCCGAAGTAGGGAATAAAGTTCAGAACCGCCACGAGCGTTCCCCACATGGCGGCGTTGGGCACGCCCAGCCAGACGAGGCTCCCGCTCACGAGAATTCCCAGGCCGAGGTTAATGAGCGAAACCGAGAAGAGGTAACTGGAAATCTGGCGCTGAATCTCGTGGCTGATCTCGACCGCGCGCTTCTTGTCGCCCATGGTCGGCATCACGCGGACCAGTTTTTGCAGGAACAAGTCGCCCGAAGCGAGCATCAGGTAAAGCAAAACCAAAGTCTCCCCGGCGCCCACAAGGAAGGTTCCGGTCCAGTTAAATATGCCGGGGAGACGGCTGGGCTTGAGCTCTACCGATGGCGCTCGTTTTTGGTCCTCCTCCGTCGCGCCCAGGTTGTTCACCGCGGCGGCCGCCTGACTGAAGCGTGCGGCGCCCGGGACAATCTTCTGAAGCCGTTGCCTTAACTCGGTCATGTGTTGGGGCGCTTCTTTCATCCAGGCCATCGCCGGGCGGCCCAATTGGGAAAACCCAATTCCGGCGGCGAACACCAGGAGGCCGAGCACGACCGCGGCGGAGAGCCCTGGCGGGATGTGGCAGTAAGACAGCCAACGAATCAGCGGTTTCAGGGTCATCCCCGCCATACAAGCCAGGAAGACAGGCAAGACGACCGGACGGGCGAGATAAAGGAACGCGACCACGCCGAGCGCAACTAAAACGATTTGCACAGGTGCCGCTTTGGCCGCCGGTGGCGTGTCCGGCTGAGCGGGCGGCGGCGGGCCGCCGGACGCAGCTTGTACCGGTGCATCGAGCGTCGCGGCTGAGGAGTCGAGGAGCGGGCTTACGTGAGATGTTTTTCCAAACATGCGCGGTCCTTTCGGAGTTGATCGCGGGTGGCGGGAAGATTCTGCCAGTCGCGCAGCAGCCGCAGGAGTCGCCGGTAAAGACAAACCGCCGCCGCCCCGTAGAGGCCGCCCAGCACCAGCAACGCCGCCAACCGCGAGACTTCCCAGAACAAGACCACGATGGCACCGGTGAGCGCCACTCCGGCCAACAGACCAAAGGTCCCCACGGCGAGGGCCAGCAGGATGGCGCGCAGGAGGCGCTCGCGCTCCTCCTGCACCTCCACCATCAACAACTCGAAGCGGTTTTCACCGATGGTCAATAGCCGCCGCGCGAAACGCTTGGACGTCTCGACGAGTTGCGCGGCCTCGCTGGGGGGCGCTTCCATGGTGTGATCAGTCGTCCCTGCGGGAGCAGCGGTGCGCGAGCAGATAGCCGATGATCGCCCCCACACCGAGGGCGATGCCGATGGCTTGATAAGGATGCTCATGCACGGCTTCGTCCGTGGCCTTGGAGCATTCGACCGCCTTCTCGCGAACGCGGCCACAGATTTCCTTGCCCCGCTCCAGTGCGGCGGCAAGACGCTTGCGGGCTTCCCCGACTTTTTCTCCGGCCACGTCGGCGGTGGCAGCCATCAGGGCGCGCGCGTCTTCGGCCAGCGTGCCCAGGTCATTGCTGGTTGGTTGTGTTTGTTTGTCCATAGTGTTTGGTTCTTTCAGATGACTGTTAGGGACGGGCGACTTCGCCCGTCCTCCCCTGCGCGCCCGCTCAGGCGATCTTGACCTCGACTTGCTGCGGTTTGGCCTTTTCGGTCTTGGCCAGATGCACGGTGAGCACGCCGTCTTTGAACTCGGCGCTGACCTTCTCGGGGCTGGCATCATCCGGGAACGAGAAACTGCGCCCGAAGCTCCCGTAGGCGCGTTCGACGCGGTGGTACTTCTTGCCTTTCTCCTCCTTCTCGAATTTGCGTTCGCCCGTGATGGTCAGCGTGCCCTCTTCGGCGGTGACCTTCACGTCCTCTCTCTTGACTTCAGGCAATTCGGCCTTGATTAGATACTCCTTGTCGTCTTCGCTGATGTCCACCAGCGGGGCCCATTCGGGCACCGCTATCTGTTCCTCCTGGCCCTCGGACAAGTGGCCCGGGGAACGGCTGAAAAGGCTGCCCAGACCGTGTCGCAGGGCTTCCAGTTCTTTCAACTGGTTCCATCGTGTCAATGCATTCATGATTATATTTCTTGTTGGCGGGTCTGGTTTTGGGCCGTCACCCCTGCCCGCCAACGGTTCGGGCGGCGACGGTCACTCTCTCGCTTTCATGAGTTCTCCCTTCTCCTCTAGCTAATGGCGGGCCAACCCGACGCCCGGCGCGCTAACCTCTGGAATTCAGCCAATTTGAGGTAATTGAGGTCACCTTTGACGATCTGTCAGGGACGGACAGGCATTGCAACTTGCACTGCGGCGGTTGCTGAATCATGCACTTTGCAAACTGGCCGAGAAGGTGGGTTTAGGCATCACAAGGAGATCTCGGCGGCGTTGTTTCTTAGGATCGTCCAGGGCGTATCGGTCACTTCCCCGATAGAAAGTTCGGATCAAACGGCAGATACCAGGCGTGAGTTGCCGGGCCGCCGAGGAAGAGCCAAAGGCCCCGTTGGCCCGACCGCAACCGCAAGCCGGCTTGGTGGTGGCGGGTGAATTCGGACAGATCATGAAGCGCGAATTGAGCGCATTGTCAGGATGATACCTGGCTGCGTCGCGAAAACACTTAAAGCTAAGCCCGCGGGCCAGCTTGGAACCGGCGTGGGGACCGGGACGCCAGGCCGTGGCCCTCGGGTTGGAGACGCTGGACGTCGCCACGATTCACGAGCAAGCCCTCGCCACGCTGGAAGCATCCGGCAGCAAAAACGGGACCATCGAGCGGGCGGACCTTTTCTTTACGGAGGCAATCGCTCCGATCGAGAAGACGCATCGCGCCGCCCTCGAGGCCAGCGCGCGCCTGAGTCGACTGAACCAGACGGAACCACCCCCGACGGGGGAAATACCCTACGGTAATCCCCTTACTAGCCACCGCATCTCTTCCCGATTACCCTGATGGTATGAAGAGCCAAGCTCAAAAATCACCTCTCGCAGGACTCGATTTTCGAGTTAAGGCTTGGTCCGCTAACCATTATGAACGCGCACGCAAGCGAACCGTCGTTTTTGACCCACATCATTGGTTGTGACGACACTGATGAACGCCTCAAACTGGAGAAAAGCATGGCGCGAGATTGGTCTGGCATCGGTGATTTGCCTGGTGGCGTTCGCGGGTCTTTTGATGCGCTATCGCAAGAAATTGAACCGGTTGCGGGACCGACGCCGCCCGTTCGCCACAAGACTCCAGGAGTTGCACTTGGTCGAGCCTGACATCGGAGCGCTGCCACACAGCCATCCAGGATCTGGCGCCCCTGGAGCTTACGAAGGCGCAGCGGAAGTCACTGGTTATCATGGCAGTCTCGATTCACCCTCCTGGCGCTCTAACAGACTCTGTGGGTAATCGGGGGGGATTTGGCCGGTGTTACCTCTGGGTTGATGAGATGGAGACCTCGGCGTCTCCGTTTTTCGGTTTCGTCCCGGGCGTATCGGGGAGTTCCCCGATAGACAGTTTGGATCAAAAGGCAAATAATGCCGATGCGTTGTTGAGCCCCCGCTCGAGAATCAAAAGCCCCCTTGGCCCGAGCAACCGCAGGGCGCCTTCGTGGCGGAGGGCGAGTTCGAACAGATCATGAAACGCAAGTTGAGCGCATTGTCAGGACAATACCTGGCCGCGTTGCGAGAGCACCTGGAGCAAGGCCCGCAGGCCAGCCTGGAACCGGCGCGCGGACTGGGACGCCAGGCCGTGGCCATCGGGCTGGAGACGTTGGAAATGGCCAGGATTCACGAGGGAGCGATTGCCACACTGGGCGCCTCCGGCAGCACAGATGGCATGATCGCGCGGGCGGCGGTTTTTTTTAACGAGGCCATAACCCCCATTGAGAGGACTCATGGCGCCGCGCTCAAGGCCAACGCCCACTTGGATGAAGTGAACAAGACGCTGGACCGGCGCACGGTGGACCTGGCTGCATCCCATCGATCCTTGAAACGGAGCATCATCCGCCGCAAGACCGTGGAGGGAGCCCTCAAGAAAAGCGGCGGACGCTCCGAAACGCTGTTGGAGGAATCACACCGCCTGCAGAAGCATTTGCGGCGTCTGGCCCACCAGATTCTGACGGCGCAGGAGGCCAAACGAGAAAAGACCAGTCGCGATCTGCAGGATGAGATCGCCCAAACTCTGTTGGGAATCAACGTGCGGTTGTTGACCTTGAAAAAGGAAGCCGCGGTCGGCGCCCAAGGCTTCAAAAAAGAGATTGCCAACACGCAACGGCTGGTGGATAAGTCGGTAGAAAGCATCAAACGATTCGCTCGTGAATTCGGCAAGCGTCAGGCGGCATAGATTGGCCGGCTTATCGCGGCATTATCAGGCGGCATTGCGAACGCACCTGAAGCGCAGCCGCCGGGTGAGTTGGCAGCCGGCGAAGGGCTTGGGACGCCAGGCCATGACCCTCGGGCTGGAGACGCTGGACTTGGCCAGGATTCACGAAGAGGCGTTGATTACACTGGTTTTGCCAAGCTGCTCCTCTGGCGCCCGGGACGCAATGGTCCGGCGGGCGGGGGTCTTTTTTGCCGAGGCCATTATTCCGATCGAGGAGACCCATCGCATCGCGCAGGAAACCAACGTCCGTGTGGAAGAACTGAACCAGACGCTGCGCCGGCGCAGCGCGGACCTGACCGCTTCCAACCAGCAGTTGAAACAGGAGATCGCCCAGCGCAAGTTGGTGGAGAAATCCCTCAGGAAGAGCGAGCAGCACTACAGCCGGTTGTTGGAGCAAGCGCGAGGCATGCAAGAACAACTGCGGCTCTTGTCCCGCCAGCTTCTCTCGGCCCAGGAGGAAGAGCGAAAAAAGATCAGCCGCGAATTGCATGATGTCATCGCCCAGACTTTGACGGGCATCAATGCCCGGTTGGCGGCCCTGGCAAAAAAGGCCGGGCTTAATACCAAGGGCCTCGCGAGAAGCATCGCCCGAACGCAACGGCTGGTAGAGGACTCGGTGAGCATCGTGCACCGGTTTGCCCGCGAGCTGCGCCCGGCGGTTTTGGACGACCTGGGGCTGATTCCGGCTCTCCACACGTTTATGAAGGGCTTCAGAGCGGAGACGGGCATCCGGGTGAGTTTGTGGGCTTTTGCGGCGGTTGAGCAAGTGAACGGTGACAGACGAACCGCGCTCTATCGCGTCGCCCAGGAAGCGCTCACGAATGTCGCCCGCCATGCGCGAGCCAGCGAGGCGCAAGTGAAGATTCAGAAACTGGACGGCGCCATTTGCATGACAATAAAAGACAACGGCAAAGGCTTTCAGGAGGAACGCGTTTTGCAGGCCAAAAAGGGCAAACGATTGGGACTGCTCGGCATGAGCGAACGGTTGGAGATGGTCGGCGGCAATTTCACCGTCACCTCTGCGCCGGGCAAAGGCACCACCGTCCTCGCGCAAATTCCGCTAATCGACCGCGCGCCGCGGGGGAGGAGAAGCCGCGCCGATCGCGCCGGTAGAGGCAAACTTTGATTGCTATGAAACGAATTACCGTCCTGCTGGCTGAAGATCACCAAGTCGTTCGAGAGGGTTTTCGGTCGTTGTTGGAACACGAACCCGACATCGAAGTGGTCGGCGAAGCGGAAACCGGCCGACAGGCCGTGCAACTGACCCGGAAACTTCGTCCCGAGGTGGTCGTCATGGACATCGCGATGCCGCTGCTCAATGGGTTGGAAGCCACCCGGCAGATTCGAAAAAAGTTTCCCGACACGAAGCTGCTGATTCTCTCCGCGCATGGCGATGCCGCTTATGTCGAGCAAGCGACCGAACTGGGCGCATCGGGTTTTTTGCTCAAACAAACCTCCTCACATAATCTGGCCATGGCGATTCGCGAGGTCCAAAAAGGAAACACCTTTTTCTGCTCTGCCATGTCCAAACGCCTCAACGACCGCGATCAAGAGCCGCTCGCTCGAGGGGGAGGACTCAAGAAGAGCAGCAACCGCCTCAGTTCACGCGAGGCCGAGGTGCTGCAACTGATTGCCGAAGGCAAGCCCAACAAACAGGTCGCCGCGGAACTGAACGTGAGCTTCAAAACGGTGGACAAACATCGGCAGCATCTCATGGCGAAGCTTAACATCCATGACGTCGCAGGCCTCACCCGCTACGCCATCAGCGCCGGAATCATCGAGAGCAATGTCCAGGTAACCATCGTCTAACGAGGCGGGGCCTCAGAACGGCAAGGCAAAGCGAGTCGTTGAATCGGGCGTCTCGAGATCCCTTGCCACTCTGCGGCCCCGCCCCGTTAAAGTTAATTGTAACTGTTCAGGTGTGGGGCGGACCTCCGGTCTGCCCCACCCTCCCACCTGAACAGTTACGGTTAATTACGACCCTTGCCTTCCTCACGGGGGGACATACCCCACGGTTAATCCCCAATTGCAATCGCAGGGCGTTCCGGCCTATTCTCACGTTATGTCACAAGGATGTGAGACGAAGGTGAGATTCTTCCAAATGGAAGACGAAGTGTCAACATGACACACCTCACCTGTCCGAATCGAACTGCGCCCACAAGGGCGCGATTCAACCAGGGCTGAGCCTGGCAAGCATGAAAGACAAACAAATATGAATACCATCACGCCAACAAACTCCAAACCGCATTTGCAGCGCTCAAGATGGCGTGGGCCGCCTGAGCGGCTGTTTTCCTCGTTCCTCCGGCCCTGGCTGATCCTGTTGGCCTTTGTAGCGATGGCATCAACCGCACAGGCATGGCACATCCTCGGTATCACGGACTGTAGTTGCACCAGCCTGACTATTCAGTTGAGCAACTTTCCCCAACTTCCCCAAGGCTCCACCTTCTCGGCTCAACTTACCACTCCGCAAGGCAACGTGAACCTTGTGGGCACCTATGATTATACCAGTCAAACAATCGTCGCGGCTCGGCCGGCCGGCCTGGCCGGCGGCACTTACACGCTGACAATTTACGAGAACACCACAGCGGTTGCCTCGGCAAATGTCACCGTTTGTGACTGTGCCCCTTGTGATTGCCCCCCTGGGCCGCAAGGACCCGCAGGTGCAACTGGAGCCACTGGATCACCCGGGCCGAAAGGTGCCAAAGGCGCCACAGGTGCCACCGGACCCGTTGGACCGGCTGGAGCAACAGGACCAGCGGGAGCGACGGGGCTCACAGGTGCAACGGGACCAGCGGGACCCCTTGGACCGGCTGGGCCGAAAGGTGCCGCAGGGGCCACAGGTGCAACGGGACCCGTTGGACCGGCTGGAGCAGCAGGGCCAGCGGGACCGACGGGGCTCACAGGTGCAACGGGACCAGCGGGAGTTGCTGGACCAGCCGGGCCAGCGGGGCCGAAAGGTGCCGCAGGTGCCACAGGTGCAACGGGACCCGTTGGACCAGCAGGAGCAGCAGGACCAGCGGGACCGACGGGGCTCACAGGTGCAACGGGACCAGCGGGAGCCGTTGGACCAGCGGGAGTTGCTGGACCAGCCGGGCCAGCGGGGCCGAAAGGTGCCGCAGGTGCCACAGGTGCAACGGGACCCGTTGGACCAGCAGGGGCAGCAGGACCAGCCGGACCAGCGGGAGGCTTATCGCAATACGGGTACATTTACAACTTAGTCGGTGGTACGGTAGCGGTGGAGGCTCCTGTGACGTTTGATAGCAATGGCTTTCTCACCTCTGGAATTACACACGCTCCGGGAGCCTCTAGCATAAACGTTGTTGCGGGTGTTTACAAGGTTACCTTTTCCGTGTCCGGTACCGAACCCAGCCAATTCGCGCTATTCGTGAACGGCGTTGCGGTTCCGGGAGCTGTTTATGGTTCAGGCGCTGGCACTCAGCAAAACACCGGTCAGGCTATACTGACGATGGGCTCCGGCGATGCTCTTACGCTTGTAAATCATTCGTCTGCTGCGGCGGTTGGCCTTGCGAGTCTAATCGGAGGCACACAGAATGCCGTAAACGCTTCTATTCTCATTGAAAAACTAAATTAGTTTCGAGCGCGTGAAAACATTCTCGGCAAGATCCGCAACGCACGGCGCCAGGTTCGCACATTCGACAGCGTGCGCATTCGAGGCCGGACACGCTAGCGGCTGAACCGCCCTGAATATTCCAAAAGGCAGGGGATCTCGCAAGAGATCCCCTTTTGATTTGCGGGATTGCCTCCTCCGACGAGGATCGCACCCACTCGCCGGCCGAATACCATCCATAAGCCGCCACCAGCGTCGCCCCGATTTGCGTGCCGAACACCGCCACCAGCAGAATCCGCGCGGGACGAATGGACCAGAACGGGCCGCGCGTGCGGGTGAGAAAGATTTGTAACTGTTCAGGTGGGAGCGTGGGGCAGACCTCTGGTCTGCCGGTTAGCCGGGCCTCTGGCCCGGTGCTCCGACCGCACCAGGTTCACGGAGCCGGAGGTTCCGCGAACTGGCAGACCGGAGGTCTGCCCCACACCTGAACAGTTACGAAGATTTTGATCGGGATCGCCAGCGTCATGAACATCAGTGCGCCCAGTGTCTCGGCGATGCCGCAGTCGGCTTGCTTCAGCGCGGGGGCATCATTCACCCCGTCCCCGGTCATGCCGACGATGTGGCCGCGCTTTTGCAGGACATCCACAATGTGAAACCTGTGTCCGGGAAACACCTGGGCGAAACCATCGGCCTTTTCAATGCCTTTGTCACCTTGAACGTCTTTCCGTCTTGGGCTTTGACTCGGGAGCCTTCGGCTGGCTGGCATTTGGCTTCATTCAGAAACTGATGGAGAACAGCTTGAGCATGGGACCGCTGCCAGTGGCCGGAAACCGCTCCAGGTTGTCCCACCCGGAGCCGTACCGGGATGGCGCGGCAGGGTTAAGAAGCTGGAGCCGTCTGTGTGCCTTGATGACTTGCACTACGATGCCGCTGTAAGCGTGCCGGCCCCAGGTCAGTTCGTTCGCCTTGGGTTCGTTGAACGCCAGTTCCGGAACCCCTCCCAGGAACGACGGGCGGGGCTGGACCTGCAACAGTCTCTCGGCCTGTCCGGGCGGGGCGTTCGTGGCCACTGCGGAGGCTGCCGCGGCCCCCGTCTGGGTCGGGGTCGCTCGGGCCGGCTTGACTTGGGCCGAGGTGGCTTGGGCGGGGCCAGTCTGGACCGGCGCCGGCCTGGACTTGGTTGATGGAGATTGCGATGGGGTAGTTTGGGCGCTGCCAACGCCAGCCACCAGGAGAACGACGGACCAGATGAGCAAGGTGGGCCTCATGCATGGGGTTGTGCTTTTCACGAAGCGTTGGTTGTCCCGCGAGCTTTGCTTGTATTTCATATTTTGCGTCTCCGTTTCATCGCAGATGTATTGTATGCGACCCGAGCCCCTTTCACGCGAGGCCCATTCCTGCCAGTGCAGAGCCTCAGCGTAAGGTATGCCACCGGCGCATTGGCAGGACCAGGGTTGGGAATTCAGGTCGATGAGGCCGTCCCAACAAACCCGCAACTGCCTTGCCAGCAACAAACGCCGTTTGCCATTTGCGTGACACGGGTCGGAAGATGATCCGCCAAAAGCGTTTTGGGAGCCATTCCGAGCCTCCCGCCCACGTTGCGAAATGCACGACCACCACCGCCGCACGATGCACTTTGCACAGCGGGCGAGCGGTCTCGATTGGCTCCCCGCAAATCGTTCGGCTGGTTGTTTTTCGAACCGTGCCAGCCAGAATTGCCCCATGGCGGTTGTTGCCGGCGAGGCAGTTGCAAGCTTTTCGGGAGCCATCACCGCGAGTTAAATTTCCAGCCGCGCCCAGGTCGGGGCGTCCGTGGCACAGCAAAAGCTAAAGGGACGGCACAGGCGAGAATGGGTCCCAGATGAAAGGGGCTCGGATTGCCACGGATAAGAGTCAAAACAAATTACGCAACCAGAGGGCACATACGATGAGCAATGTCACTTCAAACAATTCAGTCGTGGCGATCTGCAAATCGCACTCATCGACCGCACCAGCCCGGAGGCCGCGGACCACCATCAGCCTTCACACACCAACCCGCAGGAGTGTCTTGTGGGCGCATAGTTCCAGGGCCGCACCCAATCACACAAGAAATTCAACATCACGATTATGAAGCATAAAAACTTACTCCTCACTCTCTTCGCCGTCTCCGCTTTCGCGGTGGGTTGCGAACAATCGGAAAAATCCACAACCGAAAATCGGGAGGCCACCGCGAAGCAATTCGACAAAGTCAAAACCGAAACCAAGGAGGCCGCGCAAGACATGAAGGACTATACCTACGCGCAGAAAACGGAGTTTGTGGATAAAATGCAAGCCGAGATGGCGGAGATCAATCGGGATTTGGACCAACTCGCCGGCAAGATTGAAAAAGCCAGCGACGCCGCCAAGGCCGAAGCGAAACCGAAACTTCAGGCGTTGCGCGATCAGGCGGACAAATTGAACCAGCAGCTCGGCAAGGCCAAGAGCGCCACCGAATCCACCTGGGACGACGTCAAGGCCGGCACCAAAAAGGCCTGCGGCGAATTGAAGGACGGCTTCCGGCAGGCGCGCCAGTGGGTGAGCGACAAGATCGCGCCTTGAGGCGATGTGTCCAAAGAAGGGGAATCCGATGAATAAGACCGCTGCTGGAGACCGGGCCGCGTCGCTGGGGTTTCACCGGCCAATCTGGCTGGCATTAACTAGTGAATTGCCGCCGGCCGGCGCGGAAGCGCGCCAGTCGCCGGCAGTTCCACAAGGAAAAGTGCAGTAAGCAAACAAAAAAACATCAAAGAAAAGAAGTAAAATGATAAAGACATCTGAAAAGCGGGGCAAACCCCCAACAATGCTGACATTAATCGTCTGCCTCGGCGCGCTGCCATTATTCTATGGAGTGACCGGGTGCAACTCCACAAGGCCCACCGGCCAAACATGGTCCAACAGCCCTACGGAGACCGCCGGCCTGGTCGGTCCTCGCGGCCCGGAAGGCCCTGCCGGCCCTGAAGGTGCGGTAGGTCCAGTCGGAGCGACGGGCGCGCCAGGCGCAGGCATCGCCGGCGCTGCCGGCGACCAGGGTCCTGCCGGACCGATGGGCGCGCGAGGCGCGGTCGGGGCGACCGGCGATCAAGGCGCCAGTGTCGCTGGTCCAGTCGGTGACCAGGGCCCTGCGGGTCCCACGGGCATACGAGGGGAAGTCGGAGCCACTGGCGCCGCAGGTAACCTGGCGGTAGGCCCTGTTGGCGAAGTTGGTCGTGCGGGTCGTGCAGGTGCCCAAGGCGTCGCCGGAGACACGGGCGCGCAAGGTGCCAGCGTGGTCGGTTCCACCGGCGCGGTTGGCCCAGGCGGTCCTGCCGGAGCACAAGGCGTCGTCGGAGACACGGGCGCTCAAGGTGCGACTCTGGTCGGCCCTAAAGGTCCCACGGGCCCTGTTGGAGCAGCCGGTGCGCAAGGCATGACCGGCGACACGGGCGCTCAAGGTCCGACCCTGGTCGGTCCTAGCGGCCCCGCTGGCCGCACCGGTGTCGCAGGCCCGCAGGGCCTGGCCGGATCGACTGGTGCCCAAGGCAGCACCACAGCCGGAGTGGTTGGCGCCGTTGGCCGTGCCGGTGATGCCGGCCCGCAAGGCCGATTCGGGGCGACGGGCGCCCAAGGCAGCACCCAGCCTGGTGTGGCCGGCGCCGTTGGCCGTGCCGGCGAGGCCGGTCCGCAAGGACCAGTCGGAGCGACGGGCGCCCGAGGCCCCGCCGGGGTGGTGAGCCTCTGGACCTTGTATCGGGACTTCCGGTTCGATTACAACCGGTCGGACCTTCAGGCTTCCGAGGCGAGAAAAGTGTCCGACATCGCGCGGTACATGAAGCAAAACCCTTCCCTGAAAGTCGGACTTGACGGCTCGATGGATCCGCGCGGCCTCGACCCACGCAACCAGGACCTGAGCGATCGTCGTGTCAGCGCCATTCGTGACGCGCTGATCAAAGCGGGAGTTCCGGCTTCCAGCATCCAGATGGGCGCGTTCGGCGACGCGCGGCTCACGCGTGACCGGCGAGTTGCCGTGCTGCTCTGCACCGCCAACTAACGGGCCTCAGTTGCACCAAACGGTGAATCGTTGTTGGCTGGCGCGGACGCGCCAGCCGGCAGCGGTTCCAAAACAAATGGAAAGGAAAACAATATGTTATTCACAATTGCGGCAGTCCTGATCATTCTGTGGCTGCTCGGTCTCATAACCAGTTACACGATGGGAGGGCTCATCCATCTCTTTCTGGTGGTTGCGCTGGTCATGATAGTGCTCAACTTCTTTGCCGGGCGCAGAGGAGCATGACCAGTGAGCACGCCAGGAAGGCGAGCCACTGCTGGCGACAAAAGTCAATAGACTCATTCACAAACCATTATGAACAGAATTATTTCTCTGGCCCTGCTCGCTGGCGGCATTGTCCTCATTGTCGTCGGTGTTAGTGCTACAAACTCATTCAGTTCGGACGTCTCGAGGTTCTTTACGGGCTCGCCGACCGATAAAGCCGTTTGGATGCTCATCGGAGGCATCGTCTCGGCGGTGGTCGGGCTGGCGACGCTGTTGCGCATTCCGAAACATACCTGAACTACGGAAACAGTCTGTTGCAGCCCGAGGCGATTGTCCTTACTAATCAGTCCTCGGGTTGCCCTACAGCGTGTGGCGGCCAACCACTCCCCCTCTCCCCATCCGATGGGGAGAGGGTCGGGGTGAGGGGCCGTCCGTCTGTAGTGCACCCCACGGACTCCTCAGTAAGGCAGTCGCGTTTAGGTGCGGCTGCACGAAGGATCGGGCGTGCGCTGTCCTTGCGCTGCGTTCTGTGCAAATTGCATGACGCGCGGAGCCAAAGCCGGGCAATTTGCACGATACCGTCGGGCCCGTGGCCGCAGATGCGCGGTGCCGCAAAGGCGCAAGTGACTAAACGGCAGCAGGTTGGGGCCGTGTCATGAGGAGCGGCCCCCCACTTGCTAAGTCTATTGGTCAAGAAGCAACCGCAAGCTAACGCAACTATGGGCACATTCATTAAGCGCATCGTTCTTCTGCTGTTCGTGTCCGCCTCCCTGGCTATTGTCGGGGTCGGCTGCAACACTGCCCGCGGCTTTGGCAAGGACGTTCAAAACGCCGGCGAAGGCACTCAAAACACCGGTCACCGAATTGACGCCAAACGCACGGCGGAGCGTGGCTGCAATCATATCACGGACCAGCGTATCGAGGAGAGTCGCATGGTGGAGGGTGTCCCGGAAGCCCTGGAAAACACCGGCCGCCGAATTGACGATGGACGGACGGCCGAGCGCGGCTACAATCATATCACGGACCAGGGTATTGAAGACAGTCGCACGGCCGAGCGTGTCCGGGAAGCCTTGGCGGCAAGCGCTGATTACAAATACGACGGAGTAAAGGTCACAGCTTGCGACGGGGTCGTCCAGTTAAGCGGCTTTGTTAACACGAGCGCTCAGAGGAATAGTGCTGTGGAGGCCGCCGGCAAAGTCCTGGGCGCGAAAAGGGTCGTGAACACGCTTACGGTCAAAGACTGAGCGATTTGAAACAGGAGGGCATTGTGCGCACTATGAGCCAGCTTTTTTCAGGCTTGCGGCTCCGCGTGCTGCTGCTGGTGGTGCTGGCTTCGCTCCCGCCGGTGGTGCTGACCCTCCACATTGCGCGGCAAGAGCGGCGAGGCAAGATCACGGCTTTGAGGCAACGTTCGCAGGACATAATCAGGCTTTCAGCCCGCAAGGAGGAGGAGATGATCCTTGGGACGCGACAACTGCTGCGCGTGGTGGCGGCGTCTTCACAAGTACAATTGGGCCGTTGGGGCGAGTGCAATGACTTGCTGCGCACGCTGTTCGCAGACTACCCGCGCTATGCCAATCTGGGAGTGATCAAGACCAACGGGGATGTCGTGGCCAGCGCCCTCCCAGCGACCAACAGGTTCAACCTGGCCGACCGTCCCTACTTCCAACGCGCCCTTTCGTCACGTGCCTTTTCCATTGGCGACTATGAGGTCGGCCGCATTACCGGCGCGCGCACCGTCAATCTTGGCTACCCGGTTCTCGATCCATCCGGCCAGGTCCAGGCCGTGGTCTTCGCCGCGCTGGATTTGGCCTGGCTGGACGGTTCGGATTATGCGCTCCAGAAGCTGTTGCCCGACGGGGCCACCTGGACCAAGATCGACACCAACGGGACAATCCTCGTTCGTTATCCCGCGCTGGAAAAGCGGCATGTTGGCGAGCCACTGCCAGAAAGGCCGCTGTTAAGTGCCTTCCTGACGCAAAAAAACGGCGTCATGGAGGCGGTGGGCCCCAAAGGAGTTCGGGTTCTCTATGATTTCACGTCCACCCGCAGCGCGCTTTTGGCGGGCGACGGGATCGGCATCCTGAGCATCTCCGAGAAGGTCCTCTTTGCCGAACCGGACCGGGTGATGATCCGCAATCTGACCTCAATGGGGATAGTGGCCGGCCTGGTCCTTGTGCTCGGCTGGATCGGGAGCCATTACCTGATCTTGCGCCCGATCCAGGCGCTGGTGAATTTCACCGCGCGGCTGGCCGCGGGGGATCACACCGCTCGCACCGGCTTGCCCCGCGCGCGGGATGAATTGAGACAACTGATGCTTTCCTTTGACCAGATGGCCGAAGCCTTGCAGCAGCGCGAAGCGGCGCGCCGGCGCGCCGAGGGAAGACTCAAGGAATCCCGCCAAAGACTTCAAGTGGTTTCCCGCCGGCTGGTGGAAGTGCAGGAGACCGAACGCCGGCACCTGGCGCGGGAACTCCACGATGAAATCGGCCAATCCCTCACCGTCGCGGAACTGAACCTGCAAGCGATGCTGCAATCGCCGGGCACCGACGCCCTGGCGCCGCGCTTGAAAGAGAGCCTCGAGGTGGTCGGGCGCGTGCAGGAACAAGTGCGCGACCTCTCGCTGAACTTGCGCCCGTCCATGCTCGACGATTTGGGCTTGGAAGCGGCGTTGCGCTGGTACACCGGCCGGCAGGCAATCCTGGGGGGCCTGCAGGCCGAAGTCCGGGCGGACCCCTTGGAGCAGCGCCTGGATCCCATGATCGAGACCGAATGTTTCCGGGTGGCGCAGGGAGCCCTGACCAACGTGGTGAAATATGCCAAGGCACACACCGTGACCGTGGAATTGAGCAAAAACGACGAGGATGAGCAGCTCCATTTGTCTGTGCGCGATGACGGCGTCGGCTTTGATGTGGCCAGCGTTCGGGAACGAGCCGTGCGCGGCGCCAGTCTGGGCTTGTTGAGCATGGAAGAGCGCGCGGAATTGGCGGGCGGCGGGCTCGAGTACGATTCCACTCCGGGCCGAGGCACCGAGGTCCACGCCTGGTTCCCTTTAAAGTGGGCGCAGCCCGCAGTCTTGACCGGAGCTATATGAATATGAACACCTCGGGCTACCTGCTCAAACGCGCCGCGACCGCCGAGCTGCCCGCGGCCCTCAAAACCGTGGCTGGCGGCCAAATCTACCTTAGCCGGGAAATCGCCAGCCAGTTCCTCAAGAGGTTCCCCCTTCAGCACATCGCCCGCTCCACCAGCCCGCTCGAGCAGTTGACCTCGCGCCAGCGCGAAATCCTCCAACTGCTGGCCGAAGGCCAAACCACCAAGGCCATCGCTCCGATCCTGAAGGTCAGCGAGAAAACCGTCGAGTACCATCGCGCGAAGTTGATGGCCCGCTTGAACATTTTCGACATCCCGGGACTGGTGCGTTTCGCTTTGCGGACCGGATTGGTCGGAATCGAGCGTGCCCTTTCTTGGCGATGATTCTATGCATATTGCACGACGGGCCGAGCCAACGCCGGGCAATTCGCACGATTTCACCAGGGGAATGGCAATCGGTGCAAAGCCGGCCAAACGCCCATGCAGTTGAACCCCAGTGAGTTGCAGCTTGTTGCACGAAGTCGGCACCTCCCCTGCTATCGGTTCTTCGTGGATGAAAACATTAGCCGGTTTGTGGATTGACCACCGAGAGGCCGTCATCGTAATCCTCTCGGAAAAAGGCCAGGAGACGAGGCGGATAAAATCCGACGTGGAAAAGCAACTCCGACGCTCCGGCCGTTCGCCGTCCAATGCTCCGTTCGAGCCTCAGATGGTTTCGGCAGATGATTCCCAGGAACGAGAATACACGGGCCATCTCGCGAATTACTACGACGAGGTGATCTCCTGCCTCCGCCCGGCGGAAGCGATCATGGTATTTGGTCCGGGTGAGGCCAAAGGCGAGTTGAGGAAGCGGATCGAGAGAAACAAACTCGATCTGCGCGTCACAAGCTTCGAAACGAGCGACAAGATGACGGAGCGCCAAATCTCGCAAAAAGTGCGTCGGCACTATTCACCGCCAGGCGCATGAAGGAACCGTTGTCCGGGAAAAGGCTCGGCCTGGAGGCCTTGCTCAGCCGAGTGACTGAGTATGTGCAGACGCGCACGATCTCCAATGAAGCGCCGCTGCGCGCGGAGGTGTTCAGCGTCGAACAACTGGTCCAGCATGCCAAAGCCCTGGCCGAAAACCACCCGGCCGTTACGCAGCGAGGCTCCAACCGATTGCTCGCGCGGCTGGGTGAAAATGAACAGATACTCAGGGCTTACAACCGCGCGACCCAGGCCGTGGACCAGACCCGGCGCGTCACCCACGCGGCCGAATGGTTGCTCGACAATTTCTACTTGATCGAAGAGCAGATCCAGATGGCCCGGCGGCATTTGCCCCGGGGCTACAGCCGTGAACTGCCCCGCCTGGTGTCCGGTCCTTCCGCCGGGCTTCCGCGCGTCTATGACCTGGTGCTCGAATTGATTTCGCATGTGGATGCGCAGATGGATGCCGAGCCGCTCCGCGCCTTCATCGCGGCCTACCAAACCGTATCGGCCTTGAAGCTGGGCGAGTTGTGGGCCATTCCGATCATGCTCCGGCTGGCCTTGATTGAAAACCTGCGGCGGGTCACGTCCCGCCTGATGATCGCCCGGCACGATCGCGACCTGGCTGACCTGTGGGTCGAGCGCTTGCAGGACATGGCGGAGAAGAATCCTTCTCACCTCGTCGTCGTGGTGGCCGACATGGCGCAGTCCACCCTGCCCTTGTCCAGCGCCTTCGTGGCGGAGTTCTCTCAACGATTGACCCGCCAAAGCCCGGCGATGCGCCTGGCACGGACCTGGCTCGAGCAGCGGCTCACGGACGAAGGACTGTCCATCGAGCAACTGGTTCACCTCGACAGCCAGAACCAGGCCACCGACCAGGTCTCTGTCAGTCACACCATCAACAGCCTGCGCTTCCTGGGCGCCTTGGACTGGCGCGAGTTCGTCGAGGCCATGAGCCAGGTCGAGCAGACGCTGCGCCGCGACCCCGCCGGGGTTTACGGGAAAATGGATTTTTTCACCCGCGATCGCTATCGCCATTCGGTCGAGGCCATTTCCCGCCACAGCCGGGTCCGCGAGTCGGAGGTGGCGCGAAAGGCCATCCAACTGGCCGAGGCCAGCGCCTGGGAAAAAGGAACTCAAGACCGGACCGCTCATGTGGGTTTTTACCTGATCGACAAAGGCCTGGCTGCGCTGGAACGCGCGGCAGAAATGCGCCAGCCCTGGCCAACAGCCATCGAACGGCGCATCCGCCGCTTTCCGCTGGCCTTCTATGCGGGGGGAGTTTTATCGCTCACGGCGTTGGGGACTCTCGGGTTAATCCAGCAAGCGCGGGCGCTCGAGGTGCAGGGCTGGAAGCTGGCCTTCTTCACGCTCGTCTTCGTCCTTTGTTCCAGTCAACTGGCCGTCGCGGTGATGAACTGGTTTTCCACCTTTTTGGTCAAACCCCGCCTGCTGCCGCGCTTGGATTACTCGGACGGCATCGCGCTCGAGTGCCGGACCATGGTGGTCGTGCCCACCCTGCTGACCAATTCCGGGGCCGTCGCCCGGCTAATCGAAAGTTTGGAGATTCATTATCTGGCGAACCGGGACAAACATCTTTATTTCGCTTTGCTGACCGATTTCCAGGACTCGCCGGAGGAGACCCGGCCGGAAGACGCAGCGCTGCTCCGTCTGTCGCGGGCAGGCGTCGAGATGCTCAATGCCAAATACCAGTCCGACCGGCCCAACATCTTCTTCCTCTTCCACCGGCCGCGCCGCTGGAACGAAGTCGAGGGTCTGTGGATGGGCTATGAGCGCAAGCGGGGCAAACTTACTGAGTTCAACGCCCTGCTCCGCGGCGGGTCCAGTGAATGTTTTTCCGAGATCGTGGGCGACACCTCGATTCTGCCGGCCATCAAATTCGTTATCACCCTGGACACCGACACGCAGCTTTCTCGCGATGCTGCCCGCCAGCTCGTGGGAACGATCGCTCATCCGTTGAACCGGCCGCAGTTCGATCCGGTCAAGGGCGTGGTGACCGAAGGCTACGGCATCTTGCAGCCGCGCGTCGGCGTGAGCCTGCCCAGCGCATCCCGTTCCTGGTTTGCCAAACTCTTCGCCGGCGACGTCGGGATTGACCCTTACACGCGCGCGGTTTCCGACGTCTATCAGGATGTGTTCCAGGAGGGGTCGTTTATTGGCAAAGGCATCTATGATGTGGATGCCTTTCAACAAGCCGTCGCCGGCCGCTTCCCGGAAAACACGGTCCTCAGCCACGATTTGATCGAAGCCTGCCACGCCCGCTCGGCGCTGGTCAGCGACATCGAGTTGTACGAGGAATATCCTTCCCGTTACAACACCGACATCAATCGGCGCCACCGTTGGATTCGCGGCGATTGGCAAATCGCCCAGTGGCTCTTGCCGCGCGTCCCGGGACCCGATGCCCGGCGCATCGCCAATCCCCTTTCCGGCTTGTCGCAATGGAAGATCCTCGACAATCTCCGGCGCAGCCTGGTCCCCGCCGCCTTGCTGCTGCTGCTGCTGGGCAACTGGATGCTGCTCCCCGGCCTGGGCGCCACCGGACCCCTGTTGGTCCTCTGGATCATTACCTTGCCGGCATGGTTGTCGGCGGCCGTCGAACTTTTCCGCAAGCCCCGGGAGGTGTCGCTGGCGTTGCACCTGCGCGGGCTGGCCGGCTCCTTCGGACGCCAACTCGGCCAGGCCCTGCTCACCTTCGTGTTCCTGCCCTACGACGCCTTTATCAGCCTGGATGCGATCGGTCGCACACTGGTACGGTTGCTCTTTACTCGCAAACGGCTCTTGGAATGGCAAACCGCCAGCGATGCGGAACGCACCGCCCGGAGCGGTCCCGCGGGGTTTTATGCGACCATGTGGATCGCCCCGGTCGTCGCCCTGGCCTGTGGCTCTTTCCTGGCCTTGATGCAGCCCTCTGAATTGCCCTTGGCCGCGCCTTTCCTGGCCCTCTGGCTGGCCTCTCCCTGGATAGCCTGGCGCATCAGCCAGCCCATCGAGCCTTCGGCGGTGCCGGAGTTAAAACCGAGGCAATTGGCCTTCCTTCGGCGAACCGCGCGCAAGACCTGGCGCTATTTCGAAACCTTCGTCACGGCGCAAGAACACTGGCTGCCTCCGGATAATTTTCAGGAAGAGCCCGTTCCGGTCGTGGCTTCACGCACTTCCCCCACCAACATGGGATTGGCCCTGCTGGCCAACCTGGCCGCGTGCGACTTCGGCTTCCTGTCGGTGGGCCAACTCATCCGGCGCACCCAGGATGCCCTGGGCGCCATGCAACGCCTCGAACGGCACCGTGGCCACTTCTTCAATTGGTATGATACCCGAACCTTCAAACCCCTGCTGCCGCTCTATGTTTCCAGCGTGGATAGCGGCAATCTCGCGGGCCACCTGCTGACCCTGGGCCCCGGCTTGGCGGAATTACAGGCTCAACCGATCCTCTCTTCTCAAGTTTTCGTTGGTCTGTCCGACACTGTGGGTGTCCTCCACGAGTTGACCGGCAGAAGTCCGGAGTTGGAGCGCCTCGAGGCGGACCTGGCACAGCCACCCTCAACCCTGCGCGCCGGATTTGCCTTGCTGCAACGGACGACCGAGCGGGTGGCGGCGTTGGCCGCCGCGCTCCAAGAGGGAGCAGGGGAGGAATTGAAATGGTGGACCCAGGCTCTGGAACAAAACTGCCGGGCGCAGTCGGAGGATTTGCTTTTCCTGGCGCCTTGGCTGACCTTGGCGCCTGACTCCGTAGCGCAGATTTCTAATCTGCCGTATTCCGGGCTTCCAACCTGCGGGGCGGACAATCTCGCCATGAGGCTCGCCCAACTCGACCAGGCGCCCACTTTGCGCCAGGTGTCAGAATTGGATCGGTCGCTCTGCCCATTGCTCGAAGCGGCGCTGCAAGCCCTTGCCACGGAACCTGCCTCATCTCGGAAGCCGGAACAGGAAGCGCGGCTTGCCCAATGGTTGCGCTGCCTGCGGGAAGCCGGCAGTCGCGCCAGCCAGCGCATCAGCGCTCTGGAAACCTTGGCTCGGCAGAGTGCCGAACTGGCCGAGATGGACTTCAGCTTCTTGTTTGATCCCGCGCGCGAGCTGTTCTCCATCGGCTTCAACGCCACCGAAAGCCGCCTTGACGCCAGCTTTTACGATCTGCTGGCGTCCGAGGCTCGCCTGTGCAGCTTTGTCGTTATCGCTCAGGGACAAGTTTCGCAGGACCACTGGTTCTCGCTGGGCCGCCTGCTCGTCGCTTTGCGGGGCGATCCAGTGCTGGCCTCGTGGAGCGGGTCGATGTTCGAATACTTAATGCCGCTGCTGGTCATGCCCAATTATGAAAACACCTTGCTGGGTCAAACCTGCAAAGGGGCGGTCCGGCAGCAGATCGCTTACGGCCGATTGCGCGGCGTCCCGTGGGGGGTGTCGGAATCCGGATACAACCGGACCGACGTTCACCTCAATTACCAGTACCGCGCCTTTGGCGTGCCGGGCCTGGGTTTGAAGCGGGGCTTGGCCGAGGACCTGGTGATTGCCCCTTATGCCACGACGATGGCGCTCATGGTCGCGCCCCGGGAAGCCTGCAACAACCTCGAACAACTCGCCGCCGACGGACGCCAAGGGGCTTACGGGTTCTACGAGGCGGTGGATTATACCCCTTCACGTCTGCCTCCTGGCCAGTCCAGCGTCACCATCCGCTCGTTCATGGCCCATCATCAGGGGATGAGCCTGCTCGCCCTGGCCTGCCGGGTGCTGGATCGTCCCATGCAACGGCGCTTCCTGTCGTGCCCCTCTTTCAGGGCCGCGGACCTGCTCTTGCAGGAGCGCGTGCCCAACACCACCGCCAAGGTGCTCTCCCAAGAGTATGAATTGGTTAAATCGCCCAGGTTTGACGGTGACGGCGAGGGCCTCATGCGCCTCTTCACCAATCCCGATCTGCGCGCCCCCGAGGTCCATCTCTTGTCCAACGGCCGCTATCACGTGGTGGTCAGCAGCGCGGGAGGCGGCTACAGCCGCTGGCGCGAACTCGCTGTCACCCGGTGGCGCGAGGATGCCACGCGCGATTGCTGGGGCACTTTTATCTATTTGCGCGATCTGGCCACCGGCGAATTCTGGTCCGCCGCCCATCAGCCTTGCCGGCGCGCAACCAAACGTTGCGAAGCCATCTTCACTCAAGCCCGCGCCGAGTTTCGCCAGCACCATGCCGGCCTGGAAATCCACACCGAAATCAGCGTCTCGCCCGAAGACGATGTCGAGTTGCGCCGCGTAACCCTCACCAACCATTCCCACGCGCGGCGCGTCATCGAACTGACCAGTTATGCCGAAGTCGTGCTCGCGCTTCCCGCGGCGGACGCTTCCCATCCCGCTTTCAGCAATCTGTTCGTGCAAACTGAGTTCTTGCGCCCGCGCCCGGCCGTGCTTTGCACCCGGCGCCCCCGCTCCGAAGAGGAAAAACCGCCCTGGCTCCTGAACTCCATGGTGGGGCAGGGCGGCGAGCAGGGCGAAGTCTCCTGCGAAACGGACCGCGGCAGGTTCATCGGGCGAGGCCGAACCCTGGCCGACCCTGCCGCTCTGCAGGGTATCTCACCGCTGTCCAACGCCACCGGTTCCGTTCTGGATCCCATCACCTCGTTGCGGCGCACGGTCACCTTGGCGCCCCACGGAACCGCCCGCATTGATTTGATTATGGGCATGGCGGAAAGCCGGGACGCGGCGCTGGCGCTGGTGGAAAAATACCACAACCCGCGCATGGCCGACCGGGCCTTGGACCTCGCCTGGACCCACAGCCAGGTCACCCTGCGCCACCTCAATGCCTCCGAAGCCGACGCCCAGCTCTATGCCCGGCTGGCCGGCGCCTTGATTTATGCCAATCCCGCGCGGCGTGCCGCTCCCAGTGTGTTGCTCAGTAACCGGCGCGGCCAAAGCGCGCTTTGGGCCTATGGCATCTCCGGTGACGTGCCGCTCGTCCTGCTCCGCATCAGTGACCCCACCCGGATCGAGCTCGTCCAACAACTCCTCCAGGCTCACTCCTACTGGCGCACGAAAGGATTGCCGGTTGACCTGGTGATTCTCAACGAAGACGCCTCCGTGTATCGCCAGCCCTTGCAGGACCAAATCTTCAGTTTGATTGCCTCCGGCATCGAAGCCCAGATGCTCGACAAGCCGGGCGGCATCTTTGTGCGGCGCCTGGAACAGCTCTCCAGTGAAGACCGCCTGCTGCTCCAATCGGTCGCGCGCCTGGTCCTGGCCGACGAAAGCGGGACGTTGACCGAACAACTGGAACGACCCGATCTCCCTGAACCGATAGCCCCTTTGCTCACGCCGGCCCGTTCCCCGGTGCGCGATTTGCCCAAGCCGCTCCCGCAGCCGGAGCTGATTCTTGACAATGGACTGGGCGGCTTCGCCGGCGATGGACGAGAATACGTCATCAGGTTGTCAGCCGGCCAGGTCACCCCCGCCCCCTGGGTGAACGTGCTGGCCAATCCCTATTTCGGGACGGTCCTTTCCGAGAGCGGCAGCGCCTACACCTGGGTCGAAAATTGCCACGAGTTTCGCCTGACGCCCTGGAACAATGATCCCGTCACCGACGCCACCGGTGAAGCCTTTTACCTCCGGGATGAGCAGACCGGACAATTTTGGTCCCCCACGCCGCTGCCCGCTCGCGGCGCAACACCCTACGTCATCCGTCACGGCTTCGGCTATTCCGTGTTCGACCACACCGAGAACGGCATCGCCTCCGAGCTGACCGTCTATGTGGCCATGGATGCGCCCGTCAAGTTCGCCCTCCTGAAGCTGCGCAACGTCTCGGGACGGCCCCGCCTGCTCTCCGTCACCGGCTACTGGGAATGGGTGCTGGGAGAGTTGCGCCACAAAAGCTTGCTCCACGTCCAGACCGAGGTTGACCCCAAAACCGGCGCCCTGCTGGCGCGCAATCCTTTCAATACCGAGTTCGCCGGACGCATCGCCTTCGTGGACGTGAGCGATGCCAGGCGAACCTTCACGGGGGACCGGAGGGAGTTTCTCGGCCGGAACGGGAGCCTGTCCCATCCGGCGGCCCTCAAGCGGACGCGGCTTTCAGGAAAAACAGGGGCGGGCCTGGACCCTTGCGGCGCGATGCAAGTGACTTTGGATTTGCCCGCCGGCCAGCAACGCGAAACCAGCTTCCGCCTCGGGGTGGGGCGGACCGTCGCCGAAGTGCAAACCCTGGTCCGCCGCTTCCGCCCCGCCGGGGCCAGCCGTGACGCCCTTGAAGGAGTTCGGCAGTATTGGAGTCGGACGCTCGGCACAGTGCAGGTCGAAACCCCTGATCCCTCAGTGAATGTGCTGGCCAACGGCTGGCTGTTGTATCAGACCTTAAGCAGCCGCCTGTGGGCTCGCACCGGTTTCTACCAATCCGGCGGAGCGTTCGGCTTCCGCGACCAATTGCAGGATGTGATGGCGCTGGTGCATGCCGAACCGGCCCTTGCCCGCGAGCATCTCTTGCGCGCCGCGGCGCATCAGTTCCGCGAAGGCGACGTGCAGCATTGGTGGCACCCGCCCGCCGGTCGCGGCGTCCGCACCCAGGTCTCCGATGACTACCTCTGGCTGCCCTACGCCACTTGCCGCTATGTCACCTGCGTTGCCGACACCGGAGTGCTGGACGAGTCCGTTCCCTTTCTCGAAGGCCGTCCCCTCAAGCCGGAGGAGGAATCGTACTATGACCTGCCCAATCGCTCCGAAGTGTCGGCCACGCTCTATCAACATTGCGTTCGCGCTATCGAACACGCGCTCAGATTCGGCCAGCATGGCCTGCCGCTCATGGGTTGCGGGGACTGGAACGACGGCATGAATCTGGTTGGCAAAGACGGGCGCGGCGAGAGTGTCTGGCTGGCTTTCTTCCTCTACGACGTGCTGGCCCAATTTGCGGAATTGGCCCGCCGACGCAACGACACTGCCTTTGCCGAGCATTGCCTCGCCCAGGCCCGTCAACTGCAACAAAACATCGAGCAACAGGCCTGGGACGGCCAATGGTATCGCCGCGCCTACTTCGACAACGGAGAACCCCTTGGCTCCCGCACCAATCCGGAATGTCAGATCGATTCCCTGCCCCAAAGCTGGTCGGTCATCAGCCGCGCCGGTAATCCCGAGCGCGCCCGCCAGGCCATGCAAGCTGTGGACGAGCGCCTCATCCGCCCCGACGCCGGATTGATCCGGCTATTCGATCCCCCTTTCGATCAGTCCTCCCTCAATCCGGGCTACATCAAAGGCTATTTCCCCGGCGTGCGCGAAAATGGCGGCCAATACACTCACGCCGCTGTTTGGACCACCATGGCCTTTGCGCTGATGGGAGATGCCGACCGGGCCTGGGGCTTATTCGCCCTGCTCAATCCCCTCCACCACGGCGCCACTCCCAGCCAAATCGCCACCTACAAGGTCGAACCCTATGTCATGGCCGCCGACATCTATGCCGTCCCCCCGCACACCGGCCGTGGCGGTTGGACCTGGTACACCGGCTCCGCCGGTTGGATGTATCGGCTCCTGCTCGAAACCCTGCTCGGCGTGAATCTGGAAGGCAATCAACTGCGCCTGACACCCAGCCTTCCCGGGACGTGGACCACGTTCACCGTCCACTACCGCTATCGGCAGACCCATTACCACATCCGCATCACCAGGGTCCCGGACGCCCTTCCCGGTGGGAAGCGACTATCCCTCGACGGCCAGGCGCTCGCTGGCAATATCATCTCCTTGCTGGACGACCACGGCGATCATTCTGTGGAGATGCAAGTCGGTTAAATCGGCTAAGGCGGCGGCAATAAATAACGGTAGCAAGATGCCGCCGGAATTTTGCCGCCCGGCGAGGCGTGAACGAGGCGCATATCCGCAGTGATCTGTAACGAGTGAACAACAAAGCTGGGCGGCAAAAGAACAAGATATTCTCTTGTATTATCCGTATCCTCGCCGGCTCTATGTAAGTAGCTTCATTGCAATGGATTATAGCTTAACAACGGTCACGGGTTGGCGAGTTCATGTCTGGCAATCCGGTTTTCCGTGGGGCTCTGCAGGGGCAATCCCGAACTGCTGAACCGATCTTGCGTGCTCGGAAACGCGCGCTGAATTAGGCTGCCGGCATGAAGCCTTGTCAGGAATGCGCCATTGATTATTTCCAGGACGAGGACGGAATGTTCACTGCGGAAGTGCCGGCAATTCGCGTCTGTGTGGCTTGGGGAAAAACGTTGCGCGAAGCGCATCGCAATGCCGTGGACGCGATTGAAAGTTGCCTCGAGGCACGCGCAAAGGTTGCGCCAGGAAAACCGCGCAAGCCACGTTACGCGGGCCTGAACATCTACCGCCGCCCGGTTCATGCCTAAGCTCGTGCCAATCTCGCATCGCGAGTTGGCACGCAAGCCCCGGCGCGCGGGCTTTGTGGAAATTCGCACCAGCCGCCATCCGGTTTACTATTCCGCGGACCGGGACCTCACGGTTCCAATCCCAATGCACCTCGGCGATGTGCCAAAGGGCACCTTGCGGAGCATTATTCGCCAGATGCGGATCACCGTAGAAGACTTCAATGCCCCCTGGTTCACACCGGAGCCAACATACATGCGGGTTCGATTCCCGCTCTCCGCCGTAGCCTTGGCGAAGGCGGAAAGCCTTGCGCAGCGACAAGGACAGCGGGGAGTCCAGAGGGGCAAGGCCCCTCTGGTCGGCGCTATTTTCGGCCGGCGTGGAAATCCCACGGCTGAAGAGGCCGGTGGTCGCCTGCCGTCCGGAGCGCCGCGGCGGGCACTGCCAGCCAGATCTTTACTTTGGCACCATTGGAAAAGGAAAATCATGGGGGCTTCTCGCGGAGAAGCCCATTGTCGTCTATCTGCGACGAGAGAGAACGGTGCGGAGCAGGCGGCTCGCGATTTCAGCAGACCAATCGAGCCTGTTTTGGCACCTTAACCGAGCTCATCACGATTACTTGGCTCTTGCGCCGTGCAAGGGCGCAGTTCGCTCTTCCCGCATGTCTCAATCACTCGTCAAGAACCTCGTTCATCTAACCTTCAGCACCAAGAACCCCGAGCCGTTCCTGGCCGCTTCTCTACGGGAGGGCTTGCACCGCTGCATGGCGGGCATCTTGAGCGGCCTGGATTCACCCGCCCTGGCCATCAACTCGGTCGCCGATCACACCCATGCGCTCCTTAACCTGAGCAAGAACCAGGCGCAGGCTCGACAGGGGCGCCGAAGAATGGCATTCTCTACCTGTGGAACTGGACAAGTTAGAACGGTTGCGCGGCCTGCTGCGCGCTTACGGCTCGTGCCTGGTCGCCTACTCCGGCGGCGTGGATTCGGTGTTCCTGGCCGTGGTGGCGCGCGAGGTCCTGGGGGACAAATCCCTGGCGGCCATCGCCGATACACCCAGCCTGCCCAGACGCGAACTGGCCGAGGCGCTCGCCCTGGCCGAGCAATTTCACTTTCCCGTGCGCGTGCTGCGCACCCGGGAATTTGACAATCCCGCTTACCTGGCCAACCCGAACAACCGGTGCTATTTCTGCAAGCACGAGCTGTTCACCGAATTGGCTCCCCTGGCCAAGGCGGAGGGCTTCGCCGTCATCGCCTACGGCGAAAACGCAAGCGATACCGGCGATTACCGCCCTGGCGCCCAGGCCGCCACAGAGTTCCAGGTGCGCGCCCCACTCAAGGAAGCGGGCCTGACCAAACCGGAAATCCGCTGGCTTTCCACCCGCCTTGGCCTGCCGACGGGCGACAAACCGCAGATGGCCTGCCTGAGCTCGCGCATCCCTTATGGCGAAGCCGTAACGCCGGAAAAGCTCCGCATGATCGAGCAGGCCGAGAACGTCTTGCGCGACCTTGGCTTTTTCGACGTGCGAGTCAGGCATCACGAATTGCCCATGCCCAACTTCCGATTCCCAATCGTAGATGCCGGCGGCTCCGTTTCCAGTCTGCCCCAGCCGCCGCCCCGGATGACTCCCCAACCCGCGCCGGGCAAGGCCGGCCCTCGGGCGCCGGCCCTGCGCCACCTCGCCCGCATTGAAGTGGAACCTGGTGAAATGCGGAAATTCATCGAGGACGGCCTTTTGGCCAAGGTGGCCGAGGCGCTCAGGCAGATCGGCTACACCCACGTCACTCTCGACCTCCAAGGCTACCGCCGCGGCAGCGCCAACGAGACGCCGGCAGGGCTGCTCTAAGGTCACGTTATTACGATCTGCCCCTGATTGTTTGTCGCGTCTGAGTATGACCCGTCGGGACCATAATAAGTCCGACTTTACCCTCCTTCTACAACGAATCGCGGCGAACGTTAATTAACATTTGATCACACACGAGCGGGTGCTATTGCGGCTGCATGTTATTCATGTTCAGATCCAAGCTGGAAAGGAAACAGGCCTGCGCGAGACCAGCTACATCAAGGGCGAGCAGATTCTGACCGTTAGCAAAGAGCGTCTGGAAGAATACCTTGGCCAGACCAGCCCAGACATTCTCCGGCAGGCGGAAACGGCCGTCAAACTCGCCTTGGCTCTCTGATTCGTGAAAGGGTTGGCACTCAGACTCCGGTCTGACCGGCCTTTTTCTGTTGCGGCCCAGGCCGGGTTCTTCCACATTGCCAGTCGTAAGAGAGTGTCGGGCGAATAATGCCGGCACTTCAACGTCTAATGATTGCGTATGTTTTGCTGGTCCGGCGTAGCGTGCCGGCGAACTGAAACTGATCGATTAATTTATGGACTCCTCCAAATATCGTATTGCTTTTGCCGCACTGGCGGTAGCGGGACTGATGTCAGGTTGCGCCTCCTCGGGAGTGAAAAACCCCTCCGGGGTCCCGGCGACCGAAATGCGGGCCGACGAACGCGGGTTCGTGGCAGGCACCGGCATCGAGTCCCAGGATCTGGTCATGGTTACCGACAAGATGGCCCGAAGCATTCTGGCGATTCCCCAAATCGCCAATGCCCAGGGCGTGCCGCATATCGTCCTGGAGCCGGTTTTCAACGACAGCCGGTTTCCGATTAACAAAGAGATATTCCTGACCCGCATCGAAGGGCAATTGTCCACCAAGGCGATGGGCAAAGTAGTGTTCCTGGCGCGCGACCGCATGACCGCCCTGGAAAGAGAACGCGATCTCAAACGTGCCGGCCAGGTGACCGCCAGTGCCGACCCCGCCCCTGTCGAGTTCAAAGGCGCGGACTTCTTCCTGACCGGCAAGCTCCAGAGCCTGGGCACCCGAACCGGGGCGGGGACCAGCGATTATGTCCTCTACACCTTCGAGCTGATCGATGCCCGCACCAGTGAAAAAGTCTGGATGGACCAGGCGGAAATCAAGAAGCAAGGGCTCGAAGATGCCGCCTATCGGTAGGTGGTCATGACCACTAAGCCCCGGGACTTGAAGCCGTTCAAAGAGGGAATGAAACAGTTTTTCTGGTTCGCCCTGGCGGCGGTGGGCCTTCTGCTGGCGGGTTGCGCCAGCGAACCCGCGCGGAGGGTCGTCCTGACGGGCAACGTCATGACCGATGGTCCGGAGGCGATTGCCTACGGCCCGCCGCGCGACAAGGTGCTTTGGGAGTACCGCACTGCCGCCGCCGCGATGCGCCAGGCCAGGTTCGACCTCGCCAAACAGTATCTGGACGCCGCCTTGACCCGCCTCCAGGGCATTTTCGGACCGGACGCCGATGCGCGCAAAGCCCGGGGCTACTTCCATGCTGAGGCCAAAAAGACCTTCATCGGCGAACCCTACGAACGGTCCATGGCTTACATCTATCGTGGCATCCTCTACTGGATGGACGGCGAACCCGACAACGCCCGGGCCTGCCTCCGCAGCGCCGAGTTCGAGGACAGCGACACCGAGAACCACGCCTACGCCGGCGACTGGGTCCTGCCCGATTACCTGGACGGCCTGGCCACCGCCAAGCTGGGCGGCGACGGCGCCGACGCCTTCAAACGAGCCCAAGCCAACGCCAAAGGCCTGAACCTGCCCCCATACAATCCCAAGGCCAATGTCCTCTTCTTCCTCGAATTCGGCCCCGGCCCTCGGAAATACGCTGCCGGCCAATACGGGGAGAAGCTCTGCTTCAATGCCTCGCCATCGCCGGTCAGGTCCGCCCAACTGAATGTCGAGGCCCTCCAGATCCCCGTCGCCCCGACCGATGACGTCGGGTTCCAGGCCATCACACGGGGCGGCCGGGTCATGGACCACGTCCTGGGCAACAAGGCCGTGTTCAAAACCTCGACCGACGTGGCCGGAGATGTCGCCATCATCGGCGGCGCCAGCACGCTGCTCGCCGGGGGCGGCCGCAACGCCACCACGGACGAAGTCGGCGGGGGCTTGCTTGCCTTGGGCCTCATCCTCAAGGGCGTCTCCTCCGCCACCACCCCCGCCGCAGACATACGCGCCTGGGACAACCTCCCCCATTACCTGAGCTTTGCCTGCCTGCCCCTGGCCCCCGGACCCCATCAGGCGACCCTCGAGTTCTTCGGGCCCGGCGGCGGCGTCATGCCCCAACTGACCAAGAACATCAGCTTCGAGGTGCCCGCCGATGGCAAAGACAAAGTCATTTTTATTAGCGACCAATCCTCAACACCTCAAAAATTATGAAAATGAATCTCCTGGCTCTCGCTCTCCTCGCTTCCGGTCTGGCCCTGCTCACCGGCTGCGCCAGCGACCACGGCGCCTACGCGCCGAAAAACACAACGGTCAACAACCTCGAAGACGTCTCGACTTTTGTCTTGTTCGACAAAGGCGCCCAAAAATCCGTTACCTGCGACGGCCTCGAACCCCAGCGCCTGCCCGACGGCCGCCTCCAGGTCGCTGCCAACCTTCGCAACCGCCAAAACCGCCGCATCCAGGTCCAGCTCAATTGCGAATTCAAAGATGCCCAGGGGTTCGTGTTGGACAGTACCCCCTTTCAAAACTTCTTTCTCGACGAAAACGCCCAGCAAGGCGTGACCTTCATCTCGATGAACGACAACGCCATGCGCTATACTATCCGCGTCCGCGAGGCGCGGTAATGGGCCCATGAGACAATTCACAGCTATTTGAGATTCACCGCAATAACACGCCTGGAACGGAACGTCCGCCGGGCAGGCGAAATCATCGGTGTGCTCGCTAAGTACGGCTTGGCCGACTGGGTCAAGGGCCTGAATCACCCATGGATCCAGGATCGAATTAAGAGCGTTGACGGCCAGCATATCCCCGACCTCAAAGCCGAGGAGCGCGTGCGCCTGGCATTCACCGAGCTGGGCGCCACCTTCATCAAGCTCGGCCAGATGCTCAGCACGCGGCCCGACCTGGTCGGCCCCGAGATGGGCGGCGAACTGGCCCGCCTGCAAACCGCCGCCCCAGCCGATCCGCCCGGCACGGTGCGGGCCCTGATTGAAGCCGAGTTGGGCAAACCGCCGAGCAGCCTCTTCGCGCAATTCGACGATGCGCCGTTGGCCTCGGCCTCCATCGCCCAGGTCCATCTGGCCCGCTTGCACTCGGGCGAGCAAGTCGTCGTCAAAGTCCAGCACGCCGGCATCGCCGACAAGATCATGCCCGACCTGGATATCCTCGCCGGCCTGGCCGAGTTGGCGGAAAAGCACGCTTCCCAGGTTCGTCCCTACCAGCCCGTGGCGATCGTCCGGCAGTTCCGCCGCACCCTCCTGCGCGAGCTGGATTTCACCAGCGAACGGCGCAACCTCCAGGAGTTCGCACAGCATTTCGCCCGGGACGACACCGTCCATTTCCCCCGCGCTTACGCGCCGTTCTCGACGCGCCGCGTCCTGACGATGGAACGGCTGGAGGGCATCCTCGGCGGCGACTCGGCGGCGCTGGCCGCCTCGGGCGCCGACCTCAATGAATTTGCGCGCCGCGGCGCCAATATGTATCTCCAGATGATCTTCCGCGATGCGTTCTACCATGCCGACCCGCATCCCGGCAACCTGATGCTCCTGCCCGGCGGCGTCGTCGGGGTGCTCGACTGCGGCATGGTGGGCCGGCTCGATGAGGAACTGGCGGAAGGCCTCGAGGAAATGCTCATGGCCGTCGTAAACCACAATTCGGCGGACCTGGGGGAAATTATCCTCCGCCTCGGCTCCGCCCCGCCCGGCACGCCCCGCGATCAATTGCGCGCCGACCTCACCGACTTTGTCGCCGACTACGTGGGCCAGTCCATCCAGGAAATGGACCTGAGCGGCGCGTTGAACAGCCTGTTTGAAATCATCCGGCGCTACAACATCACCTTGCCGGCCCCCCTGGCGCTGCTGCTGCGCACGCTGGTCGAGTTGGAGGGGACCGCCCAGCGGTTGAGTCCGGAGTTCAGTCTCGCCGAAGTGTTCGGCCCCTTTTACGCCACGATGGTCCGCCGGCGTCTCTCGGCCCGGCGCATCCTTGGCCGGCTCCAGCACGCCTATCGCGACTGGGAGCGCCTGGTGGGATCTTTGCCGCGCGACCTGGGCGACGTTCTCAAGCGCGTGCGCGACGGCACCTTCTCCGTCCACCTGGACCACCGTCATATCGACCCGGTCATCAACCGCCTCGTGCTCGGCGTGATGACTGCCGCGCTGTTTCTCGGCTCCTCCCTCCTCTGGAGCATGAAAGCGCCCCCGGCGCTCGCCGGCGTTTCGGTCTTTGGCGGCGCCGGTTACCTGCTGGCGGCTTACCTGGGTTGGCGCCTGCTGCGCGCCATCAAAAAGTCCGGCGACATCAATTCGAAGAAATAGCGCGAGAGGATCATCTGCAGGCTGGAGCCAATGGTCGGGATTGAACCGACGACCGACGGCTTACGATCCGTTGTTAGCCTTTCGCAACTATGCGCGAAACATGCGCGACAACCGCATGAATACAGCGCGAACCAATGTTTTTAGGCTTCAGGCGAATTTGACGCCAAAACGCACGTTTACGCACTTTCGGTGTTGCAACTTGTTGCACGAAAAACGGACGGTTCCGCGAACCGTTGAGCCGCTGCCATGGCCGGCCTCCGAAAACTCCGGCTTTACGCCCTGCCGGCTCCGCGCCGGTCGGCTAACGCAAAACCCGCAATAAACCCTTCGGGTGAACCGGACGGACGAGCGAAAGATCGGCCTCGTTGAAGGCCAGCAGCAAGGCGTCTTCGTCAATGTTCAGCAGATGCTTGTCGGAAGTCACCAGCAGAGGAATTTCCGCCAGTGATGCTTGCGCCAGAATCTTCCCGTCGTTCTGTTCGGTTTCGGGAATGAGTGAAAACTCCATCAAGCGCGAGGCGAACTGTATGGCGAGAGCCAGTTGGGTGGACGACAAGGTGAAGGGCTGACATTTCCAACCGCTCATTTTTTCCAGAGCCACATTGGCGATTTCGTGCTGCGGCGCGTCTTTCAGCGAGGCGAAGAACGCCAGTTCCGCGACCACCGTCGGCGGCGCAAGCAGGGTATAGCCCCGCCTGGAAAATTCCTCCTTGAACTCGTGGGCAAAATCCTCCTCCCCGGCGAGGTCGAGCAAAAGATTAGTGTCCAGCGCCAGTGATTTCTTTGGGCTGGCCGCCATAAATTTTTGCCATCCCGCGCCGGAAATGCTCCGCCTCTTCCTCCGGGGTGAGTTTGCTGGCTAATTTGCGAGCTTTGGCAGCCAGCTTGCTGCCCGTTGTTTCATCGGGGTAGCTCAAGGGCCTCTTGGTGCGCTGCGACGGCTTGCTCATTCGTTCAGTTTCGTTTCGTCTTGCTGCCTTCCCGCCGGCTTGGTGGCTTGGTAGCTTGCTAGCTTGCTAGCTTGCTAGCTTGAATAACATTGCGTCGGCTGGCGTGGAGTTGCAAGCAAGATTTGACCTTAGAGCGTAATCCTCAGTGACGGCGGATTTGGGAGTGTGGTCAGGACTTTCCCCCTTCAAAAGCGGCCCGCTTCCGCGAACCGTTGACACTGTGCGTCTGCCCAGTACCGCCGGCTGTGCTGTGTTGCACTCGGAAACCCGCTCCCTACTGCCATGCGGCCCCGAAAACGCCCCAAGACGTTAGGGACAATCCCGACATAGCACCCTGCACATTCGGACGCCGGGAAAGGTCAAGCGTGGCGCGATTGCAGCTTGACGGCGGCGGGGGCAGGCAGTATGCTCCCGGTAATCCTTCTGCCGTGCCCTGCGAGGGGGCGGCGCGTACTTCGGCGGCGCTCATTGGGCAACACCCTCCGGCGTTGCGGCTTTGGCCGCGCGCGGACGGGCCGGGCCACGGCGTTGAACGAGAAACTGCTGGCGCATCCAAGCGTCAGCTTCGGCGACGCAGATTCTCACCCGTCTTGGGCTTGTCTTGATGTGCGGGAGTCCCTTCGCCAAAAGGGAGTCAACCCATCTGACAGAGCCGTGCCACCTGATCGCATAGCCGCGCTTGCCTGTAATCTCAGCCGTCAGCGTGGTGCCCATGACGGGTTCGGGCGTGCTAGAATGGTAATCCATAGTGCCCTGATTCTCCCGCTTCCGCCTGACAACATGCAAGTTGAGCACGCTTTCGGGCGTGTTCCGCACAATATTGCTGCCGGATTGCCAGATATGGCAGGATGCGCGCGGCCCCGAAGGGTGTGCGTGGCGTATCCTGCGCGCTTCCAGCTACACCGCCAAAGCCCCGGCCAGTGCGGGCTGCACTCGCTTTGCGCCACTCTCCGCGAGTGCCATATCTGGCAGGGCTGCCGCTGGCGTCCAAGCCCAGTATAGCGGTTCTGAATTCCGCCGAGAGTCTCAAACAGTCGGCGCTGTTCGGGGCCGCCCACACGCTTTTTTCGCCCGGCGCCGCTGGAAAGTGCTGAAAAACTGTTGGCTAACCGGGAGCGGTAGCCAGGTCGGGATCAGACACGGGCGGGAGCGCGGCGCGTGGGAATCCGAGTCAAGGCTGTCGGAGTATCCGGGCCATCTTCGCCTGGTGTTCCTTGCGGCAGGCCACCCGGTAAGCGACAAAGCGCGACCCCAATGCTTCCAGCAACTCCTGACGGGAAGAACGCGTGGTGGCGGTTACTTCCTCGATCAGTTTGTTACGCTCATCACGCCGTTTGGCCTTTTCTGGCGGCGCGCACTCTTCCATTTCATGCCACGCCGCGAGAATCGCCTCGATGCGCTCGTCACGAGGCACCGAACACCTCGTTGAGAACCTGTGCGCGGCGCGCTTCGGTCATGCCCCCATAGAACACGCGCTGCTTATCGTAGAGCCCTTCCAAGCTCGCCTCCACGTCGGCCAGGGTGACGCCCGCTTGCTCCGTAAAGCCCCGCTCGCGCAAAAGATTGACCAAGGTCTCGCCCTGCCAAATGAGGGTTGCCAGTGCCCGTTTGTGCCCCTGCTGCTCCAGCCCGCTCGCTACGCCGCCAATCAGCCCCTCGTCCTCTAGCCCCTGGAAAAACTGGAGTTGTTTGAACCAGAGGGGAACGACGGTAGAAAGGTTCGGCTCGCGTGCGGCCATGTCCTTTGCGTTCTCCTGAGCCAGGAATTGCACCGCCTCAAGCCGCCCGCCGCGCGGTGGTTGCGGAACTGACGGTTCTTTCATCGCGTTAAGCTACAGCCGTTCGTTGCGGGCGGTCAAGCACGGCTGCGGCGGGATTTCAGGACGCGGCAACGCTCCCCGGCAGCGTTAGCACGTTGGCCGGCCGCTCGGCCCGCGTCGCCCGTCTGCGCGAACCGATAGCTGGCGTAAAAGTGCCGCAGAGCGTTCGCTATTTCGACGCTTTCAAAAGCAGGTTCCACCCTTTATTTGCAGGCTGGAGCCAATGGTCGGGATTGAACCGACGACCGACGGTTTACGAAACCGTTGCTCTACCGCTGAGCTACATTGGCTTAACCATCTGGAAATCAACGGTGCGCGGGCTTCCGCCGATCTCGAGTCTGGCCGCGTGACGTTTGCGGGAGCGGCTTGAAAAGCCCTCTTGCCTGCCCGAGGACTTCCAAAACCCAAGCGCAAACGCCTTTGACTGGATCTGTATAACCGGCCGTGCCGAAGTGGTCAAGCATTCAGAGACGCCGATAGACCTCAGAGCGGTGCTGGATGCAGTAGATGCGGACCATTTTCCGGGCAGGATAATTCCAGCGCTGCCTATTCTTTGCTCCGCGGCAAACCCCAGGCACGCGCGAATATCCTCGGGTTGCAGGAAGTCATAGTCCGGCGGGACCAAAGATCGAGAAAGTGGCGCGTGCCTGTTCGGGTCTGGCACACACCTGAACGGGCGCAGGTCCGTTCTTGGGCACGCGCTGCGTTTTGAGCGTCCCGTTTCCCCTCACCCCGGCCCTCGCCCTCGGGGAGAGGGTATCATTACGAACAACGGTTGCCTCAAAATCCCCCATAATCAGGGTCGTTTCTGGGGTTGGTCTTAACGCAGCTCACATAGTTTAATTTTTCAGGTCGAGGGGAATTGGTGTTTTTCCGGCCCTTTTTCAGACCAGCCTCGGTAAGAACAATATGCGCCCTGAACAGTTACTCCCAATCAAACTGAATCCGGCCTAATCAAACCAATTCTCCGGACGGACATACGCCGGTCTCGGGCTCACCCGCGCAGATTTCTGAAAAATAATTTGCCGCTTTCTCGGCCAAATCTCGCCTTGTCTCTGGGTGGGCGAATCAGCCCACCCGCTAAAACGAACAGTCAACGCGAAAAACCGCAGAATTATGAACGCAAGAAGCAAAACCAGGCTCGACGCAGCTCCTTTCCCAAAACCAACGGCGCAACCCCGCCCCCTTTCCCCGCCGGCAACAGAGACCATGAAGCTGAAATGTCTGCTGCTGGCTGTAACCTCCTTGGGCGGCCTCTTCACGGGGGTTGATCTTTCGTTCGCCGAACCGATTTGCACACCCTACACCTTTACCACCATCGCTGGAAGCGCGGGCTATGGCAGCGCGGACGGGACGAATAGCGCCGCGCGCTTTAATGACCCTACGGGCCTTGCGGTTGACAGCGCGGGCAACCTCTATGTGTCGGACGAAGGAAACTACACGATCCGGAAAATCACGCCGGTCGGGACGAATTGGGTGGTGACGACCCTGGCCGGATTGGCCGGCTCTCCTGGCACCAATGACGGCACGGGCGCTTCGGCGCGGTTTAATGGTCCTGCCGTCGCGGCGGTGGACAGCGCCGGCAACCTCTATGTGGGCGACTCAGGAAACGAAACGATCCGAAAGATGACGCTCTCCGGGACCAACTGGGCGGTGACGACGCTGGCCGGACAGGCCAGTACCGGCAGCGCCGACGGTACTGGCAGCGCCGCGAAGTTTAATCTTCCCCAATGCGTGGCAGCGGACAGCGCGGGCAACCTCTATGTGGCCGACACACAGAACTGCACGATTCGGCAAGTGACGCCCTCCGGGACGAATTGGGTGGTGACGACACTTGCCGGCCTGGCGGGCTTTTCTGGCAGCGCTGACGGGACTGGCGAGTCGGCGCGGTTTAGCTACTACGCTTCCGCCGTGGCGGTGGACAGCGCGGGCAACGTCTATGTCGCGGACGAATGGAACAACTCCATCCGGAAAGGATACCCGGCACCCATGATTCTCAACTCCGGACCGGCCCTCGGCTTCACCGCCCGCCAGTTTGGCTTTGATCTCACGGGGCCGCCGGGACAGTTGGTCATTGTTGAAGCCTCGACCGATCTGTACAACTGGCGGCCCATCTGGACCAATACCTTCGGTGTGAACGCCCTGCCCTTCACCGACCCGCAGGCCAGCCTCTATTCCCATCGCTTTTACCGTACCCGTCTGCCATAGCCGGTGGCTGGCAGAAGTTAAGCCAATGAGTTCCAAGCGCACTCTTGGGTGGTCAGTCTCGCCCTCGGCTGCGGCAGCTTTTCAGGCCATGGGATGGGTCGTCCTGCCCGGTTGCGGCGTTTGGCATCGAGTGTACTGTGAGATATTCAACCGCCTATGAATACGCCTGCCAATCGTGAAGTGGCAATCTTTAACGCGGCCCTGGAGCTGCCCGCCAGCCAGCGTGGCGCCTATCTGCAGGAGGCCTGCGCCGATGATCCCGCCCTGCGCCTTCGCCTCGAGGCCTTGCTCCGCGATCATGAAGCGGCAGGGGCCTTCCTCGAAACCCCGCCTCCCGGAGCCGGGGGCCTCCCGATTGAGGCCGAGGTCCCGGGCCTGGCCATCCGCATCCCTGTCCCCCCATCCGAAAAGGCCGGCGACCGCATTGGCCGTTACAAACTCCTCCAGCAGATTGGCGAAGGCGGCTGTGGCGTCGTTTACATGGCCGAGCAAGAGGAACCCGTGCGGCGGAAGGTGGCTCTCAAGGTGATCAAGTTGGGCATGGACACCAAGTCGGTTATCGCCCGCTTCGAGGCCGAGCGGCAGGCGGTGGCACTGATGGACCACCCCAGCATCGCCAAGGTTTTCGACGCCGGAGCGACGGAGGCCGGTCGGCCCTATTTCGTGATGGAGTTGGTGAAGGGCGTTCCCATCACCCGCTACTGTGACGAGAATAACCTGAGCACGGTGGCGCGGCTGGGCCTGTTTGTCCAAGTCTGCCAAGCAATTCAGCATGCTCACCAGAAGGGGATCATTCATCGGGACATCAAGCCGTCGAACATCCTGGTGGGGGACCATGATGGCGTGCCGGTGCCCAAGATCATTGATTTTGGCATCGCCAAGGCGACGACCGATCAGCGGCTGACGGACAAGACGTTATTTACGGCCTTCGAGCAGTTTATCGGCACCCCGGCCTACATGAGTCCCGAGCAAGCCAAGCTGAGCGGCTTGGACATCGATACGCGCAGTGACATCTACTCGTTGGGCGTGCTCCTGTATGAGCTGCTGACGAGCAAAACGCCCTTTGGGGCCAAACACTTGCTGGAGGCGGGGTTGGATGAAGTTCGCCGAATCATCCGGGAAGAAGAGCCGCCGCGGCCATCGACGAGGCTGGATACGCTGGATGCGGCGGAGCAGACGACGGTGGCCAGGCACCGTCAATCGGATCCTCCCAAACTGGTCCATCTGATTCGCGGCGATTTGGATTGGATCGTGATGAAGGCGCTGGATAAGGACCGGGGGCGGCGCTACGAGACGGTCAACGCCCTGGCCGCCGATGTCAAGCGGCATCTGAACAACGAACCGGTCGTGGCCCGCCCGCCGAGCACGGCCTACAGACTCCAGAAGGCGTGGCGGCGGAATAAACTGGCGGTTACGACGGCGGCGGTGATGGCGGCGGCATTGGTCGTGGGAACCGGGGTCAGCAGTTGGCAGGCAATCGAGGCCAGAAAGGCCAGGAATGCCGAAAAGGAGCAGCGGCTCGCCGCCCAAGCGGCGCAACAGGCCGAGAAGCAGGCCCGCCTGCGGGCGGACGCGGAGAAAGCCCAAGCCGGCCGCCTGCTCTATGTGGCCAACCTCAACCTGGCCCAACAAGCCTGGGAGCAAAAGAACTTCCCTCTGCTGCGCCAATTACTGGAAGAAGCGCAGGCGTCTCCGGACCGCGGTTTTGAGTGGTACTACTGGCAACGGCAAACCCACCTGGCCCTGAAAACGCTGCGAGGCCACCTGGACCCTGTGCGGTCTGTGGCCTTCTCCCCGGACGGCCAGCGGATTGTGACTGGCAGTAACGATGCGACCGCCAAGGTCTGGGAGGCGGCCAGTGGCCGCGAACTGCTCAGGCTCAAGGGGCACACCAGTTGGATTAGATCTGTGGCCTTCTCCCCGGACGGCCAGCGGATTCTCACCGGGGGCGGGGACCAGACAGCCAAGGTCTGGGAGGCGGCCGGCGGCCGGGAATTGCTCACGCTCAAGGGACACGACGGTGGGATTAACTCAGTGGCCTTTTCCCCGGATGGCCGGCGGATCGTCACCGGCAGTGACGATGCGACCGCCAAGGTGTGGGAGGCGGACGGCGGCCGGGAATTGCTCACGCTCAAGGGGCACAGCGCTCCGATTTGGGCTGCGGCCTTTTCTCCGGATGGCCGGCGGATTGTCACCGGCAGTGACGATGCGACTGCCATGGTGTGGGAGGCGGCCAGCGGCCGGCAACTGTTCGCGCTCAAGGGCCACCGCGCCCCGATTTACTCTGTGGCCTTTTCCCCGGACGGCCGGCGAGTTGTCACCGGCAGTTGGGATATGACGGCCAAGGTCTGGGAGGCGGCCGGCGGCCGGGAATTGCTCACGCTCAAGGGGCTCGACGCCAGGATTAACGCCGTCGCCTTCTCCCCGGACGGCCAGCAGATTGTCACCGGCAGCGACGATTGGACCGCCAAGGTCTGGGAGGCGGCCAGCGGCCGGGAACTGCTCACGCTCAAGGGCCACGACGCCAGGGTTAACGCCGTGGCCTTTTCCCCGGACCGCCGGCGGATCGTCACCGGCAGTGAGGATGCGACCGCCAAGCTGTGGGATGCGGCGGGCAACCGGGAACCGCTCACGCTCGAGGGGCACGACGGTTGGATCAGGTCCGTGGCCTTCTCCCCGGACGGCCGGCGGATTGTCACCAGCAGCGGCGATTGGACCGCCAAGGTGTGGGAGGCGGCCAGCGGCCACGAACTGCTTACGCTCAAGGGCCACGACTCTTGGCTTGGGCCCGTGGCCTTCTCCCCGGACGGCCAGCGGATTGTCACCGGCAGTGGGGACCAGACGGCCAGGGTCTGGGAGGCGTCCAGCGGCCGCGAGTTGCTAACGCTCAAGGGGCACAGCGCCCCGATTTGGGCTGCGGCCTTCTCTCCGGATGGCCGGCGGATTGTCACCGGCAGTGTCGATGCGACGGCCAGGGTGTGGGAGACGGCTGGCGGCCGGGAATTGCTCACGCTCAAAGGGCACACCGCCTCGATTTGGTCGGTGGCCTTCTCCCCGGACGGCCGGCGGATTGTCACCGGCAGTGGGGATCAGCAGGCCAAAGTGTGGGATGCGGCCAGCGGCCAGGAACTGCTCGCGCTCAAGGGGCACACCAGTTGGATTAGGTCGGTGGCCTTTTCCCCGGATGGCCGGCGGATCCTCACCGGCAGTGACGATGGGACGGCCAAGCTGTGGGAGGCGGCCGGCGGCCGGCAACTGGACACACTCACGGGGCACAGCGCCCCGATTTGGGCTGCGGCCTTCTCTCCGGATGGCCGGCGGATCGTCACCGCCAGTGACGATGCGACGGCCAAGCTGTGGGAGGCGGCCAGCGGCCAGGAACTGCTTACGCTCAAGGGCGAGCACGCTCCGATTAGGTCGGTGGCCTTTTCCCCGGATGGCCGGCGGATCGTCACCGGCAGTGAGGATGCGACCGCCAAGGTGTGGCTGGCGGCGACAGCCGAACAGGTCGCCGCGTGGCAGGCCGAAGAACGGACGGCGGCCCAAACTCTGGCACCCCAGCAGCGCGAGCGGGCCACCGAGCGGGAGCGCCGCCGGCTCGCTCTCGCCGGCGACCCCGGCGCCATCAAACGGTGGCTCATCCTGATGCCGATCGCCTTGCCCACCGGCCAAAGAGGGACGGAGGCAGTGGACACGGAGCAGGTTGAAGGCGAAGGCCGGCTCCGGCCCAAGGCGGGGGACACTAGGGCCGTTGGCAAGGACCAATTGCAGTGGCGACAGTTGGCCCTGGATGACTACGTGATCGACCTCAACGAGATCCAGGGGCACGAGACACCGTTCAGCGTCGCCTACGCGGTCTGCTACATCTGGTCGGAAGCCGCGCAACGCGGCCTGCGGATGCTGGTGGGCAGCGACGACGAGGCCAAGGTGTATCTCAATGGGAAGCAGGTCCACAAATGTCCCTTTCTGCGCGCCTTTATTGCCGACCAGGATACGGTGCCAGACCTCGCCCTGAACGCGGGGCTCAACGTGCTGGTCTTCAAAGTGGTCAATGAAGCCGGCGACTGGAAGGGGTCCATTCGGCTGACCGATGCCGCGGGCCAGTCGCTCAAAGGCATCCGAGTGACGCTGGATCCTGAGGGCAAGGACTTGCGTTGAAGTTTTCTGAAAATAATTTGCCGCTTTGCCGGCCAAATCTCGCCTTGTTCCTGGGTGGGCAAAACAGCCCACCCGCTAAAACGAACAGTTAATGCGACAAACCGCACAATTATGAAGACAAAAAGCAAAACCATGATCGACGCAACAGAAACCATCAAAATGAAATGTCTGCCGCTGGCTGCAACCGCCGGGCTGGCGCAGGGCAGCGACGGCATTACAACCTGCGCAATGGCCGGGCCGGCACTTGGCAGGAAGCCGGTTCTGGCCCTGCTGATGCGGCTGCTCTGGGCCGCCGCGCTCGTGCTGCCGGCTTTTGGGGCCCAGGCCGGCGTGGTCTTCACCAACCTTCATTCATTCCAGATTTTCACCAATGGGGCAAATCCCGCCGCCGCGCTGGTGCAGGGCAGTGACGGCAGTTTCTACGGCACGACTTCCGGCGGCGGCACCAATGGCGGCCATGGCACCGTGTTCAAAATCAGCACCACCGGGACGCTGACCACTCTTTATTCATTCGCCGGCGCCAATGGTGGCGTGGTTCCCAGCGGGCTGGTGCAGGGCAGCGACGGCAATCTCTATGGCACGACCCAACAAGGCGGCACGAACAGCAATGGCACCGTGTTCCGAATCAGCACCAACGGGGCGTACACCACATTGTATTCCTTCACCGGCGGCAGCGATGGCGGGAATCCCTATGGCGGGCTCGTGCAGGGCAGCGACGGCAATCTCTATGGCACGACTTACGGCGGCGGCGCGTACACGAACCAGTACGGCGGAGGCCAGGGCACCGTGTTCAAAATCACCTCCAACGGGGCGCTGGCCACTTTGTGTTCATTCACCGGCACCAATGATGGCGGGAATCCCCAGGCCGGGCTGGTGCAGGGCGCCGACGGCAATCTCTATGGCACGACTTCCGGCGGCGGCGCGCACACGAATCAATACGGCGAAGGCCAGGGCACCGTGTTCAAAATCAGCACCAATGGGACGCTGACCACTTTGTATTCCTTCACTGGCGGCAGTGATGGCGGAAATCCCAATGTGGGGCTGGTGCAGGGCGCCGACGGCAATTTATATGGCACGACTGAACTCGGCGGCCCGAACTACGCTGGCACCGTGTTCAAAATCGGCACCAACGGAGTGCTGAGAACGGTGTACGTATTCGGCGCCGGCAACGATGGCGACGAGCCCAATGCGCTGGTCCCGGGCCTCGACGGCAATTTGTATGGCACATGCGCCGCCGCTGGTGCGAACAGTGCCGGCACGGTGTTCAGAATCACCACCAACGGCGCGCTGACAACTCTGTATGCCTTCAGCGGCGGCGTTGATGGCAAGAATCCCTGGGCCGGACTGGCGCAGGGCGGCGACGGCAAGTTGTACGGCACGACTGAATACGGCGGCACGAGCACCTTGGGCACCGTGTTCAAAATCACCACCAGTGGGACGCTGGCCAGGTTGTATTCATTCACCGGCAGCTCGGATGGCGCCCAGCCCCTGGCCGGGCTGGCGCAGGGCAGCGACGGCAATCTCTATGGCGTGACTTCCGGCGGCGGCGCGCCGACCTCCCGCGATGGCACCGTGTTCAAAATCAGCACGAACGGGGCGCTGACCAGTTTGTATTCTTTCACTGGTGGCAATGATGGCGCGCGTCCCCAGGCCCCGCTCGCGCGGGGCGCCGACGGCAATTTCTATAGCACGACTTTCTCCGGCGGCACGGGCTACTCTGGCACCGTGTTCAAATTCGGCACCAATGGGGCGCTGACCCACCTGTATTCATTCACCGGCACCAATGATGGCGCCAATCCCTTTTCCTGGCTGGTCCAGGGCAGCGACGGCGATTTCTACGGCACGACTTCCGGCGGCGGCGCTTACACGAACCAATACGGCCAAGGCTATGGCACCGTGTTCAAAATCAGCACCAATGGGCATCTGACCAGTTTGTATTCCTTCAACGGCACCAATGATGGCGCCAATCCCTGGGCGGGGCTGGCACTGGGCAGCGACGGCAATTTCTACGGCACGACTCAGGTCGGCGGCGCCTACACGAACCTATACAGCCAAGGCCAGGGCTTCGGCACCGTGTTCAAAATCACCACCAATGGGGTGCTGACCAGCTTGTATTCCTTCACCGGCACCAATGATGGCGCCGGTCCCGATTCCTGGCTCGTGCAGGGCAGCGACGGCAATTTCTATGGCACGACCTGGGGCGGCGGCGCGTACACGAACCAAAACGGCGGCCTGGGCACCGTGTTCAGAATCACCGCCGATGGCGTGCTGACCACTTTGCATTCCTTCAACGGCACCAATGATGGCCAAAATCCCCAGGCGGGGCTCATGCAAGGCAACGACGGCAGTTTCTATGGCGTCACCACGGGCGGAAACCCCGGCGGCAGCGGCGGCACCGTCTTCAAAATCAGCACCAATGGGACACTGACGACTTTGTATTCATTCTCCGGCGGCAATGACGGCGCAGGTCCCGTTGGCGGGCTGGTGCAGGCCACCGACGGCAGTTTCTATGGCACGACTTACAACGGCGGCCAAGGCGGGGCCGGAACCGTTTTCCGGCTGACCGTGGTGGGGCCGCCGGCGCCGGTGTTCCAAGCGGTAACGCTAACCCACCGCACGCTGAGCCTGACCTGGAGCACGGAGGCCGGAGGGATGTATCAGTTGCAGTACAATTCCGACCTGAGTTCGAGCAACTGGACCAACCTGGGCAGCCCCGCCGCCGCCGCCGGAACGACGCTCAGCACCACCGACTCCGTCACCAACGGCCCGCCACGGTTTTACCGGGCGGTGCTCTTGCCGTAAGGATTCTGCAGGCGGACACGAGCCAAGAAGCGTTGAAGCTGGCGTAACTGTTCAGGTGTGGGGCAGACCTCCGGTCTGCCAGTTCGCGGAGCCTCCGGCTCCGTGAACCTGGTGCGGTCGGAAACCGGGCCAGAGGCCCGGCTAACCGGCAGACCAGAGGTCTGCCCCACGCTCCCACCTGAACCGTTACAATCTGGCAACAGGTGAAAATGTCCCGCTCGTGTGAGCGGGCGGCGAGTTTTGATGGGAAAACCGTGTGTCCGCCAAGACTCACTTGTTTTCGGGGGATTCAGCCGGGACCGGCGCCTCAGCGGCTCAAGACCCCCGTGACCAGCCTGCCGGCAAGCCCCTTCTCCCGCATTTTCCTGAGCAGCAGTTCCTGGACCTCTTTATCTTCGCCCAGTTCTGCCATGAGGCCGTCAGGCGCCAGCTTATGGATTGCCGCCTCAAGCAGGCGGTGTTCCGTGGGGAGTGGGACCGAACATATCTGCTGCACCAGGCCCGACAGGGTCTCCTTGTTTCGCTGGTCCTCCTGGAGGCTCGTCCCCGTGCGGCGCGCCTGGGAGAGGAGGACGTCCCGGCAGGTCTGGGTGAAGACCGGGTCCTCGGCGTTGGCGTGCCCGCCTCGCACCCGAAGAATCCTGGAGATGAGGATGGCCGGCCGGACGCTGGCGCTGCTGGTCTTGAGCCCTGCGTCGCGGAAAGCCCGCACCAGGGCTACGATCCTCTCGACCTCAGCCAGAGGCAGCCCGGAGCGTTCTTGGGTGATGGCGGCCTCGGTTTCCTGGTCGAACCCGCTCAGCAGAACCGTAACCATTCGGTCCAGGAGAGCATCCTGGACGCCGTGGACCCCCGCATAATCGGCGGGATTGCTGGTGAAGAGGATTCGGAAATCGGGGTGGACGGGTATATTCTCACCCCGCAGAGGCAGCACCCGCTCCTCCAGGACTGAAAGCAGCACGTTGTTGGCCTCGGGCCGCGAGCGCGTGAATTCGTCATAGACCACGGTGAACCCTTTCTGGCAGGCCTCGGTGAGGGCCCTTCCCACCCATAGGGGCTTCACCTCTTCCTCGACCTTGAGCACGGTGTGAACGTACTGATCGTGCGTATAACTTCGCTTGTAGCCGCTCTCCTTGCCCACCAGGTCGGCGGTGCCCATCTGGTCGTCACCGTGGATGAGCACCGCCGGACGGCCTAGCCGCTGGGCCACGTGGAGGGCCAGGGTGGTCTTGCCGCTGCCTGCCGGCCCGGAGAAGTGAACGTGCAACCCATCCCCGAGATAGGCCAGAGAGCGGTCCACCAGATCCTTGACGAAGGGCGTCTCCACGAAGTCCGACGGCAGAGCAGTTCCCGCCTGAGCCGGCTGGGCCGTTGGCTTGCCCTCTGCCTGGGCGGCACTGGGGGTAAAGGTGAAGTTGTTCTTGCAGAAGGGGCAGGTGTAGAGGCGCTGACGCCCCGCATCCACCCGCACTTCCTTATGGCACCAGGGGCAGGTCTGGGTCTCGGTTGGCTTCTCCATCAGTTGTCTCCTTTGTCCAAGGCCTGCGGAGGCGCCGCCCCAGGTCGCCAGAGAGGAACCACAGCCGTAACCTCCGTGCCTGCGCTCGGAGTGCTATGGACCACACACTCTCCTTCCACGTTCCCGGCGTAATCCTGCATGGTTGCCAACCCCAGTCCAGGAGGAGGGCCTTCCACGTCGAAGCCCTGGCCGTCGTCCCGCACGGTGAGGCGCAGCCAACCGGCTCGAGGCTGGTCCAGCCGCACGCTGACCTTGCCGGCCTTTGCATGCCTGACCACGTTGGCCAGGGCCTCTTCGGCGATGCGGTACACTGCGAGCCCCACCGGTTCCGGAACCGGGTTGCGGCCGGCCTTCTCCTCTCGCACAAGCTCTTCATCCAGCTCTATCTCGAAAGCCAGGGCCGCTCCGAAGCGGTCAGGAAAGGACTGGAAGGCCGGGACCAGCCCGTGGCTGAGAGTGGCAGGGTAGAGCTGGCGGCTGAGAGCGCTGACTTTTGGCTCGATCACCCCGGTTAGGGCGTCGATTCCCCCGCTCACGACCCGAGCGGTCTCCGCCGCGGAGCCGATGCCTTTCATGAGTTCTTGCAGCCGGCCCTTGAGGATTAGGAGCTTCTCCTGCAAGCCATCGCGCAGTTGGGCGGCAACGTCGCGGCGCACGCGCTCATGCACGGCCAAAAGCCGCTGTCGCGAGCGCTGCAACTCCCCTGCCTTGGCCAGGGCGACTCCTTGCCGTATCAGCGCCTCCTCCGCCGCCTTGCGGGCAATGGCATAGCGCAGCGAGCGCGCCACCAGTTGGCTGTCCGCCTGCCCCTTGACCAGGTAGTCCTGCGCCCCCTTCTTGAGTGCCTGGTCCCCCACCGCTTCGTCCTGGAAGCCCGTTAGCACCACAATGGGCACACCGGGCGCCTGCGCCCGCACCAGGACCAGGCTGTCAATGCCGTGGCTGTCCGGCAGCCCCAGATCCAGCAGCACCACGCTGCACGTCTTCTCCCACAGGTATTCCAGCGCCTCGCTAAGCCGCCGGACATGGGTGAGCCGGAACTGCCCGGCCGGGGCTTCCTTCAAGGCCTCGCACATCAGGCGGGCATCTCCCAGATTGTCTTCAACCAGCAATACTTCGATCGATTCGGATGACATGGCCTCTCCCTATTCCGGCGGCAGTTTCACTATGGTGAACCAGAACTCGGCAAGGGCTCTTACCACTGCGCCGAACTGCTCCAGGCCAACGGGCTTGGTGATGTAGCAGTTGGCGTGGAGTTCATACGTTTTGAGGATGTCCTGTTCGGCGTCGGAGGTGGTCAGGACGACCACGGGGATGCGTCTCAACTGCTCATCGGCCTTGATTTCCGCCAGCACCTCCCGGCCGTCTTTCTTCGGCAGGTTCAGGTCCAGCAGGATGAGGTCCGGATGGGCGACGTTGGCGTACTTGCCTTCGCGGCGCAGGAACGCCATCGCCTCCGCCCCGTCGGCCACCACGCTCAAATGGTTGAGCAGCTTGGATTCCTTCCAGGTTTCCCGCGTCAGGCGCGCGTCACCGGGGTTGTCTTCCACCAGGAGAATCTCGGCCAGCCTGCCAAACGCTGCGGCGCTCATAATTCCTTGCCTCCTATGGGGAGGGTGAAGTAGAACGCCGAGCCTTGGGCCAGTTGCGACTCGACCCAGATGCGCCCGCCATGACGCTCGACGATCTTCTTGCAGATGGCCAGGCCGATGCCGGTGCCGGGGTATTCTTCTCTCGTGTGCAGGCGCTCGAAGACATTGAAGATGCGCTCCGCATATTGGGGATCGATCCCGATGCCGTCATCGCGGACGCAGAAGACCCATTCATTTCCCGTTTGCACAGCCGAGAAATGAACCCGGGGGAGGTTCTGGCCGTGGAACTTGATGGCGTTGCCGATCAGGTTCTGAAGCAACTGAACCATCTGCGAGCTGTCGGCCATCACGGTCGGCAGCGGGTCGTGGGTCACCACCGCGCCACTCTCCTGAATCGCGGCCTTTAGGTTGGCGAGAGCTTGGTCCAGAGCGGCCGCGTAATCGGTGGGCTCGAATCTCCCGCCCCGCGTCCCAACACGGGAATAAGCCAACAGGTCGTCGATCAGGTTCCGCATCCTGTCGGCGCCATCCACGGCGAAAGCGATGAACTCGTCGGCGTCGGCGTCCAGCCGGCCCCGGTAGCGCCGGGCCAGGAGCTGGGTATAGCTCGAGACCATGCGCAACGGCTCTTGCAGGTCATGGGAAGCGGCGTAGGCGAACTGTTCCAGTTCCTTGTTGGAACGCTCGAGGTCGGCCCACGTGAGCCTTAACTGCTCCTCCGCCCGCTTGCGCTCGGTGATGTCGGAAAAATACCAGATTCTGCCGCAGTATGTTCCTTGTCCATTGATCAGGGGTGAGGAGTATCTCTCGAAACAGCGCCCGTCGGCGAACTGGATTTCGTCTTTGCACTTTTCGTCCTTGTGCTCGTAAAGATAGGCGACTTTACGGGCGAATTCCGCCGGGTCCTTCATTTGTTTCAAAGCGTATTCCAACATCCTGGCATCGTCCTTTTCCGCCAGAAGATGCCGAGGCATGTTGAACAACTCGCCAAAGCGGCTGTTCATGAGGATGGCGCGGCCATTGGGGTCAACTGCCAGTATCCCTTGAATGGAGGTTTCCAGGTGGGCTTCCAGGAGCATGGTCTTTTGCGCGAGCATCTCCTCCGTCCGCTGGCGCCTGGTGATGTCCCGGAAGATGCCATCGGCGCCATCTTGATAGAGCGCGCGGTATGTTGCCTCGGAGCGGGGCAACGATTCCTCGGCCCGAACGCGCTCCGTGATGTCCTGGCGTTGTGCGATGGCAGCCACCGACGTTGTCCCGTCATTGTTGGCCAGGGTTTCCAGGTGCTCGCTTATATTCATCAGAACAGGTTTTATCCAGGAGCGGCGTGGGGTGCCCGTCGCTTTTATACAGTATGCAATTGCTGTGCCAGACGCTGTTTTCCACGGGCGCTTACTGCCACCGCGGCCATTAGGGCAACGGGGCTATGGAATCCACTCCTTATTTAGGGATAGGGCTACTCAACTTTGATGCGTCGGATTCAAAATGAGGCATCTCAACCCTTCGTCGAGTTTTCGCCCAGCCATTCGGCGTAGCGCGCCTGGGTGAGATCGCCGTTGGCCAGTGCCAAAGTCTTTTCGACCACAGATTCCTCCGTCGCCGTGAGCGTTAGTCCATTCAACTCCAGGAACGTCGCCGCCATCAGGAAGCCGGCGCGCTTATTGCCGTCGAGGAACGGATGATCGAGAATGATACCGGCGGCATAACTTGCAGCCATTTCTGCCCGGGTGGGGGAACCATAGGCGAAAAGATCCCGAGGTTTGGAAATTCAGGGTTGTTAGCTGTAAGCCGAAAACCTCCGTCGGTCGTTTCGGTCAATTAAACGGCGTCACCTTCGTCGGCATTCAAGCGAGCCAGGGCTTCCTTGGGCAGAACCAGGCCCATCGAATTGCCGACCTTGCGCAGTTTCAGTTCAAGAACCATGCCGATACCGTAACTACAAATGTTATAACATGCAATATCCGATTTGGACAAAATGTGGCTCCGATTTCACTTTGACAGCGCCGGCGAGGGTTGGCATGGTGTCGGACCCGGTTTAGGGAGTGACTTTGCGGAATCAGAGGCGATAGTTCAACGGAAACGAACGATTTCGAGATTATGGCTGAATTGGCAGGAAACCTGTTAGTAGCGCAGTCGGGCGGGCCGACGGCGGTCATCAACGCAAGTCTGAGCGGGGTGATTCAGGAAGCTGGGCGGCACGAGGGCATCGAGGAAATCTACGGCGGCCTCAACGGCATTCTCGGCATCCTGGCCGAGGACCTGATCGATATCAACGACGAGAAGGCGCGCGCCATCCAGGGCCTGCGGCACACGCCGGCTGCCGCCCTGGGCACCTGCCGCTACAAGCTCGATTTCAAGAAGAACCCCGAGCCGGCGGCCCGGGACATGGACCGGCTCTTCGAGGTCTTCCAGGCACAGAATATCCGCTACTTTATTTACATTGGCGGCAACGATTCCCAGGACACCTCCCTCAAGATCCACCAGGAAGCCCTCAAGCGCGCCTGCGACCTGCGGGTGATCGGCGTGCCCAAGACCATCGACAACGACCTGCCGCACACCGACAACTGCCCCGGCTACGGCTCGGCCGTCAAATTCAATGCCACGACGGTCATGGAAATCGGCCTGGATGTGGGCTCGATGGCCACGGAGGAGGGCGCCTGCTGCCTGGTGGAAGTGATGGGCCGCAGGACCGGCTGGATCGCCGGCGGCACCGTGCTCGCCAAACAGGGCCAGCCGGCCAATCCGCCCCATATTGTCCTGCTGCCGGAAGTGGCGTTCGAGCAGGAGAAATTCCTGGGCAAAGTCAAAGAGACGGTCGCGGCGCTCAAATACTGCATTGTCGTCGTGGGCGAGGGTCTCAAGAACGCCGCCGGTCAAGAGGTGGGCGTGGACACAGAGCGCCTGGATGCCTTCGGCCACCCAGTGCTGGCAGGGGCGGCCGAGAGACTCAAAGACCTCGTGCAAAACCAGCTCAAGATCAAAGCCCGCTCGGTCATGCTCGGCTATGCCCAGCGGGCCGCCGCCCACTGGGCCAGCCGCACCGATGCCGATAACGCCTTTGCCTGCGGTGAAGCCGCCGTCAAAGCGGCCCTCGCCGGCCAGAGCGGCCAAATGGTGAAGCTCGTGCGCGAGCTTCAGCCCGACGGCCCGCTCAAATGGGGCACCGGCCTCCAACCCCTGGCCGACATTGCCAACGTCGAACGTCTCGTCCCGCCTGATTGGATTACCGGGGATGGCTTCCTGCCCAACGAAAAATTTGTCGAGTATGCGCGCCCGCTCATCGAGGGCGAGGTCAAAGTCCCCACCGAGGCCGGCTTGCCCAAGTACGTCGCGCTGGACAAGAGCAAGGTCCAGAAGAAGCTGCCGCCGCGCGCTTAGTGGTCCTTATATGAATTGCCGAGCCTGCGACTCAACGCACCCCTCCCCTGGAAAAGAGCCTCCCCTCGTTTCGATCATCGTGCCCACCTTTAATCGCGGGCCCTACCTGGAACGCTGCCTGCGCAGCATTCTCGACCAGACCTATCGGCGCCTTGAATGTCTCGTCATCGATGGCGGCTCCACAGACGGTTCGGTGGCTCTTCTGGAGCGGCTGGCTGCTGCCGACTCGCGCCTCCGCTTCATTTCGGAACCCGACCAGGGTGAAGTCGATGCCACCAACAAGGGCCTCGACCTGGCTCGTGGCGATATTATCGGCATCCAGGCCAGCGATGATTATTACGTCGCCGACGCGGTCGAAAAGTCGGTCGAGTTCCTGCTCGCGCATCCCGAACATATCGGCGTGGGAGCCGACGAATTGTTTGTGGACCCCTCCGGCAAATCGCTGGGCCGGGGAGCGATCACTTACCGCGGCAGGCTGAGTCCGGAGCGCATCAAACGCATCCTGGTGCTGCGTTACTTGGTTAGTCCCGTCATCCACGGCACCTTCTTCGGCTGGCGCCAACGCCTGGCGCGGCACGGAAAGTTCAACCCCGAAGCTTCAGTGTGCCCGGACGTCGATTTCTACCTCCGCGTGCTCGCCGGCGGCGACTCCATCGGCTGCCTGCCACGGGTGCAAACCTTTTACACCGTCCATCCCGACATGGGCGCGGTCAAGTATTACCACCGAGTGCGGGAGCAATTGGACCGGCTTTACGCCCGGCATGGCCTCCGCTGGTACCATCATTGCGTCCGCCTCACCGTCGGCCGCGCCCTCACCTACCTGGGTAACCCTATGCGCAGCCCGTTCTTGCCTGGCCTCGCCCGCGAGTTGGGTGAGTTTTGGACCATGCGCCTGAAGCGAAAACGGTGACTCATAATTCATGCTTGCCGAGCGAGCAAAGGTCCTGCAGCACCTTCAATTCCTGGGCGGCAAAAACACGGTAATCGTAACGGCGGACGAAATCCTGGCCGTCGCGGCCTCGGCGCCGCTGCAACCCCTCATCGGCCAGCAGGCGCAGGATTTCTTTGGCGGCCGCAGCCGTGTCGCCCAGTGGCACCAACTCGAAACAGCCGGGGAAGACCTCCCGAAAGACCGGCAGATCGTAGGACACCACCGGCAGCCCGGCCGCCAGAAACTCCATCACCGACAACCCCCAGCCTTCCTCGTAAGACAGGCTCAGTCCGAGCCGGGCCTGCTTGAGACACCGGTTTTTCTCGGCATCGCCAATGCCCCCCGTGAAAAGCACCGACTGGCCTAAACCCAGCTCCTCGAACATCCGCTGGCTTTCGTGGCGGTGAGGCCCCTCGCCAATCACCACCAGGCGCCCCTGGGGCCGCTGCCGGAGCACCTGCTGCCAGACCTTGGGCAGTTCGAGCACGCCTTTCTGCAGGTGCAGGCGGCCCAGAAACACAACATCGAACTTCTTGGTTTCCGCGGGCAGCCGGGTCAGCGCCTCGATATCGATGCCGTCGCCGATGGGCATCACCGGCGACGGTTCCAAAGCGCACAACTCATCCAGCCGGCGCAGCTCCTCGGCAATCAGCCGGTTCGAGCAAAACACCACGTCCGCGTGGCGCTTGATGAGCCTGGCGCTAACCCGCTCGGCCGCCAGAAACAGGCGGTCCCAGGCCCCGCGCCGGCCCGGCTGGAATTGCAGGACATGATGCACCTTCACGGCCAACTTCGCCCCCTGCCGCCGGGCCAGGACCATCGCCGTGTAAAACTCGACCACGAACTGGTTGGTCGCATAGACCAGGTCGTAGCGCTCGGGCAGGCGCGTCCAATGGCACGTGAGCATGCGCCAGAGGTAGCCCGGGAAATACAGCCAGGTCTTCGCCACGTAGCGGGTCGCGTCGAACAACCGGTCGCTGGCGACCAGCCGAGAGGCCGCAGGCACCATCCCGCGCAGTTGGGGAAAGCCGGCCCGGGCCAGCAGGAAGTCGGTTTGGTGGCCTTGGGCCGTCCAGAACCCCGCCTGCATCGCGTAGAGGCGCATCACACCCGAGACGGATTTGGAGTCCATCTGGCTGTTCAACACGACCAGTATCTTCATCCCGCCAGGGTTACCCAAGGCCGTGCGCGGCCACCTGTTGCTCGACCCAAGGATAGGTAAGCTGGATTCCCGCCCGCAGACCAAAGCGGGAGCGCCAGCCGATGGAATAAATCCGTTCGTTGCTGAAATTCCGGGACTGGACTCCCACCGGACCGGATACCGGCTTGATCACAATCCGTTTGCCGGCAACCGAGGCCACCGTCTCCACCAACTCCTTGACCGTCACATACTGGGGACAACCGATGTTGACTGCGCCTTCCAAATCCGAGTGCATGAGCAGGAAGATGCCCTCCACCATGTCCTCCACGTAGGTATAGGAGCGCACGGCGGTGCCATCACCCCACATGTCGACCTCTCCTCCCTCCGGGGCCGCCGCGACTTTACGGCAGAGGGCGGCCGGGGCCTTTTCCCGGCCACCCCGCCACGTTCCCTCCGGCCCATAGCAGTTCTGGAAGCGGGCGATGCGCACTTTCATGCCATAACGCCGCCCGTAGGCCATGGCCGTTCGCTCGGAATAAAGTTTCTCCCATCCGTACTCGTTGTCGGGATGAGCAGGAACGGCCTCGGACTCACGCATTTCGGGCTCGCCGGGTTTCATGTCGCGATAGACGCACACCGAGGAGGAGAAAAAATACCGCTTTACGCCCAGGGTGGCGGCGGTATGGGTCATGTGCACATTAATGAGCACGCTGTTGTGCATGATCTCGCACTCGGCGGAATGAATGAAGCCCATGCCCCCCATATCCGCCGCCAATTGATAAACTTCCTCCGGTTTGCCCCCGGGCAGCGCCAGTGCTTCCTGGCAGTTCCGCTCCTCACGCAGGTCCAGCACGCGAAACTCGTCCGCCGCCGTGGGCCCGAATTCGGGAAGTTTGATATCGACCCCCCGCACCCAGTAGCCTTCGCGCTTAAGGCGCTTGACCAAATGCCCGGCGATGAAGCCGCCCGCTCCGCATACGACCGCTGTTTTCATGCTTTGCCCTTTCGTTCTTTCAATGACTTCATAAATCAAATCATGTTTTATGAACGCAAAAGATTGCCGAGTCAATTACAACGTCGTTCACGTTGCAAATTCGCCAGGACAAATTGCCCAATCGCCCCGGCTCTGGTAATGGTAAGGCATGCACTTTTTGCTCCAGCGCAGCGAGCTGCGGGACCTGTATGACAAGACCGCCGCCGGCCAACGGATTTCTGAGGCCGATGCGTTGCGGCTTTTCGAGAGCCGGGATTTGCATGCCCTCGGGGCGATTGCCGGCCTGGCGCGGCAGCGCCAGGTGGGCCGGCGGGCCAGCTACATCATCAACCGCTATCTGAACTACTCGAATTACTGCATCCTGAGCTGCCGATTCTGCTCCTTTGCGCGGAAAAAGCGCGATGCCGATGGTTTCCAGTTGAGCGTCCGGGAGATGGTCGAGAAAGCCCGCCAGGCCCTGGACCTCGGCATCACCGAATTGCACATCGTCGGCGGGTTGCATCCGACGCTGCCCTTCAGCTACTACACGGACATGCTCCGGGCGCTGCGGGCCCTGGATGGCCGCCTGCAGTTGAAGGCCTTCACGGCCATCGAGATTTTGCACCTGGCCTGGCTGGCGAAAAAATCGGTTGCCGAGACGCTGCTCGCTCTGAAGGCCGCCGGTTTGGATTCGCTCACGGGGGGCGGCGCCGAGATTTTCAGCAAGGAAATCCGCACCGCCATTGCCCGAGGCAAGGAATCGGCCGAGGAGTATCTGGAGGTGCATCGGACCTGGCATCGGCTGGGAGGACGCAGCACCTGCACGATGCTCTATGGGCACATCGAGTCGGTCGCGGATCGGGTGGACCACCTGCGCCGGTTGCGCGCCCTCCAGGACGAAACGGGCGGCTTTGTCGGGTTCGTGCCCCTGCCCTATCAACCCGAGAACAACGACCTCCCGGTCCACCATCCGCCCAGCGGCTTCGACATGCTGCGCACCCTGGCCGTGAGCCGCATTTACCTGGACAACTTCCGCCATATCACCGCCTACTGGGTCGGCCTGGGTCTCAAACTGGCACAACTGGCTCTGAGCTTCGGCGCTGACGACCTCCACGGCACTATCCTCGAGGAATTCATCTTCCACATGGCCGGAGCCAAAACCCCGCAGTCGCAAACCGAAGCCGAAATGATCAAGGCCATCCGCGAGGCCGGCTGCACCCCGGTGCAGCGAAATACCTTCTACGAACCGATCAAGGTCTGGGACACCCCGGAACCGACGGCCCCGGCTCAGGGCTGGTCTAAAGTCACGCTGGTGGAGGGAAAGGCCAAAAACCCACAGCCCTGAAATCCGAAATCCGAAGTCCCGAAATCCGGTCCCTCATTCGGTGCGGCCGCTACGTGAGACGGAAGCGCCTGTGGCCTCTGTATTGAGCGCAGAGCCAATGTCCGAAAGCTTTGCGATCTCAGCCTCCGGATTTCGGATTTCCTTCGGATTTCGGCCTTCGGATTTCGGCCTTCTTTCGACCTTCGACCTTCGGACCTCAGGGCTGCCCGCATGGCTCTCGCTCTGCGGCCAAAGTTTGGAGCAGCCCGGGTCCGTCTTTTTGACTTGGCAACTCCGCTGCATGCCGCACCTTTCCCAGGTGATTCACGCCACTGCCATTGTGCATCCCAACGCGAGGCTCGACCCGGCCGTCCGGGTCGGGCCGTACGCCGTCATTGATGAAGGGGTCGAGATCGGCCCCGAGTGCGAGATCGGCCCGCACGTGTACCTGACCGGCCTCACCCGCATCGGCGCGCACAACCGCTTCTTCGCGGGCTGCGTCATCGGCGAGGCCCCGCAGGATTTGAAATACAAGGGCGAGCCTGCCGAGCTGAGGATAGGCGACCATAACGTTTTCCGCGAACATGTTACCGTGCACCGCTCCAACCGCCCGGGCGAGGCCACGATTATCGGCTCCCACAATTATCTCATGCAGCACAGCCACGTCGCCCACAACGTCCTGTTCGGGGATTACGTCATCCTGGCGGGCGGCGCCCTGGTGGCCGGGCATGTGAGCGTCGGGGACCTCGCCTTCATCTCGGGCAATTGCCTGGTCCACCAGTTCGTGCGCATCGGCACTCTGGCGCTTATGCAAGGCGGCTCTGCCGTCAGCAAGGACCTGCCCCCCTATACCATCGCGCGCGGCGGCAACGGCATCTGCGGCCTCAACACCATCGGCCTGCGCCGCGCCGGCGTTTCCCCCGCCGACCGCCTGGAATTGAAACAACTCTATCACCTCCTGTTCCGCTCCGGACTCAATGTGCAGCACGCCCTGGCCACTGCCCGCCAGCAGGTCTCCGGCGCCCCGGCCAAAGCCATGCTCGATTTCATCGCCGCCTCCAAACGCGGCATCTGTTCCGACGCCGGCCGCCCGATGCTGCTCGACGCTGAAGCTCAAACTTAGGGCTCGTGCGAAAACAAATTCCGAGATCTGAATGCTTGGGGTGGAGCGTGAGAGCGTGGGAGCGTGAGAGCGTGGAGCGTAAGAGCGTGGAGCGTGACAAGTGCTACGGTGCCCTGACGCTCCACGCTCCGCACGCTCACTACCCCCGGCCTCGCCGTCCCGTTTCGATCAGCGCCTGGAGGCGGGAGCCCAGCGCGGGCAGCAGGGCGTCGCAAACGGGGGGGATTTCCAGTTCCAGC
>Ga0187849_1000388_pt1 | contig 60851 bp, 52 predicted proteins | sample June2016WEW_4_10_2_FD_132412 | JGI IMG/M metagenome (GOLD analysis project Ga0187849, IMG submission 132412) | Peatland microbial communities from SPRUCE experiment site at the Marcell Experimental Forest, Minnesota, USA - June2016WEW_4_100 | ecosystem: Environmental > Terrestrial > Soil >... | reverse complement strand
ATCTTCTGGCCGACCGTGCTCAGGATGCCCTGGATGGCGCCGCCAAGGAACAGCACCGCCGCAATGCAGAGGACGGCGATGAGTGCGAGGATCAGGGCATATTCGGCAAGGCCCTGGCCCTTTACGGACCGGATGAGCATCGATGACCTCCTGATGAGAGCGCCCTCCAATTGGAGGATGGTCACCATTCTGTCTATTGCCCCCGTTGGGCGCCACTAGCCCGATGTAATGGGACCCCTCATCAGTCCACCTTGCCACACTTCGCAGATCCAACCTCCCTGCAGTTTCCGTTGCGCCAAGGCACAGGTGGTTCGCTGATGATGCAACCCCCGCTCCTCTAGTCGCCAACGATGCAGGTGCAGCGCGGCAAGAAAGGCAGGCCGTGCACCCGGCGCGGCCCGCTTTGTGTCCCAGCTGGTCGGTTAGATCTTGTTGCCGACGTTGCTCAGGATGATCTGGATCTGGCCGCCGAGGAACAGCACCGCCGCAATGCAGAGGACGGCGATGAGTGCGAGGATCAGGGCATATTCGGCAAGGCCCTGGCCCTTATCGGACCGGATGAGCATCGATGATCTCCAGATGAGAACGCCCTCCAATGGGAGGATGGTCACCATTCTAACTATCGCCCCCACTGGCTAGCCAAAGGTAATAGGACCACCCGTCAGTCTACCTCGCCGCATTTCGCAGGATCGAACATCTCTGCATTTCCTGTCGCGCCGAGGCACCGCCGCGGCCGGTTGGCGACGCGAATCGCCGGTTCCACCGGCACCGGCCGCGGCGACTTCGCCTGCAAGTGACATTAGCGCACCCTAGCCAATGCCGACCTTATCGCATCTGCTCGGCGTGGTCACCGAAGTCGGCCGCGACCTCGTACGCAGCGAGCGCCGAGGACGCCGCGTTTCCATCATCGCAGTCATCATCGCCCTCGTTGCTCTAGTCGTGGCCATCCACGGCCCACTCAAAGTAGCGTCTTGGAGTGAGCCGCGAGCCCGGTGATCGGGCAATCTTCTGGACGGGTGACATTGCCGCACTCTTGCCAAGGACGGCGTGACTGCGTAGGGGCAGTCGCGCGGGCCAGATAAGCGGCAGAGAACTGGTCTCCCCTAGTCTCGCCCCGGCCCCCGCTCCGCTGGTGGCCGACGATCCCGGCGCACGGCAAGAAAGGCAGGCCGTTGCACTGGGCGCGGCCCGCCTTGTGTCCCAGCTGGTCGGTCAGATCGCGTTGCCGAGGGTGCTGAGGATGGTTTGGATTTGCCCACCAAGGAACGACAGCGTCGCAAGGCAGATGACGGCGATGAGTCCGAGGATCAGGGCATATTCGGCGAGGCCCTGGCCCCTATCGGACCGGATGAGCATCGATGATCTCCAGATGAGAGCGCCCTCCAATTGGAGGATGGTCGCCATTCTGTATATCGCCCCCACCGGGCGCAACCACACAGAGGTCATGCCACCGCCGGCCGGTCTCCCTCGCTGCATCTCGCAGGATCGAACACCTCAGCATTTCCCGTCGCGCCGAGGCACCGGCCCGGCCGGCTGGCGATGCGGCCCCCGCTCCGCCAGTCACCCACGATCCCGGGGCTGGTGTCCGCGAGGGCCGCGGCCCGCCGGTTCCAGCGGCACCGGCCGCGCCGACTTCGCCGTCGAGTTACATCGGCGCACCCGGGCCAATGCTAGAGCTCTGTCGCAAGGGCCGGACCGAAGGAGTGGGGCCGAGCTTACAGGCGAGCCGGCGAGACCCTGACCGGGCGACCTTACCCTCGCGGACTCGTCTCTGCCTAGCCGATTGGGAAGATCGTCGTCCAGACGAGGAGCAGTGACATCAGCGTCAGAGCCACCGTGATGACCCAGCCCATTACCAGCAAGAACCGTCCGCTTGCGAGTGGCCCAAGCAACCGGCGGTCACCAGAGAGCAGCATCACGAAGACCAGGATGATCGGCAGCAGCAGGCCGTTGAGCACCTGCGAGAGAAACATGACCTGGAACAGCGAGATGCCGGGGATCAGGATGAAGAGGGCCGCGAAGCCGATGAAGAATGCCAGCAGAGCGTAGAAGGCGCGAGCCTCGCTCCATCGCCAGCCCACGCCCGTTTCCCAGCCGAACGCCTCGCAGGCGGTGTATGCCGACGACAGGGGCACGACACCCAGGCCAAGAAGCGAGGCGCCGAGCAACCCGGCCGCGAACAGGAGGCTGGCCAGCGACCCGGCGAACGGAGCGAGTGCCTTGGCCGCGGTCGCCGCATCGGTGATGCCGGTGTCGCCGTGAGCCCAAAGCGTCGCGGCGCAGGAGATCACGATGAAGGCGGCGATGAGGTTGGTCAGAAACGAGCCGAGACCCACATCGATCCGCTCGGCGACGAGGTCCTCGGGTCCGAGTCGCTTGTCGGCAACGTACGACTGGATGAAACCCTGGCCCCATGGGGTAATCGTGGTGCCGACCGTGCCAACCACGGCGAGCCAGTAGGCGCTCGTGAGGGTGCCGTGCGGGATCACGAGACACACGGCGGCTCGACCCCAGTCCGCCCCGGACTGGAAGGCTGAGATGGCGTACGCGGCCGAGATGGCGATCCCCATACCGACGAACACGTACTGAACCTTGCCGAAGCTGCCCCATGAGATCAGGGCGACCACGGCGACGGCGGAAATGAGCGCGCTGACCGCCACCGGTACGCCAAACAAGCCCAGGGCGGCCCCGATGCCGGCGAACTCGGCAATCGTCGTGCCAAGGTTGGCCACCAGCATGGCGACCGCCGCCAGGGTCGCCCAGCGCACGCCGAAGCGTTCGCGGATCAAGCCTGTCATGCCTTGCCCCGTGGCCAAGCCGAGCCGGGCTCCCAGCTCTTGGGTGAAGAAGAGGGCTATCTGGCTCGCGAGGATGACCCACAGCAGGTCGTAGCCGAACTGGATGCCGGCCAGCGAGTAGGTCGTGATGCCGCCGGCGTCGTTGTCGGCGAAGCCACTGACAAGGCCGGGCCCGAGGACTGCGAACACAGCGACCAGGCGAACACGATTCACTCGGTTCGGAGAGATCCGGAAGCTCGGGGACGTCATCGTGTCGCGCTCGCACTCGCCTTCGCCGATGCCGTATGAGCGGCAGTTGGCTTGACGAGCGGCAGGGAGAGGTGCGTGTTCATCGTCGGGTCTCCAGCGCGGCGCGGCGCGGCGCACAGGGCGGGGCACGGCAGGAACGGACGGCGAGATAGCAAGTGATCTCGCGCTTGGGCACCCGACCGGCACTCGATGCCCCGGCAGGCTACCGACGATCTAGCAGGAGGTCAGCGGTCGCCCGGGGAAGTCATGCAAGGGTCGGGACTTGGTATTGGACCTGACATCTCGACCCTCCTTTCTTCTGGAGCTGGCCCCCCGCAGGCATACAAAGACCACCGGATCGATCTGATCGACCGCGGTGGTCATGGCCCGGTCGGGGACAGCGCGTGCGCCTATCCGATTGGCCACCACCGCGGGGTTTGCGGGCTCACGACGCTGGAGCGTCGATGACTACGTTCTGGGATCTCGCTCACCGACCTGCTACTTCCAACGCGGCCCACCGGCGGACCGCTCCCGTCGGGCCAGCCGGAGAGTACGCCCCACCCGGCCTGTTGGTCAAACCAGGGGAGTTGAGGCCGACATAACAAGCGTGCCTACCACGGGCTCGGCCTTCCGATGCGTCAAGTCCGAGGTCGACGGCCATCTTCGACGTTGCCCAGCGGCAGGAACTTGGGTTCGCCAGAACTTGTCGCAGCTCCACGTCATCTTCAGTGGTGCACGAATCTGGCGACGGTTCGGGCTACCCACAGGAAGAGTCCATTTGATGGCGCCAGGGAAGGACGCGCTCGTCGCGGAGGTTACGCAAGTCGTGCCAGAGCGCGACGCTTCCGCCCTGCGCTGCCATGCACACTTTGCTACACCCTGGGCTACCCCCGCGAGGCGGTGGACACGACCGATGAGGCCATAACTCGGGCGTGGACGGGGGCGCCGATCGCTCCGAGGGTTTAAGTCCTTCGATGCCTGAGCGGACCGGATCCTCGTCAACACGTCTCGGAGCCACGTGGCTCGCCAGGCCGTGACTACCGCGAGGCTCGTCGAACTCCTGACTGAGCCCCGTCACCTGGCGACCGCCGATGTCACCGCGCTTCTGCCGCACCTCCCCGGCATCGACCCCGTGATCCTACGAGGCGTCTTCATAGCATTCCGGCTCGGATACAGTCTTGTTCCACATGAAGCGGACACTCTTGCCGGAGATTCCATAGCGGCCTATCGACAGGTTGACATAGGCGTAGGCCGCCCGCATTTCTTGTTTGGCCTTCATCGCCGCGCCCGACAAGAACTCGCACGTCCCGTATCTCTTGCCGTTGGAGAAGTTGGCCAGGTGCCGAAAGACGAGGTTCTTGATGACTCCCTTGTCGAACTCCGCCAAGAGGGCCCTGGCCACGGTGTAGTGGTCCGAGTCACCGTGGGGCAAGCCCAGATAAGCGTCGTTCGGGCCGAGCCCTTCGAAGACCACCGTTCCCTTCGTCTGACTCGCCAGTTTCCCTATCTCCTGTTCCACGAAACCCAGTTGCACGCCCCCTCCGGTTTCTGGCTCTCTTAGGAAGACCGGCACGATGCCGATAACAGCCAACGCTGCCGTCGCTTCCTTCTCCCTTGCGGCCGCCACTTGTTTGAGGCTTAGTCCAAGCGAAAGTCCGATTCTTGTGGTTTCCCCATCAGTCACCAGAATGAGCACATTCCTGTTCCCGGCTTGCTGAGATTCGTACATCGCCCCTGCCGACGAGATGGTCTCATCGTCGGGGTGAGCGAAAACCCAGAACACCGTTGTTCGGTTTCCATTTGAGGTTGGCGTTGGCGGTGGCTGAGGTGTTTGGGCTGCGGTCGGTGAGGCGCGTTGAGGGCTCGCACTCGATGTGGTGACTGGCGTGCCCGATGAAGGGCCCCTGGTGAAGGTGGGGGTCGATGAGACCGTGGCACCCGAGCCCGCGCAGCCGACGGCGGCGACGGTCAGCATCGCGCCGAAGGCAAGACGGGCGGCGCGCCGAAGCCTGCGACCAACTTCGGATTGGTCGACCCCGGAGCTCCCGATCACCGGCCGCCCTCCGCTACCTGGCTGCCTGCTGCGCCCTGTCGCTACAGACGGCGCTTGTGGCTATGTTGGTCCGTCGAACGAGGGAATCCCAGCCCAAATGTCGGCGGCTGGGGGAGAGAACTAGCGCCGACCGGCCAAGGTGGCTGCCCGCTGGGTACGCTGGCGCACCCTCGAAAACCGGACGCATCCGGCAGTAGACGGGGAGCGCGGCCGGCTACTCCCAACGGAACGACCGCGCCGCGATCGCCAGGCAGACGACGAGCCAGCCGGTCAGGACCGCCAGGTCCACGCCGAGGGGCGCTACCTGGGTCCCGTTCACCATGACCTGGCGCATCGCGTCGCCCAGGTAGGTAAGCGGCAGGAAGCGGGCGACGGTCTGCAAAAAGCCGGGCAGGAAGTCGAACGAGAAGAAGATCCCCGACAGGAACATCATCGGCATCTGGACGATTTGCACGACCCCTGTGGCCTGCTCCTCGGTCTTGAGGAACGAAGCGAGCATGAAGCCGAGAGCCAGGAAGGCGCCGGCCCCAAGCAGGACCAGGCCCGCCACAGCCAGAAGATTGCCGACGATCTGGACGTTGAAGAAGACGAAACCGATGCCAAGGATCACCACTGCATCGACGATGGCTACCATCAAGCGCAACAGGATGTTGCTGCCGACGAGCTTCCAGCGGGCCAGCGGCGTGGCGCCGATGCGCTTGAGAATGCCCTTCTCGCGCTGCTGGACCAGGGGGATCGCGGCGAAGACGCCGAGCTGCATCAGGGCCATGGCCAGGATGCTCGGGACGAGATAGGCGACGTTGCTGATGTTGGTGGATTGGAGCGATTGCTGGCTCACGGTCAGGATGGCCGAGCCGCCCTGGGCTTCGAGGTTGAAGGCGTTGGCAACCTGAGCGACCGCGCCCTGGACCACCTGCGTGGTCTGTGTCTGCGATGGATCCCCATACAGCTGGATCGCGACCGACGCCGCGTGGCCTGACTTGGTCTGAACCAGCGCGTCCTGAAGTCCCTTCGGGATCACGATGACGGCCGACACGTCGCCGTGCTGCATCGCGGCCTTTTCGGTGTCGAGCGAGCCGTCCTGCAGAGTCAGGAGCGGCACGGCAGCGAAGGCTTGCCGAAGGCTGGCCGAGGCGGTCGTGCCGTCCTGGTCGACGAAGCCCACGGAGATCTTGGTGGTGCCGCCCCCGCCGAAGATCCAGCCGAACAGGAAGACGAACATGACGGGGAAGAAGATGGTCCAGAAGAGGGCCGCCCGGTCGCGGACGAGGCTCTTGACGTTGGCGACCGTGAGGCCGAGGAGTGTCTTCATCGTTCGGCTCCTAGTCGCGCAGCGCTCGACCGGTCAGGTCGAGAAATACGTCTTCGAGAGTGGCCTGGCGGATACCCAGGTTGTGGGGCTCAACATTCAGCCCGTCGGCCGTCGCCAGCAAGGCACCGATCGTGCCCGGCACGTCCTTCGAATAGAGCACCGTCTGGCCGTCCTCCTGAGCCGCCCGAGTCACGCCGCCGAGCCTGGCCAGCTGGTCTACCGGGAGCTTCGGGTTCGAGTCGAAGAAGACCGCCCGCTCCTTGAAGCGACGGCCGATCAGTTCGGGCACAGAGCCCATCTCCAGGATGTGGCCATGATCCATGATCGCCACGCGGTCGCACAGCTCGGCAGCCTCTTCCATGTAGTGCGTGGTCAGCATCACGGACTTGCCCTTCTCCTGCAGACCTTTGATCAGGTCCCACAGTGAGCGACGAGCCTGAGGGTCCAGGCCTGTGGTCGGCTCGTCGAGGAAGACCAGCTCGGGGTCGTTCACCAGGGCCAGGGCGATCGAGAGGCGTTGCTGCTGCCCGCCCGAAAGGTTCATCGACCTGGCCTTTGCCCGTTCCCCAAGGTCGACCGCGTCTATCAGCTGCTTCGTCGGCAGGTGATGGCTAAAGAAGCTGCCGAATAGATCGAGCAGCTCGGTTACCGTCAGGCGCGGATATAGCGAAACGCTCTGCAACTGCACGCCGATCCGTTGCTTGATCGCCTCGGGGTGATGCACGACGTCGAGCCCGAACACCCGGACCGTGCCCGAGTCCGGCTGGCGCAGGCCCTCCAGCACCTCGATCGTTGTTGTCTTGCCGGCCCCGTTGGGGCCGAGCATCCCGAAGACCTCGCCGCGAGCGACCTCGAAGCTGACTCCGTCGACGGCCTTGACGTCGCCGTAGCACTTACACAGGTTGGCGACGCCGATCACGGGCTCGCCGCTTTGCGTCATCTCACTCCTTGACTCTCCGTGGCGCCGGCGATCCCACTCGTACCGGCGATATCGGCTGTGATTCTCCGGGAACGGCACGGGCCGGTCGTCCACCCTGCGAATGATGCTCGTTCAGCCGCCCGAACGATCGGCCAGCCCATGCCTCGGGTCCGTAGCTCGCGATCAACGAGGACGTTCCAGGAGCATGTCGGACGATCGCGGCCCGAGCACTCCGAAACCGAGCCCGTCGTACATACGAATGGCTCGGGCGTTGTCCGCGTGGACACCGACGTATACGAGGTCGACGCCGCTGGCCACGGAATCGCGGGCCAGGGCGAGGGTGATCTGCCGGCCGAGGCCCAGGCCGCGCCAGGCTGGCCGCGTTCCGATCGATGACAGGTAGCTGGCCCCGTCGAACGTGTAGCGCTCGCCGGTGGCCACCGGCTCGCCGTCGACGCGGACAAGGTATGCGTGGAAGCGGGGCTGCTCCAGGGACAGGCTGATCTCAGCGACCAGGTTGGCCCGGCGTCCGGCCGGGATGTGGAACGACTCGCCGAGGACGAGCGCAAGTGCTTCGGCCAGGGCAGGGCGTTCCGTCGCCGGAGGGTCGTTCCAACGCTCCAGGACCGCTCCTCGAGGGAGCAGCGGATCCCGACCTTCGGCAGGATCCCGGAGGAGGATCATGTCGTAGCCACCGCCCTGATCCGTGAAGCCGGCGGCCGAGAGGCGTGCGATCAGGTCCGACGGCGTGCTCAGGCCTGGGACCACCCATAGATACGGTCTGCGGTCGAGCGCAATGAAGAGTTCGATGACCCCCTGTAGCCGGCCATCGAAAGCCTGCGGATCTTCGGGCCAGCGAACGGCCGTCAGTCGATTGGAGAACGGCTCCTTCTCGCTCCCGGAGAACAGCATTACGGCGTCGCCAAAGTCGCGCCAGCTGCGGCCGGGGATGGCGACTGCCCGGGCCTGATGGATCTCCAGGAAGCGGAGCGTCTCCGGGCTGAGGCCGAACCAGGGATTTGGGCCGCTCGGCAGTGGCATTGCGCCACGATAGCTGGAATCTGCCGAGCCAGGCTGGCTTCTCGCCCGGTCGGCCACGCGTTCTGCCACAGGCCGAACGCGTCACGCCGCAGGCCCGGCCAGAGGCGCCGTGCCGGCGGCCGATATCGTGGAGCCGCTAACATATCGACGCTTCCGGCCTCGCCGCCCTCAAGACGTCGGGTTGCCCGGCGCCAAGGAACAGGAGAAACATGCGAGCGCTGGCACGCCGCGTCGGGCTTGGCATTGCCGCCCGCGGCGACATCTCCGACACGATCGACTGGGCAAGGCGCGCCCGCGACGCCGGCCTCGACTCCATCTGGATCCACGACTCGTACTTCGAGCGCGACGCGATCACCTACGGATCGGCGATAGCCGGGGCCCTGGCGACGGACCCCGATAGCCAGTTCCGTGTGGCGCTTGGCGCCGTGAACCCGTACACGCGCCATCCCGTGGTACTGGCCATGACGGGCTCCGCCCTGGACGAGCTGCTGCCGGAGCGCATCGTCATGGGCCTGGGAACCGGCCTGCCGCTCCGGCTCAAGCAGATGGGGATCCCCTACTCCCAGGACGAAGCCGTGGCCACCGTGAGCGCGGCCATGGACGAGCTTCGGACCCTGTGGGCCGGCGAGCGAGTGCCGTCCGGGACGCCGGGTCTGCCGCCCATCCAGCCGATGTTCCCGCCGGTGCACCGCATCCCGCTCTTCATCGCCGCCTACCGCAAGGAGTTCGTAGAGCTGGCCGGCCAGAAGGCCGACGGCTATCTCGCCCGTCCGTGCGAATCGATCCCGTCGCTTTGCGGAATCCTGGAGCGGGTTCGAGCCTCGGCGACGGCGGCCGGCCGCGATCCCGGCGATATCGACACGGCCGCCTACCTACTGTCGCTCGTCGACAAGACTCGCCGCGAGGCGCTGAACCGGGCCAAGCGCGAGCCCTTCGTGATCTACATGATGTCGATCCTGGGCGACGTGTCGCTCCAGCGCGCCGGATTCCCTAAGGAGATACGCGACCGAATCGCCGCAGCCTGGCGGGCCGAGGACTACCACGAGGCCGGCAAGCTCATCCCCGACGATCTGCTGGACGCCTTCATGCTCTGCGGCACCCGAGAGGACGTCGCCGCGAAGGCGATGGCTTTCCACGCCGAAACCGGCCTGAGCTTGCCGCTTCTCCAGCCGGTGGTCCAGGAAGAGGATCAAGCGATCGAACTGATCGAGGCCGCAAAGCTGTACGCCGCGCTGCCGGATCGAGTCACCCGGCGCGAGGCCGTGGCGGCCGCGGTCTCGGCAGGAGCCCTCGTCGGGGCGGACTCGGGCAGCGGCGCGTCGGCTGCCGGCACTTCCGGGTCGGACACCGGGACCGCTGCGTCGGGCTCCGCCGGGCTGGCCGACGATCGTCGGCTTGGGCTTTTCGAGCGGGCTCGTCGCCGCGTCGGCGCCGCCTACGAGATCCTGCGGCCGTTCGCCTACACCGCGTCCGCGATCCCGGTCCTCGCCGGCGGCGCGCTCGCGGTCGTGGATTCGCGGTTCTCGCCCCTGCCGTTCCTGGCGGCTCTCGCCGGCGGAATGCTGCTGCACTCCGGCACGAACGTGATCAACGAGGTCTACGACGTTCGCAAGGGCATCGACACAATCACTTCGCCCCGTATGAGCCACGCCGTCCTGAAGGGTCGGGTCAGCGAGCGGGGCGCTTACGCCTTTGCCATCGGGTTGTTTGCGGCGGCGGTCCTTGTCGGAGGGTACCTGGTCTGGCTTCGCGGCCCGGCCATCGTCGGTCTAGGGCTGATCGGGCTCCTCGCGGGTTACACGTACACCGCACCTCCGTTCCAGTACAAGTACCGGGCCATGGGCGTACCGATTGTCTTCGTGCTGATGGGCCCAACCATGGTCGTCGGCTCCTATTTCGCGATCACGGCAGCCTGGGACGTGCAGGCGCTCGTGCTGTCGATTCCCGTGGGGCTGCTCGTGGCGGCGATACTCCACGGCAACGAGTGGCGCGACATCAGCGAGGACACGCGCGCCGGGATCGCCACCCTCTCGGCCCGACTCGGGCGTGAATGGGCCCACTACGGATACCTGGCCCTGGTTCTCGGCGCGTACGTCACGCTCGGGCTGGCGATCGCCGTTCGGTGGCTGCCCCAGACCACCGTCATTGCCGTCTTCTCATTGCCGTTCCTGGCGCAGGTGGTTCGCTCCGCGGAACTCGGCGCCACAGGCCAGGCCAGGGCGATCGCCATGATCGACCTCCAGACGGCCCGACTCCACTTCGCGTTCGGGTCGCTGCTGGTGATCGGCCTGCTGCTCGCCAGACTGTTGCCGGGATGACCGGACGATCGGGCGCCCGGAGTCGAGGCTTCGAGGCCGCTTCCGCGATCGGTCTCGCGGCTGCTGTTCCGGCGTTCGCGGTTACCTTCCGCGGACCGCGCGACCGATTCTGGAGTCGGATGACCGCTACCGGCCTGATGCTCGGCGGCCTGGCTCTCGTCGCCAATCCTCGCCTTCGGCGCACCCGCATCGACCCACGGGATGTGGCGCTTGGGATGGCCTCGGCGGCTGCGCTGTACGGCACGTTCAAGATCGGGGACCGCTTTGCGCGGCGCTTCGTCCCGGGCGGCGACGCCCAGATTCGGGACATCTACTCACTGCGCGAGCTGGCTCCGCGAGAGGAGACGGCGGCGAGGCTGGTCGCGATCATCGGACCCGCCGAGGAACTGTTCTGGCGGGGTTTGATCCAGGAGGCGCTGATGCGTCGCTACGGCCGGTGGACCGGAGCGGCCATGGCCGCTGTCGTCTACTCGGCCGTCCACGTGACAACGGGCAACTTCACTCTGATGGGCGCCGCCGGAGTGGCCGGAGCCCATTGGTCCGCGCTGTACGCCGCCGGCGTACCGATTGGCGCTCTCATCGTCAGCCACTGCGCGTGGGACGTTTGGATCTTCCTCGTGCAACCGACGGGCGAGGTTTCGGCTGTCATAGCCTGATCGGGCGGCTGGCCGTGGGGCGCAGACCATGACGGCGAGTTGTGAGCAGCGAGCGGCCGATCCGGGCTCAGTTGCTCCAACGTTCCAGAACGCGGGCCCACCTCTCGGCCGTGCGAGCTGGGAGAAGCCGCTGGCGATGGACTCGCCGTTCCTCCAGGGACTTGAGGACCGGACGCAACATACTGAGCCATCCTTCGACCCGCTCGTAGAAGAGTTCCTGCGCGGCTACGACATCCCCGACGACGCCGCTCTCGAGCTTGCGCCACACGATCCCGATGCCCCACTCACCGAACTCCAGCGAGGCCTGCGTCGCGTATCCGCCAAGCGAGCTACCAAGCGCAAGGAAGCGTGGCCACTTTGAGGTGGTCGCGGGGTCGGCCAGGGCATCGATCAGGGCGTGGACGATCCACCACGCACCGTCGGAGCCAAGCCAGACTCGTTCGTCGCCAAGGGCCCAGAGATGGCCGTCGCCCCGCTCGTCCATGCGAAACACGAGGCCGGTCGGCGCGCCCGGCAGGGTAAACGACAGCGGTTCGACCGGCGAAACAGAGATCCGATAATCGTCCGGGAAGGACAGCGCAGCTGCCGGCGGAACCCCCAGCACCTCGGCCTGTTCGCCATTCTTGTCGGCCTCTTCGATCAGGCCGCGAACGACGGCGACGACGTCCACGTCGCTCATCGGCGACGAGTCGTCCCACGTTGGGCTGGCGCCAAACTCGAACAGCCTGGCGAGCTGGTCGCCGTCGGCACGTCTGGTCACGATCGTGACCGTCCTGCCACCAATTTCGAGTGCGAGCGTGTCGTCCCCGACAGCGATCTTGGTCCGCTTCACGGTGCCTCCTCGCTTGTCCAGCTCGGCGGCTTCGATCGGAGCTGCTCCACGCTCCACGAACCCGCTCCAGGCAGAGTGAAATCATGCGCCGCGGCCGCACTCCTGGGCCCTTGCAGCCGGGAATGCGCTCGGCCACCACCCGGTTTCTCAAGACTACGCCATCTGCGGCCGGGGCGGGACGTGCGCCTCTATACTCGCGAGGCCCCGCCAGTCGCAATCGACCGGCGGCCCGTCGCTTTTGAGGAGCCCGAGTCATGGATAGCGCCACGGACAAAACCGTTTCCGCCTCCTCCGCCGTGGCCCCGGCCGGGGGACCGGCCCGCGGCCTGACCCAGGCGGAGATCGAATCGCTGGCAATGGCCGGCGACTATGCGGGCATCTCGAAACCGCACCTCTCACCCATCCTCGGGCGCTACTACGAGCGCAACTGGAGTCATGGCGAGGGTCACATCCTGTACGACTCGGCCGGGCGCGGCTTCCTGGACTTCGCCTGCGGCATCGCCACAACCTCGCTGGGCCACCACCATCCGGCCGTCACGGCCGCGATCAAGGACCAGGCCGACAAGCTGATCCACATCTGCAACGCCCTCGGGTACGTCGAGCCGGTCGGCCGACTCGCGGCCCTGCTGGCCGACGCCTGCCCCGATCCGCTCGACACCGTCTTCTTCGGAAACTCGGGCGCAGAGGCAGTCGAGGCCGCACTCAAGCTGGCTCGCCGCGTTACCGGGCGGCCGGGCCTCGTCGCCTTCCGGGGCGCCTTCCACGGCCGAACCTTCGGCGCCGCCTCGGTCACCAGCTCGAGCATCAACTACCGGCTCGGCTACGAACCGCTCCTGCCGTCGGTCTACCTGACGCCGTTCCCGAACGTCTACCGCTACTTCGGCGACGAGGAGGAGGCGGCCACTGCCGGGGCCATGGGTGCACTCCGTACGCTCCTGGGCCACGAGATCCCGGCGTCGTCGGTGGCCGCGATCATCATCGAACCGATCCAGGGCGAGGGCGGCTTCAGCCCCGCTCCTGCCTCCTTCCTGCGGGAGCTGCGCGCCCTTTGCGACGAAAACGGCATCCTGCTCATCTGCGACGAGATCCAGTCGGGCATGGCTCGGACAGGTCGAATGTGGGCCTTCGAGCACGTGGGTATCGTCCCCGACGTCATCTGCGTGGCCAAGGCCCTCGCCAACGGCATGCCCATCGGGGCGATCGTGACCCGCCGGGAACTTCAGGAGCGATGGGGCGTCGGCGCACACGGGACCACCTTCGGTGGCAATCCCGTCAGTTGCGCGGCCGGCGTCGCCGTCATGCGAACGATCGAAGAGCAGGGGTTGATCGCCAATGCGGCCTCACGCGGCTCTGAGCTGAGGGCTGGATTGCAGGCGCTTATGGCCGAAGACGATCGAATCGGCGACGTCCGGGGTCTCGGCCTGATGATCGGCGTCGAACTGGTCAAGGACCGCGCCACGCGCGACCCCGACGCCGCAACCTGCGCGGCACTGATCGAGGCTTGCGCGGACCAGGGGTTGCTCGTCCTCAACTGCGGTACGCACCACAACGTGGTCCGGTTCTTGCCCCCGATCGACGCTACGCCCGGCGAGATCGCCCGCGGAGTGGAGTTGTTCCGAGCCGGCCTGCTGTCCGTGCCACGCGCGACCGCCTGACACTGAAGCCCGGCCGCAAGCTCATCGCAGAAACGTCGATGCCCGCGGCGATTTCCGCGGGCATCGACTCAGGCTCTCCGGAAATGGCATCTACCCTCTGGCGGGTCTCCGGCGAACCGATCGTTCGGTAGTCAACGGTTCCTTTCGAGGAACACCATCACGTCCTGAAGCCGGAAGCGGCGGTCGCCCCGCTTGCAGACGCGATAGAAGGGAAGTTCGCCTCGATCGCCGAGACGCTTCACCGTGTTCACGTGCAGGTGAAGCATCTCAGCCACTTCGCTCGCGGTGAGCATGGGACCGAGTTCGTTAGCAGCCACGGCAGCCATCGGTTCCTCTGCGATGCATCAACAAGGATCGGCTCGGCGATTGCGTGGGTACGGTCCGCCCCGGGCCTGAAGCGACGCGAACCGTACAGACTCCACCCAACTGCCACAAGCCGTACTTTGGGCTACGGCCGCAGGTACCGCGCCGTGGACCACGGCAGGCCCCTTCGCCGGCGCAGTCCCCCGACCGCGCCGGCGAAGGGCATGTCTAGCTGGGCTTGGCCGTTGGCGACGCCGAGGGACCGGCCGACGCGGATCCGCCGGGAGTCGGCGAAGCAACCGGACTACCCGAGGGGGCCGGTGAACCGGAGGCACCCGGCGAAGCGGACGGGCTCGGAGCCGGGGGCAATGCCAGCGTCGGCTGTGACGACGGCACGGCCAGGCCGAAGTCCTGGCGGACCTGAGCCCAGCCCTGCTGGAACGTCGAGTCGTCGGAGGCCAGCACGTCTGCGTGTGCCGCGATGTCGGCCTCGGTCTTGGCGGTCACGACCTGGTCCAGATCCGTGACCTCCTGGTTTCCGGACTGGATCAGCGACAGGATGTCCTGGCCTGCCGTGCTGGCCGAGGCGTAGTCGGCGGACGAGGTCGCACCAACCGTCCAGTCCGTGATCGGTGTCAGTTCGCCCATCCAGCCCTTCAGGGCGTCACGAAGGGCGGTAAACCCCGCGATCTTGGTCGCGAAGTCGCTCTTCGGATCGTCGATCTTGAGGCGGGCAGCATCGATCTGAGGAGTGTATTTGGCCTCGATCCTCGTCCAAACCTGCTGCGGCTCCGGCGCCGGCGGGTTGATGAAGCTCCTGTAGATCCACACCGCGGCGAAGAGCCCTAGAAAGGCGACGAACAGCGGGATGTAGGCCCGGGTGTAGCGCACCGCGTTGCGAAACCCGGAACTCCTACCCACCCTGGCCGCGCCGCGGCGACGTACGCCCCTGGGCGCAGGCGGCGCGACGGCCGGCGCTTCCGCTTCGACCGCTTCTTCGGGCGCCGCGACCTGCTCCTTGGCGGCCTCGACGGGGCCACGCGACGGCGACTTGCGATGGCTGCTTGTTGCGGCCCGGCCGCGGCGCGTCTGTGGCGACAATGCCGACCCTCCTGACGATGCCTGGCGACCCCTGGACCTCTCGCGTCCGTGTTCGCACCCCTCCGGAAGGATGACGACGGGGCGTCGGAAGTCTATCGCGATTCCATCGCCGGGCGCGGACCGAACTGCTGGCGACCCAAGTCAAGGCAGGTGAGCGCGAAGCTTCCCCATCGTTCGGAACCGATTCGCAACCTTTCCAACCTTGACCTGGGACCGGTCGCTAATCGACACTCGGGTCTCCGCGACGGAAGACGGCTCCCCTGCGTAGGAGCAGGCACCGCTGTCGCCGCCGCGGGGGCTGGAGAACGGTTCTGACGCAGTCGAACGAGGACGGCGCAGATTGAGGCAGACAGGCGGGTCGCGGGCCCAGGGGCTATACGATCCCAGGTTTGAGCACGACGCGTGCGGCTTCGGCTTCGTCGTCGATATCGCCGGCCGCCCTTCTCACGACATCGTGCGCGACGCCCTGACCGTCCTCGTCAACCTCGAGCATCGCGGCGCCACCGGCTCTGAGAAGAACACCGGCGACGGCGCAGGCCTGACGATCCAGATCCCACACCGCTTTCTGGCCGACGTCGCCGCCAGGTCCGGCGTACGGCTCCGCGGCAAGGGCGGTTATGGCGTCGGCATGGTCTTCCTGCCCCAGGACAAGTCCGGGCGCGTCGAGTGCTTCCGTCTATTCGAGCAGGTCATCGCCGACGAGGGCCTGCACCTCCTGGGCTGGCGTGACGTTCCAACCGAGAATTCGGGCCTCGGTGCCAGCGCCAGAGCAGCACAGCCTCTCATTCGCCAGGTCTTCGTCGATCGCCCGGAGCGCCTGGTCGAGGACCTCGCCTTCGAACGCAAGCTCTACATCGTCCGCCGCCTGGTCGAGAAAGCCGTCTCGCGCTCGGCGATTCCGGCGCGCGGCGACTTCTATATCCCGTCGCTCAGCTGCCGGACTATCGTCTACAAAGGCATGCTCAACGCCTCGCAGCTGCGCGTCTTCTACCCCGACCTCGCCGACGAGCGCGTTGAGAGCGCCATCGCCATGGTCCACTCGCGCTTCTCGACCAACACCTTTCCGTCCTGGCCGAGAGCTCATCCGTACCGCTACATCTCACACAACGGCGAGATCAACACCCTTCGCGGCAACGTCAACTGGATGCACGCGCGCGAGTCTCAATTCAGCTCGACAGCGTTCGGCGATGAGCTGACCAAGGCTCTCCCGGCCATCGATACCGAAGGCTCCGACTCGGCCATCCTCGACAACGTCCTGGAGTTGCTTTACCTGTCGGGCCGCTCGCTGGCCCACGCTCTGATGATGATGGTGCCGGAGCCCTGGCAGCATCACGAGTCGATGGCCCCGGAGAAGCGGGCATTCTACGAATTCCACTCATGCCTGATGGAGCCGTGGGACGGGCCGGCGTCGATCGCCTTTACCGACGGCATTCGGGTCGGCGCCACGCTGGATCGCAACGGCCTCCGCCCAGCCAGGTACTGGATAACGGCTGACGGCCGCGTCGTGATGGCCTCGGAGGCCGGCGTGCTCGACATCCCGCCCGACCGGGTGGTGGCCAAGGGCCGCCTGAAGCCGGGCCGGATGTTCCTGGTCGATACGGCCGAAGGACGCATCGTCTCGGACGACGAGCTGAAGCGCCGCGTCTCAACCGAACACCCATACGGAGAGTGGGTTCGAGAGTGGCTTGTCAAGCTGACTGAGCTTCCGCCGCCACCGCGCGTCATCGAGCCGGACCACGAGACAGTTCTGCGCCGCCAGGAGGTCTTCGGATACACCGCCGAAGACGTTCGCATCCTCATCAACCCGATGGCCGCCACCGGCACCGAGCCCGTTGGTGCAATGGGCGACGACGTCGCTCTGGCCGTGTTGTCGGAACGGCCGCAGCTGCTCTATTCCTACTTCAAGCAGCTATTCGCCCAGGTCACCAACCCGCCGATCGACGCCATTCGCGAAGAGATCATCATGGCGACCGAGATGGCGATCGGTCCGGAGGGCAACCTCCTGGAGCCGGATCCGCGCTCTGCGCACCAGCTCGAGATGCCCTCGCCGGTCCTCTCGAACGAAGAGCTGGAGAAGATCCGCGGCCTGTCCACGGGCGGTCCCCACGGCTTCAAGACGATCACGCTGCCGATCCTCTTCCGGGTCGCCGACGGCGGCGCCGGCCTGCGCAAAGCCATCGAGCAGCTGCTCGACCGCTCATCCGAGGCGATCTCCGAGGGCCACAACGTCATCATCCTCTCGGACCGCGGCCACGACGCCAACGAAGCCCCGATCCCGGCTCTCCTTGCCGTGTCGGCAGTCCATCACCACCTGGTGCGGGCGGGCACTCGCACTCAAGTCGGTCTCGTCCTCGAGTCCGGCGAGCCCCGGGAAGTGCATCACTTCGCCCTGCTGATCGGCTATGGCGCCAGCGCGGTCAACCCATACCTCGCCTTCGAGACGGTCCACGACCAGGTTCGCCTGGGCATGATCAGCGGCTCCGCCGAGCTCGCCGAGAAGAAGTACCGCAAAGCAATCGCCAAGGGCATCGTCAAGGTGATCTCGAAGATGGGCATCAGCACCATCCAGAGCTACCACGGGGCCCAGGTCTTCGAGGCCGTCGGGCTCAACCAGGACTTCATCGACGAGTACTTCACCTGGACGCCCACCCGCATCGGCGGCGTCGGCATCGACGTCATCGCGCGAGAAGTGAAGATGCGCCAGGATCGAGCGTACCCGCCCAAGCGGCCGATCTACCACAAGCAGCTCGGCGTCGGCGGTAACCTCCAGTACCGGGTCGGGGGCGAGCAGCATCTCTTCAACCCGCTCTCGATCTCGCAGCTCCAGTACGCAACCCGGAGCGGAAGCTACCCCGCATTCAAGGAGTACTCGAAGCTCATCGACAACCAGTCCGCCGGCCTGTGCACGCTGCGCGGCCTGATGGATTTCAAGCCGAATCATCGCCACGCCCTCTCGATCGACGAAGTGGAGCCGGTCGAATCGATCGTCAAGCGCTTCAAGACCGGGGCGATGAGCTACGGCTCGATCTCGCGCGAGGCCCACGAGGCGCTGGCGATCGCGATGAACCGCCTCGGGGCCAAGTCGAACACGGGCGAAGGGGGCGAAGATCCGGCCCGCTTCGAGATCCTGCCCAACGGCGACTCGCTGAAGAGCGCCATCAAACAGGTCGCCTCGGGCCGCTTCGGCGTCACGAGCGAGTACCTCGTGAGCGCCCGCGAGATCCAGATCAAGATGGCCCAGGGCGCCAAGCCCGGCGAGGGCGGTCAGCTGCCCGGCCACAAGGTTTATCCCTGGATCGCGAAGGTCCGCCATTCGACTCCGGGCGTCGGCCTGATCAGCCCGCCACCCCACCACGACATCTACTCGATCGAGGACCTGGCCGAGCTGATCCACGATCTCAAGAACGCCAACACCGCGGCCCGCATATCCGTGAAGTTGGTATCCGAGGTCGGCGTCGGGACCATCGCCGCGGGCGTCGCCAAGGCCCACGCCGACGTCATCCTGATCAGCGGCCACGACGGTGGCACCGGCGCCTCGCCTCTGTCGTCAATCAAGCACGCCGGTCTGCCCTGGGAGCTCGGAATCGCCGAGACGAACCAGGTTCTGCTCATGAACGACCTGCGGTCGCGCGTGGCGGTCGAGGTCGATGGCCAGATGAAGACCGGCCGTGACGTCGTCATCGGTGCTCTGCTCGGCGCCGAGGAGTTCGGCTTCGCCACGGCTCCACTCGTCACCCTCGGCTGCGTGATGATGCGGGCCTGCCATCTGAACACCTGCCCGGTCGGCATCGCAACGCAGGACCCTGAGCTCCGCAAGCGCTTCACCGGGGACCCGCAGTACGTGGTCAACTTCATGACCTTCGTCGCCCAGGAAGTCCGCGAGTACATGACCCAGCTCGGCTTCCGGACACTGGAGGAGATGGTCGGCCACTCCGAGCGGCTCGAGATGCGACGGGCGATCGACCACTGGAAGGCTCACAACCTCGACTTCAGCCGTATCCTGTTTCAGCCGCAGGTGCCCAAGACGACCCTGCGGACCTGCCAGATCGGTCAGGAGCACAACATCGACGTCTCGCTCGACGCCACCACCCTGATCCCGCTGTGCAAACCGGCTCTCGATCGCGGCGAGCGCGTCGAAGCGGAGCTGCCGATCCGGAACGTCAACCGCGTCGTCGGCACGACGCTCGGCTCCGAGGTCACCCGTCGTTACGGCGGGGCGGGCCTGCCAGAGGACACGATCAACCTCCACTTCCGCGGCTCCGCCGGGCAGAGCTTCGGGGCGTTCATCCCGAAGGGCATCTCCATGACGCTCGAAGGCGATGCCAACGACTACATCGGCAAGGGCCTGTCGGGCGGCAAGATCGTCCTCTATCCGCCGCGCGAATCCACTTTCTTGGCCGAAGAGAACGTCATCGCGGGCAATGTGGCGTTCTACGGCGCGACGTCCGGCGAAGCCTACATCCGCGGCATCGCCGGCGAGCGGTTCGGCGTCCGTAACTCCGGCGTCAATGCCGTCGTGGAGGGCGTCGGCGATCACGGTTGCGAGTACATGACCGGCGGTCGGGTCGTCGTCATCGGCAAGACCGGACGTAACTTTGCTGCCGGAATGTCCGGTGGCGTGGCCTACGTCCTGGACGAGAGCGGCGAGGGTGGGGCCGCAGGTGGAGGTTTCGAGCGCGTCTGCAACAAGGAGATGGTCCAGCTCTTCCCGCTGTCCGACCCGGCAGAAGAGGCCGAGGTTCGCAGGCTCCTCGAACGCCACGTCGCGTACACCGGTAGCACACGGGCGAAGGCGCTCCTCCACGAATGGCCGACGACCGTCAGCCGGTTCATACGTGTCGTTCCGAACGACTATCGCCGGGTCATAGAGGCGCAGGCCAGGATTCGCGAGAAGGGGCTCTCGCCGGACGAAGCCGAGATGGCCGCCTTCGAGGAGAACGTCATGGACGCGCGCCGGGTCGCGGGGAACTGACGATGGGCAAATCGACGGGCTTCATGGAGTTCGGGCGCGAGCCGGCCCACGTCCGGGCGCCCCTCGAGCGGCTCAAGGACTGGAGCGAATCACACCCCGGTTACGAAGAGGCGACTCTGCGCCAGCAGGGTGCCCGGTGCATGGATTGCGGCATCCCGTACTGCCATGCCGGCGCGCTAGTCAACGGCCTGGCTCTCGGCTGCCCGGTCCACAACCTGATCCCGGAGTGGAACGACCTGGTCTACCGGGGTCAGTGGCGCGAGGCGATCATCCGACTTCACAGGACGAACAACTTCCCGGAGTTCACCGGTCGCGTCTGCCCGGCCCCGTGCGAAGGCTCCTGCACCCTGGGCATCGACCAGCCGCCCGTAACCATCAAGACCATCGAGAACGAGATCATCGAACGAGCCTTCCTCGAGGGCTGGGTCGTCCCCGAGCCGCCCCTGGCCCGGACCGGCATGAAAGTCGCGGTCGTCGGCAGCGGCCCGGCGGGCCTGGCCGCGGCCGCCCAGCTCAACAAGGCCGGCCACATGGTCACGGTCTACGAGCGCAGCGACCGGATCGGCGGTTTGCTGGTGTACGGCATCCCGAACATGAAGCTCGACAAGGCGGTCGTGGAACGGCGCGTTAGGCTGCTCGAGGCCGAGGGGATCGGTTTCGTGAGGGGCACGGCCGTCGGGGAGGACGTCGCGGCCGAAGAGCTGGCCAACGATTTCGACGCGATAGTCCTGGCGACCGGCTCCACGATCCCGCGCGACCTCAAGGTCGAGGGTCGCGAGCTGGCGGGTGTCCATTTCGCCATGGACTTCCTGGTCGCCAGCACAAGGACACTGCTCGGCGGTCCGGCAACGCCCATATCGGCGGCGGGCAAGAACGTGATCGTCATCGGCGGCGGCGACACCGGCACGGACTGTGTGGGTACGGCGATCCGCCAGGGCGCGAAGAGCGTCGTCCAGCTCGAAATACTGCCCCGGCCGCCGGAGACCCGGGCGGCCGACAACCCGTGGCCGCAGTGGCCCAAGGTCTACAAGCTCGACTACGGTCAGGAGGAGGCCGCTGCCCTGTGGGGCGCGGATCCGCGACGGTACCTGGTGAACACGCGCCGGTTCGTGGGCGACGAGGCGGGTCGGGTCAGGGCGATTGAAACAGTCGACATCGAATGGGCCCACACCGCTGGCGGCCGGCCCGAGATGCGCGAATGCGCGGGGACGGAGAACTCGCTGCCGGCCCACCTGGTGCTCATCGCGATGGGTTTCGTCGGCCCCGAGCCGGCCCTCCCGACCGCCTTCGGCTGCAAGCTCGACCACCGCGGCAACATCGTCCACGACGAAGACTTCATGACTACCGCTCCGGGCGTCTTCGCGGCCGGCGACTGCTCGCGCGGTCAGTCGCTGGTGGTTTGGGCCATCAACGAAGGTCGCCTGGCGGCCCGCGCCGTCGACAAGTACCTGATGTTCGGCGAGTCGGTCCTGCCCGACTACTAGCTACGATGCCCGGTCGATCGAGCGACCGGGGCTACCCCGACCTGGTTGGCGCCCCTGGCGCCGCGGGATTTGTCGTCCGTGACGGCTCGGCTTTGCCCACGCCTCTTTCCGCCTGCGAAGGGAGTGGTTACCGTGGACGTATGCCCGTGCGAGGCTCCGAGACGGAGCGAATCCGCCGCATCTACGACCGCCGAGCTGGGTCGTCCTCACCTGCCCGAGGCGACGCCAATCTGCGCTGGCTGTGCGGGCAGGCCGAGGGCGAGATCCTCGAGATCGGCGTTGGCCGTGGCCGAACGCTGCCGTTCTATTCGGCCGACGTGCATCTGACCGGGATCGAGCTGAGCGGCGTGGCCCTGCGAGTAGCGCAGAGACGCGCGCAGGACCTCGGTCTCGACGCGACACTGCGGCAGGGCGACGCGGCCGCCCTCCCCTTCCCCGAAGATCGCTTCGACACGGTCGTCTTCAGCTTCGTCCTGTGCACGATTCCCGACGACCGTCAGGCCGTGTCCGAGGCCGTGCGGGTGCTGCGCCCGGGCGGCCGGCTCCTGCTCGTCGAGCACGTCCGCAGCCCCAATCCGATCGTGCGGGCGCTCGAACGACTGATCGAGCCGATCACGCTCTGGCGAGAGGCCGACCACCTGCTGCGCGAACCCCTCGACCACGTCCTGGCCGAAGGCCTGGAGCTCGAGGCGCTGGAACGGTCGTGGTTTGGGGTGGTCGAACGGCTGGCTGCCCGCAAGCCCGAAGCCTACGAGCTCGAGCAGGCCGGCTGAGCGCCTCCGCAACGGTCGCTTCGGCCGAGCAGCGGCGCAGCGCGCTTGCCGGCCGCCTATTGTGTCGGGGCGGGCGACGCCGGGGACTCGATCGAAGGCGCGGGCGACCCATTGGGAACGCCGGCGTACGTCGCCGGAGAGACCCAGCCGAACTGCGAAAGTGGCCAGTACCGCAGCCACGCCCGCCCGATGACGCTCGACTTCGGTATCGGCCCGAAGACGCGCGAATCCTGCGAAGCCTCGCGGTGATCGCCGAGAACGAACAGGTCACCCGCCGGGACGCGCCAGCTCGATTGGCCGGTGAGCGGCGTGGTCGGTTGCCCTTCATACACGTACGGCTCGTCGAGCTTGACGCCGTTGACATAGACCGAGTCGTTCTGGATCTCGACCAGATCGCCGGCCACACCGATCACCCGCTTGATGAACGGGACGTTCTGCCCATTCTCCGTGTAGCCCTGCGGCGGCTCGAAGACGATGACGTCGCCACGTTTGTAGTCGCTGATGGCCGGCGAGATCTTGTCGACAAGAACGTACTGACCCGGCTGGAGCGTGTTCTCCATCGAGACCTGCAGGATCTGGTACGGCTGGGCCACGAAATGCTGAACGACGACGAAGATGACGACGGTCAGAACGATCGTCTCGGCGATCTCGATCAGGCAACCGCGCCAGCGTGGACTCATGCGGAACAACACCCATCTGCAGGTCGCGGGCATGCCGCGTAAGGGTCGAGCTGAGGGACCGCGTCCGGAGGCCGGGCGCGACCCGTCTAGAAGGTAACACCTCCGGAGGTTTCGAGACACCGGACCACAGCCAGGAGGCCTGGCCGTTTCGGTACGAGCACGGCCCGCCAATAGGGTTGCGTCCTCTGTTCGGTGGGCCGGCGTCCCGGCGGCCGCGACTCCGTTGACATGTGACCATCTGGCGTAATTATCCCTTGACTGTAGAGAGGTAGGTACGCCAAAGTGTCATTGCGTGACAGGCTGGCTAATGAAGGGTTTGAGGATATCCACGGTGCTCTCGGTTGCTCCCCTGACCTCCTTGAGGGTCTCGGCGACCGGCAACCACTGGTTTCCGTGCAAAAGGAATGGCTTGAGGGAAAGAGTGAGCTGCACGTCCATGTTCGGCGGCTGAGGCTCGGCAAAGCTGAAGACGAGAACTGGTGCATCGCTTATCGCCGGCCCCTTCATAACGGTGATATTCGGATAGGAGCCGACGCGATCATTGAAGGTGGGCATGTTCCCTCCAGCGATGGCAGCGGCTGCGACGACGGGCAGGCGGTGTTTATCCATGTCGTTCAGATGGCCGAGCAGGCTGAGCGAACGGTTCCCGCCATGGCAAGGCTGTGCGTCGGAGATGAGTGCCCGCACATTCTCCGGCAGCGTGCGAATTCTGCTCTGTTCCCTTTCCCAGTCCTCTTCCGTGTCAGCGATTGGGAAGGCAAGCCTACGGTTGTCGGGAAGAGGGAAGCCGGTGGTATGCATCAGGGCGATGCCGTAGACGGAATTGTCCAACGCGCTGCGCAAGTCGTGCGCGATGTCTCCGACGATGACACCCCATCGGCGGTTTGGATGCGGACAGCGGTACAAAACATGTATCGAAATCTGCGTTTTGTCGACGTTCATCTGCGGGACGAGTCTCATTCGGTCGGTCTGTTGGAGGGACTCAAAATCCCGCTGGAATTCGTCGATGTGTTCACCTGCTCGATCGAGCCTGGCTTGAATGAACTCTCTTAGATCGCTTCCATCATTCTCGGCTAGCACGGTGGTACCCTCTGGCCATGAACGCCAAGCGGAAAGCGCCTCCGCCCCCGCAGCCCGTCCAGACTACGCCGAAGGGGTACCAGATTCCGGTCCCGCAGCGCAGCGACGTGCTAGGGGCTCTACGGAAGGTGTCCCGGCCCCTGCCGCCGAAGGATGCGCCGAAGGAGCACTAGGCTCGACTAGCGGCCTTACGCACGACCAGGGCGAACATGTCTTCGTCCCGGTGGTTGTAGCGGAACGTGTATTCGTCGAAGTAGTGCTGAAGGTACTTCGTCGACACGGAGTGGTAAGCGCCACTAATCCCGCGCTTCACCAGCGACCAGAACCCTTCAATCGTGTTGGTATGCACGTCGCCCGAGACGTAGACGCGCATCGAATGGTGGACTCGGCGGTGAGCGTACCCGGCCTTGCCGAGCTTCCAATAGGCGGCGGCTTCGTCCGAGTAGACCATCGCCGACGGCAGGATGTGCGTCGTGATGTTCGAGAGCAACGGCGACTTGGGGCGAACGTCGGCCCGAACCCGGCCGCCGCGCTCGACCATTCCCATGACCTGAACTTTGCTCGCGATGGCTCTACTAGTGATCTGGGAGCGGGACAAGCCGGGGATGTACCGAGGCTTTCCGCCGACGTACGTTTCGTCAACCTCAACCGTTCCCGAGAGGTTGGTCACGTCTTCGGCGAGCATCTTTCGGATCTCATGGAACATGCGCCAAGCCGTCTTGTATGTGACGCCGATCTCGCGTTCGAGCTGCTTGGCGGAAATGCCGCATCGAGTGCTGGTCATGAGGTAGATGCCGTAGAACCACAGATGCAGCGATGTGGACGACTTCTCAAAGATCGTTCCGGCCGTCGGGTGGATGTGATGACCACAAGCGGTGCAAGTCCACGACTGCCGCTGCTGCATCGTGTGGTATCGGCGGAACGCTCGCACTTGGTCACACTTCGGGCAGTGCGCATGCTCTCCGTCTTCCGAATACCGCTCCCGCCAAAGATATTCGAGGCACGCGGCATCGTCGCCGAAGTCACGAATGAACTCGAACAACGAGTATTCAGACTCCGAGGCGGCGCCCCTTCGGGGATTGTTTCTGTCTTTCAGCGGGGTGACTATGTGTGAATACTAGCAGGTATGGTCTATACAGTCAAGGGATAACTACGCCATCTGGTCACCTATGGTCAACCTGTGGACGAGGTCTTCAGGGCGCTGGCGGATCCGAGCCGCAGACTGCTTCTGGACCGTTTGTTCGAGCGAGATGGCCAATCGCTCGGCAACCTCCAGGGCCAGCTGCCGATGACCCGTTTCGGCGTGATGAAGCACCTTCGAGTCCTCGAGGAGGCCGGCCTGGTGACAACCCGTCGGATCGGTCGCCAGAAGCTCCACTACCTCAATCCCGTGCGGATCCGACTTGTCCACGACCGTTGGATCAGCCGCTATTCCGAGCCGATAGTCGCGCAACTCAGCGCGTTGAAGGCTCGCCTGGAGGAGCCACCGATGGGCGCCGCACCCCGACACGTCTACGAGATCTACATCCGGACCACCCCAGAGCGACTGTGGCGGGCGATCACCGACCCGGCCGACACACGTCTCTACTACTTCGGCACCGAGGTCCAGTCCGATTGGAAGGTCGGCTCCAAGCTCGTCTACCTCGAGGGGGGCCACGTAACCCTCGACTGCAATATCCTCGAGATCGACCCGACCCACAAGCTCGTCCACAGCTTCACGATGTCATACGACCCCGAGATGGCCGCCGAGCGTCCGTCCCGGGTCACCTGGGAGATCGAGAAGCTGGGCGACGCCTGTCGCCTTACCCTCGTCCACGACGAGTTCGACGGCGAGACCAGGACCTACCACGAGGTCGAGCACGGCTGGGCGCACATCCTGTCGAGCCTTAAGACCCTGATCGAGACGGGCCAGCCGCTCATCGTCGAATCGCACGCCGAGGAGGCCGCGGGGAAGCCCGCCTGATCGGCATCGCAAGGAACTGTTACGAGTCGGGGACGACTGCCGCCCCCGACTCCTTCGTTTCCGCCCGGTGGTGCTCGCGTTGGGACGTTCAGCCATCGGCCCCGCGAGGCTGTATCGTCTAGGGCGTGGGCACTGTCATCGAATTCCGGGGTTCATTTCGCCTCATGGAGACCGATGGAGATCGCCTGCGGCGCGGCGGCAAAGGAACGTGGTACGACCGCTGCGGCGAGCTGGCGCAGACTGAGCACAACAACCCCAAGTGCGACACCTGCGCCAGTGGTGGCAACTGCGGCATGGACTGCACGCTCAGCCGACTGCTCTGCCCCAAGTGCGGTGCCACGGCGTGAGCGACTGCCCCATCGCCTGAGCTGCTGACGTGGCACATTCGTCCGCAACCGTTCCCCACCCAATCTTCCTGGCCGGCCGGTGGGTCGATTCGCCGGACCGGCTGGTCGTGACGAACCCGGCCCACGCCGACGAACCGGCCGGCGCCACCTACCATGCCACGGCCGAGCAGTACGAGGAGGCCGCGGCGGCGGCTGTGGCAGCGTTCGAGATGACCCGCAGGCTGCCCGCCTTCGAGCGGAGCGCCGCACTCCGCAAGATCAGCGATGGAGTCGCGGCACGGCGCGAAGAGATCGGTCGGCTGATTGCCGCCGAATCGGGCAAACCGATCCGGGATTCACTGACCGAGGTGGACCGGGCGGTGCTGACGTTCCGGCTCGGCGCCGAGGAGGCCGAACGCATTGGCGGCGAGGTCATACCGCTCGACTTGAACCCGGCCTCTCGAGGCCGAACCGGCGTCACCCGCCGCTTCCCGATAGGCCCGGTGGCGGCCATCAGCCCGTTTAACTTCCCGCTGAACCTGGCCGCCCACAAGCTGGCACCGGCGATCGCCTCGGGCAATCCGATCCTGCTAAAGCCCCCGTCGAAGGATCCGCTGACGATGCTGACCGTGGCGGAGGTGATCGCCGAAGCGGGTCTTCCGGAGGGCTCGATCAGCATTCTGCCGATGACCCGCGAGCTGGGCGATCGAATGGTTACGGACGAGCGATTCAAGCTCCTGACCTTCACCGGTAGCCCGTCGGTCGGTTGGAGCATGAAGGAACGTGCCGGCAAGAAGAAGGTCGTGCTCGAGCTCGGCGGAAACGCGGGCGTCATCGTCGATAGGTCGGCCGACCTCGATTGGGCCGTCCGCCGCATCCTCATCGGCGCCTTCAGCTACGCCGGCCAGGTCTGCATCAGCGCCCAGCGCATGTTCGTCCACGAGGACGTCTGGGACGACTTGATGGACCGCTTCCTCGAGGGCGCCCGGAAGCTGCGGGTCGGCGATCCGCTCGACCCGAAAACCGACATCGGGCCTATGGTGGACGCCGCGGCGATCGAGCGGACCGGGCGCTGGGTGGACGAGGCCCTCGAGCTCGGCGGCAAGCTGCTGCTGGGCGGCAAGGCGGACGGACGGTACTTCGCCCCGACCGTCCTTACCGACGTGCCCGCCTCGGCGCGCGTCTGCCGGGAGGAAGCCTTCGCCCCGCTCGTTGTGGCGTTTCCGTTCCGCGATTTCGGGGGTGTCCTGCGCGACGTGAACGACAGCCGCTTCGGCCTCCAGGCCGGCGTCTTCACCAACGACCTGGCCCACGCTTGGTCCGCCTTCGAGGAGTTGCAGGTCGGCGGCGTCATCGTCAACGACGTTCCGACGTATCGCATCGACAACATGCCGTACGGCGGTGCCAAAGACTCGGGCATCGGCCGCGAAGGGGTCCGCTACGCTATCGAGGACATGACCGAGCTTCGAATCATGGTGCTGGCCCCGCCCGGGTAGGTCGAAGGAGGCGAATCCGCGAGGGAGCCGGGTCGGCCGCTCGGAGGCGGCATCGTCTGCCTCGTCGCCGCGGCGACGCCGTGCTGCCACGTCGGCGACTGCCGGCCCGGCCGCTGGCCACTCCGCGCGCCAACGCAGCCCCCCGGTTACGCCACCATCGGACACGCCACCCCGAGCATGGCCGAGACACTCAGCCGGGCGGTCGCTTCGGCCATCGGGCTTGGCCGGTTTGAGCGGCCCCGTTAGCAGTCCCAGGTTTGGCGTCCCCGGTGCGGTTCGAACGCACGACCTACCGCTTAGAAGGCGGTTGCTCTGTCCGCTGAGCTACGGGGACGTCAGGCGGTTCCTTACATCGAGCGTGATATCGAGGCCATAACCCGAATGGCGGCAACTCCCTGGTGTTGGCACGTCGAAGGACTGAGCAGCCAACAATAGGGAGCGAACCGTCGTGCAAACCTCGGCTCGTGCGCCCGATGCGCTCACCAGTGTACGCGACAGTTCGCCCTCCATCTTGCGGCCGACCGCTGGCCGAAGACCTCGCACATCTGCCTCCAGGCCTTCGACCACCTCACCGCCCACCTCGAACGCAAAGGCATGCCAACCGAGATTCGGGTCGTCCGGCGGGAGCAGGTGGAGTCCTACATCGCCCAAAGGCGTGACAAAGCAGCGCCGGCCCCCCAATCCGCTCGTCTCACGCTCAGAGGCCACGAAATCCGCTCCTCAAGGAGCCACGGAGACGGGCGATCCACTCTCGAGCGGCACCGATCTTCCGCCCTCGAGACAGCGAAAATGCCCCGCCACGTGGGGGGACGCTCTGCGGAGCCGGAGATTGGTTGGGAAGGTCCGGACACGCTGACGGCGTGGGAAACCGTGAGGGTCCGTCCCATGACTCTTGTACCGGCGCCGAACGGCCTCGAACTCCCCTAGACTGCCCACTGCTTCTACTCGCCCGAGGGTTGCGTCGCTTGGATCAGACGTTCGTCCTGGACACCCTCCTCGTCGTCGTGATCGTGAACATAGTGGTCATCGCGCTCGCGGCGCGGGCCGTCCGGCGGCTCGACCGGAACCGTGACGATCGCGCTCCGGCCCCGGGTGGCATCCTCGCTGCGATGCCCGCATCCCTATCGACACGCTCCTCAACGATCGATCTCGCACCGAACCTCGTCGGGGCGGCGGCTGCGGCGCCGGCTCCGTCGGGCGCGCTCGCTCCGATCTCTTCGACCACGTTCCTTACGGTGGCTGCCATGAACGACTACGCTCCTTCCGACTCCCCACTCGCTTCCGGGCCCTCTGGGAGCGGGACACTTCCGCCGCACAACGAACCGGAGGCCGAGCCGACGATCAACGCGCCCGTCCACGGCGACGGTGCACGCGAGGCGGAGGACGACGATACCCACGGGCCGCTCGTCGATCCGGCGACCGGCCTCGCGACTCGACGGGCGTGGGACGAGGTCTTCCGCCATGAAGAGCACCGCTTCGCCCGCTACGGTCGCCCGGTGACGCTCCTCGTCGCGGAGCTCGAGGGCCTCGATGCACTCGCCGCTATGCTCAGCCAGGCCGCCGCGGACCGGCTCATCCCGCCCGTCGCGGCGACGATGCGGCGGAGTGCCCGTACGGCCGATTTCCTCGCGCGCACCGGGCACACGCGCTTCGTCGCGTTGCTGTCCGAAACAGACGAGGTGGCCGCGATCAACTACGTCGAACGAGTGCGCTCCGCTTGCGACATGTGGCTCGAGGCCAGCGGGGTCGCCGTCCGCCTGATCGTCGGCTGGGCGCAGCCGACCGCCGGAGGATGCCTCGCCGACGCCATGCGCCTCGCCGACGACCGGATGAACGCCGACCGTCGTCGCCAGTGCATCCGCGGCGCACCCACGACGGCGGCGCCCCTCATCGACGACGAAGACCCGGCTCGCCTGTGAGGGTGCCGAGCGGGCCTCGTGAGGGCCGAGGGACCGGCGGCCAGTGACACTTCAATGTGGATCGTGGCTGGAACATGGGTGATGTAGCGCAAGCTGCAGCCCTCAACGCCAACACCGGAAGTCCCGGCGCGACGGCAACACGACCCGGTCGAGGTTCGGCTCAACCGTCAAGCAGCAGTTTGGCCGTGGCGAGCACCTCGCCCGTCTCCAGCCACGTCTTCAGGCCAAAGAGGATCATCGGCCAGCGAGCTCGAGCGGCCGCGTGGGGGTGCCCAGTTTCCGCCGCCGTAACCGAAGGGCTCAACGATCCCTGCGGTCTGCTGGTCTACCTCGCGGCGCATTCCGCCACGATGGCGCGCTCGCCCGGACCCTTCGACCGGCTCGGTCGGGGAGCGGTCTTGCTCGCGCATCGCGCTGACTCGCTCTTACCAGAGATGCAGCGCCTGGCCAATCAGGAACAGGGTGAGCCCGATCACCCATGCGAACAGGATCACCGTTATCCACTCGACGGATCGCTCGATCGGCTTGCTGTCCTCGTGTTGAACCGGGTGTGGCGGGCGTACAGGTGGCGCGTTGTGGTGATAGACCTTGGCCAGAGGCTGGTGCATCTCGCAGAACCACGAGCCCTCTAGCCTCTCGTCATCGCAGCCACGCGCAAGGCAGTGCTGACTCATTTCTTGGCCTCGACCACCGCCCAGTGGGTAGCGACCATCTGCCCCTGAGGCGGTGTGGCGTCCCAGGGGCATCGCTGCCCCCGGCCTACAGCCGGTGCACCCATGACCATAGCACGCTGCACTCAGAATTCGGCAGAGTTTGCCCATCATCGGACGGCCGGTTTCTGAGGTTCGCGAGCCCGTCCACGCGACATCCGCCGTTGCCGGTCGCCCAACCGCGGACGTTGCCTATCAACCATTTCTCCCATCGTTTGACCGCTCGGCTGGTGCTAGACTCCGCTCCACTTCCGTCGCCCACCGGCAGCCGGACGTGCTCTTCGGAGGTCGCTATCGTGGCATCGCTTTCGCTCGAGTTCGACCGGGCCGACCTGCCGACGGCGCCCGATCCGCGCTCTACCGCGCGGACTCAAGCAGGAGGTCCCCTCCCCTCGTCGGCCGGCCAGCTTGCTCTACAGCTTCCGAGCGAACTGCCGCGATTGTCCATTGACCCCGAGTGGAAGAACCAGCAGAGGCTCTGGGGCCACAGCTTCCACCCGATGTGCTCGTACCTGGCGAGCTTTCCGGCGAGCCTGGTCCATGCCTTCATCGCCCGGTACACCCGCCCTGGCGACGTGGTTCTCGATCCGTTCAGCGGCCGCGGAACGACGCCGCTTCAGGCGTGCGCCGAGGGCCGAATCGGCGCCGGCAACGACCTTAACCCGTTTGCCCAGATCCTGACTGCGGCCAAGGTCGATCCGCCGACGAAGGCTGGCGTCAAGACTCGCTTCACGTCACTGCGGCTGGGGTGGGCCGCCTCCGCCGGTGAGTGGAACGCGCTCGCCCACGCCATCGTTGCCGACCCGGGCTCGCCGGACATCATGATCCCCGGTCCGAGCAGTCGGCCGATCGACGGCCCCCCCGGTTCCAGCTCCAGTGCCTCCGGTCGATCGAACGCTCGCAGCGGCTCGATCGCGATCCGGCCCGACTCCTCGGTCCCCGCCGAAGTCGCGCTTGCCTTCCACCCACGCACGTTCGCCCAGATCCTCTACCTGCGGGCTGGCCTGGACCCCGATGACCGAACCGACCGCTTCATCCTGGCGACGCTGACCGGCATCCTGCACGGCAAGAGCGCGAGCTACCTCTCCGCAGTCATGCCCAATGCGTTCAGCATGGCTCCGCGCTACGTCCGTGATTTCGTGGCGAGAACGGGGTTCCACTCGCCCGAGCGCGACACCTTCGCGCTGCTCGACGACAAGCTGCGAAGGCTGTACCGCCAGCCGTTGCCCGCCGCCCGCGGCATCGCACTGCTTGGCGATGCTCGCGACGCCGGCGTGCGCTTCCGGGAGGCGCTGCGCGCCCGGGGCCTTCCGGAGCGAGCTCGACTGGTGGTCACGTCGCCGCCGTACCTGAGGGTCGTGAAGTACGGCTACTACAACTGGCTACGGCTCTGGCTTCTTGGCTACGACGCGTCCGCCATAGACGACCTTCTCGACGACGCCCACCACCGCGACGCATACCTCGTCTTCATGCGCGAGGTGTTGCGCGGGCTGCGAACAGCGCTGGCTGACGACGCCGTCCTCGCCCTCGTCATCGGCGACGTGGAGATGGACCGCGGCCGGCCGGCGAACGGTGGCATCGGTCTGGCGGAGTCAGTCTGGGAGCTGGCCGCGGCGCCGGAAGGCTATCGACTGGCGGGCATCGCCCTGGACGATGTCGCCGCGGGCCGCAAGATGACTAAGCTGTGGGGCGACGAGGCGGGCCAGGCCACCAAGCTGGATCGGATCCTCGTCCTGGCGACGGGCGAGGCCGGTCGGCGGCGGGCTCTCAACAGCGCCGCTCTCCCCATCGACTGGGCCTGGCCTCCCCGCTCGCCGCGCATCCTCTGACGGCGGCCGCTGCACGCCCCACGACGCGGCGCATCCACGACGCCCGGCCGTCACGGCCAATACAATCAACCCGTGAAGCTGATGTACGAACCAAGCGACCTCGCCGCGATGGACCCGCTCGTCCTGATGAAGAACCTCGACCACGTTCGAATGACGAGCCGCCGTCTCAGCTACGTCCTCCAGGGGCAGGTCCACCTGTACACGCCGAAGGCCAACGAGCTGCGCGACCGCATCGACAGCTACGTCGAGGCCGAGCGCCAGATTGAGGCCGAAATGGCTCGCCGGCAACTCCGCGCTTGACGGCCCGTCCGGCCTGCTGGACGCATAGGGAAAGGCCCTCCGGAGCGGAGGGCCTTTCGCACGGAGCGGGGTAAAGAAGCCGCCGTCGCGGGCCTACTGATGCGCCGGGCCTGAGTTCAGCGGGCCGCTCCCATGAAGGCGCTCGCGCGACGCGCGTCCTCGGCCGGTTCCTCCCTCGCCTCCGCGAGACCGGCGACCGGAGTCATCGCTCCCACCAGCAATCGAGGGCGTCGCCCGGCTTCCTGACCCGCCACCTCGGAGACGAGTCCCGCCAGCCGCGGCATCTCTGCCAGGCCGAATGCAATACCGTGCTCTGCCAGCTCTCCGAAACCCCAACCGTGGTACAGGCCACGGCTCGCGACGTGGCACATCTCGTCGTAGAGTTCAGGCCAGCTTGCGCGCTTCCGTCTGTGACAGAAACGAACGAAGTCGAGGGCGGCGTCGGTGTCTGGGTCCTCAGGGCGCCTGCGCGGATCCATCGGTGTACTCGCTCCCTTTCCGTGCCCGCCCGAATCACGAAGCCCCGAAACGGACCGCAGGCTCGGTCCAGGACCGGATTCGGATGCTCCCGCGTCTCTCCTCCGCGGTAGGTTGCGTGCATGCTAGGCGGGCTCCAGCCCGACGGGAAGGGGTTTTCTCCACCAAGTCTTCCACCAAGTTCTCCACAGAACGTCCGTTCGGCGACCGCCTGTTCGAGCGACCCGAGCGAGTGGATCCTACGGCGCAAGGCGACCGGCGATGCGGCGGCGATAAGGCCTCCGGTCGGACCATGCGCGGGCTTGCCAGCCCCGAAGGCGGGACAGATCAAGTCCAAGATCCCGCTGAGCACGAGGCAGCCGATCGACTCGAACCAGGCAAAGAGAACGCCCCCGGGGCACGGTCCGGGGGCGTTGGATGGCAGCGAGCTGGTACCGCATATCGGATTCGAACCGATGATCTCCGCCTTGAGAGGGCGGTGTCCTGGGCCTCTAGACGAATGCGGCATCGATGGCCGCCTTGGGGCGAGCCGGGCGGGATGATAGCAGGCCACGGCGGTGTGCGCCAACCGATGTGCGCGCCTACCGATGTCTCGTTGGTCTGTGAATCTGTCAGTGCCTACCGATGTGCCCGCCTACCGACGGTGGTGCTGCCGCACCGGGGGTCCCAGGTCGGCGACGCGGCCGGGTCGCACCACTTTTCGGTGAACGCAAACCGGCACGCGCCCGGGCTACATCCGGTGGGACTCCAGGAAAGCCCTGACGCCGTCGGCGACCTGCTGAAAGCTCGACTCGCCGATGACCAGGCCGTAGTGCGAATGCGCGCCGAATGGCTCATAGGTGCCGCCCAGCCAGTCGGCCAGTCGTTCGGCGTCCGTCGCAGACGAGCTGCCGTCCAAACCGGCGCCCACCACCAGTATCGGAACGCCGACGAGGCGGGACCGATCGATGGCGATGCCCTCGAGGATCTCGCGCTTGACGAGGCCCGATTCGTGCGGTTTCTGACCGAAGAGGTGCTGCAACCGAACGATGTCGGCGATCGTGAGGTCGCGGTTATCGCGCTGGAGCTTCTCCGGGAGGGTCTCCCAACCGATGTGATCTCGCCCGTAGACGTCGGGGATCTCGCGTAGTTCATGCGGCCGAACCGGCGGCCGCAGGTCACGGGGAAGTTCGCTGTCGAGCAGGACCACCGCGGCGACCGAATGCCGTTCGGCAGCTTTCAGCGCCAGCAAGCCACCCATGCCGTGGCCCACGGTCACCACGCTGTTGCCGAGCTTGCCCATTACCGCGAGGACGTCCTCCACGTAGTCCTCGAAGTCGACGCTGGCTATCTCCGTCGTCTCGGACCAGAAGTGGTTGCGCAGGTTGAGGGCGTGGCCTTCCCAGCCGCGGCTGGCGAAATACGAGAGGTATCGATCCCAGATCCACGACCCGGTCAACTCCCCATGGATGAAGAGCAGCGGGCGTCGGCGAGACCGCCGCTCCGGCATCCACGATTCCACGTACAGCCCGAGATCGGGCATCTCCATCTCATCCTTGCGGATCGGACGGCCGTTCGCGCCAACCGAATGGGGTCGGGGGGCGTTGAGCTCGTCACGGATATCGTCGCTCATTCTCGGATCATCCTTGTGCAGTCTCCTAGACTCTTGCCATCCGCCAGCCTCGCCACTCATCGGGCCTTACCACTCATGGGGATTGATGATCAGGCCGGTGAGAGCCTTCGGGTAGAAGTAAGTCGACTTCTGGGGCATCACGTCGCCCTCGGACGCCACGGCCGTGATCTCGGCCACGGGCGTCGGGTCGAGCAGGAAAGCTGCGTCCGCGCCCTCCTTGCCTTCGTCCACCCAATCGAGGGCCTCAGACACGGACTTGCTGTAAGCCAGGCGGCCACCGGCGATCGCGGCCGCGTCGATGCCGCACAGCCGATTCAGGGCAGCCTCGAGGAGCGTGACGTCGAGACGGCGGAGAGCGGGACCGCCCTCGTGAAGGGACGGCCCGAATGCATCGCGCCGGGCGCGAAGGAGCGCACCGCCGGCCCGGGTCCACAGCCCGAAGCGACCTTTTCCGCCGGGCACGTCGACCGAGGCGAACGCGGTCTCCAGATCCGCCCGACCCTCCACCAGCTCGACATCAAAGAGCCATTGGGCATGGTCGAGCAGGTCGCGCGTGCCTTCGTCACCGAGCTCCCGGGCGATCCGATGGGTCGGCAGCACGACAAGCCTCTGCTTCGTCGTCTCAAGGAACAGCATCATCACGTAGTCGGCCGGGGGATCGGCCTCGCCGGTCTTGTTGGACCGGCGCGCGTCGCGGTACCGAAGCGCAGTCTCATAACGATGATGGCCATCGGCGATGGTGATCGGCTTCTTGCCTGCGGCATGGAGCAGCGACTTGACCAGATTCCCCTGAGGTCCGTCCTCTGGCACGGCCCACAGGCGGTGGCGAACGCCGTCGTCATCGGTGAGGTCAGCATCCGGGGCGCCGGACTCGATGGCGGCCAAAGCCCGGACGGACCGACCGCTCGGATCGGCGAACAGCCCGACGACCGGGCTGGTGTTCGCCGCGGTTGCCAGCAGCAGTTTGTAGCGGTCTTCCTTCGGCGCCGTGAGGGTCCTCTCATGGGGCATTACGCCCGAACCGGGAACTAGGTCTTCCAGGCGCAGCCGGGCGAAGAAGCCCCGCTGCGTCCGAACCTGGTCGATCCCGGGCACTCGGAAGGTCTGCTCGTAGCCGTAGATGCCGGGCTGGCTATCCTTTCGGAGCGTGCCGTTTACGCGCCATGTCGACAACGTCCGGGCCGCCCTCCGGTATCGATCGTCGGGCTGATCGCCAGCTTGAACCTCGGGCAGGTCGAGTCGGACCGCGTTCGCCGGATGGCGGGCCAGCAGGGTTGCGTGCAACTCCGGTCCGATCACGTCGTAAGGCGGGCAGATGACGCGACTCAGGTCTCCGACCAGCTCCGGGTCGAAGCGAAGCGCGCGAAAGGCTCGAATCTGTGGCACCCAGCGCTCCATAGCGGCCGAACGGCGGACCTCGGGACGCTCCGGCCGACAGCAAAGCCAGCGCAAGCCCGGTGGCCCTCGAGATCAGGCCTGATCGTACGGTAACGGAGCGCGAACAGCGAGTCCAAGCCACCTGCACAGGTGCCCGACACGTAGAGTCGGGCCGTCGCTTCGAGCAGGTTTCGGCGCCCGCTGCTACTTTTCTGGCCATGGATCGTGAGCCCGCAATGCAATCGGACCACTCGCCAGCCCAGGACGCATCGTCGCCCAGGCCGGCCCCACCGTTCGAGCACGGCACCGACGCCGAGATGATCGATCGCAGAGTGCGCACGGCCATGCCCCTGGTCGCGCCCTCGCCCGGGCCCGGCGCCTCTTCTGCTCTCCGCCGTGAGGTCCTCTACGCGCTTCGGACCGGCGGGCCCGCGTCGCCCGACCAGGTCGCCGATCTCGTGGGGGCGAGCCGCACCGGCGTGCTGCAGCAGCTCCGAACACTTGAGTCCGCCGGCCTGGTGACTCGAAGCCTGAGCCGCCACGGCGTCGGCCGGCCACGCCACGTCTACGACCTGACGTCTGCGGCGCAGGATCTCTTCCCAGCGAACTACGGGGCGCTGGCCCAGTCCTTCCTGGCCGCTATCCGGTCGATTGGCGGCGACGAGTTGATTCACGATGTATTCGAAGCGCGGCGTCAGCAGCTGAAGACTCGTATCGAAAGCCGTCTCGCTGAGCGCCTGCCGTCCGGAGCCACGCTTTGGGAGAAAGTCCTGGAGGTGGCGACCTACCAGGACGAGACGGGATACCTGGGGCGCGCCACGACCGATCCGGACGGCACAATCTGGCTCAGCGAGCACAACTGCGCCATATTCGGCGTTTCCGGCCCCTATCCGATTGCCTGCCTGGAGGAGCAGCAACTCTTTGGCGAGGTCCTCGGCGCGAAGGTCACGCGCGAATGCCACATCCCCACGGGCGGCCGCAGCTGCACCTATCGGATCGAACCGCTGCCGAATGAGGTGCGCTCCTAGGCCTCCTCGCGCTCGACCTCCCGGCGTTTCGCCGGCTCGCGGACCGCAGCTGCGACATCGGTGACCTTCTGGACGAACGACGCCTGGAGCGAGGTTTGAGCTGCCAGAACCTGTTCCTCGTACGACAGGATGCCGAGCCGGCCAAGAGTGGCCAGCTCGTCGCGGATGTAGGTTCTGAGCATCTCAGGGCCGTCGGTGCTGATCGCGAAACGGACCTCGTTGCGCCGGAACTGGTCGAAGATCCAGCGAAACTCCTCCCAGCCCGAGACGACGCCCGTCTGCAGGTTCGACGTCGGGCAGACTTCCAGAACCGTTCCCCGCTCGCGCAGCATGCCCATCGTCCGCGGGTCGTAAGCCGCCTTGACGCCGTGGCCGATACGGTCCGGCTCGAGCAGCTCCAGGACCTGGGCCACCTCCTCGACCGGGCCGGATTCGCCCACGTGGACGGTGATCCCGAGCCCGAACTGGCGGGCCCGGCGGAAGAGCTTACGGTAGTCCCCCGGTCGAAAGGTCGCCGACTCGGGCCCGGCGATGTCGACGCCGACGATCCCTCGGTCCCGCCAGGCGATCGCCTTCTCGGCGATGATCTCGTTGAGGTCGTACGGGAAGGCGCGGTCCAGGCAGAAGATCAGGCCGGGCCGGATCGGGTATTCGAGCATGGCCCGGTCCATGCCGCGCAGGGCGGCGGCGATGATGTGATCGAGGTCCTGCTCGCCGCCACGGTTTCGCTTCATCGGGTTGAAGCGCAGCTCGATGGTGGTGATGTTGTTCTTGCGATAGGCGCCGCCCACGACTTCGTAAACGGAACGCTCCATCGCCAGCGGCGACGACTGGATCAGCTCGGTCCATTGGAACAATTGAAGGTAGCCGTCGAACGAATGGCCTCGGGTTGGCGAGGCGGTGATCATCTCGCGGAATTCCCAGTAATCCTTCGTCGGCAGCTTGATGCCCTGTTCGTGGGCGATGCCCCACATGATGGCGGGCGTGACGGCGCTGCCGAGGTGGCAATGAAGCTCGGCGAGCGGCATCCGGCGCGGAAGCTGGCGAACCATTTGCGAGAGCATAGCCACTCCGACGCTCGATGCCGCGGTCAACGTGCGCGGCCGCGGTGGTTTCCGTCACCCGGCGCGCGGGCGGTCCTGGTGCCCTGACTCGCGCGATATCGGCAACCAAGCCGCAACCGCCGATGTCAGATCCGCCTTGCAGGCACCCTCAGCGGCGGCTACGCTGCGACTTCAAGACCCGTGCGCGCATCGACGGGGTCGATGACCAGCGCCGTTGGAGGTCCTGGAGGACACGGAGGAACGTACATGATTCCGTCTCGATTCCGCATTGTCGGGGCGCTCGCTGTGGCGGCGATCGTCGTCGGTGCGTGCTCGTCGGCTGCTGCCACAACGGCACCCGCCGCCGGTCCCACGACCAATGTCGTGGCCACGGTTCCCGCGGACCAGCTCATCAAGGCTGGCACGCTGACCGTCTGCTCGGATACGTCCTATCCGCCGCAGGAGAGCCTCGACAGCAGCAACAACGCGGTCGGCTCTGACATCGACCTCGCCAAGGAGATCGCAAAGCGGCTCGGCCTGACCCTTTCGGTCCAGTCGACAACCTTCGACACCATCATCCCGGCCCTCGTCGGTGGCAGCTGCGACATCATCATTTCCGCCCAGACGATCACCGCGGACCGGCAGGCAGCGGTGGACATGATCCCCTACTTCGCGGCCGGCCAGTCGTTCGTGGTCCTGGCGGGCAACCCGAGCAACATCAACACCATTGACGACCTCTGCGGCAAGGCCGTGGCCGCCGAAAAGGGCACCATCGAGGCCGATCACATCGCCGGAACCGGCTCCGGATACGATAACACCAACAGCCTGGACGCCAACTGCGCAGCCAAGGGCAAGAGCACGATCAACCTCCAGGTATTCGATGCCGACACCGACGCGCTCCTGGCGCTCCAAGCCGGCACCGTCGTCGCTCACTTCACGGATGAGCCGGTCGCCGGCTACGAAGTCGAGCAGAGTGGCGGCAAGTTCCAGATGATCCCGTCCATGACCCTGGAGCGCGGCGCCGAGGGCATCAGCGTGACCAAGAACCACACGGCTCTTGAGGCCGCCGTCAAGACTGCTCTGCTGTCGATGATCAGCGACGGCACATACACGCAGATCCTGACCAAGTGGGGCGTGCAGTCAGGCGCCATAACGGCCACGGACGTAAACGCGACTCCGTTGCCTGCGGCGCCCTCGGCCTCGTAGGCCATTTCGGACGCTAGCCAGCACGACGCGGTGACCGCGTCCATGTTCAGCCGTTTGGGCACCCGGCGGGCTCTGCTCGCCGGGTGCCTCCTGTTCGTCGCGGTGACGGTCGCCGGGTGCTCGGGCAACTACAGCGTCCGGCCACAATTCTTCTGGGACTCCCTGTTCCATCCCAGCCCCGCCATCGTCAACGGGCTCGGGCTGACCCTTGGCATCTCGGTGGTCGCCCAATTCCTGGGAGTGGTCCTCGGCGTCTTCGCCGCCATGGGCAAGATGGCGAAGTTCTGGCCTTTCCGAACCGTCGCCAACATCTACATCTGGATCTTCCGTGGGACCCCACTACTGGTCCAGCTGTCGTTCTTCTACTACGGCCTGGCGGCGGCGGGACTCTTCAAATGGCCGGCCATCGTCATTGGACCGGTCGACATCCTGCCCAACATCTTCGCGGGGATCGTGATCCTCGGGGTCAACGAAGGTGCCTACATGGCCGAGATCGTCCGAGCCGGGATTCTGTCGGTCGATCCCGGCCAGACCGAGGCTTCCAAGTCACTGGGGATGACGTACGGACAGACGATGCGACGGATCGTGCTGCCACAGGCGGCGAGGGTGATCGTCCCGCCCCTCGGCAACGAGTTCAACAACATGCTGAAGACCACGTCGCTGCTGACGGTTATCAGCGTCTTCGAGCTTTACAACACGTTCTCCGTGGCTGCCGGCCATTCTTACGCGACGTTCGAGCTCATGGCCGCTGCTGCCGTCTGGTACCTGCTGCTGACGACTATCTGGGGCTTCGTCCAGAGCCGCATCGAACGGCGCCTGGCCCGCGGCACCGCAACGGGTTCGTCGGGTCCCTCGGGGCCGCAGGGACCTGGATGGAGGTCGCGCTTCTTCGGCCGCTCGAACGTCGATGCCAAAGCTAGCGGGATCGGAGGCCACTGATGTCCGCGCCCGACATCGCACCTGGCGGTCTCCTCGGCGCGATCGGTGGCGTGCCGCGCCCGGAAACCGACGTCGTCGTCGACGCCCGCGACGTAAACAAGTGGTTCGGCCGGCTGCACGTCCTCAAGGACGTCAGCATCCAGGTGAAGCGCCAGGAGGTCGTGGTCATCATCGGCCCCTCGGGCTCGGGCAAGACGACCTTCATCCGCTGCATCAACCATCTGGAGAAGATTCAGAGCGGCCGCATCTTCGTGAACGGCCATCTCATCGGCTATCGCGAGGCCGGCGGGGGCAAGAAGCTGGTCGAGGACAAGGAGAAGAACATCGCGGCCCAGCGCCAGGAGATCGGCATGGTCTTCCAGCGCTTCAACCTCTTCCCGCACATGACGGCCCTGGAGAACATCATCGAAGCGCCGATCCAGGTGCGGGGTACGCCGCGAGAAGAGGCAGTGGTCGTCGGGCGGGCGCTCCTCGAGCGAGTCGGCCTGGCGGCCAAGGAGAACGTCTACCCGAACCAGCTCTCCGGCGGGCAGCAGCAGCGCATTGCCATCGCCCGAGCGCTCGCCATGAAACCAGCTCTCATGCTCTTCGACGAGCCGACCTCCGCCCTCGACCCCGAAATGATCGGCGAGGTCCTGGAGGTCATGAAGGAACTGGCCCGCGAAGGCATGACGATGGTCGTGGTCAGCCACGAGATGGGCTTCGCCCGCGAGGTGGCGAATCGCGTCGTCATGATGGACGACGGCGTGGTCGTCGAGGAGGGCACGCCCGACCAGGTGTTCAGCGCGCCGGCTCACAACCGGACGAAGGTCTTCCTCTCGAAGATCCTGTAGCCGGAGGGCCTAGGGCGGCGCGCCCGCAGCGGCGGCTCGGTCTGACTCGCCTCGAGCCAATCGCGCCCGAGGCGCAGATGGACCAGGTCACCCGATGGCATGCGTGCTCCCCCGTCCGGTCAGCCGGGCCGGTAGATGACTCGTCCGTCCACACTGACGGTTGGGCCGGGGCGGACCGCACCTTCGGCCGCTTCGGCGGCTGATGTGGTCGCAACGGACGCCGACGCTGCCGACGTAACGCGAGCCCCAGCCGCCGCGCCCTCGGCCGCCCCAGCCGCCCCAACCGCCGCCGACTCTCCGGCAGCGCGAGCCGCCCGTCTAGCTTCGGCCCCGGGCACCTGGTCGCGGGCGTGGTAGCTCGATCGAACCAGTGGGCCCGACTCCACGTGCTTGAAGCCCAGCGCCAGAGCCTCCTCGCGCATCTCCGCGAACTCGTCGGGGTGGTAGTAGCGCTCGACCGGCAGATGCTCCGCCGAGGGCCGCAGGTACTGGCCGACGGTAAGGATGTCGCAATCGACCGCCCGAAGATCGACGAAGGTCTGGTGCAGCTCAGGCCGCGTCTCACCGAGGCCGACCATGATCGACGACTTCGTGTGGACGGCGCTCGACCCGAACTCGCGGGCATACGCCTTCGCTCGAAGCAGGACGCCGAGCGATCGGTTGTATCGAGCCCTCTTTCGGACCGGCTTCTGCAGACGCGCCACCGTCTCGACGTTGTGGTTCAGGATGTCGGGCCCGGCCGCCATGACAGTCCGGAGCGGTTCTTCCTCGCCGTTAAAATCGGGGATGAGCACTTCCACGCCCATGCCCGGGCAGGCTGCTCGCAGGCGGCGGACAGTCTCGGCGAAGATGCCCGCGCCGCCGTCATCGAGGTCGTCGCGTGCCACACTGGTTATGACCACGTGGTCGAGGCCGAGGCCGCGGATCGCCTCCGCCACGCGACGCGGCTCGTCGAGGTCGTGGACGAGCGGCTTGCCGGTCTTAACGGCACAGAACCCGCAGGCGCGGGTGCAGGTGTCGCCGAGGATCATGACCGTGGCTGTGCGCTGGTCCCAGCACTCGCCCATGTTGGGGCAGTGCGCCTCCTCGCAGACGGTGTTGAGCGTCAGCCCGTGGAGAAGCCGCCGGACTTCCTGGTACGTCTCGCCGGACGGGATGCGCGCCTTGATCCAGTCGGGGTGCCGCCTCGGCGCGGCGGAGCCCTCGGCCGCGGGCTCGAAGGTGCCGCCGCCCATGGCGATTGTCGGTGGGAGCGCGCGCCCCGCCGAGACGGTGTCGGTTGAGTCGGACATTCGGGATCGAGCCAGCGAGTCCTGGGCTTGGTGACTAGTAGATCGGTACGTCGGGCCCGACTGCCTCGAGCCAGCAGATCACGTCGCGGACGAATCGCCCGACCTGGGCGCCGTCGGTCGCCCGATGATCGTACCCGGCCACGAGGTTCATCATCGACCGGACCGCGATCACGTCCCCTTCCGGCGTCTCGCGGACGACCGGCCGTTTCACGACCGCCTCGGTGGTGAGGATGCAGACTTCGGGCGTGTTGATGATCGGCACGGTCAGGATCGAGCCGAACCAGCCGGTGTTGTCGACCGTGAAGGTGCCACCTTGCAGGTCGTCGAGTCGGAGCTTGTTCGAGCGGGCTCGAGCGGCGAGATCCTGGATAACCCGGTTGATGCCGTTGATCGAAAGCTGATCGGCGTCGTGGATGACGGGCACGATCAGGCCGTTCTCCACGGCGATGGCAACACCGATGTTGACCCGCCGCTTGCGCAGCAGCCCGGCGTCGGTGTAATGGGCGTTGAGGTCGGGGTTGCCGTGCAGTCCCTCTGCGACGGCCTTGACCACGAACGGCAGGAAGCTCAGCCCGACACCCTCGCGAGCCTTGTACCCGGCGGCCTGCGCCGCGCGCAGCTTCACAACGGCCGTCATGTCGGCTTCGAAGGTGCTGTGGGCCACCGGCACCGCGGCGGCGCGGGTCATCTGGGCGGCTATGCCGCGGCGCATCTGATTGTGCGGGATGAGAACCTCGTCCTGGCCGGGTTCCCAGACGACGGAGACGGACGAGGACGGCGAAGGGGCTGCCGGTGACAGGCCCGGCGAATGGCTCGGGATCCCTGGCACAGGTGCCCCAGGAACGGACGGAGAAACCCCGGCCTGAGCGGCCGGCGTGGCGGCTCCACGTTCCGCGGCCCACCCGCCGACCGAGGCGGCTGCGAGGGGAGTGGCGCCGCCCGTCCTCTGCCGCTCCACGAACGTCATGACGTCTTCGCGTGTAATCCGGCCGGCGTGGCCCGTGCCGAGGACCAGGACGGGCGATAGCCCGTGCTCCCGCATGAGCAGCCGCACCGCCGGCGTCATCCGCGCGTCCGGGTTTCCCGCCGCGGCCGTTACCGGAACCATGTCCTGGGTTGGCGCGGGCGCGGCGGCCCGCACCTGGCTCACGGTCGGAGCTGTCGGCGCTGGAGCGGCCGTCGGAGTCGGCGCTGAGGGAGCGTCCGGGCTCGCGGCGCGGGCGGCGGCACCGTCTTTCGCGGCGGCCCCGACAGCTTCCTCGATTACCGCGATCTCCGCCATGTATGGGACCGTCTGCCCCTCCGCGACTAGGATCTCGCGCAAGGTCCCCGCGAAAGGCGAGGGCACCTCGGCGTTGACCTTGTCGGTGATGACCTCGAGGAGCGGCTCGTCCCTGGCCACGGTGTCGCCGGGCTGCTTGAGCCACTTGCCGATCGTCCCTTCGGCCACGCTCTCGCCGAGTTGGGGCATCGTCACTTTAGCCACTGCTATCTCCTCCCCCGAGGAACGAGGCGCAACGCGCACGATCACTGGTTTGCGGCGCCGCCGGCGGGGCGGCAAGAAGTAGTTTGGCCTATTCCGTTCAAGCGGGTGGGGCGACAATCACACGACGCGCCCTGCGGACTGTACGGGATGTGGCCCGTGCACGCGCCCGGCCGGTTTCCCTGGCGCATGCCCGGCCGGTTGGCGGCCGGTTTCCCCGCTCATCTTCCTGGCCTCCCTTCGTATCACCCACGGTGACGTTGAGCAAGTGGGCCGGGACAGGCCGCGTTCGGCCGCGCTCGCCCGGCCGGCTTTGCCGCGTTCCGCGCCGCAGCCCGCTCGAGCCCGCTCGAGCCCGCTCTACCGCGCTTTGCCGCGTTCCGCGCCGCAGCCCGCTCCGGCCGCACCGGCCCTAAGTTCAGCGAGGGCGCCATCATCACCCGGACAGGCCCGCGACCCAGGCGGCTGGCGCTCAGTGCGGCCCGGGCGCACAACGGCACGCGACGCCGCTCGACCAGGTGAGGACCCAATGGCTGGGACAATCACGCTGATACATGGCGCGAGGATGACGCCGGATTGCTGGACGGGATTCGTCTCGCACTACCAAGACAGGGGCTACACGGTCATCGCCCGCGCCTGGCCGCACGACGATCGGCCCGTGGCCGAGCTGCGCAGCGCCCCCGCGCCCGAGCTTGCCCATGTCGGTTTCGGCGAGCTGGCCGACCACTACGCTCGAATCGTGGCGGACCTTCCCGAACCGTCGATCCTGATCGGCCATTCGATGGGCGGCCTCGTCGTCCAGCTGCTCCTCGATCGTGGTTTGGGCTCCGTCGGAGTAGCTATCGAGCCAGCACCACCGCGCGGCGTGCTGGCGGGGCCGCGAGGCACGTGGGCCGGGCTGCCGGCCATTCTGGGTTGGGGTAGCTGGCACGAGGTCCGAACCATGCCCTTCCGGCGCTTCGCCTGGAGCTTCTGCCACACGTCCCAGGTCGACGAACAGCTCATCGCGTACGAAACGCAGGTCGTGCCGACGCCGAGCCGCCTCTACTGGCAGCTGCTGCTCGGTCAATCGACGAAGGTCAACTTCCGCAACGGGCTCGCGCTCCACTGCTCATCACAGGGGGCTCGCTCGACCGGGCCGTGGATGCCTCGACGATTCGCTGGAACTACCGCAAGTACCGCCGTTCTGAGGCCGTTACGGAGCTCATGGAGTTCCCCGACCGGACCCACTCGCTGATCGCCGCTTCCGGCTGGGAAGAGATCGCCGACGCGGTACTCAACTGAGCCGAGCATCACAAGAAGCCGGCTCAACGGGAATCGGCAGAACCAGTTTCCGCCGACCGGTAGCAGCCGGCCCGCACCTGCTTGCCCGCTGCCGGCCGGCCACCGACTCCTGGGGACGCCGCCTACGCGTTGATCTGGCGGCCCGCGACCGCCATGGCAGCCTCGCCCATGACCTCCGCGAGCGTTGGGTGCGGATGGGTGGCGGCGCCAATCTCCCAGGCCGTGACCTCGAGTGTCATACCGAGCGCCGCCTCGGCGATGAGGTCCGTCACGGCCGGACCGACCAGATGCACACCCAGCACCTCGTCGGTCGTGGCATCGGCGATCACTTTCGCGAAGCCCTCAGTCTCGCCCACGATCACGGCCTTCGCGTCCGCTGCAAAGTTGAAGGCGCCCTTCTTGATCGCGATGCCTCGCTCGAGGCACTGCTGCTCGGTCAGGCCAATCGACGCGACCTGAGGGCGCGTGTACGTGGCCCTCGGCTGGTGGTCGTAGTCGATCGGCTCGGGGCCATCGCCCGCGATCTCGTGCACGGCCACAATCCCCTCGTGGGCGGCGACATGGGCAAGCATCAGCCCGCCTATCACGTCGCCGATGGCGTAGACGTGCTCCTGGGCCGTGCGCATCCAGCCGTCGACCTTGATGAAGCCGCGTTCGAGCTCGACCTTCGTCGTCTCGAGCCCGAGATTCTCGGTGTTGGGCGCCCGGCCGGTGGCGACCAACAGCTGCTCGACCTGCAGTTCCTGGGCCGCGCCGCCCTCCGGACCGACCGTAAGTGCGACCCCTTCATCGGTGACCTTGATCGCCGTCGTATCGAAGCGAGCCTTCGTGATCACTCTGATGCCGCGCCGGTTGAAGCTGCGCTCGAGGGCCTGGCTGACGTCCCGGTCTTCAAGCGGGACGACGGCGGGCAGATACTCGAGCAGCGTCACGGCGACACCCAGATCCTGGAAGAGCGAGGCGAACTCCGAACCGACCGCGCCGGCGCCAACGATTGCGATCGATTTAGGCAGGTCTGTCTTGGTCGTCACGTCGTCGGACGTGATGATCCGCCGGCCGTCCGGAACCAGACCGGGCAGGCTCTTGACCCGGCTACCTGTCGCGATGATCACGTCTCGAGCCGTGATTACGCGCTCGCCGCCGGCACCCGGCGTGCCGTCCTCTCCGGCGAGGGCCACCCGAATGGTAGTGGGTCCGTCGAAGCGGGCGCGTCCGCCGATCCAGGTCACCTTGTTCTTTTCGACGAGGCTGCGCAGACCGGTCCACATCCGTTTCACGACCCCGTCACGGCGCTTCGCGATGGCGTCGTAGTCGAAACCGGGCTGTCCTTCGAGCAGGATGCCGAACTCCTTGGCCTTCTTGAGGCGCGCGAACAACTCGGCCGATTCGAGGAGCGCCTTTGTCGGGATGCAGCCGACATGGAGGCACGTGCCCCCGATCTTGCCCTGGTCTACCAGAGCCACGCTCATGCCCAACTGGGCGGCCCGGAAGGCGGCCGTGTAACCGCCCGTGCCGGCGCCAAGGACAATCAGGTCGAAGTCGGTGCTGGAGCCTGGGGCCATGGGAGTTGCGGCCTCGCGGTACGGGTGGTTGACGGTTGACCTTTGGCGCTGGGCCCGGAGGGTCGTCTGGGCATCTTAGACGGAGGCGCGAGTGGCGGCAAAAGGCAGGCTCCGGCGGGCGACGGCCGAGACGCTGAAGCGGCCTCAGCGCAGCCGCGGTCGCCGGGGACGCGCCGGGCGCGCTCCCGGCGACCGCGCCCGGATGGCTGACTTCGGGCCGACGATCAGCCTCGGTCCGCTCCTTGCGGAATGCCGATGGGGGCTACCAGCACCCGGCCGGCAACGGCGGACCCGCGCCGGCTGAGGAGCCCGGTCTTCGGCCGGTGGAACGTGACCGTGACGTGTGCCTTGACCACCGGATCGGAGAGATCGCCGCTGGTGAGATCGACGGCCGTAGGAGTGTCCACCGACAGGACAGGGATGCCAGCCCTCCGGGCACGCCCGATCAGTTCGACGGCGCTTCGAATCGGGTCACGCAGCGGCCCCTGGACGCCCGTGCCGAGAAGCGCGTCCACGACTACGCCGACCTTTTCAACTCCCTGGGCCAGGACGGCCACGTCTCTAGGGACGGGGGTGTGAATCCGCTCGACGTGTTCCTCGGCTTCGAGTCGGTCCCAGTTCCGCGCGGCGTCCTTGCCCAATGGACGTCCCTCCGTTCCGACGAGCACCGCCACCACTCGGGCGCCCTGGCGTGACAGGTACCTCGCCGCTACGAATCCGTCGCCGCCGTTGTTGCCCGGACCGCAAAGGATGAGGATGGGACCCTTGGCCCAACGGTCGGTCTGAACCGCCAGGGCCTTCACTGCCGCGGCCACGGCGCAGCCGGCGTTCTCCATCAGCCAGTGGCTCGACACGCCCATCGCCTGGGCCCGGCGGTCGGCACCCCGCATCGCCTCGGCACCGATCGGCGCAGAGTCTGTGGTGCGTACCCAGCGCCCTGCCAGCCCGTCCAGAGTCAACCCGAAGATCGTGGCGTCCTCGGATGGTAGCGGCGACGGCACGTTCGGCTCCTCCGACTCGGCGGCGGACCCAGCCGTCGCGGCGGGCACGACCAACGCGGCGGAGCCGGTTGACCCGGGCGCCCTGCCGGACGCGGAGGGCCCGGCCGACTCGACCGACCCGCCCGGAGAACCGCCGCTCCGCACTTCCCCGGCCGCTGCGGTCCGAGGTCGCGTCACTCCTCGTCGCGGCGCTGGCATCTCGTTCCTCCTTGTCGGGCTAGCCGGTGTTCTGAAGACCGGCCGCCACGCCGTTGACGGTGAGCTGGACCAGGCGGCGGAAGCGTTCGCGCTCCGGATCGTCGGCGGACAGCGAGCGCAGTCTTGTCAGGAAGCGTACCTGGATATGCGACAGCGGATCGATATACGGGCGGCGGAGCCTGATCGACCGGCCTGCGAGCGGCTCGGCGGTGAGCAGCTCGGTTCTGCCGGTCACTTTCGACAGCAGCCGAATCGACCGCTCGTACTCCTCGATGATCCGGCGCCACAGCCGAGCGCCCTCCTCATCGCCCGCCAGCTCCGCGTACAAGCGGGCGATCTTCGGCTCCGAGCGGCCCAGGATCAACTCAGCGTTGTCGAAGGCGCTGGTGAGGAACGGCCAGTCGCGATACAGCTCTGCGATCAGGGCCAGCGAGCCGTCACCGTGCGCCGCTTCAAAACCATCCAAAGCCGAGCCCAGGCCGTACCAGGCCGGCAGCCCGATGCGCGACTGGGACCACGCGAAGACCCAGGGGATCGCCCGTAGCGAGTCGATCCAGGACGGCTGAGGCGCATCGCCGCCGTCGTGGAAGTGCCCACCGATCGGCCCTATGTCCCCTTCGCGACTCTGCGCACCCGAGATCGCCTCACCGGCCGGCAGCCGGCCGGCCGACTCGCCTGCGGCGGCGCGCCTCGCCGGCCTCGAGCCCAACGCCATCGTCGACAGCTCGGCCAGGGGCGTCACCGCCCGGAAGAACCGCTCGAACTCGGACTCCTCGTACACGAGCGATCGGTAGGCCCGGCGGGCCAGGTCTGCCAGCTCTCCCATCGCCGCCTCGCCGCGCTCATTGACCTCGTCGACGCACTCGTCGTGTTCCTGCGTCGAGGCCACCACGACCGCACTACCGACGAGTCCGAGGTGGTTCTCGGCGATGGCGAGGTTGGCGTAGTTGGCCGCGACCGTCTCGCCCTGCTCGGTCATCTTGAAGCGACCGTCGATGGAGCGCGGCGACTGGGCCAGGATCGCCCGGTTGGTCGGGCCGCCGCCGCGGCCGATGGCTCCACCTCGGCCGTGGAAGAGGGTGAGCTCGATGCCGTGGCGCCGCGCCACCTCCGCCAGCCGGGCCTGGGCCCGATAGAGCATCCAGACCGCGGCCAGGAAGCCCGATTCCTTGTTCGAGTCGGAGTAGCCGAGCATCACTTCCTGGCGGTTGCCGCGAGCAGCCAGATGGCGCCGATACCGCGGATCGGCCAGAAGCGCCTCGACCAGTTCACCACAGCTCGTAAGGGCGTCGCCGGACTCGAACAGGGGCACGACGTCGAGCCCGGGCCTGCCCGGGGCGAGTCCTCCTGTCGCGACCGCCGGAATCCCTGGGTCGGCCGCGATTTCCGCCAGGTCCAGGACCGCCAGGACGTCGTCGGGCGATCTGGTGAAGCTGATGACGTAGCGGTGGCAGGCCTCCTCGCCGAAGCGCCGCTGGATCGCCGCGGCCGCCCGGAATGTCGAGACCACCTCGCCGACGGTCACCCCGGGCACGAGCTCGATCGAGAGGTCCGGCTCCGCCGAAGCGTCGGCCTCGACTTCGCCGGCGGCCGTGCTGCCCGCCTCGACTTCGTCCGCGGCCGCGCCGCCACCCCGGCCGCGCAGGACGGCGAGAGCGGCCGCGTGCACCTCCGAATGCTGTCGCAACTCCAGCGACGCCAGGTGGAAACCGAAGGTCTCGACCTGCCAGCGGAAGTCCTGGACCTCGCCGTATGCGGGGCGGGGCAGCCGATCGGCGACCAGGCAGCGCTGCAACTCGTCGATCTCGGCGACGAGCCGATCCGGCGACTCATACCGCCCGGCGACGGGGCCACCTTCCTCGGCAAGGTAGACGCGAGTCCGGCGCAGCCGCTCCGCGATCGCGCCGAGCCGCCGCCGATACGGTTCGTCGGGGTAGCGGCGAGCCATGCCCCGCATCGTTTCCGGGAGCTCTTCAGCGTCGCGTGCCAGCCTCGTCTCCAGGGCTGGTTGGACCTCTTCCCGGGGCACATACACCGCAATCGTGGCGAGAAGGCGCGTCGCCACGGCCTCATAACCGTGAAGCAGGTGGTCGGCGTGGAGGCGCGGCACCTGGCGGGTCAGCTCGGCCGTGACGGTCGGGTTGCCGTCACGGTCGCCGCCGATCCAGGAGCCCCAGCGCAGGAATGCGGCGACGCGCGCCGGCCTGGTGCCCGTCCGGCCCGCATCGCTGGCGAGGGCGCCGTCGTCCGCGCCGGCCCGGCCGTTGCCGTCAGCGGCCCCTTCCGACTGAAACGCCGCCGGCCCGACGCGATCCAACGCCCGATCGAACGCGCGGTAGACTCGCGGAACGACTCGGAACAGCGTCTCGTCGAAGAAAGTCAGGGCTGTCCGGACCTCGTCCATCGGGCTCGGCGCAAGGCGCCGGATCGCCGACGAACGCCACAGAATGCTGATCTCTTCGCGCAGTCGCCGCCTTATCTCGGAGTCGTCGGTCGCGCCCAGACGGGGGTCGTCGAGCTGTTCGAGCAGACGGTAGCAACGGCGCAGCGCCGTCAGCATCGTGCGGCGCCGGGCCTCGGTCGGGTGGGCGGTCAGGACCGGCGAGATGCGCATTCGCTGGAGCAGGGCTGCCACCCGTTCGTCCGACCAGCCGCGCTCCAGCAGCCACTCGACGGCGGCGTCCGGCGTCCCCTCTTCGGGGCTGCCAGACGCTCGCTGGTCCCGCCGCAGGCGGCGCACCATGTCGCGTTCTTCGGCCAGGTTGACCAGCTGGAAATAGAGGCTGAAGGCGTTCGTCAGCGCCTCGGCCTGAGCGACGTCCAACGAGTCGAGCTCGGCGGCAAGCGCGCTCTCGGCGGCTTCGTCCCCGGTCTCGCGGAAGGCGATCGAGCGCAGCCGGGTCCGCTCCACGAGATCCAGTAGCGCCGGGCCGCCCTGCTCCGCGATCACCTGTCCGAGGAGCGCGCCGAGCAGCTTGACCTCACGCGAGAGCGGGTCGCGGGCACCGGCGGTGCCGACTCCTCGCGGCTCGGCACGCGTAGCCGCATTGCGACGGATACGACCCGTTGCCTGGCCATGGTGCGGAGAGGCGGTCATGCCGCGAGGATACAGCGGCCCTCGAGCCAGAGCCCACCAAGAGCCCGGCCGCCAGCGCCCACCAAGAGCCCGGCCGCGCCCACTCGGTCGGACCGGCATACGCGGCCCCCGTGGTCGCGGTACCATTCGGCGCCATGGCCACCGAGACCTTTCCGCGCCAAACGCCCGTCGACGAAGACCCCGCTTCCGTCAGAGGCCCGCTGACGGTCATCTACGACGACGATTGCGGTGTCTGCCGCGAAACAGTCCATCGTCTGCGACGCTGGGACCACGAAGATCGTTTCGAGTTCATGCCGCTCCAGCAGGCCGCGGCCAGCGGCAGACCGCAAATCGAGCGGCTGGCCGCCGAAGGCCACCTCGGCGAGGCCGTTCACATAGTGGATGAGTCGAGCGGCCGTGTCGTCTCGGGCGGTCACGCCGCGCTCGCCATTCTCGATGCGCTTCCAGGTGGCTGGCTTCTTCGCCCCTGGGCCGCCTTACCTCCGACCGCGGCGGCCGCCGACATCGTCTACCGCGTCGCCGTTCGACACCGCGACCGCCTGGCCTGGCTCATGGGCCTCCGCGACGAAGTCAGCTGTCCCGTCCAGCCGGCCGCGTCCGGCCTTTCCGAAGCATCCCCCGCTCGGTAGTACAGCTCGGACTGCCAGAGCTGGGTGAAGCTTCGCGCCACGACCGTACCTACCCGGTGCGCGGCGCTCTTCGGCCCATGGCGCGTTCGCCGAGACGACCCATCGGGGTAGGTAGAGTCGGGCCATTGGTCACCCTTTGGCACGACCAAGTCCGATGCAGATTTGACACCTGAGGCCATACCCTTTGGCAATGGCGAGCGTCCCCCCCCACGCAACTCCGCTGCGGCTCGTGCAGCCTGCGACCATCGACCTGGCCCGGGCGCTGCCGTTTCTCACCGAGCAGGCGGCCTCCTGGCTCGGCACACCGGTCCCGGCGACCCATCCGGGCTTCCGCCGCTTCCTGACCGACCTCAGCTTGCCGATCAGGAACCACGCCCCGAGCCTGATCTTCAAGAAGGCGACCTTCGTCGATCTTGGTCCGATGAAGGAGACATCTGAAGGGTTCGAAATCGAGATCGGCTGGCAGTCTTCGTCACTGGCGCCGCTCTTCCCGGTCTACGCTGGCCGTCTCACACTGACGCCGGCAGAGCTGCGCCTGGAGGGTTTCTACGCCCCGCCCGGCGGAGAGTTCGGGGCCGTCCTGGACAAGGCGTTCCTCGGCATCGCTGCCCGAGGCACGGCGCGCTGGTTTCTCGAGCGGACGCTTGACGCGATCGCGGCTGCCGGGGCCGCCGTGAAGATCCCTAAACGGACACCAAGCCCCGCCGACGGAGTCTCGAGGCCAGGCTAAACTGCCCTGGCCACGGCGCATTCGCTTCCGACCACGTACCTCGGCCTCCAGGATCGCCGGCAGAAGATCCACTCTCGACCGGATTGATCGACCTTCGAATCCTGTTCCACATCGAAGCGCAATTGATCGCAATCCGAGAGTGAGCCCGCGGTCGACCAGTTCAGCGGATGGGCAGAAGCGCGGCTCCGATGCCTACCGCCAGACCGATGGCCAGGCTGGCCGCGCCGATCTGGAGCGACTTCAGCCGGTCGCGCAAACGCGCCCCTGGATCGGCCACTCGCTCGACCGTGCCCAAAGGCCCGAAGTTGTAGACGCCCGACAAGCCGAAGCCGGCGCAGAAATGGAGCCACGCCTGGAGGTACCCGGAAGCGGATCCGGCGGCGGTCAGGACCAACACGAGCCGCATCCAGTGCGGAGCGGCGACGGCCAGCAGCACAGCGAACACCACCACCGACGCGATCAGCCCGGCATGCCCGGCCTTCCGCCGCCGGGCAATCTCCTCGGGCCCGATGTTGCAGACACCGGGCTTGTAGTTGACGATATTGGAGGGGCTCAGCCCCGGCGCACTTGACATGGTTGCAGCCTCAACTTCCTGACCCAGATACTAGCGGTCATCCCGGCCAACACACAGATTCCGTCGTCGGGTGCCGCCAGCCGCTCTCTCGGGATCGCGGCGGTCCCCTCGCTCACCAGAACACCGCCAGAAACAGCGCCTTCGGAAATTGCGGCTTCCTGGCCAGTCGGCATGCCGGCAGCGCCGACAATCCAGTCGGGAGACCTACGAAACGCGGCGGCCGAAGAGCCCTCTGAACGATCCGGCGAGGCGGCCCCGCCACCGGGCCCCAGGTCCTGCACTGACGCCCGGTCCCACCCCGTCGATCAGGCGGTCTGCCAGCCTATCGATATCACCGACCACCTTGGCCGTCGGGAATCGCTCCACCGCCGACTTGCCCTCGTCGGCAGCACGGATGAATAGCGTGCCCGCCGATCTGATCCGGCCGAGGATCGGCAGGGCGACCACCTGCTCCACGTCCGACTCCTTGACGCCACTGTTGGCACGGTTGATGACAACGGCCAACCGCTCGTGGATGTCGAGCGCGGTTGCCACCTGACTGAATTGGACCGCGGCTCTAATGCATGGGATGTCGGGAGTGACCGGCACCAGGATTATGTCGGCCTGGTCGAAGAGAGCCTGGTTCAAGGGCCCGTAGTCAGGGTGCATGTCGAGAATGACCCAGTCGTAGGACTCGCGGGCGTGGCTGACGGCATCGAAAACTCGTTTGGGCTCCAGAGTTCCGGCATTTAGCGGAGCTTCGGCCATGACCAGCACGCCGACGCCACTGCCGTGAAGGGTGGCGATGTCCGCCACGGATTCGCTTACGCCCGGACGGGCGTCATCACGCCCGGCATATACCAGCGTCCGCGGCCGGCCCAGGCCGAGCGACGGGGCAATGTGGCCCGTGATCGTGTCGCAATCCACCAGAAGAACACGCTGGCCTTTGCGAATCTGCAGCGCGACTCCAAGGTTGATCGAGATCGTTGTCTTGCCGACGCCGCCCTTGGGGTTGAAGACGATCAGGATCTTGCCGAGCTTGCGGCTCGCCCCGCCCCTGGCATCTGCCGCGACGACCGCCCCTTCAACAACCGGCGCGCCGGCGCTGTCGGCGAGGATGACCTCGGTCGACTGACCTGCCGGCCCCTTCTGGGCCCGGATCATCATTGCTTCGACGCGCCAGCGCAGTGACTCCGCCGAATAGGGCCGGGTGAAGTACTCGTCGGTTGCATCGCCGCTATCACCCAGGCCCACCTGGCCGAGAGCGCGCGGCGGTACGAGCATAAGTGCAGGGATGTCGCGCTCCCCGGCGTGGAGGACCGCGTGCATCTCCTTCGCCAGAGCGAAGTCTGTCTCGCCGTCAAGGATCGCGAGCTTGATATCGTCGGGGCCCGCGAGGCGCCGATCGAGATCATCGGCCGATTCGACCGCGATCGTCAGATAGCCGGCTTCGCCGAGGTGCCGCACGACCGCGGCTGACTCGGAATGCGGCAAGAAGACGACTACAGCAGACCGTGACACCAGGACGGCAGCCCCCTGAAACGCGGACACCCCACGTCAAGTCTAGTCGATCGGGAACACCCTTCCATGATCGCGCGGCAACGTTACGGGTGCGCGCTTCCTGCCGCAGCCGTCAGGCTGATCAGGCCGCATCCGCAACTTGCTCTACGATCAGCCGGCTGGTGTGACCGGGCGCTGCAAGCGCAGACAGAAATCGCCCGATCCGGCTGCCATCCGGCGCTCGGAGCGACACACACTCGAGCCAGATTCCATCGGGCCGTGCCGCCGGCGACATCGGTTGCCCACATGCGCAGAAAGGCGTCTCGCGCTCGGCATGCTCGATTCGGTCGAGCACACTCCAGTTGTCAAGCATGGTCATTTCACCTTGCATAGATACGATCCGTCTCGTATCATACCTGGATGGCCGGGACTAATCAAGACGCTCCGTCTCGCAACTCGACCGCAACGACCGCAACCTTGCTGAACGGCGGCGCTCCCAGGGGCAGGCCGCGCAGCGACAGGGCCCATCGAGCGATCCTCGACGCAGCCCGGGAGCAACTCATCAAGGAGGGCTACTCCGGCCTTCGGCTCGAACACGTTGCCGCTCACGCCGGCGTCGGCAAGGCGACGATCTATCGTCGCTGGCGATCGAAGGAGGCGCTGGCCCAGGCGCTCCTCGCCGATCTCGCCGCGCCTCACATCGACATCGAAGAGACCGGCGACACTCGAGAGGAGATGCTCGCAGCGGTCATGAATCCAATGCGGGCCGTTACCGAGTCCGACTTTGGCCCTGTCATTCGCGCCCTGCTCTCACAGATCGCCAGCAACCCGTCGCTCGGAGATCCGTTCCGGGCCACCGTCGTCCAGGCGCGGCGAAACGAGATCGCGCGGATGATCGCCCGGGGAATCGAACGAGGCGACCTCTGCCCGGATGCAGACGCCAATATCGCCACGGAGCTGCTCGTTGGCCCGGTCTACTTCCGGCTGATGTTTGGCGGCGAACTTGACCGGGCGTTCGCAGAGCGTGTCGTCGACAACGTCATGCGCGGTTACTCGGCGAGCCAGCGGTAAGTCGCCGAGCGACAACATGGCAGTGAAATTGCGACCGGACCCGTCGCCTCCGGCTTGAGGCAACGCTCCAACTTCGTCCGAGGAGCGAGGCATCCTCAGGGCGCCCACGTGTCCAAGTCCTGCGACTTCTCGGGGCGGCCGACCGAGGATGCGGGCCTCGCCGGCGCCGGTGCCAGTAGTCCGAGCATGATGCTGATGGCCGTCGACGCGACGCATACGCTGAGAGAATGCTGGCTTGGACCCGCCCCTCAGTCGCCTGCATCCATTCTGGCGTAGCTCTCCGCCACGGCTCGGAACGACTCCTTCGGCTCCCAGGGCATGTCGGGATAGGTCGTGCCGTGCCTTCCGTCGGCGTAGGTCTTCACGAGCGCGAAGCTCGACATGTCGAGATCGTAGCGGCGGTCTTCGTCGTAGGGGGCGATGGGAGCGACGAACGTCATGACGAACGCGCCATCGACGCACGCGCGGTCGAGGATGCCAAGCGTCTCCCTCAGCTCGCGCGCCGGCAACGCCTCGTCGCGAACGTACTTCCCGGCCAGCCGAGGGCGCACCAGCCGACCCACGAGCGGAAGCTGGTGGAGAAACAGCGTCTTGTTGTCGACCATGCCGAAACTGCCTATGCCGCCTGCGCCATCGGCACCCTGGAAGGTCCGACAGCCGAACTCGGTCACGACCACCGGTTTCCCGTGCGCAAAGAGGGGCCCGAGCATGTCGACATAGCGGTCGTTGATGCGGCGGTCCCGGTAGTGGTCGACGCCGATGATGTCGAAACGACTCCAGTCAACCGCTTCCCAGACCAGCGACGCATAGCTGACGGGACCGTGGTAGACGCGTCGGACTGCCTCGACCGCCCGGCCGAGGAATGCGTTGAGCGGCGTATTGTGCGTCCCGGCCTTCGCGCCTTCCCAGAACAATGGGTTCCGCATCCGGGCGACGATGTTCTTGCCCGGCACGATGCCCTGCATGAAGAGCGTCAGCTCCGAGCCGACGACGAACACCAGTCGATCTGGCCATCGCTGGCGAAGTTCTTCTGCCGCCGCAGCAGCCTTCGTGATGTATGCGAGGGTGGTGTCCGGGCTCTTGTCCCACATCTCCGGGGTGAGCCAGACTTCGAGCCCTTGTCCGAGGGCATCCGCGGCAGCGGTAGTGAGCCGGTCGATGTCGAGGCCACAGATCCGGACGGCGTTGCAGTGCAGATCGGTCCTGATGATCTCGAGCTCGCGGTGCACGACCTTCAGGTCGAAGACCGGGCGCCAGTTGACCCCCATCATCCGCCCGATGTCGTAGCTCACTCCTCGTCGATTCATGAGTCTTTGCCTCTGAGCGATGAACCTGGGTCGCCCGCCGGCCAGGCGGACGCGAGCTGCCCGAGCGCCAGACGGATCAGGGGCCGCAACGGTGTCGGTGGGTCGGCGCTGATCCACCACCCGGCGGCTACCTGCGTTGCCGTCACGTGTGGGAGTCGGGCTCCACCCTGACGCTGAGGCGGTCCGGATTGCCGGCTGCGAGTGGTGGCAGGATGTGCGACAACAGTTGCTCCGCGCTGAGCGGGCGGACTACACCGTTTGGACCAGTTTGTGTCCAGCCGTTCTTCTCTTTGCGGTAGCTCTGTGTCCAGCCGTGTTTGGTCGTGATGTAGATCGTGCATTCAGTGTTCTTCACGGCACTACCTCCTCTCCGAGCGGTGGGCCGGATTCCTCTGGGTCGAGATCCTACCGCGGCCCCAACCGAGACGGATTGGCGAATCATGCAGTGGTCGAGTGTCCAGTGGCGACTCTTGCGCAAGCGTAGTAGTTCGACGCGTGTCCGCGTCGGCGCTGCTCAAACCGCGACATCGTGGACGCAGGCTGCCAACCCGACCTGGGTATCACTTATCCACACGTAGTGAAACCTCTGACCGGACCCGCCCGAACTGGCCGGCACAGCTCGGGGATCGTCGGCGATCAGCGCAGCAGGGCCGGGGCGAGACTAGCGGGGACGACCTATCGGCGGCCCGTCCAACCGGGCCGATTCGCGTCTATTGCCACCGGCGTGGCTACCAGACGTGGACAACCGACACGCTGCTGATGAAAGGGTACGATCCGGACAGGAACAGGGCGATTGTCAAGAACGCCGTGGCCGTGCGCATCAGTCTGAATGCCGCCCATCGATGTTTCATCGAACGTGCCACTCCGCGGTCGCAGGGCGATTACCCCGACTAGCGTGTCGGCTCGGACCAAGGCGCGATAGTGCCGAAGGGTCCCAGTCCCAGACCCCCGACGCAGCCGCTCGACCGGCCGGATGAGGCCGGGTAAGGTAAGCCGCCCGCCGGCACATGAACAGGGCCTGCGAGCCCCTTGCTCGTCGGCGAGAGGATTTGAACCTCCCGTCCTCCGATCCAGGTCGTGTGCCGAGCCTGATCTCAGCGGCCATGACCGACGCGCCGTTAGCCTCGTACGGGGGCTACGGCGGCTGCCCTAAACTGGCTTTCTGGCAACGGCTGTCCGTTCATACCCCCTCAGGTTGGGCATAAAGAACGTGAGGATTTGGAGCTGTTGGCGACCCGTCCGCCCGCCGGCCCAGATAAGCCGGCGGCAATGACGCACGAGACAGAGAACACCGGCACACAGCCCTCACCCGGTGACGTAGGGCGCCCGGCTCCGGCCATCTTCCGGTTCATGAATCCGGTGATGCGCCGGCTCCTGCGGTCGCCTCTTCACCGATCGATGAGCGGCCAGCTGATGCTCCTCGAATACACCGGCCGCTTGAGCGGGCGGACGTACGTGATACCGATCGGCTACTTCGCCTGGGACGGTGGCAGCGTGCTGTCGGTCAGCGGCTCGCGGTGGTGGAAGAACCTCCGCGACGGGCGGCCCGTGTCACTGCTCGTTCGGGGCGTTCGCCACGCCGCGGTCCCGGTGATGATCGAGTCGGCCGAGTCGCGGGCCGATCTCTTCGCGGAGTTCGTCCAACGCTACGGCCCGAAGGTCGCCGCCCGGCTCGGGGTGGGCCTTCCGTCGGACCGGGACCCAACGCCCGACGAGCTCCGTTCGGCCGCAGGAAACAAGATGCTGATCCGGTTCGAGCCGGCCGGCAGCGAGCCGATCGCCTAACGCCGTACCCCCCATGCCGGCCGGCGCCTGCCCGAGGATCGCTCGCACAGGATCCCCCCAGCGGACAGAGGCCACGGACACCGCCCAAGAGGCCGTCGGCGTCGGCGTCGAACGACCCGTAGTGGTCGCGGCAGTCTGAAGCGGAGCCGTTGTCAACCTGCGTGGAAACTCGCTCCACGTTGAGGCCATCCAGCCGGTCGGGACCTCAGTCGGAGGCTCCACCGGCCAGCCGCGATGATGCTCGCCGCCCGGCTCGAGTGAAGACCACCGCGAGCAGCCCGCCCGTGACGATCAGGAGGATCGCCGGACACAGCCCAACGGAGGCAGACCCCGACGCAGCCACCCGACCAGCCGAACAAGGTCGGAATCGTCGGCGACTAGCGCGGCACGCGCCAGTTTCGAAATGGACAGACCCGGACGTGCTCGCCCTCGTGGGTTGCCAGCCGAGAAGCCCATTGTTAGTTGCTCAGTTTCGGTGGCGGTAGGTCTGCGAGGCACGCCGGAAAGTCACCCGGTCGTCCTCGTCAACCTCTCGATGGCCGTGACTCCTCGTTGGTGAGCGGCACCGCCGTGGCCGGCGGGATGCGGAAGCCCTGGCGACGACGGTCGGAATTCATTCGGTCGTCGGCGAGGCGCAGCGCGTCGGCGAGGCTTCCTCCGGCGATCGGCTGCGCCCAGCCGAGAGCCAAACGGACGGCGAGCCCTCCGGCTTCCAGCCACATGTCGCACTCGGATCGCACCCGTTCGACGTAGTTGATCGCGGCAACCTCATCCGTCTCGGGCAGCAGCGCGACGAAGCGCGTTCGTCCGGTGCGCGCGTGGACATCTGCCGCGCGGGCGTTCCGCCACATCACCGCTTCGACCAGCGGGATGAGCCGGTCCGCGGCGCCCTGGCCGAGCCTCGCGGCCAGCGAGTCCAGTCCGTCGATCTCCGCGACCACGAGTGTCACCGGGCAGCCATACCGGGCGAGGCGGTGCTCCTCGTGGCGTAAGGCCTCGTTCCAAGCCCGGCGGGTGGCAAAGCCGGTCGTCGGAGCGACGAGTGTCTCCTCATCGTCGGTATCTTCTGTCTCGGGTCCACCGCCGCGGGTGAATGCCCGAATCGCCGACTCGGCCCTCGGGTCGTCATGGGGCGGGAGTTTCCAGCGCCTGGACCGCCTGGACGGGAGTCGGGGGCCGGAGGGAGCGTCGTCGTCAATCACGGCGAGAGTATGGAACGCAGTGGGAGTGGTTGAAGCGAGCGTGCCCGAAGCATCGTATGAGGGAGCCTCCGCCCCGAGGGGGGTCCAGCGCTGCGTCTACCGTCGAGGAGTGCGCTGGCAAGGATGCGAGGATGGAAGCAAGCATAGCAACCGGGGCCGGAGCCCGCCCGTCACGGCCCCTGACCAGCCGCCGGCCGCCACCACCACGAGCGCGATGAGCGACACGCTCACGATCCCGGTGGCGATGGTCGGCTTCGAAGGACTCAGAACCAGCTAGGCAAGGGGGCCGGGAGTCGGAGTCGCGGTCGGGCCCGCGCTTGTTGTCTCAGACAGCGCCCGACGCAGCCGGCCTAGCTGTCACGACGTCGCCGACCAGCGGAGCGGGGGCCGCTGCGAGACAAGCCGGTGCCGCTCATCTGCGGCTTACCGGACGAAGCCATAAAGGCAAAGGGAGGACAGGCCCGGCCATGCGGTAACCGAGCCCCACAAATACGAAGGCTCTTATCGTCCCCTTGACACCCCGTCATCGTCTTCGCCCCAGACTCTGGCGAAGACGGCCGCTTCTCTCCCCTTGAGGTCGTCTGGTCCTGTGGGCCCCGCCGTTTCTCCCTCAAGCGGCGGGCCCTTTTGTGGGTGTAACGGATGGTGATAAAGTCGTTACATGACGAAGCGGCAGAGAGCGAGGGAAGAGGGGGAGGATCCGCGGGACTGGGCGGTTCTCCGAATCGCCATGCTGGACGCCGCCATCGCCCGCGGGGCGCTTGTCTGGCGTCACGCTCCCCGGCAAGAGATCAAGTGCGCCCGGTGCGGAACGTTCTACTTCGCCAGGCGGCGGGACAGCCGCTACTGTTCCGGGCGCTGTCGAGTCGCAGCCCATCGGGCCCGGACTAGGAT
>Ga0187849_1000380_pt1 | contig 61452 bp, 47 predicted proteins | sample June2016WEW_4_10_2_FD_132412 | JGI IMG/M metagenome (GOLD analysis project Ga0187849, IMG submission 132412) | Peatland microbial communities from SPRUCE experiment site at the Marcell Experimental Forest, Minnesota, USA - June2016WEW_4_100 | ecosystem: Environmental > Terrestrial > Soil >... | reverse complement strand
GTTTGGACTGAGCGTGCTCCAGCGGGTGGACGAGGAATTGAAACGCCGCGGCGACATGTTCCGCGCCCTCGGAGTGCAGGACATCCCGGGCTACAAGCGGGCGGGCGGCGCCGAGCCGATGCCCCGGTGCCTGCTCCTGGTCGATGAATTCCAGGAGTTCTTCGTCGAAGATGACAGAATCGCCCAGACCGCCTCGCTGCTCCTGGACCGCATCGTGCGCCAGGGCCGCGCCTTTGGCATCCACGTCCTGCTGGGCTCGCAAACCCTGGGCGGCGCCTACACCGTCGCCCGCACCACCCTGGGCCAAATGGTCATCCGCATCGCCCTCCAGTGCAACGAGGCCGATGCCTACCTCATCATGGATGACAACAACCCCGCTCCCCGCCTGCTCTCCCGCCCGGGCGAAGGCATCTACAACGATTCGGCCGGCATGCTCGAGGGCAACAGCCCCTTCCAGGTCGTCTGGCTGCCCGATGACGTGCGGGAAACCTTCCTGGCCAAGGTGCGCGCCCGGGCCGACCGCGACTGTCCGGCCCTTGCCGGCCCGATCGTCTTCGAAGGCAATGCCCCGGCCGATGTCCGGGAAAACCCGCTCCTCCGGGGCCTGCTCGAAGCCCAGTCCCTCAAACCCACCGTGGCGCCGCGCGTCTGGCTGGGCGCCCCAAACTCGATTAAAGGGCCCACCGAAGCTGTCTTCTACAGGCAAAGCGGCAACAACCTCCTGCTGGTCGGCCAGCGCGAAGAGGCCGTCCTGGCCATCTTGTCCGTCGGCTTGATCTCTCTGGCCGCCCAGTATCCCCTGGGCGGGGCCCGTTTTATCCTGTGCGATGGCACCACCCCGGGCTCGCCCCAACACGCCCTCCTTGAGCGCGTGCTCCAGGCCATCCCGCACCCGGTTGAAACCGCCAACCAGGGCGGCCTGGCCGGCATCATGGGCGGCCTGGCCGACGAGATGAAGAAACGCCTTGAGGCAACGAACGCCGAGACCGCGCCCCCGACTTTCCTCTTCATTCACGCGCTCCAGAAATATTCCCGCCTGCGCTATGAGGAGGATTTCAGTTTCTCTTCCGATGCCGCCGCCGCGCCAAACCCGGCGGCTCTCCTTAATAACCTGGTCTGCGAGGGGACCCGCCTGGGCTTCCACGTAATCGCCTCTTGCGACACTTATAATAACGTGAACCGGTTCCTGAGCCGAAAGGCCTTCAGCGAATTCGAAATGCGGGTCCTCTTCCAGATGAGCGCCAACGATTCCGCCAGCCTCATCGACAGCCCCAAGGCCAGCCTCCTGGGCCTCCACCGCGCCCTGTTCTTCAACGAGCAGGAAGGCCATCTCGAAACCTTCCGCCCTTACGCCTTGCCCGCCGGCGACTGGATTGACGCCGCCGCCCGCAACCTCGCCCGGTTGCACGCGCAGCCGAGTCGTTCTTAGCGCCCGTGCTTTGCCTGGCTTCGGGAGCGTGGAGCGTGAGGGCGTCGGAGCGTGGAGCGTCGGAGCGTGGAGCGTGAGAGCGTGAGAGCGTGATGGTACCGTAGCACTTGCCACGCTCTCACGCTCTCACGCTCTCACGCTCTCACGCTCCACGCTCCACGCTCTCAGCCCAGCCCGATGCGCGCCAGTTGCGCGGCAAGGATGTCCAGGCCGCCTTCCGTCCACACGACGTAATCGGCGCGGCCCATCTTTTGCTCGATGGGCCATTGAGCCCGCACGCGTTGCTCGATCTGTTGAACCGTCCAGCCGCGGGCCAGAAGACGCTGGCGCTGGGTTGCCGCCGAACAGCCGACGCAGAGGGTCGCGTCCAACTCGGCCTCAGCGCCCGTCTCGAACAGGAGCGGAATGATGATGACGCAGTGCGGACGCGACTCGTTGCGCCAGGCTGCTGCCTGGGCCTGCCAGAGCGCCCGGATCGCCGGATGGAGCATCGCCTCGAGTTGCTTGAGGGCGGCCGGATCGGCAAAGACACGCCGCGCCAACTCCGCCCGGCGCAATCTGCCATCCGGAGCCACCACCTCAGGACCGAATGCTTGACGCACCTCCTCGAGCGCAGGCCGGCCCGGTTCGACGACATCGCGGGCCAGGTCATCCGTGTCCACCACGGCTACCCCGCGGGCGCCCAGCAATTGGGCGCAAGCAGTCTTGCCCATCCCCGGACCGCCAGTCAGGCCAAACACTTTCATGAATCGTGAATCATGAATTATGACCCTCAGCGTTGCAGCGAACCGGGCCGCAGATCAAGGCGAAACCCCTGATTTCCTGGACGAACCGGCTGGCCTCTTCGGATGCGGGTCAGCAGTGGCGTGGCAGAACTGTAAGCCGATGCAGATTCGTCGGAATACCTTACAGTCTGCTGCAAGCCTGCTAAGTAATTGATGAACAATGACTTGCGGACGAGAGAACGCGGGGCTCATCGGTGGAACTGTCGGAATACTTTATCATTTGCCGGCTTTAAGGCGGCAGCCAAGAAATCGAATGCGCGAAAATATGTTAATCATAAGTCATTGAATACTAACTACTTGTGTTTACGAATGTCGCCGGAATCATCGAGTGCGCCAGCCCTGGCACCAACGATGCTGTCTCCGAGGCAACGGCTTGATGAAAATCAACCTAACGTAAGTCCAGAGAACCTATTATGAAAATGACAACAGCAAAAAGAACGGCCAGCCTCCTGTGCCTGATTGGCCTCGGGGTGGGATTGTTGAGCCAAACTGCCAGTGCGGCCCTCATGAGTAACGACTACGAAATCGGCACGCAATCCGGCGCTAGCAATCCCGAGTCGTTGTCCCAAGAGTTGACCTACATGAATGACGTGATCAATGCTTACAACGGCGGAGCTCCTGCGTACGGGTCGCTTGTGAACCCTGCCCCTCTGGCTCTCGCCAGTACCGATGTCCAAATCAGTAAAACGGATACGATTACTCTCACCGGAACTGATGATTATCTGTCAATCAGGTTTGGCAATACCTTTGTGGGCTACGATATCGAAGGTTTGACAGGGAGTCTCACCGTTCAAACCCCCGGAGGGCTGCCTCCCGGAGACCAGCATTTCTTTTTGTACGATGTTGGTTCCACAGGTGGTGGCGGCGGCGGTGGTGGTGGTGGTGGCCAACCCGGTGTTCCTGACGGCGGCATGACGGCAGGGCTCTTGGGGCTCGCACTCTGTGGCATCGGGGCTCTGCGCCGGAAGTTGGCTGCGGCCTAGTTGCTCCCGGCCCTTTACCGAGAAGTTTTCTCCTAGCCCCGCAAATGAGAAATCATTTGCGGGGCGCCTTTGTACGCACGATATTTATCTGCATCTATGTTTGTGCTGAAGAGGATCTGGACAAAAGGGCTTGGTCAGGCCGAGCGCCCGCCGTTAGACCCGGGTTCAAAAGTAATCCGACATGCAAGGGGCGAGTGCCGGGTGTCAAGGGGCGGCACTTCGTTCCCTCGACACTCGACACTTGCCCCTCGGGTCTGGATACCTGTGAACCTGGGTCTAACGCTGAAGCTCCTGCCCGCCGGTTTGCTCCTGGCGGCCGGCGTTGCCGCCGCCCAGCAGGACTTCAGCACGGTGCAGATCAAGGTGACCAAGGTGGCCGGAACCGTTTACATGCTCGAGGGCGCCGGGGGGAATATCGGGGTCTCCGTAGGCGAGGACGGAGTCGTGCTGGTCGATGACCAGTTTGCGCCGCTGGCGCCGAAGATCCGCGAGGCCCTCAAAGGCATCACGGACAAGCCGATTAAGTTCGTGCTAAACACGCATTTTCATGGCGACCATACCGGCGGCAACGCCCAGTTCGGTTCGGAAGCCCCCATCATCGCCCACGAGAACGTGCGCAAACGTCTGAAAGAGGGCGGCATCGTTGCCGGAACCGAGGTCAAACCGGCCTCCAAAGAGGCCCTGCCGGTGATCACGTTCAACGACCGCGCTACGGTCCACCTCAATGGCGAGGACATCCGGGCGATTCACTTTCCCAACGGCCACACGGATGGGGACAGCGTCATCTTTTTCCCGCAGTCCAATGTGGTCCACATGGGCGACGATTTCGTCACCTATGGTTTTCCGTTCGTCGATGTGCAGAGCGGCGGGAGTGTCAGCGGCATGATTGCCGGGGTCGAGAAGGTCCTGAGCATGACTCCGCCGGATGTGAAGATCATCCCCGGGCATGGCCCGCTTTCCACGCCGGAAGACGCGCGCAAATTCCTTCAAATGCTCAAGGAGACGCGGGCGCTGGTGGCACAGGCCGCCAGCCAGGGCAAGAGCGCCGGCCAAATGAAGCAGGACCATTTGCTGGCCAAGTATGAGGAGTTGGGCAAAGGCTTTACCAAAACCGAAGCCTGGATTGACCTGCTGTACGCCGAGACCACGCAGAAAGCCGGCGCCGCGGCCGGCTACCAAAACCATGGGCACGCCGACGAGCGGAAGTAAGGGCAGCGTTTGATTTTTCGGGCTTTCCCCTGTAACAGGAGCGCGCCTTTCCGTATGTTGGGCTTGTATGCCGGCGAACGAATCCGAGGGCCGCGCCCAAACCCCGCCCCAAGGGCTCTTTGTGACGACGCATTGGTCGGTGGTGCTGGCGGCCAAAGACAAGGCCTCGCCGGATTGCGCGCAGGCGCTGGAAACACTCTGCCAGACGTATTGGTATCCGCTTTACGCGTTTATTCGCGGCTCGGGGTATTCGCCGCCCGACGCGCAAGACTTGACGCAAGGGTTCTTCGCGCGGCTTTTGGCCAAGGACTACCTGCGGGTGGTCGAGCCGGAGAAAGGGCGGTTTCGCGCGTTTCTGAAGATGGCTTTGAAGCGGTTTTTGGCCCACGAATGGGAGCGGGGCCGGGCGGAGAAGCGCGGCGGCGGCCGGGCCTGCCTGAGCTTCGACACGGCCATGGCCGAACAACGCTTTCAAGCCGAGGGAGGGGACCGCCTCGGGCCGGACCAAATCTACGACCGGCGGTGGGCGCTCACATTGTTGGGCGAGGTGACGGCGCGGTTGGAGCGCGAATACACCGCGGCCAGGAAAGCGAGCGAGCTGCAACAACTCAAGCCATACCTGACCGCCGAGCGGGGCAGCATTCCTTACGCGGAACTCGCCCTTGAATTGCAAACCAGCGAAGGGGCGGCGCGGGTGGCGGTGCATCGCCTGTGAAAGCGCTTTCGCGAACTGTTCCGCGAGGTCATCGCCGAGACAGTCTCGGGGACCGAAGAGGTCGAAGAGGAACTGCGGCACGTCATCGGCGTGCTAAGCCGGGTTCCGTAACAAGCCGGCGCCCGTTCGTATATAGAGGGTGATGAACGAACCTAAGACTGCCAAGTGCCCTCGTTGCGGCGGAGAATCGCCCTCCGGCGGGACAGGGGACATCTGCCCGCGCTGCGCGGCCGCCTTGCTGCAGGCCGCGCAAACCGAAACGGCCGGCGGCCCGGAAGCCAAACGCGCTTTCATTGCGCCTTCGGTGGCGGAACTCGCGCCGGCCTTCCCTCAGTTGGAGATTCTGGAACTGCTGGGCTGCGGGGGGATGGGCGCGGTTTACAGGGCCCGGCAAAGGGAACTGGACCGCATTGTGGCCCTCAAAATCCTGCCGCCCGGCATCGGCGCCGGCCCGGCCTTCGCTGAACGGTTTGCCCGTGAGGCCAAGGCGCTGGCCAGGCTCAATCACCCGGGCATCGTCGCCATCCATGATTTTGGCCGCGCGGACGGGTTGTATTACTTTCTCATGGAGTTCGTGGATGGTGTGACCCTGCGCCGGCTCTTGGAGGGCGGCCGGGTTTCGCCGCGGGAGGCGCTGGCCATCGTGCCGCAGATTTGCGATGCGCTGCAATACGCCCATGACCAGGGGATCGTCCATCGCGACATCAAGCCGGAGAACATCCTGCTCGACCGGGGTGGCCGGGTAAAGGTGGCGGATTTTGGCCTGGCCAAGCTGGTGGGAACCGGCAATGGGCCGGTTGCGCAGGCAGGTTCCGGCGCCATTTCATCCACACTGACCGATGCGGGAAAGATCATGGGCACCCCGGCCTACATGGCCCCCGAGCAGGCGGAGCATCCGGCGGACGTGGACCACCGCGCCGACATCTATGCCCTGGGCGTGGTGTTTTACCAGATGCTCACCGGCGAACTGCCGCCCAAGCCGCTGCAACCGCCTTCGAGGAAGGTGCAGATCGACGTGCGTCTGGACCAAGTCGTCCTGCAGGCCCTCGAGAAGGAACCAGAGCGGCGCTATCAACAGGCCAGCCAGGTAAAAACGGCCCTCGAGACCATCGCGGCCACCTCGGCGAACCAACCGACGCAGTCCGGGGAGCGGAGCGCGGAGCGCGCATCGGCGGACAAACCGTCGCGCAGTGCGGATGAGGAGGCCCAGGGCCACCGCCGCTGGTGGCACGTTTTTCTGGCGGGTTTTCTGACGCTTCTTTTGGTGGAATTTGGCGCCTTGGCTATCATGGCTCACGGGTCTGACGGGCTCGTGCTGGGTCTCCTGGCCGGAGGGGTGGCGTTGGCTATCTTCCTGCTCGCCAGGAAAACGTGGTTGAATGTTTTCCTGGCAGGGCTTGTGATTGTCTTCTTTCTATGGCTGGGTGTCGCCGCTGCCATGTCCGGGGGGCTTCCGTTCGGCGTGGCGGCCGATGTTCTGGCTCTGAGCATCTTCGCTTTCGTCGTCAAAAAACTGCGCTCGCCGCGCGGGTTTCTCCCCGGCTTCATGGCCGTGTTTCTTCTGGTGTTCGGCGCCAGCGTTGTCATCACCTTCCTCCTGCCGGAGTCGTTTGCCAGCACCGCCCGGCTCAAAATAACCCGCAATGCTGCCGGGGCCTCGGCCGCCGCCCAGGCGCCAGTTGTCTATGGCGATTACGATCCGTACCTCATCCAGACCGAATTCGAAGTCATGCAGTCCTTGTTGGTTCTGGACAAGGTCATCGAGAACCTCGGGTTGAGCCAGGAATGGGGCAAGCGTTATGCCCGAGGCCAACCGCTTGCGAAAGCCGAAACCCTGGACCTGCTCAAAGCGCGCCTGGCCCTGCACCCGGTGCGCAATACCAGCCTTATCGAAATCTGCGTCTTCGCGGAAAAGCCCGAGGAAGCGGCCACGATTGCCAATGAGATCGCGCGGGTTTACAAGGAAAACCGCTACGACGCCATGGGGTCGGCGACCTCGGGTTCCCGTCCCTTCGAGGTTGTGATTATCGATAGGGCGATGCCCGGCCTCAAACCGGTGCGCCCCAATAAGCCGCTTAATCTGGCCATCGGAGCGCTGGCGGGGGTGCTGTTGGGGACGGCCGGAGGCGCCGGTGTCAGCGGCTATGAATCCAGGAGAAAGGGAGCAGTTTAGGAGCCTGTTGAGATTTGGGGGGAGGTCGACAAAGGTGGGATGCGCCCGGCCTTACCCGGGACGTCGCTGCTGACTTGACACTTTCCAAGGCTTATGCACTATCTGTGCGGCGTGATAACATTCTTGCAGCGTGGCGGGAAGCGACCTTTGGAAAAGCGGGTAGCTCAGGGGGGGTCTGCGGATTTGCCGGGGTGCTTGCGTTTTTTCTGGGCGGGCCTGGCAAAAAACCTGCAAACCGGCGGGATTGTGCCGTCGCAGCGGTTCCTGGTCTCGAAGATGATTGCCCCGGTGCCGCCCGCATACCAGGGGCAGATCATCGAGTTAGGATGCGGCACCGGCGCCCTTACGTTGCGGTTGGCCGCGCGGTGTCCGGGCGCGCGCATCCTGGCCTGTGAGTTGAATCCAGCGCTGGCGGAGCATAGCCGGCGGCGCATTGCCATGGCGGGTTTGCACCGCCGGGTGGCCGTTATCGCTGATTCAGCCGAGCACCTTCTGGAAACGGCGATTCAGAGGGGGTGGAGCAAGCCGGATTACGTTATCTCTGGCATTCCGTTGGCGAACATTCCCGCCAAGCAGGTGGTGGCGCTCATCACCGCCGTTCGCCAGGCCCTGGCCGAGGAGGGCATGTATATCCAATTCCAGCATTCGCTGTTGGACCGCAAGAAGATCCGGGCCTGTTTTCAGAGCCTGCGAACGGTCCCGGTCTTTCTGAATTTCCCGCCGGCCGTTGTTTATTATGCAAGGTGCTGAACCGGGTCGACCAGATGATTGAGCCTTTGGCGTTGAGAATTGACGCCGCCACGCGCTATTGCGCGGTATTCGGCTGCCCGATCCGGCATTCGGCATCGCCCGCCATGCAGAACGCCGGCCTTGGCGCACTGGGCTTGAATTGGCGTTACCTGGCTTTTGAAGTGGCGGCGGAGGATTTGGCTGCGGCCCTGGGAGGGGCCAAGGCCATGGGCTTGATCGGGCTAAATCTGACGGTCCCGCACAAGTTGGCGGCTGTCGGCATGATGGATGTGCTGGATGAATCCGCCCGCCAGTGGGGCGGGGTAAACACCGTTCGGTTCGAGGGCCGGGAGGCCGGCGGCGCCTGGCGCCCGCTGGGAGAATGGACCGACACGCCGCGCGAGGTTCGGGCGCACGGGTTCAATACCGATGCCGGGGCGGTGGCCCGGGCGTTGCGGGAAGATCTAGGGCTGAGCCTGGCCGGGGCGAGCATCCTCGTGCTCGGGGCGGGGGGGGCAGGGCGGACGGCGGCCCTCAAGCTGGCTTCGGAAAAGGCGGCCCGGCTCTTCCTGGTCAACCGCACCCGCAGCAAGGCGGAGGCTCTTGCCCGGGAAATCCAGGGGCGGTATCCCCAAGCGCAGACGGCCATCGGTTATCCATCCGGGCCGGTGGAGTTGGTCCTCAACGCGACTTCGCTGGGGTTGAGGCCGGGGGAGCCGTCGCCGTTGGACGAAGGGCAGTTTTGCCTGCGCCGGGCGGCTGCGGTGTATGATATGATTTACCGTCCGGCGGAGACCGAGTTGCTCAGGTCGGCGCGCGCGGCCGGGTGCCGCGCCGCCAATGGCCTGGGCATGTTGCTCTATCAAGGCGCCGAGGCCCTGGAACTATGGACCGGGAGGACGGCCCCGACGGCCATCATGCGCGAGGCATTGGAAGAAAACGTGTATGGAGCTACGCGCGCCGGACATTAGCTCCCGGTTCATGAGCAGTCCGACACCCAAGGGTCGAGGGTCGAGTGTCGAGGGGGGGCACTCCATTCCCTCGACACTCGACACTCGACACTCAACCCTTGGGTCCGGACACTTCTAATCTATGACCTTGCGCCTCTTCGATGCTGCCGTGTGGTCCGGCGTGCCGTTCGGCTTCTGGTGCGTCGTGTTTTTCATCTTCGGCACCGTGGTCGGCAGCTTTCTCAACGTCTGCATCCACCGTCTGCCATTGGGACAGAGCATCGTTCACCCACCCTCGCATTGTCCCCAATGTCAGTACTCGATTCCCTGGTATCTGAACATCCCGGTGGTTACCTGGCTTTACCTGGGCGCGAAGTGCCGGAACTGCGGGGCGCGGATTTCGGTCCGCTATTTCATAGTTGAGTTGCTGACGGGCGTTTTGTTCCTGGCCTGCTGGGTTGGCCCGGGCCGGCAATCGCCGGTGCTGGCCCTGGTGTACGCGGGTTTCCTGGCGGGCCTGGTGGCCGCCGCCTTCATCGATTTCGAGCATCTCATCGTTCCCGATGAGATTACCTTCGGGGGGATGGCCGCCGGCTTCCTCTGTTCGGGGCTGGCGCCGCGCCTGCAGGAGGCCCAGTCGTTGAGCGGGGCGATGAAACAGAGCCTGGCAGGCATGGTTGCGGGCGCGGGCATCGTCTATTGCATCCTGCGTCTGGGCAAACGGCTTTTCGGCCGCCACAAGATCGCGCTGGCCGCCGAAACGTTGATTCGCTTCACCGAGACCGGTGTGCAGTGGGAGGGCCAACAAATCCCCTACGAGGAGTTGTTTTGTCGCCCATCCGATGAGATCGCGCTGGAGGCGCGCAGAGTCGAAATGGTGGACCGTTGCTACAAGGACGTGCCGGTGCGGCTGGGTGTGTCACGACTTTCCGTGGGGGGCGACGAGTTCACCCCGGAAAGCGTGCCGCACCTCGAGGCGGTCAGCTCGGAGATCGTGCTGCCGCGCGAAGCCATGGGCGTGGGCGATGTCAAGTTCATGGGCGCGATCGGCGCCTTTCTCGGCTGGAAAGCCGTCCTGTTCTGCTTGACGGTCGGCTCGATGATCGGCGCGGTTGTCGGAGTCGCGCTCATCGCCCTGAGAAGGCAATCCTCGACCCGCCTGCCCTTCATTCCCTTTCTCGCCCTGGCGGCGGCCCTTTGGATCTTCGCCGGCCATCGCCTGGTCGCCCTGGGCCTGGCGGCGGCCGATTGGATCTTCGGCGGCCATCGCCTGGCCGCCTTGGGGTGGCCAATGCGATAATCAGAGACACTGCGCCTTGTGGCGCAGGGCGTGGTCGATGAGGACCAGGGCGGTCATCGCCTCGACAATCGGGACGGCGCGAGGCAGCACGCAGGGGTCGTGGCGGCCCCGGCCTTTGAGGGTGGTGTTTTTGAGGTTGGCATCAACCGTGTCCTGTTCGTGCATGACGGTGGCGACCGGTTTGAAGGCGACACGGAAATAAACGGTTTGGCCGTTGGAAATGCCTCCCTGAATGCCGCCCGAACGATTGGTCGTGGTATAGACCTTGCCGCGTTTGGCGCGGAATGGGTCGTTGTGCTGCGCGCCGGTGAGCAGAATGCCGCCGAAGCCGGAGCCGAAGTCGAAGCCTTTGGAGGCCGGCAGACTGAGCATGGCCTTGGCCAGGTCCGCCTCGAGGCGGTCAAAGACCGGTTCGCCCCAGCCGGGCGGGACGCCGCGGGCAACGCCTTCAACGATGCCGCCGACCGTGTCGCCTGCCTTGCGCATTTTTTCGATGAGGCGAATCATCTTTTCTGCCGCCGCCGCATCAGGGCACCGCACGATATTGGATTCAATCGCGGCGGCCTTGACTCGCTCCGGATCAACCGAGGCGGCGATTCGCCGGACCTGCTTGACGTATGCGAGGATTTCGACGCCGTAGCGCTGGCGAAGGAGCTTTTTTGCAATCGCCCCTGCGGCGACCCGTCCGACGGTCTCGCGGGCGCTGCTGCGTCCGCCCCCGGGCCAACTGCGGATGCCGTACTTGGCCTGGTAGGTGTAATCGGCGTGCGAGGGCCGGAACTTGAGGGCCATCTCGCTATAGGCCTCGGGGCGGGCGTCGAGGTTCTTGACCCAGAGGCAGATCGGCGTGCCCAGGGTCTTGCCCTCGAATGTGCCGGAGAGGATTTGGACGGCATCGGATTCCTTGCGGGGGGTGACGATCTTCGACTGGCCGGGCCGGCGGCGATCCAGCTCGGGCTGGATGTCCGCCTCGGTCAATTCGAGCCGGGGCGGGCAGCCATCTACCACGACTCCCACGGCATTGCCGTGGGATTCACCCCAGGTAGTGATGCGGAACAGATGGCCGAAAGTGTTTGGCATGCCTTGAAAAACCGGGTCAGCGGCGCGCGCGGCCAACCAGTGCCGCCAGGCAGCCCAGGCCCGCAACCAGGCCGATAGTCGAGGCCTCGGGCACGGCCGAGTACTCATACTCGAGATGGAAGGTTGCCCCCACATCCGGCGCGGCGAGGGGCGGCGCGTAGTAATTCAAGGCGGGCGTAACCAGGTTGGGGAGATTGTTCACTTGGAACGAGGCCGGGATGGGCAATAGGCCGTTGTACAGGGCAGAGGCGCCGAGGGTGACTTCAACCCGATTGAGCGCGTAGCCAGGTCCGGGAATGAAATCGGGCAGGGATGCGCTGGCGCTTTGCACCGTGCTGTCCACACCGCCTACGCCCGCCGATGCGTCATAAGTGATGTCGTACGCAGCCCTCGATTGAATCGAAGCCAAGGCCAACACGAGCGCTGTCCCGCCTAACAGACATCGAACCATCGGCTTCTTCATGTCGTTTTCTCTTCCGTTCAGGGCGGCTGCCCTGAGCATCCAACCCTTGCAACCCACGTTGGATGGGCCCGTCCAACTTCCCGGCTACATGTTATATACTCGAAAGAGGCGGGGCAATCAATGCGGCTCGGCCGCTGATGCGTTGCAATCAGTACCCGAGATGCCCGGTGGTGGGGGAATCTCCGGGACCATCAGTTCCACCTCTTCACGGAATTTCGTGATGACTTCGGCAACGGCATGATGACTCCCCCTAATTCGAAGGACCACCTTCTTCTTGAGCGTCCTCCAGTACTCGGCGCGCCGCCTCCGCTCATCCACCAAATGGTCCGCGTTCAAACCGCAATTACGGATGTGCCAGACCGCCGCCGGTGTGGTCCCCAGAAGCCGACGCGTCACAGTGTCTTCAAAAATCTGCTCCCCATAGTCCAACTCCTCACACGGGTTCAGGAACCGGCCCCCCGCCGCCCGTTCCGCCTTGTTTGGCCACTTATCTGACTTTTTTCCGTTGCAGTGGCGCGAGGCCGGGAACAGGTTCGCATATTCCTGGATAAGGTCCTTCTTGCGCCGAGGGTCGAAGTGGTCCACTTCCAGTTTGCCGCATCGTAGATGATGCTGCATTGAATACGCACAACGCCCACCGAAGTCACGCATTAGCTCGGGCAGGCAGGACGCGTGCTTGTGCCGCTTTATCCGCTTCTCAGGCGGCGGCCCTCTTTTTACCCGCGGCCGCTTGGAACTCGACATAGTCGTTGATGATTTCTTGCATCCGTGCCAGCAGCCGATCACGCTTGATTTGCAGAAGGATTTCCTCCGCTGGCTGCGGGCAAAGCAAACGGTCCCGCCAGCCGTTGAGCTGATCGAGTCGCTTCGCTTGCTCAGTGGTGAGCGACCCTCTCAGTTCTTCCAGCGCCAGCTTCCGAAATTCTCGCTCCATGCGCTTGTCCCACTCGGTGGGCGTCTGCCTGAGCGTCAGCACGACGGCCCTGTCCGTTCCCTCGTGAGTTCCCTGGTCAGGCTTACTCATCCGGTCCGTGAACGCCGCTTCACGTGCCACAGGCGGGCTCGCCGCCTTTTCGGTGTGGCTCTGCGGCATGAGACACGCCGCCAGGGTCGATGCCACCGCCCCCCGCGCTAGCCGTGCGATGAAAACCTCATTCTTCATATAAACCAATGATCAGTTGCCTCTGCAAATCCGCACTGGAGCGAAGCAGCACTAAGGGTTGCGCTGTAATCGCATCGGTCACCGTGCCAGGCTTGATCAGCCTCGCCGCAGCGCATTGCGAATAGAAGAAGAGGCACGTCTCCACACTTTCGCCGCCGAACGCCATCGCAACAACATCCACGACTTCGACTCGTTTCTCAACTGCGACGCCCTTCCACAGCGGCGGCGAACTCTCAGCAGGTCGGCCGATCCGGTTCAGATAAGCCAATAGCGACTCCTCATTCTGCCTCAAGCCGTCCCCTGAGAACACGCACGAATAGCTGTCCAGCAAACCGAAAGCGCACACCATCCCAAACTGCACCAGCCGAAACCCATCTTCCCTCTCGATGTGAAAGCGGTTGAAGTACATCGATCTCGGGAACCCGACCGGCGGCAGGATGACTTCTAGCTTGATTTCTTTCTGTTCGATCTTGCTCACAAGGTTTAAGGCCCTTGTTGATACACCTTCCGGGCTGCTCCGTCAACTACCCGTTTTGCCCCATTTTTCCCTGCCACGAAGCGGCTCCGACCCGCCCAACCACGATCTATCGGGCTTCCCCCCCATTTCTTTAGTCCCTCAGCCACCGGCTTCGCTTGGCGTGGACAGGCTGCTACACGTCTTTCCGCGGGAACAGCGGCGCGGGGGAGCCGATGAGGTGGCCCGGCGGCAGGCCGGCCCAGCGGGCGGCGGCGAAGCGGTCGGGGGCGCCTGGCAGGCCGAGTTGGGCATAGATTTTGGCGGCTGTGCCCGGGAGGAAGGGCCAGAGCAGGACAGCGAGGACCCGGCAGAGTTCGGCCAGGTTGTAAAGGACCTCGTCCAGGCGCTGGGCTTTGGCGGGGTCCTTGGCCAGTTTAAAGGGCGCGGTGTGGTCCACGTACTGGTTGGCGCGCGCGACGAGGGTCCAGATGGACAGGAGCGCGCGCTGGAGTTGGTTTTGCTCGAGCAAGGCGCGGGTTTCCTCGGTGACCTTCCCGGCTTCAGGGGCCAGTTCGTTGGAGACGGGCGGCACGGCGCCTTTGCGATAGCGTTTGAGCATCGAGAGGGAGCGATTGACCAGGTTGCCCAGGCCGTTGGCCAGTTCGGCCGAATAGCGCGCCTTGAAACCGGCATCGGTCCAGTTCCCGTCGGGGCCGATGTCCAGTTCGCGCAGGACGTAGAAGCGGAAGGCGTCGGCGCCCCATTCATCGATGACGGCGACCGGGTCGACCACGTTGCCAGTGGACTTGCTCATGCGTTGGCCGTCCTTCTGCCACCAGCCGTGAACGAGGATCTGCCGGGGGAGGGCGGCGCCCATGGCCTTGAGCATGATCGGCCAATAGACCGCGTGGAATTTGATGATGTCCTTGCCGATCAAATGGATGTCGGCAGGCCACAAGGGGGGGTGGGAGTTGGGGGCCGAGGGCCGGGCGCGCAGATACTCCGGCACGCCGGGGTCGCCTGCGGCGGCGGGGACGCTGAGGTAGTTGGTGAGCGCGTCGAACCAAACGTAGGTGACGTAATTTGAATCGAAGGGCAGGGGAATGCCCCAATTCAGGCGGGCCGCGGGGCGGCTGATGCAAAGGTCTTCCAGGACATTGTTTTTCAGGAAACCGAGCACTTCGTTGCGCCGATAGTCCGGCGCGACGAATGACGGGTTGCGCTCGAGGTGCTCGATGAGCCACTGCTGGTGGTCGCGGAGCTTGAAGTAATAGTTCTGTTCCTGGAGGCGGACGACCTCGCCCCAGGCGGGATCGAAGGCGCCGTCCGGGCGGCGGTCCTTTTCGGTCAGAAACGTCTCTTCCCGGGTGGAGTAGAAGCCCTCATAGATTTGCTGGTAAAAATGGCCTTCGGCGTGCAACCGCCCGAGGATGGCCTGAACGACCTGCTGATGGCGGGGCTGGGTGGTGCGGACGAAATCGTCGTTGGCGAGGTCCAATTTTGCGGCGAAGCCCTGCCAGATAGCGGCCAGCTCGTCGCAATAGACGCTCGGGGCTTTGCCTTCGGCCAAGGCGGCCTGCTGCACCTTCTGGCCGTGCTCGTCCAGGCCGGTCAGGAAATAGGTGTCCGCCCCCAGGCTGCGCCGCGACCGGGCGATGACGTCGGCGATCACTTGTTCATAAGCGTGGCCCAGGTGCGGCCGGCCGTTCACGTAATAAATCGCCGTCGTGATGTAAAACCGCTTGCTCATTTTCCTCTACTTTGGCCAACGAAACGCCCTTTGGCAACCGAATCGTGCGCCTGGGGGCGCGGTGCGGGGGCAGGGCTGCTCCAAACTTGGGCAACCGAGGCGGAGCCAGACGCGCAGCCCTGAAACCCGAAGTCCGAAGTTCGAGGTCCGAAAGATGCAGCGTGCGAACTGCCGCCCACCGTTGAGCGGAGAGGCGCAGCGGCGGTTCGCTCGGCCGATCTTCTGGCCTGGACATGTCGCAGGCCAGCCGCCCGTCCCATTAACACCGCTGCTTCAGCGCGGTGTACGTATGCGGCGAGCCGTCCCAGCCGTGATAACGGCTTTCCGCGCTCCTTGCCAAACCGTTGAAACGGTTGCAGCGCCCTAAGTGCCCTTTTACACCGGGCTGAAGCCACGGTGTTAATGAAACGTCCGGCCGGTGTATGAAAGATCCAGGCTAGGCCCTTCGGGTCTTGTATGCGATGCCGTCCTATCCTCCCAGAGAGGCGCTGGGGAATTGGCAACCGCCCAAGCCGCGGCGTTTGGGTTGGAAGGGGCTTGCACCTGAACAGCTCAAAGATGCCGCCCAAACGACGAGGCTCGAAGAGGAACTGGAGCGGGCTGCGCGAGAACGCAAGATCTAATGTCAGCTCGAGAGGGCGCCTTCGGCCGGGGCCTGCTGGGAGAAGGTGAGGTGGTCGTTTTCGACGGTGACATGGATCGGTTCGCCTGGGTGGAGGGAGCCTTTGAGGATTTCCTCGGCCAAGGGGTCTTCGAGCGAGCGTTCGACGGCGCGGCGCATGGGGCGGGCGCCGTAGAGCGGGTCGTAGCCGCGGCCGACCAGGAAGTCTTTGGCCTTGTCGTCGAGTTCGAGGATGATATTGCGGGCCTTGAGACGCTGCATGACCTTGCCGATTTCGAGGTCGAGGATCTGGACGAGGTCGGGTCTGGTGAGGGAGCGGAAGACGATGATGTCATCCAGGCGGTTGAGGAACTCGGGGCGGAAGGTTTTCTTGGCCTCCTCCATGATGCGCTCGCGCATTTTTTCGTAGCTGGTTTCGTCGGTAATGGGCGAGAAACCGAGAGTGGACTGGCGTTTGATGGTGTCGGAACCCACATTGGAGGTCATCAGGATGATGGTGTTGCGGAAGTTGACGACGCGTCCGACGTTGTCGGTCAGTTTGCCTTCCTCGAGGATTTGGAGGAGCAGGTTCCAGACGTCCGGGTGGGCCTTTTCGATCTCGTCGAAGAGGACGACGGAGTAGGGCTTGCGGCGGACCTGTTCGGTCAATTGGCCGCCCTCCTCGTAGCCGACGTAGCCCGGGGGCGAGCCGATGAGGCGGGAGACGTTGAATTTTTCCATGTACTCGCTCATGTCGAGCTGGATGAGGGACTTGGAGTCGCCGAACAACTGCTCGGCCAGGCACTTGGCAAGCAAGGTCTTGCCGACGCCGGTGGGTCCGAGGAGGGCGAAGGTGCCGATGGGGCGGCGCGGGTCTTTGAGGTCGGCGCGGGAGCGGCGGAGGGCTTTGCAGAGGGCGGAGACCGCTTCGCGCTGGCCGATGACGACCTTGTCCATCTCGGTTTCGACCTGGAGCAGGCGTTGCATCTCGCCCTGTTCCATGCGCTGGAGGGGAATGCCGGTCCATTTGGAGACGACGTGGAGGATGTCCTCCTCGTCGACCTTGACGCGTTTTTCTTCGCGGGTGGTGCGCCATTCCTTGAGGACGGCCTCGAGTCTTTCTTTGGCCTGCTTTTCCTTGTCGCGCATGGCGGCGGCGCCTTCGAAGTCCTGGTTTTTGATGGCCTTTTCTTTCTTGGCCTTGATTTCCTCGATGGCGGCCTCGAGCTCTTTGACCTGGGGCGGGCGGGTCATGGTGCCGATGCGGGCGCGGGAGCCGGCCTCATCCATGAGGTCGATGGCTTTGTCCGGGAGGTAACGATCGGTGATGTAGCGATCGGAGAGTTTGACCGAGGCTTCCATGGCTTTGTCCGTGAACTCGGCCTTGTGATGGTCTTCGTATTTGGGGCGAAGGCCTTTGAGGATGAGGATGGCCTCATCGACGGAGGGGGCCTCGACTTTGACGGCCTGGAAGCGGCGTTCCAGGGCGGCGTCTTTTTCGATGTACTTGCGGTATTCGTTGAGGGTGGTGGCGCCGATACACTGGAGTTCGCCGCGGCTCAGGGCGGGCTTGATGATGTTGGAGGCGTCCATGGTGCCTTCGGCGGAGCCGGCGCCGACGATAGTATGGAGTTCATCGATGAAGAGGATGATGTTCTTGGAGCGGCGGATTTCGTCCATGACGGCCTTGATGCGCTCTTCGAACTGGCCGCGGTATTTGGTGCCGGCGACCATGAGGGCGAGGTCGAGAGTGATGACGCGGCGGTCGCGAAGGAGCTCGGGGACGTTGCCGGCGGCGATTTCCTGGGCCAGGCCCTCGACGATGGCGGTCTTGCCCACGCCCGCCTCGCCCAGGAGCACGGGGTTGTTTTTGGTCCGGCGGCAAAGGATCTGGATGACGCGTTCGATCTCGCTCTTGCGGCCGATGACCGGGTCCATTTCACCTTTGCGGGCGATTTCGGTGAGGTCGCGGCCGAAGGCCTTGAGGGCCGGCGTCTTGATTTCGCCTTTCTTTTCAGCGGCGGGCTTATCGGAGGACTCGCCCGGGGCGGATTCTTCCTGGGCGGCGAAGTTGGGGTCGAGTTCCTTGAGGATTTCCTGGCGGGTCTGCTCGATATCGACATCGAGGTTTTTGAGCACGCGGGCGGCCACGCCGTCCCCCTCGCGCAGGAGACCCAGGAGGATGTGCTCGGTGCCGACATAGGTATGGTTCAAGGCCTTGGCCTCTTTGGCGGCCAAGGCGAGGACCTTCTTGACGCGGGGGGTATAAGGAATATTGCCGATCATTTTTTGGTCGGGGCCGGTGCCGACCTGTTTTTCGACTTCCATGCGGACGGTCTCGAGGTCGAGGCCGAGTTTTTGGAGCACGTTGACGGCGACGCCCTGGCCCAACTTGATCAGGCCGAGCAGCAGGTGTTCGGTGCCGACGAAATTGTGGTTGAAACGGTCGGCCTCTTTGCGTGCCAGCGCGAGCACTTGCTGCGCGCGCGGCGTGAAATTGTTCATTGCTTCATCGCTCATACTCGCTCCTTTAAAAATGCGCTCATTTTTCCGGTTTGTCCAATCCGGCGCCGGCCCCGGCCGGCTTGGGAATTGGGCGGCTGACGCTCTTCAAGCGCTCGCGCACCATGTCGGCCCGGAGCAAATCGCGCTCCTCGGCCGAGAGCTTTTCGGAGTGCTGTTTCTGCAGGTGCGCCGGCTGGGTCAAAATGAACAACTCGTCGACCAAAGAACGATCCGCGCCGGGAAACAGCCCCACATCGACACCCAATCGCATCAAAGATAGCAGGTTCATGGTTTCTTTCGAGGAAATACTGTGGGCGTTGGCCAAAATACCGTAGGCGCGGCCGATATGGTTGAACATCATTTTGGTCTTTTTCTCCAAGAGGGTCGCGCGGGCATTTTCTTCATGCTCGATGATCTGGGCCAGGACCTTTTCGAGGCGCTCGACGATGGCGGATTCGGATTCCCCGAGGGTCATCTGGTTGGAGACCTGGAAGACATTGCCCAGGGCCTCGGTGCCTTCGCCGTAAAGGCCGCGCACGGCCAGGCCGAGCTTGTTGACGGACTGGATGATGGGGTTGATCTGCTCGGCCAGGACCAGGCCCGGCAGGTGGAGCATGGCGCTGACCCGAATGCCGGTGCCCAGGTTGGTGGGGCAGGCAGTGAGGTAACCCAGCTCGGGGCTGAAGGCGTAGTCGAGCCGCTTTTCGAGGGCGGAGTCGGCCTGATCGATGGCGGTCCAGGCCTGGCGGAGTTGGAGGCCGGGGCGGAGGGCTTGCATCCGGAGGTGATCCTCCTCGTTGATCATGAAGCAGAGGGTCTCCTCGCGGTTGAGGACCAGGCCGCTGCCGACGCTTCTGGCGGCGTGCTCGCGGCTGATGAGATGGCGTTCGACCAGGAGTTGTTTGTCGAGCGTGGAGAGGGTGTCCATGGTCTCGGAGAAGGACTCCTTCATTTCGGGCAGGGTGGCCACGGCAGGGCGGATGGCCTCCAGGACGCGGATGCGGTCCTGCTTCTTGCCCCAGCCGGGGAAGGGGACTTCTTTAAGGTTGCGGGCCAGGCGGACGCGGCTGGAGGTGACGATGCGGTCGTAAGGTCCTTTGCGGCGGGCGGTCTCGGCGGGGGGGGTCAGGAATTGATGAAGGTCCATGGGCTGTCAAGTGGTGGCCGGGCTGCCGAGCCGGGCGGTGGTTTGCTTGATTTCGTCGCGCAAGATGGCGGCTTCTTCGAAATCCTCGGCCTCGATGGCCTTAGTGAGCTTTTTCTGGAGCGTTTTGAGGCGGTCAGCCAGGTCGCGGCTGTGGCGAAAGGATTCGGGGACCTTGCCGACATGGCGGGTGCCTTTGTGCATGGTCTTGAGCAGGCCGTCCAGGGCGTCGGAAAAAGTCTGATAGCAGTCGGGACAGCCCAAGCGCCCGGCTTTCTTGAAATCGGCCTGGGTGAAGCCGCAGCGCGGGCATTTGACCTCGGCGCCGCCGCCGGCTTGCTCGATCTCCTTGGAGGCGCCCAGCCCCAGCAACAGGTCGGCCAGGGAAAAGCCGGTGGGGTCGTTGACCCCCTTGGTCTTGGCGCATTCTTCGCAGAGATCGACCTTTTGCATTTTGTCCCCTGCAATCTGGGTGAGATGCACGGTAGCTTCCTTTTCCTTGCAGATGCAGCACAACATAAAACTCTACTCGTATATCGGCTCGCCGGACACTTTAGTCAAGGCGCGGTATTGGGCGACCAGGCGGGTGGTGACGGGCCCGGGCTCTCCGGTGCCGATGAGGCGGCCGTCGACTTTGACTATTGGCACCAACTCGGCCCCGGTGCCGGTCAGGAAACACTCGTCGGCGTTGAACAGGTCGTAGCGGGTCAGATTCGGTTCGCTCACCGTCAAACCCGATTCGGCCGCCATGTCCATGACGACGCGCCGGGTGATTCCGTAGAGTGCCCCGGCGGAGAGGGGAGGCGTGAGGCAATGGCCGTCTTTGACGATGAAGACGTTGTCGCCGGTGCATTCGGAGACGAACCCTTCGGCATTCAACATGATCGCTTCCTCGCACCCGGCATTGTTGGCTTCGATTTTTGCCAGGATGTTGTTCAGGTAGTTCAATGACTTAATAGCGGGATTGAGGGCGCTGTGCAGGTTGCGCACGGTAGGGACGGTGATGATTTCCATGCCCTTGTGATACAGTTCCGGGGGGTAGAGCTGGATCTTGCCCGCGATAATGATCACCGAGGGATTCTTGCAGCGGTTGGGGTTTAAACCCAGCGTGCCGATCCCGCGCGTCACGATCAAGCGGACATAGCCGTCGCGCAGCCGGTTGCGCCGGCAGGTCTCCAGCACTGCGGCGACCAGGTTGCCGGGGGTCAGCGGCATCTCGAGCAGGATGGCTTTGGCGGAGCAAAACAGCCGGTCCATGTGTTCCTTGAGCTTGAACACGCGCCCGTTGTAAACGCGAATGCCCTCGAAAATGCCGTCTCCGTACAACAGCCCGTGGTCGAAGACTGAAATCCTGGCCGCGTTGTCGTTGCAGTATTTTCCGTCGATATAGACTTTCATGTCTTTTGTTGCGCTAAAAGTAGGGAAACCGGCCGACGGTGGCAACTCAGGAGTTGCGGGGTCGATTCGGGCTGGACAAGGCCAATCGCGCCGGTATATTTCGGGGGATTGCGAGCGCCGACCCTATGGTCTAGCGGTTAGGACACCACCCTTTCACGGTGGTAGCCCGGGTTCGATTCCCGGTAGGGTCGCCAGCCAACAAAATCAAGGCTTTGGTTGGCATTTCAGCCGGGACGACTCACGGCATCCATTGGGCGCGCAAGAAACGGGAGGGGACATTGGTGGCGGAGACGACGATGTCGAGGGAGTTGCTGGCCAGGGTGTTGGTTTGGAGAGGGAGCCAACTCAGTAAATTGCTGGACCAAAGGAGGACGTAGCTTTGGCCCGCCTGGCCATCCAACCAGAAATCGAAGGTGTTGGTCCGACTCATCAGACCCGCCCTGAGGCGGGGTGCCACAGGAGCGCCCGCAGGCAAAACGAAGAGGGTGATGCTTTGCGGCGGCACGGTGTTGGTGAAGGTGTTGCCCGCGAAACTCAGGTCGGGCAGGCGCGTGATGAGGTTCGATGCGGTGAGCTGCCAGGCCTGGGCGGCGCCGCTGGGCAGAAAGTTGGTGAGCGTGAGGCTGGCAGTGGCGCTGGCGGTGAGTTGCTTGTTGATTACCATCGCTGTCAGCGCGCCGTCGGAGGAGCGCACTGCGGCGAAAGTGGAGAGGTTATCCGGATTGGGCCCGGTGGCCGAGACGCTGGTGTCGCCAAAGGCCGATTTGTGGCCGTCGTAGTTGCGGTACATTTTCATGGAGTTGTAAGTGGGCGTCCCGGCGGCGGGAGTCGTCCAGCGCGTGGCCAAGTCCAGGCCCTCGCGGCCGAAGATGCCGAGGAGGTCGGCCTGGGCGGTGGCCCCGTTAATGTCGGCCTCGGCGCCCCAATTGTATTCGGTAATGCCTATCTTAGTGCCCGGGTAATAGGTCGAGGCCCAGTTCTTCATGCGAGGAATCAACATGATGATGCTGTTGATCCAACTCGGGTCCACGTAGTTGGTGTCCCAGAACTGGCGGGTGGAGCGGTTGCGCAGGAGCGCGGTTGCGGAAGAGGCATCAGTGCCGCCGACGCCGTTCTCCTGCGGATAACAATGCAGCGTGAAGTAGTCCAGCAGCCGCCGGCCGGTGTTGGTGTCATGCTCGCGGAACTGATTGAGCAGCCACGGCATGTAATCCCAGCCGCCGTTGGTGGCGCGGTCAGGATAGTGTGCCGGGTTGTAATCGCCATGTTGGCCGGACCATTGTTGATCGTAACCGCTGTAAAAATAACCTGACCAGCCCCATTCTTCGGGGCCCAGGACCAGCACGTTTGGGTCGTTGGATTTGACCATGCTGGCGGTGGCGAGCATTTTGCCCAGGATTTCCTGCATGGTCGGGCCCACGGGATGAATGTCCTGATGGGTCGAATACCAGAGGCTGTGCTCGTTGTCCATGAGGTAGAAGCCGACGCCGCCGTTGGTGGAGGGGCCCCACTGCCGGAGCAGGTGCTGCACGTAGCCCTGCTCAAAAGCCGTGTTGGTGGGGAAATTCGCGTCGTGGGGATTATTCCAGGTAATGGGGGCGCTGCCGTTGGTGCTGCTCTTGCCGTTGCCCGCGCCCGGCAGCCAGGGGTCGGTGGAAGTTTGCGGGCCGTATTTGGCCACCGAATAGCTGTAAAGGATGCTGCGGCCAGGCCCGAGCATCGGCGCCCAGCCGATCATGGGAACAGTGATCATTGGCCGGGCCCCTCCACCCTTGCTGTTGGCAACGAAACTGTCCGCCGTTCCTCCAGGCGTGGAGGTCGAGTCAGGGTAGCTCTCGAAATACCAATCCGCGTCCAGATTGTGGGCGTTGATTTGCCAGTTGTAGCGCGTCTCGTTATTTCCCCCGGAGCGGTGCAGGGGACAGTTGAGGTCGGCCAGTTGGTTGGAATCGGTCGCGAAGGCCACGCCGTAAATCAAGGGGCTGATGGCTTTCCGATTGGCTTGCGCATCCACGACGATGGCCGCGGCGGTGTTCGTGACTGTGTCCCAGCCATAAGGAACCCAGCCGTTCTGCAGGGAATCGGCGTAAATCGTCTGGCTGCTTTGGGCGGAAAGGCGAACGGCCGCACCGGCCAACAGCACGAACCGGGCAAACCAGCCGTGCCTGCCAGCGCGCCTAACAGAAAGGTTCGACAGATTCATCATGCATCACGAAGCCGCATGATCATTTATGCGGGTCGGACCGGCAGTGTGTCAAGGCATCCTCATGGGAATCGGCAACGGGATTTGGAGCCTGTTGAAGAACGCTCTATTTCAGACAGGAATCGAACCGCGAATGGACGCGAATGGACGCGAATCACAAGAAACCATGCGCTTTCGGATACCGCGAGGAACATTCGCGTCAATTTGCGTCCATTGGCGGTTGGACCAGTCGCGTCTTTCGACGGGCTGTTAGGGGCGCGGCCTGCCCCCGTGGCCGGACGAAGCGGGGCCGCCGCCGGAGGAATTGCCCGGGGCAAAGTTGCGGCCAAACTGGCCGCGCATATCCAGGGCCTGGTCCCTGGCCAGAGCGGTTAGGGCTTGTAATTGGCTCTGCAATCGATCGCGCAGTTGCTCCAACTGCTGCAGGACTTGCTGGCGTTGCGCATCGGTGGCGGCTTGGAGGCCGTTCATGAGTTGGCGCCGCTGCTGCTGGAACTGCTGCAAGAGGGTTTGCATATCCCTGGGCAGAGTCGTCGGCGGGGCCAGGCCGGGCGGGATTATCCCGTATCTGTTGGTTGCGGCCCTGGGCGGCGGCGCTGTATTCGTAAATGCCGTGTGATTGGTCCACCAGACGTTAGTCCCCCACCACGAATAACCATTGGCTATTCCATGCAGCAGGTTCGTCCAGACGGCGGGCAGGGGAGGAGGGTTCGTCGATTGGGCGCACACCTGCGACGGCACCTGGGAGAGCACAAATCCCCAAAAACAGAGGCAAAGGATCCTAATCATCTTCATAACAGTTTTCACTGTTTTTTCGTTCTACCGTCAGCGAGGTTCTGTCTGGTTCCTGCTCATCGGGGTTCTAGAAGCACATTGAATGCCAACTGTGATAATGATCTCCCAAGGCATTTGATTCCAATGACTTACGAATGAGATATGAACCGGCGCCAAGGTCTTTCAGTCGCCAGTTGGGAAGCAATCCCCGATGCTATTGGGAACTAATCGGTTACATCACTGGGCGATTGCGCGGTGAAATTGTTGCGGCGATGTCAGAGCGTTCGCCTCCACCAGAGTCTGTGTCTCTTGGGTCAAGGGAATGGAAAACAGGTTGGTCCAAGGGGTCAGATCACTCGCATGCCCAGAGGCCCGACGACCGGCTACTTGGGTATCCAGAAGTCCCGATCCTGCTCGCGCGTTTCCGTTGGCACGTAGCTCTGGAGGGGATCCACTCGAAATCGGTTCGCCTCGGAGCTGATAATCCCTTCGGCGCCGCACTTTTGAAGCAGGGACTGTTCGTCGGGCGTGGTTGCTTTCCAGGTCGCGAAAGCAGCGGCCACGGTCTGGTCGAACCCGGCGTAGTCCTCGACGGAGGAGAAAGCCAGGTAAGCGGGCCCTGGCATGCCGGCAATGACCATGTAAATGCGGTAGCCGGCTTTGGGTTCCGCGCGCATTCTAGCCGAAGCATAAGCCTTGGCGGCTTCTTCGAACTGGGCCTCATGGCCGGGGTGAACGTGAAAGACAGTGATTTCGTAGAACCGGGCTTTCGCGACGTCGGGAAAACTCCCCGCGCTCAGGTCCGTCCGAGCCACGGCCTGAAGGACCCGCGCCCCGTTGATGTATTGGGCGTCACCCAGTGCCAGTCGTGCCAGTTCCGCCGATAATACGGGGTCCTTATCCTCGCGTTTCATCGAATCGCCAAACGCCGCGTGCGATTCCGACGGCACGAGGTACCAGGCTTCGTTAGGCCCGGTTAGCGAGGTGAGGGCGAGGTAATAGTCGGGGGATTTGGCCTTCTCGTAGGCCGCCGGCCAGCCAGCCTCGTGCTTCGCGTGTTCGGCGTTGCGGCCCATTTTGACTTCCTCCCGGATGAGGGTGATCAGCTTCGGCTGCGTTTTGGGCAGGCCTTGGGCCAAGACGAGGTTGGGACTCCCCAGCGCCAAGGCGGCGGAGGTCCAAAGGGACAGAGCGATTCGGTTCATAGGCTTCTATAATTATATGTACTAATGGATAAGTTAACGGCTGTCTATGGACCATAGCTCGCAACCGCACTCGCGTCAAGGGGGAGGCGGAACGCCGCGTTCACGCGCAGGGCTGTTCTATAGTCGCCCTGGTGAGGGAAAGGGCGAACCCCGCAGCCCTGAAATCCGAAGTCCGAAATTTGAAATCCGAAGGCCGAAGGCCCGAAATCCGAAGGCCGAAGTCCGAAGTCCGCATCCGGTCTCTCATTCGGTGCGGTCGCGGCGTGGCACGGGAGCGCCTGTGGCCTCAGTACTGAGTGCCGAACCAATGCCGGAAAGCTTTGCGAGCTCAGCCTTCGGGTTTCGGGTTTCGGATTTCGGATTTCCTTCGGATTTCGGGCCTTCGGACTTCGGATTTTACGCTGTCATCCAGCGTTGCCTGAGCCGCTCGACCACCTTGGGGAATTCGAGCGCGGAACTGGGTTTCTGCACAAAATCATTGGCGCCTAATTGGCTGGCCATGGCCTGATCCTCGGGTTGATCGGATGAGGAAAACACCACCACGGGCAGGTTTTTCAACTCCGGCTGCTGTCTGAGCCATTCCAGCACCTCGAAGCCGGAAACGACGGGCAGTTTGAGATCCAGCAATACTACGGCAGGCAATGGATGCTCGCGGCGGTCGGCATAAGCGCCGTTGCCCGCCATGTAATCGATGGCCTGTTGGCCATCGGCGACGACCTTCAAGCTGCCTTTGAGCCCCATCCGCTCGAAGGCCTTGTGCATGAACATCACATCGAATTCCTCGTCTTCCACGTAAAGGACGGTAGCCTGGGGCATAGGGCGGTCGTTCTGCTATGGGGCCAGCCTCAAATCCAGCCAAAACCGGCTGCCCTTGCCGGGTTCGGACTCGACGCCAACCTTGCCGCCCATCCGTTCGGCCACCTTCTTGACGAGCGCCAGCCCCACGCCTGTGCCATCGAACTGGGTGGTCGCTCGCTGAAACATGAGAAAGAGCTTGCCCTGCGCCTGTTTGGGAATGCCGATGCCGTTGTCCTCGAACCAGAGCCGGACGAAGGCCTCCCGGGTCTCGGCGCGCACGCGCACCTCGGGCACCGTGCCCGGTTGGACAAACTTCACGGCGTTGTCCAGCAAGTTGGAAAAGCACTGGGTCAAGCCCGCCTCATTGCCCAGGATTCTGGGAATCTTGCCCTCAAGCCCAATCAGCGCCTTGGGGGGCTGCATGCTCGGGTAGGACTGGATAATGCCCCGCAACAAGGCGGCGGCGTCGGTCGGCTCGAGTCTCATTTCCCGCCTCCCGGCCTTGCTGAACTGCAACGCGTCGGTGATGAGCCGATCCATCCGCGCGGCGGAGGTCGTGATTCGCCGCAGCCAATCCCGGTTCTCATCCTTCGGACACTGGCAACAGAGCTCGTTGAGCAGGATGCCCGCAAATCCCTGCATCGCCCGCAGCGGCGCGCGCAGGTCGTGTGTGATCGAGTATGAGAAATGCTCCAGTTCGCCCACGGTCTCTTCCAACCTGGCAGTGCGCTCCCGGACCAAGCGTTCGAGCATCGTATTGGTCCGGGCCAACTGCTCCTTGGCCGCGGCCAGGGCCTCCTGTGTCCGAATCCGCTCCAAGGCGCCGCCGCACTGGTCTGCGAGGGACTGCAAGACATTCAAGTCTTCCTGGCTGTAGGCCTTCGGGGCGCGGCTGTGAATCGAGACAACGCCCCCGACACTCGAACCGTGACGAATCGGCACAAACATCGCGGAGGCCGCCGGGCGGGCGTGGCCGCCCTGGGCGGTCGCGCCAGGCACGAGCGCCGGGTCCTCTTCCAGCACCAGCTTCGCGCCGTGATCAATGACCTCCTGGGTGAGCGGAGCCGGCGGCGGACAATTGCAGGGCGCAGGCAATTCGACGCGCCGGCCGTCAACGGTCTCTTTGATGAGGGCCTGGTAAATGTGGTTCTTCTGGGGAGAATACAACTCCACCTTGCAGGCATCCCAGCCGAAGAGCCGGTCGGTGACTTCAACAATAATCTCGGCAGCCTCTCTGGCGGTCTGCGCTGCGCTGAGCCGCAGGCCCAAATCGGAGAAGGCCCCCAGCCGCGCCTCCTCGCGCTTGCGGGCGATGGCATAGCGAATGGCGCGAGCAATCTGGCGGCCGTCCGTTTGGCCTTTGACGAGGTAATCCTGGACGCCCTTTCGCAAGGCCTCGAGGGCAATCGCTTCATCGTGCAGCCCGGTGAGCACGACGACTGGCAGATGGGGCGCCCTGGCCCGGGCCCGCAGAATCGTCTCATGGCCCGAGCTGTCGGGCAGAGACAGGTCCAGGAGCACGACCTCGAAGGAGCCCTCTCTGAGCCGCGCGTCGGCTTCCGCCCAGGACTCCACGAGGCTGATATCGAATCTCCCAAGACCGCTCTCTCTCAAAGACTCCTGCAACAGGGCCGCGTCCGATGGGCTGTCTTCCACCAGCAGGATCCTTAGCTCATCTTGAGAGCACATTGGGAATAGTCGCAGGGGGGAGAGTCACGACGAACAGCCAGAACGATTCGATCGAGCGCACCACGTTCAGAAACTGGTCGAAATCCACCGGTTTGGTGATGTAGCAATTGGCGCTGAGCTGGTAGGCGCGAAGCACGTCCTGCTCCGCCCGGGAGGTGGTCAACACCACCACGGGAATCATCTTGAGGCCCGGGTCGGCTTTGACCTCGGCGAGCACCTCGCGTCCGTCTTTGCGCGGCAGGTTGAGGTCCAGCATGATCAAGTCCGGGCGGGGCGCGCCCGCAAACGGGCCCTGGCGGCGGAGAAACGCCATCGCCTGGACGCCATCCTCAACGGTGCTGAGGTGATTGCGGATCTTGGCCTCTTTGAGGGCCTCGACGGTCAGCTCGGTATCGCTGGGGCTGTCTTCAACCAGCAAGATCTCGACGGGGCGGCCTTCGGTAGCGGTCATAAAGCAGTATCGATTGTACCAGGTATTTGGGGGATTGAGAAGCAGAAAGTTGAGCCTTGGCCCGGCTGCGACTCGACCCAGATAGCGCCCCCGTGGCGTTCGACGATTTTCTTGCAGATGGCCAGGCCGATGCCCGTGCCCGGGTAATATTTGCGCGTGTGCAGACGCTGGAAGATCTGGAAAATGCGCTCGAAATACTGCGGCTCGATGCCGATGCCGTTGTCTCGCACGGAAAAGACCCAGTGGCCATCCTGCTCCTGGGCGCCGACAACGATTTCGGGCGGGCATTGGCCCCGGAACTTGATGGCGTTGCCGATCAGGTTCTGGAAGAGTTGCATGATCTGCGTCGGGTCCACCGGCAGGGTTGGCAGCGGCGCACTGCTCACCTTGGCGCGGGCCCCCTGAATGGCCGCCTGCAGGTTGCGCAGGGCCTCGGCCAACAGCCCGTTCGTATCCGTTGCCACGAGGGCTCCGCCCCGAGTGCCGACTCTCGAGAAGGCCAGCAGGTCGGTGATGAGCCGCTCCATCCGGGCGGCGCCGTCCACTGCGCCGGCGATGTACTCCAGGGCCTTGGCATCCAACTTCTCCGCAAGCCGGCGCTCGAGCAGCCTTGCATACCCCCCTACCGCCCGGAGCGGCTCCTGCATGTCATGGGAGGCAACGTAGGCAAACTGCTCGAGATCCCGGTTGGAGCGCCTGAGATCCTCGGCCATTTGCTGCAGGGTCTCCTGGGCCTGTTTGCGCTCCGCGATCTCGACTTGCAACCGTGCATTGGCCGCCTCCAGCTCTCCCGTGCGCTGCTTGACGAGCACTTCGAGATGGTCGCGATGTTTGGCCAGCTCCGCCTCAGTCTGAAAACGGTGGACGGCCTCGCCGATGAGCGGCGTCATCGATTCGATAAACTCGACCATCGCCGCCGTGAACTGGGCGGGCCGGCGGTCGGCAATGTGGATGACCCCGATGATTTCCTGGCGGTAACGAATGGGAACGATCGCCAGGGACGCAAAGCCGAATTTCATGCAGGCGCCCCGGTAGCAGGCCAGTTTCTCCGGCGCGATGCCTTTGATAAAGGCAGCGGCGTCGTCACTGCGCAAGGAGCCCCCCGGTGTCAGCAGAGCGCGGTCTGATTCCTCGAAGACTTGGGTAGCCGCCCGGATGCACAAGCAATTGTCGTGGCGAACCGAGAGCCGCTGTTCCAACTCGAGGAACCCGCGCTCGAAGCCGGCCCACGTCTCGTAGGGTATTTCCGCTTCCTCGGTCAGCAGGCGGACGCCCAGGGACTGGCAGCCGGTCCATTGACGAATGACCCCGACCAGGGCGTTGAGGTACTCGTTGGCCGTGGCCTTCTGCGCGAAGAGGGCCAGCAACGCGTTGGTAAATCCCTGGCGCCGCTCGATTTGCTTGCGCTGGGTGATGTCGCGCGCGGCGGCAAACACGCCTTGGACTTCGCCCGCCTCGTTGCGATAGATCGTTGCGTTATACAACACATCGGTGGTGCGCCCGGAGCGGTGCCGGATGGTCAACGGGTAGTCTGAAACCGCCCCTTGTTGGAGCACCTGTTGATACCCGGCCTCGGCCAGGTCAGGCTCGGTGAAATAGCCCGAGAAACTGCTGCCGATGAGCTTGTCGCGCCCCAGGCCGGTGACCGCTTCGGTGGCGAGGTTCACATCGGTAATCCTGCCCGTGTGGCTGATGGTCACCAGGGGATCGAGGCTGGCCTCGAGCAGGCTGCGGGCATAGCGCTCGGCGGCGCGCAGCGCGGCCATGCGGGCCGCCACGCGTTGCTCGAGTTCCTCGTTGGCGGCCTTGAGCGCCGCGTGCGTCTGTTGGCGGTCCATCGCAATGGCCACCTGGTCCGCCACCGCCTTCATCAACGACAACTCCTCCTCGGCGAACCGGGCGCGCGTGCGCGTGCCAAAGGAGAGCGTCCCCAACAGCCGTCCCTGGACCATGAGCGGGTGGCAGGCATAAGCCTTGAGGCCGTAGGACTTCACCAACTCGGTGCGCGGGTCGGGCGTTTGGCCAATGTTCTCCGCCACGATGCGGCACCGGTCGCGGGCCGCGCAGCCGCAGACGGCGGTCCCGTAGTCAAGCCACTCGAGCTTCCTGGCTTCGGTTTCCGGGATGCCGGCGCAGGCGTTCAAGCGCAACCGGCCGGCCGGCTCATCGACCAGGAAGTTGAAGAAGGCCTGGCAGTCCAGATACTCGAGGACCTTCCGGCACAGCCTCTCGACCACTCTCTGGGGCGAATCGGTCGTGAGCAGTTCGCTGGCGGTCTCAGCGAGCAGATCCGTCCGCCGCCCCGCCCGCTTGGTGTCCGTGATGTCGAATCCGTACAGGTGAATCCGCTCGGCCTCTTTCACAAAATGGATCGTTTGCCGATACCAACGGCCACCCACTTCCAGGTCGCGGCTGATTGAAGGCTCTTCCCGCGTTTGCAGCGCCTTGCCCGCCGAGTCCAATCCGGCCAGCCACGGATGCCCCAGCCCTTGCTCCTGGAGGGTCGGGAACGAACGCCGGGCGGCCGGGTTGAGGTAAAGAACCTGCCCCTCCAGATCCAATTCGAGCACCGGATTTGGGTTCAGTTCAGGAAAGGACGCGATCTGGCGCAGCCTTGCCTCGTTGCAGCGTATTTCCTCCTCGGCCCGCTTGCGCCGGGCGTTGATCCGGTTGAGCATCTTTGCGCTCCACCAGATTAGGAGCGTGAACAGGATAATCAGCGTCATCGAGAAGAGCGCCGCCCCTAACCCCCCGCCGTACCATCCCTTGCGCTCGCCCAACACGTGCGCCCAGCCCGCCAGCAGCGGCACCAGCACCGCCGGCAGCAACATCCGCCGCGCCAGCACCCCGCCCACCTCCTCGGCCGTGATGGTCGCCATCATTCCCCGGTCCGGCCGGGACATCAAAATTCCGGCAGAAAGCAGAAAGAAGCCCACGACCGTGTGCAACGCAATTGAGACATAAGGCGCGACCCGCTCCGGCGCTTCGACACCATAAAAGCAGCCCATGAAGGCCAACGAGGTGATGACCACGGTTGGCAGCACCAGGTATTGCGCCGGCCAGCGTCCGCGGCGTGTGCCGCTATCCAGGAAGGCCAGGGCCAACCCCAGCAGAGAAAAGTTGACCGCCGTCGCCGGGGCCATCCGCCCCAAAACCGAAATTTGTGCCTGTCCCGGGTCATCGTGGAAAAGCAGTTGGTCAACGCCGGCATTCCAGCCCAGGACCCATTCGGAGAGAGTGAGCGAGCCCGCCAAAAGTACACCCAGGCCCAAGATGCGGGCCGCTAAATGCCAAGAGCCCGCTCCGCCCGGCCCGAGCCGGCACCGGAGCAAGAGGGATAGGGCCGCCATGATGAAGCAAATGGCGGTGTTTGCCTTCATCGAGACCAGACCCGGCAAAACGGTCTTCAGGACAGGTACGTGGAAGATCCAGCCGATGAGCGTGAGCAGACCCAGCAGCAACACCCCCCCGGCGGCCAGGGGCGCAAAAGCTCTAAATCGCGTCATATTCAATTCGGCCAAAGGCCGGCCATTCTCATCCAGTCAACCTCTCTTTGCCGCCGTCAGCTGGCGGCGCAGCCGCTGGACAATGCCGAATAGTATCAAAACGGCCCCGCCCAGCCAAGGAAATAGGCAACTTGCGAAAGAAAGCTTTACTGTGCGCCGGTCCGGGGTAGGATTGGCCCGTACCGCCCTGCGGGACGGAACCGCGAATGGATTTGAAGCGACACCAACAAACATCCAGGTCACCGAACTAAAACAGGAGACTGCACCCATGGACCTCCATCATCCCATCTTGCGAGAGTTTCCGGAACATCGTGATGCCATCAAGCGTCTGAAGGGGTCTGACGACCATTTCCGGAGTCTTTTCGAGGAGTATCACCGGTTGGATGACGAAATCTACCGGATTGAGGAGGAGATCGACTTTGCCACGGATCAGGAGATCGAGGAACTCAAGATGCGCCGCGCAAAGCTCAAGGATTACATTTATCACCTGATTCGCCACGCCCCGCCGCCCTGCCCGGTTTGCGACGCCAGCGGGCTTGCCCGATAGGCAGGCGCCGCGCCCTACTCGGCGACTACCTTGACGCCCCGGCTCTGCGCGGCGCGTTTGCGCTTGGTTTCGTCGAGGATTTTTTTGCGCAGCCGGAGGTTTTTCGGAGTGGCCTCGACGTACTCGTCCTGGCCGATGTACTCGAGGGCGCGCTCGAGGGAGAGCTTGAAGGGGGGCTCCAACTGGATGCCCTTGCCGTCACCGACCGAGCGCATATTGGTGAGGTGCTTGGCTTTGCAGGGATTGACGGGGATATCGTTTTCGCGGGCGTTTTCGCCGACAATCATGCCTTTGTAGATCTTGGCTCCCGGCTCGATCATGAGGCGGCCGCGCTCCTGGATCATATTCAAGGCGTAAGCGGTGGCTTCGCCGGCTTCCATGCTGACGAGCGAACCGTTCTTGCGGGCAGCGATCTCGCCACGGTCCGGACCGTATTCGTGAAAGAGATGGCTCATGACGCCCAGGCCGCGAGTTTGGTTGACCAGGTCGGTTTCCAAGCCGATGAGCCCGCGCATGGGGATCAGGGCCTCGATGCTGACCTGGTCGCCGTGGTGATTCATATTGACGATCTCGGCCTTGCGGCCGGCCAGGTTCTCCATCACGGCGCCCATCGAGTCCTTGGAGATTTCCAGGAACAGGCGCTCGATCGGTTCGAGGAGGCTGCCGTGCTTGTCCTTGCGATAAATGACTTCGGGCCGCGAGACCAGGACTTCGTGGCCCTCGCGGCGCATCTGCTCGACCAGGATGGCGATTTGCATCTCGCCGCGCCCGCTGACGTTGAAAACGTTGGGAGCGTCGGTCTGCTCGATGCGCAAGGCCACGTTGGTGCGAACTTCCTTGACGAGCCGTTCCCAGATATGACGGGCGGTGACGAGCTGGCCATCGATGCCGGCCAGGGGCCCGTCGTTGACGGCGAATTGCATCTGGATGGTGGGCGGGTCGATGGGCACGAAAGGGAGCGGAAACCGGTCTTCGGCATCGGTAATGGTTTCGCCGATAAAGACGTCTTCGAAGCCGGTCAGGCCGACGACGTCCCCGGCATGGGCCTCGGGGATTTCGATGCGTTTGAGGCCCTCGAAATGGAAGATAGCAGTGATCTTGGAGGTGGTCTTTCGGCCATCGCCATGGATGCAGACGTAGTTGTCGCCCAGCTTGACCTTGCCGCTGTAGATCTTGCCAAAGGCAATGCGGCCCAGGTAATCGGAATAATCGAGGTTGGCCACCAGGAGCTTGAAACCCTCGCCCGCGTGGGCGCGGGGCGGAGGGATGTGTTTGATGATGGCGTCAAAGAGCGGCTCCATGGTGCCGCTGACGTGCTTGAGGTCGGTCTGGGCAAACCCCTCCTTGGCGCTGGCATAGACGGTCGGGAAATCCATCTGCTCGTCCGTGGCGTGGAGTGAAATGAAGAGGTCCCAGACCTCATCGAGGACCTTGCTTGGATTGGCGTTTTCCCGGTCAATTTTATTGATGACGACAATGGGTTGGGCGCCGGCTTCCAGGGCTTTGCGCAGGACGAACCGGGTTTGGGCCTGGGGACCATCGGCGGCGTCCACGACCAGGAGCACGCCGTCAATCATGTTCATGATACGCTCGACTTCGCCGCCGAAATCGGCGTGGCCGGGGGTATCCACGATATTGATGTGGTAGTCCTTGTATTTGAAGGCGGCGTTCTTGGCCTTGATGGTGATGCCCTTTTCACGTTCCAGGTCCATGGAATCCATGATGCGCTCCTCGGTGGCGATGGCCTGGTTGGCGCGGAAGGTGCCGGACTGCTTGAGCAGGCAGTCCACCAAGGTGGTCTTGCCGTGGTCCACATGGGCGATAATCGCGATGTTACGTATATGCTGCATTGAGTCAGAACTCGATCCGCCCAAGGTGCCCCTTTTCCGCAAAAGGTCAAGCCGGATTGACAAGTCCGGCCGGGTGCGACACTCTGAGGGCATGGCAAAGCCAGCTTTGGGCCGGGGCTTGGGCGCGTTGTTAGGCGGCGATTCCATCGCCAAACCACCCTCGCCGGCTCTCTCCTCGACTGCCGCCGTGGCAGCCGCCCCGGATGCGCGCGAGCGGGTGCAACAGGCATCCATCCAGCGCATCCATCCCTGTCCTTTTCAGCCCCGCAAGGAGTTCTCGCCCGAGACTCTGCGCGAGCTGGCCGATTCGATCAAGGAGCAGGGCATCGTTCAGCCGTTGATTGTCCGCGAGCGGGATGGCCGCCTGGAGTTGATTGCGGGGGAGCGCCGCTGGCGGGCCGCCCAACTGCTTGGGCTGGCGGAAGTGCCTGTGATCGTGCGGCAGGCGGATGACCGCGCCGTGCTCGAGCTGGCGCTGATCGAGAACCTCCAACGGGAGAACCTCAATGCCCTCGAGGAGGCCCAGGGCTACGCCCAACTCATCGAGCAATTCCGCCTCACCCAGGAGGAGGTCGCCACCAAGGTGGCCAAGAGCCGGGCCGTGGTGGCCAACGCCTTGCGGCTCCTGAAACTGGCCCCGCCCATCCAGGGCTACATCCGGCAAGGCCGCCTCTCGGTCGGCCATGCCAAGGTCGTTCTGGGTCTGGCCGAGGGCTCTCTGCAACAGCTCGCCGCCGATCGCATCCTGAAGGACGGGCTCAACGTCCGGCAGACCGAGGCGCTGGTGGCCCGCCTGCAGGCGCGCGAGACAGGGACGGTTTCCAAGCCGCTTCGCCCCGCCCAATCGCCCCAGGACGCCCACACGGCAAACCTCGAGGATCGGCTGCGGCAGCGCCTGGGGACCAGGGTCCATCTCCGCTATGTCCAGGGCAAGGGAGCCCTGGAAATCGCTTTCTTCAGCGACGCCGAACTGGAGCGATTGCTCGAAATCCTGGGGGTAAAGATCGAGTAAGGAGAGGTTGCGGAGTGCGCCGGGATGAGGGAAGGTGAATCAGAATGCGGGATGGCGAGGTGGGGCGGGCGGTTTGAATTGATGCGATGAACGACGAAGTGGTTTTAATGGTTGTCAAATACGGAACGCCTGTGCTGCGCCAGAAAGGGGCGCGCATCGAGGCCGTCACCCCGGCGATTCGCAAACTGATCGCCGACATGCTCGACACGATGTACGCCTACAAGGGGATTGGCCTGGCGGCGCAGCAGGTCGGGGTGCCGCTGCAGCTTACGGTGATCGATGTGCGCGGGGCTACGGATCGCCCCTCGTCACTCGAGGTCAATGGGCAGCCCGCGGACGTTGCCCAATCCATGCCTCTGGTGCTCCTGAATCCCCGGACCACGCCCGCCGGCGACGCGGTCGCCGGCCCCGAAGGCTGCCTGAGTTTCCCGGAGATCTTTATCGAGGTCGCGCGGCCCGACGTGGTGGACGTGACGGCGCTCGATGGGGAAGGAGAGCCGATCCAGTTCCGCTGCGGCGGCCTGCTCGCCCGGGTTATCCAGCACGAGATCGATCACCTGCACGGCATCCTCTTCATCGACCGCATGACCAAAGAGGCCAAGGAAGAACTGCGCCCGGAACTCGAAGCGCTTCAGGCTGAGACAAAGAGGGAACTTCAGTAATTCATTGCAGCCGAAGAATGTAGAATCGTTGCCGGGCGTTTGGGCTGACCGCGTTGGAAGCGGTGATGCTGAAGGGGCCGGTGGCGGGGAGGTTGTTGGTCGCCACGGGCAGCCAATGGCTTAACGGCTGCGCCAGGTTCGTGCTCATCAGGACATAACAGGGCGCACCCAACAGTCCGTTGGACCCATCGATGACCAGATTTGTGCCGGAGAGCCGAATGCGCGTAATGGCGGGCTGTGGGGACACGCTGACGTCATCCAGAGCGAGAAAGCTGGGGTCATCCAGGAAACCGAATTGCAGAATCGTGGTGGTTCCCGTCGCCGTGACCACGAGCTGTACGTTGGTCCACCCGAGGGCAGGGAGATTCGTTCCATCGAGCAGCGTGTTTCCATTCCAGGACACAAGGAACTCATTGGGAGTTTGGCCGTCAGGGCTCTCGAGCCAAAATGAGAGCGCATAGCGCGCGCCGGCAATCGTGGGCAGCGTTTGGGCAAGATAACCGAGTGAGCCGAACGCCCCCAAGGCGGCGCCAAAGGTGCCCGAATGCACGGAGGCAGAATCGTTGGTGACCGAGGTCGAAGTGAAGTTCCCATTAGTCGTCCAGCCGGAGAAATCTCCGGTTTCAAAGCCGCCATTGACGACGAGACCCAAATCGACGGGCGCAATCGTCGCCTCGATAGACGGGCCGGAGCCGAGAACCTCGATGCCAGCGCTGTTGGTCGCAACCAGACTGGGAGAGAAAACACCGTTGGCGGTGTAGATGTGCGAAGGCTTTTGCCCGGTGCTGGCGTAGCGGTCGCCAAAATCCCAGTTCCAACTGACGATGGCATTGCTGGCGCTGTCAACGTCCGAAGAGGTGAATTGAACGGTCAAGGGAACCAGCCCGCGAGTTGGATTGGCGGTATAGGCGACGGTGGGAAGGGATACCGTGATAGACGGGCCGAAGCCGGAAACCGTGAGGCCGTTATTATTGGTCGCAATGAGATTGGGAACGAAAGAGTCTGCCGTGATATAATGATGCGATGGGTTCTGCAGGGTGCTGGCGGAGCCGTCGCCAAAATCCCAGTTCCAACTGACGATGGGATGGCCGCCGCTGTCCAGGTTCGGGGAGGTGAATTGAACGGCCAGCGGGACCAGCCCGCGGGTTGGATTGGCGGCATACAAGACGGTGGGAAGCAGGATGGCCGGGCCGAACCCCACCACTGTATTGCCGGCATTGTCGATGGCGGTGAGGGTCGGCGAGAAGGTCCCGCCGAAGGCGTAAGTGTGCGAGGGGTTTTGCCGGGTGCCGGTCCAGCCGTCGCCGAAATGCCAATTCCAACTGGTGAGGGCATTTCCGCTGCTGTCAACATCCGGAGCAGTGAATTGAACGGTCAACGCCAACGGGCCGTTGGTTGGAGAGACGGACCAAGGGCACTGATTTGTGAACGGCTCCGAGGTGACGCCGGCGGAAGCAAGGTCTGCTTGAGCCTGGGCGATGGTGTCCGACGCTTTTGTGCCTTGCAGGGCCAACGGAGGCTCGGGCGTGCCATTCTGCGAAAACGGGCGCAGGGTCAATTGATAGCTGCCGCCGTTCGTGCCGACGAGGAGGATTTGATAATGCCCTTGCACGGGTTGGCAGATCTCCACCATGTGGGCGGTGTCGGTTCCGGGTGCGCCCGTCAGATCACTCTCTTCGATGCAGTCTGAAAAATGCGCTGCCTGGGGAATCTCCGCCAGGATCAGGCCGGAGGCCGGGTCGCGCCCTGTGCGCCGCCCAAGCGGGTCCACGACGAGGAGATCAGGGGCGCTAACAACGCTGATGTCGAAACCGCTGAGATCTCCAGGCGGGGCGCCCACGTAGCCGCGGGTTTCGAAAGTGTTATCGTAGTAGTCCAGTGTGGCCGCATTGGCATGTCCTGGATCGTTGATGATGAATTGACCGCTCTGTTCTCCGATAACCAACACAAAATGGGAGGGACAGCCGCTGGTGTTCAAATTCACGCCAACGATTACCGGGTGCCCCTCGGCCAGCGCCTGACTCAAGTATTGGGTGTCGGCCGAACGATTGGCGTGAAACTGGAGCGTGTGGTCCGAGGCGTCGCGAGTGGCGGCGTCCCAATTGACGCTCGTTCCGACAAAATCGCCATGATCGTGCATGAGTGAATCGAGGGCGCCGGGATCGGTGGCGACACCTGCGTAAGCGAGCGCCATGGCCAGGGAGGAAAGGGCGCAGCCTTTTTGCTGGATGGTAAAGTGCGAATCGGCGTAGGTGTTGGCCGCCCATCGCGGGTCGCCCTGGCTGAAACGTTGAACGTGGAGAACCGTGTTCGTCAGGTTGACGATGGGAATGAGATAACGTCCCGGGACATTGGTGTTGAGGCCGCCATGGATCAAACCGCCGGGGTTGTTGTCGAGGAATTCGCCGGGTATTCCCGAGCCATTCAATTGGAAATATGTCCCCGGGAGGCCGCTGCCGTCGGAAAAGCCCGCCACGGCGGAACTGCCTCCCAATCCATCCACACCGCCGCTGCCGTCTCCTGTTTCCCACTGAATCTGGTTGTAGTTGAACTCGATGTCGAAATCGCCCGGGTTTCTGTCCGAGCGGTTAACCAGTACGAGCTGGAAACTATTGAGCTTGTCAGTGTTCGTAAGGTAATACCCGACATCGAGCCAATTTACACCGAAGGCTTGATGGCCGTCCACGGTGTCATTGCCGAAGGTCAGCGTATTGCCGGCTCTGGTGTCCACGTCGGCGAAAAATGGGGCGATGATCTCCCTTTCGGTATCGGTCAATCCAGGGGGAGTATAACCACCGAGGGGTTGATCAAAGGTTACATTCCCATTGTTATTCACGTACAAGCTGCTGAAGGCGGCGCCATAGAAGTTGATACTGAAGCCAATCGGCACCGGGAGGGGCGTGCAGTTTGGCGGCACGCCGTCGCCGGGTCCGGTGCACGGATGAGTGCCATCGTCATTGGGTCCAAAAGCGTTGGCGGCGAAGCCAGGCAAGTTGCGAATCGCGCCAAGCGGCTGTGCCGCCGCGGCCGGCACGAGCAACCATAAGAACAGGCAACAGACTCCGACTTTCATAAAGCATTGCGGGTTTGGTTTTAACAAAGGCCGCTAATGAGCCGGTTGAAGGGCGGGCAGAAATAATTCATTGCGCCAGTGATTTCAGTCAGTACACCTTGCGCAGGTTGGAAGGGAGGATGTCGAGTTCAGTCCGGTATTTGGCGACGGTGCGGCGGGCGATGGCAATGCCCTTGGCCTGGAGGATGGCAACCACTTCCTGATCGGAGAGGGGTTTGGTGGGTTCTTCTTTTTTGAAGATGTCGGCAATCATGTCCTTGACGCTGGTGTTGGAGAGGCCGTCGCCGGCGGCAGTCAGGATGCCGGCGGTGAAGAAGTACTTCATCTCGAAGATGCCCTGAGGGGTCTGCATGTATTTGCCGGAGACGGCGCGGCTGACGGTGGTTTCATGGACGCCGACGACCTGGGCAACCTGGACCATGGTGAGGGGTTTGAGGCAAGCGACGCCCTTTTCCATGAACTCGCGCTGGCGGTGGACGATTTCCTTGGCGATGTTGAGGATGGTCTGCTGGCGCTGGTGGAGGCTCTTGATGAGGAACTTGCCGGCGCGGATCTTCTCGCGGATATAGTTGCGGACCTCCGGGGAGTTGTTGCCCCGGGCCATCAGGTCCTTGTAGGTGTTGCTGATGCGCAAGTGAGGGATATGCTCGTTGTTGGTAGTGACCACGAAATCATCGCCGCTCTTGAGGACGAAGACCTCCGGGAGGATGTACTGGTCGTTATCCGGAAGGAAGGCGCGGCCCGGGTGGGGTTCGAGGCGGCCGATGCGCTTGAGGGCAGTCTGGACTTCATCGATCGAGGCGCCGGTGCCGCGGGCGATTTCCGGGATGCGCCGTTTGCCCAGAGCCTCCATGAACTCATTGACGATGCGGTAGTCGAGGGTGTTCTGTTGGCCGATTCGCTCGAGCTGGAGCAAGAGGCATTCCCGAAGGTTGCGCGCCCCGACACCAGGAGGATCGAAGCTCTGGATGACCTTGAGCACCTCGAGGACCCCTTGGAGGGGCGACCCGCTGGCCTGGGTAAGTTCCTCGTCGGTAGCGGCCAGGCGGCCGTTCTCGTCGATGTTGCCGATGATGAACTCGGCAATGGGCCACTGGTCGGCCGGCAACGCCGACTCCCGGACTTGCTCGAGCAGGACTTCCTGGAGCGAAGTGCCGGCGACCAGGGAATCAAACATGAATTGGCGCTTCTCTTCGTCCTCGGCCGAGGGGCGGGAGGAGAGGTTGGTTTGGGCAAAATGCTCGCGCCATTCCTGGTCGAGCTGCACCAGGCGCTCGAACTCCGCCTGGAAATCATCCACGGGTTCCCGGTCGCTCTTTTCGGAGGCCGGGTCCGTGTTCAAGTCCGCAGGGGGTTCGCTCAGGTCCACGGCCTCGGTCCCCTTTGGGGTTTCACGGTCTTCCCGTTCCGCCAACTCGGCTTCCCCCAGGGGCGCTTCTTCGAGGACCGGGTTCTGCTGGAGTTCCTGCTCGACCAGGGCTTTGAGTTCAAGGGTCGGCGCCTGCAGGAGGGCCAGCGACTGCTGCAATTGCGGTGCGAGCACCAGCGATTGCGTCAAGCGCTGTGACAGTTGCAAACTTTGAGCCATGGCTCCATTCTAAACCTCTAGGGCTGCAACACAAGCAGATCTTGGCACGAATTTGGCTTTCAGGAGATTCCTCCTGGCCGCCATCGAGGCTGCCGAGAGGGCTCAACCTCGGGGCAATTTGGCATCCAAACAGGCGCGCACGATGGCGGCGAGTTTTTGGGGCTGGAAGGGCTTTGGCAGGTAATTCAGGCCGGGGCGCAGGACGAAGTCTTTTCCGACAACCTCGGCGCTGTAGCCGCTGGTGAAGAGGATCTTCACGTTGGGCCGCTCGGCCTGGAGGCGCTCGGCCAGTTGGCGCCCGTTCATGCGGTCGGGCATGACCAGGTCGGTCAGGACCAAATCGATTTCGTTGCTGTGGGCAGCCCAGAGTTCGAGCGCCTTGGCGCCGGTCTCGGCTTGGAGGATGCGGTAGCCGCAACGGGCCAGGTAGCGGCAGACCAGGTCGCGCAGGGGGGCTTCATCTTCGACCACCAGGATCAGCTCGCTGCCGCCGCGCGGCAGCACCCGAGTGGAGGGGTCTTCGGGGGGCCCGGCCTGGACAGCATCACTCCAGGGTAAAAAGACCCCGAAGGCGGCGCCCTTGCCAGGCTCGCTTTCCACTTCGACCCACCCCCGGTGCTGGTTGGCGATGCCATAAACGGTGGCCAGGCCCAAGCCGGTCCCTTTGCCGACTTCCTTGGTGGTGAAGAAGGGCTCGAAGATATGGGGAAGATTGTCCGGGGCAATGCCGCAGCCGGTGTCCACGACGCTGAGGCAAACGAATCGGCCCTGGCGTCCTTCCGGGTGCCGGGCCAGGTGCGCGGGGTCCACCTCGGCCACCGTGACCTTGATGACGACGCGGCCGCCCTGGGGCATCGCGTCGCGGGCATTGACGACCAGGTTCAGGAGCACTTGTTCGATCATGCCGGCGTCGGCCCGGACGGGCGCCGGTTGAGGGCAGTAATGGAGTTGGAGGGCAATGTCTTCGCCCACAATACGGCTGAGCATTTTGGTCATGTTGCCGACAATTTCATTCATGTCGAGCAGGCGAGGCTGCATCACCTGCCGGCGGCTAAAGGCCAGCAACTGGCGAGTCAGGGCGGCCCCGCGCTCGGCGGCCTGGCTGATCTGCCGGGCGGAATGCGAGGCTCGCTCACTGGGCCGGCCCTCGGTCAGCAGCAACTCGGCGTGGCCGTGGATGACCGTGAGGATATTGTTGAAATCATGGGCCACGCCGCCCGCGAGCTGGCCGATGGCCTCCATCTTCTGGGCCTGGCGCAACTGGTCCTCCAGCCGCTTCTGCGTCGTGATGTCGTTGGCCATCGTCAGGGACGCCGCCCGGCCTTTAAAGCGAATCGGGCTCCATTTGACCTCGACCTGGATCAGGGTTCCATCCTTCTTGCGGTGGGCCCAGACTCCGGCCAAAGCCAGGCGGGTCGGGTGCTCTGCGGCCACAAGCTGATGCAGGTACTCGATGAGCGCCGGTGTCTCATCCGAGCCGCGGATGTCCTTGAGGGTCATGGTCGAGAATTCCTCACGGGAGTACCCATAATGCTGGACGGCGGCATCGTTGACTTCGAGAAAGGCGAGGGTTCCGTGGTCAAACACCCACATGGGGACGGGGTTGTTGTCGAAGATCAACCGGTATTGCTCCTCGCTCTGCCGCAAATCCATTTCCGCCTGCCGGCGACGGCGGCGCTCTTCGGCCTCGAGCGCCGCACGGCGCACTGCCGGCACGAGCCGCTCGGGCCATTGCTTGAGCACGTAGTCGGTCGCCCCGGACTTGAGGCTCTCGATAGCAGCCTGTTCACCAATCGTTCCCGAAACGACGAGAAAAGGCGTGTCCGGGCATTTGTCCTGCGCCCGACGGAGGGCTTGAATCCCGTCATACCCCTCGGTCAGCGAGTAATCGGCCAGGATTACGTCAAAGAGTTCGCCCTCGAGGGCCGCTTCAAACTCCGGGCGATTGGCCACCGGCACAACCACGGCTTGCACACCCTCGGCCTCGAGCAAGGACCGGACCAGGCCCGGATAATCCGGATCGTCTTCCAGATGCAAGATCCGCAGCGGCTTTTGCATGAAGCCAACTCTGCCAGATCCGAAATCCAAAAGAAACCCCAAAGCGGGTGATTTGCAGGATTTGAAGAACTCTAGGCGGCTTCCGGGTGGACCCAAGGGGGCCGATAGGGCCGGGAGAGAAGGCGGTTGGCTTGGTCGTCGGCAATGACCCGGCCGTTAGCGGGGTCCCAGGCCAGGGTGCGGCCCAGTTGCATGGAGAGATTGGCCAGGATGCAGGAGGCGGTGGAAATATAGCCTTGTTCGATGTCGGCGACGGGTTTGCCGCGTGTGGCGATGGCGGCCAGCAGGTCTTTCATGTGGCCGCGAATGGCGGGCGCCACGTGGCGTTCGAGGTCCTTCTCAGTGCGGTCGATGGGGTATTGGTCGAACTCATAAGTGACATCTTTGTGGACGGCTTGCCCGCCGTCTGCGGGGATGAAATCATAACTCATGACGCTGGCCTTCAAGGTGCCCTGGTCCCCGTAGAGGATGGCGCCCCAGGGATAATTTGGATCGGGGGTTTGTCCCCAGGTTCGATGGGTCCAGAGGACCTGGAGGCCGCCGAAGTCGAAGTTGGCGGTTTGAGTATCGGAGATATTGGCCTTGCTGTTTCTGGCCACGAGAATGCCGCCGGAGGAGCTGACTCGTTTGGGCCAGCCAAGGTCGAGCATCCAGCGGACCATGTCGAGCATGTGAATGCACATGTCCCCGATGATGCCGTTGCCATATTCCATGAAGGCCCGCCAGCCGCGCGGGTGGACCATGGGGTTATAGGGCCGCATCGGGGCTGGGCCGGTCCACATCTCATAGTCCAGGTAGTCCGGCGGGGCGGTGTCGGGCGGATTTCCCTCGGCGCGCATGTGGTAGTAGCAGCAGATCTCGACGCAGGCGATCTGGCCGAGCTTGCCGGTCTTGATGAATTGATCGCGCGCCTCGATGAGGTGCGGGGTGCTGCGGCGCTGGGTGCCCACCTGGACGACGCGATTGTGCTTGCGGGCGGCAGCGAGGATGGCCTGGCCTTCGGCGACGTCCGCGCTGATCGGTTTTTGCAGGTAAAGGTCGGCGCCGGCCTCGATGGCGGCGATGGCAATGAGAGGGTGCCAGTGGTCCGGGGTGGCGATGAGAACGAGGTCGAGGTCCTTTTCCTTAAGCATTTCGCGGTAATCCGAATAGGTGCGGGGCCGCCGTTTCGAGAGCTGGCGCTCGGCCGCTATGCCGGCGGCTTCGCTGAGCATCCGCGTATCGACGTCGCACAGGGACACCACTTCGACCGGGGCGACCTGGAGCAGGCGCCAGAGGTCGCACTTGCCGTACCAGCCGCAGCCGATAAGGCCAACCCGTTTCTTTTGGTCTGCGAATTCTGCGGCCTGGCCGCCGAGGGTTGACAGGGCCAGTCCGGCCGCGCCGAGCTGGAGGAATTTACGCCGATGCATGCGGCACTTCTTAGGCCCAAAGGCGGAGGAAGGCAAGAAAATCAGGTGACCGGTCAGTGAAGGCGGAAACAGAGTCCCCGGCCTACCCCTGGCCCTCTCCCCATCGCATGGGGAGAGGGAGAATTCTCCGCAGCCGCTGCAGGAACCAGAGATGCTTGCAAGTTCAAGAGACTGCCGACGTTTCTCCCTCTCCCCTTCCGAAGGGGAGAGGGCCGGGGTGAGGGGTCTTCCCCCGTGACACTCCCGCCGTCACCGGGGCCTTACAAAATCAGTTGAAAAGGGCGGCCGCCCGCTGCAATCTGCGGCTATGCAATCGGTTTTTTCAGGACCTGTTTTCGTGGTGCGGGATCATATCGACACCGACCAGATTATTCCGGCGCAGTATTTGACTTTGGTGCCGACGATTCCCGAGGAGTACAAGAAGCTCGGCTCGTATGCGATGTGCGGCTTGCCCGAAACGCTTTACCCGGTTCGTTATGTAAAGGAGGGCCAACTGGACAGCGAATATCCCATTGTGGTGGCCGGGCGCAATTTCGGCTGCGGCAGCTCGCGGGAACACGCGCCGATTGCCCTGGGTTCCGCCGGCTGCAAGGTGGTGCTGGCCCAGAGCTTTGCCCGGATCTTCTTTCGCAACAGCCTCGCCACCGGAGAACTCTATCCGTGCGAGTGTGTCGAACGCCTGTGCGACGTTCTCAAGACGGGTGATGTGGTGAGCGTGGAGCTGGACGCCGAAACCGTGACCGTGAAAAGGACCGGGGCGGTCCACAAATTCAAACCGCTGGGAGAGGTGCGGCCGGTGGTGGACGCGGGCGGCCTGTTCAACTATGCGCGCAAGTCCGGCATGATGCCCAAGTAACATGTCATGTCCATAGGCGATCTCCGAAGAGAATACAGCTTAGGCGAACTCCGGCGCCAGGACCTGGAGGCCGACCCCCTCGCCCAGTTCAGGAGGTGGTTTGACCAGGCGACGGGTGCGCGCGCCAGCGGGCGAGTGCGCCAGTGGGTCATCAGGCTCTACAAGTCGCTGCTCCTGATCTCCGGCGTCGAGCCGATGGACATCAACGCGATGATCCTGGCCACCGCGGACAAGCAAGGGCGGCCTTCGGCGCGCGTGGTCTTGCTGAAAGGGGTCGATGAGCGCGGTTTTACCTTCTACACAAACTTCGAGAGCCGCAAGGGACAGGAGTTGGCCGAAAACCCTCAGGCGGCGCTGGTGTTCTATTGGGCGGGCCAGGAGCGCCAGGTCAGCGTGGCCGGCCAAGTCCGCAAGCTGCCCCAAGCCGAATCGGAAGCCTATTTCCGGTCCCGCCCCCGCGGGGCCCGGCTGGCGGCCTGGGCATCGCATCAAGGGGAGGCCCTTCCCGATCGGGCGGTGCTCGAGGCGAGATGGAAAGAGTATGCGGCGCGCTATCCGGGCCAGGAGGTTCCGATGCCCCCTTATTGGGGCGGCTACGTGCTTGCGCCCAGCCGCCTCGAGTTTTGGCAGGGCCGCCCCAACCGGCTCCATGACCGCTTCCGCTACACGCGCCAACCGGATGAGAGCTGGTTAATCGAGCGGCTCGCCCCTTGACAGGCCCATCTCGCGCTCGGTCTGGAGCCTGAGCTGGCCGCAGGCGGCGTCGATGTCATGTCCCTTTTCCTGACGCAGGGTTGCGGCGACTTGCCCCCGGGTCAGGGCCTCGAGGAAGGCCCTTTGTGCCGCCGGGGACGGGCGCTGCCAGGGCAGGCCCGCGACGTGATTGTAAGGGATGAGGTTTACCTTGGCGTTCAAGCGGCGCGCCAGGGCGGCCAAGGGCTTGACCTGGTCCAATGCGTCGTTGACTCCCGCAATCAGGATGTACTCGAAGGTAATCATGCGGCCCTTTTTCTCCTGGTAATATTCCCCCGCCGCCGCCAGTTCGCGCAACGGATACTTGCGGTTGATCGGCATGATTCGGCTGCGGATTTCGTCAGTGGCGCCGTGCAGGGAAATGGCCAGGCGAAGCTGGAGGGGTTCATCGGCCAGCTTGCGGATTTGCGGCGCCAGGCCGCTGGTCGAAACGGTGATTTTCCGCGCTCCGATGCCGCCGCCCCACGGCGCGTTGAGAATCTTGAGGGCTTTCATCAGGTTCTCGTAATTGGCCAACGGTTCGCCCATCCCCATGACGACCAGGTTGCTGACCAGGCGAGAGTCGGGCGCGGCGGGACTCCGGGGTCCCGAGCGCGGACTTTGGGCTTCGGACTTGTCGCCCTGGCTCCATAGTTCCACGGCGATGACTTGGTTTACGATTTCTTCGACCGCCAGGTTGCGTTTCCACCCGGCGAGTCCGCTGGCGCAGAACTTGCATCCATAAGCGCACCCGACCTGGGTGGAGACACAGAGGGTGTGGCGGTCGCTGGGGTCCCCATAGAGGGCCGGGTTGGCGGGGATGAGCACGCTTTCGATGAGGCAATGGTCCTGCAGCCGCCAAAGGAATTTCTCCGTCGTGTCCCGCGAGCCCTGCTTGCGGACCAATTCGGGCGTTTGCAGTGTGAGCTGACCTCGCAGTTGCTCCCGGAGCGTCCGGGGCAGGTTGGTCATCTGCTCCCAATCGGCCGCCCGATGGACATAGAGCCATTCGAGCAACTGCGGCAGACGGTACGGCGGCTGACCCCAGGCCTGGAAAAGGGTCTGCAACTCATCGGCGGTGTGCGCGCGGACGTCCGTCAACATCCCTCGAGCTTAGCCCAGTTGCCGGATAGAATCCAACCCAACCGAGGGGCAGACCGTAATGTGAACGGAGATTTTCAGCCTCGCAAGGCAACGATCTGGTCAATTGGAACCCGTTCCCGTTCCGCCGCCGCGAGGGCCTGTCGGGCCAAATAGTCAGGCACATTTACTTCAATTTTCGTCATTTCGTTTGCCTCAAGATTTCATGATACTCGCCGAGAACCGTGTTGCTCAAAACCAGCGACCAGTCGCCGGCTCTCAGTCGCGCCAACAATTCATGCGACGCGCCCGTGATCGAGCCCAACCCCGCCACCAACACGTTGGTGTCCACCGCTGGGCGAATCATAATCGTGTCAATTTCGCCTGTTTTGAAACCCGTTTTTCCCCTGCCGGGAAACCCGCCACTGTCAAACAGTTTAAAAAGTGGGGACTGGCGCCGGTACGTCTATTCCGGATCCTCTGGGAGCTGGACGCGGGCACCGTGTGTGACCGGATACGAGAGAGTGTGTGTGGCGGTTTCTTCTAGGATTCCGGGGCGTGTGATGCGGCCACTGAGCCAGCGTTTGCGCCAGAACTGTGCTAGCAGGTCCGTGTGTTTTTTGGCCTTTTGGGGCGAAAGGAAGTACTTGGGCCTGCTGTCCATGCCCAAAAGGACCTCGCGGAAGTTTTCGGCGATGGGCACGCCATAAACGACGCGCCGGTTGCCGTGATTGAGCAGTTCGTCGGCCGGGAGTTTGACCTCGGCCAGGCCGTCTCGCAATTTGCGCATTAGCGGATTGACGCCTTCTCCGAAGATGCTGTTTACCTTGCGTACATCGCCCCCCCTGGGGATGAACGTCTCGAGGTAGTCTATGGATGCTGTGCTGAAGTGGTAGGAGCCATAGCCCTTGCTCAGGCCGAGTTCGGTGTATTCGATGGAGTGGCCGGTTTCTCCCCCGACTTCATGGAGAGGCACGCGGACGCGGTTGTACTGGCTGGAGCCAACCCCGTATAAGCTTGTGGTAGCGAGCAGGACGAGGTTGGGGGGGCGAACCACGGTTTCGCCCTTCATCGAGGAAGCGATGATGCTCGATTGGTCACCGTACCGATGCCGGTAAAACTGCACGATTTCCGGGCTCGCCAGGAGGAGGCACACCAGTTTGCCGCCGAGCAATGTGTTGTAGGGAGCGACAGCGCCGCAGATAATAATGTCCATCATATCGACTCCGACGTGTTCGGCTTTAACCAGGCGTACAAGTTGCTGAAGGGCATGCCGTGCCCTAGAGTCTTTTAGGGCGGTTCGGAGCGACTCGGCGGTGGCCCCAATCAATCCGGCCTGTTCAAGTCTGCGGCGGATGCCGAGGAGCATGGCGAGAGTTTTGGCCCGTTTCGAGCGGAAAAGCGGGGTCGTTGCCTGCTTTTCCCAGTCCACGCTCCCAGACTCGTTGCTGTTGATATCGCTTTTGTGGTCGGCGGCGCCTGGAAACCTGCGATGGGCTTCAGCAGCTCGTGCCGCATCCTCCATCAAACGGGCGATTGTCTCCTCAGTCGGGCTTTTCAGCAGTTTGCGTTGAATCAGACCCTCGCTCAGAAAGTCCTTTTGGTAAATGCTGGCGATCAGACGGTCAATCGAACCATGAGCCCAGCGGCACCATTTCGCGGTCGGTCTTTCGGCCAGTTTGTTCACGAATATTCCCGAGTCCCACCCGATCCATTCGTCCCTCAAGGTCTGTTGAGCCATCGAGCTGCCGAGTGCAGCAATGCCAATGACGGGGTGGTTGGGTGCCGCCGCGTCGCGAATGAGAACCGCCATTGAGCGACCTGGCAGCGATTTGTACGCGCTGATCCAGGTGTGCCGAAAGTAACGCCAGATGTCGGTGAGCTTGAGGCCCGTTACGGGGCAGACGGCGGCGGACTCGACGGCCTGGAGATATGGCGAGATGACTGAGCAGAGCAGGTCGGCGCGCTTGGACTCCGTGGTTTCTCTCGCTATGTGGGCGAGTTTGGCCGCGAGTTCGCGGCCGTCGCGCATCAACGAGAAGATGGAAACCCATCCCGACGCACCGAGCCTCCGCTGCTCCATTCCTTTGATGAACTCGGCCACCGATGCCTCGCGGAGCTGCGCGTCGCGTTCGAGAAGGTGGCCGGCACGAATGCGCCCTTTAACCTCCTGACGTGTTTCGCCCTCGGCCGCGGGGGTCTGGATTTGGACTTTCCCAGGGCCAGCTTTGAGCTTCCAGCCTTGCGCGACGACGTCGATGACGACGCTGCAGGCGAATTGAAGTGCGAGATTGGGCTTCGCGGTCGGGCCGACAGCAATTGACCGGACCTCATCGCGTGCCCGCTCAATCGCCCGCTGCCGGCCTTCGGGGCCTTGGGCCCGAAGGTTCCGGACGAAGTGGCGGCAGAAGTCCCGGAACGCTGGTTCCTTGCCGATCAGACTCGGGGCGAGCAGGATTTCGCGAGTGCCTAACTCAGAAATGTTGCCAGAATGTTGCTCCATGTTTCACGAAAGCGCTGCATCCGCAGCTTTGATTGTTTGTCCTTCCCGATCATAACTTCGGCTCTCGCCGCGCCAAGGATAAGAAGTTCCAGGCGGTTTCGTAAGCCCTTGAAGATGTCGCTTTGGCCGGCCGGCTGAGGCGACCACGCCTTGTGAACGAAGGGATGCTGTTCGTTCAAGAGCACAATGAGGCGCGCTCCGTCCAGTTCGGGAACAAAGAAGGACGTATCGCTCAATTTCTTGAGGAGCAGCCGGTACTCGAGCCCGGCAACCCGACCGCGGCGACCACGCCTCAACGGGCCAGGGTATCCGTGCCGCCCTGTTACTGCGGCGAGAGGCGGTTCGATGAGGTTGTCGTAGCGCTCAGCGAGTTTCTCGGATTCGCTTTTTATCTCGCTCGCCTTGACGGTAAAGAACGCCTTCCGGGCTCGGGCGTTAAGGTCTCGTGCAATCCTTTCCATATCTGGTGAGAGGATCGCTGACATGGCCTCGGTCGGACGGACCTCCTGTTTTGTGTGCGTCACGCCGAACAACTCGTCAAGATCCGGCTCGAAACGCACTTCGGAACGCCACCAGTCATCATAATTCTCGCGACGTTTCTGGCCCATAAAGAACCAGCCGAAGTCAACTTCACGGCCAGCTCGAACGATCGAGACCCCAGCGCCCTTTGCAATGCCGGCGGCGTTCTTCTGCTCGTTGGACAGGGAATGCCATTCTGCCACAGGGAGTTCGGTGAAACGGACCCGCACGATGGAGGTCGCTCCCGCTGGGGCAGCGACTTCGTATGTCAATTCTGGACCGTAAGCTGCCGCGCCCCGCAACCCGCAGCCGGCCCGCTCGAATAGCGGGTCAAGAGGAAGAAGGGCTTCGCCGTTTAGCTTTATCTTCTTCCCAGACCAAAGCTGGTAACGAAACAAGCGGCCCAGTTCTGTCCTCAGGCGTTTGGCCAACGGGCCGAACTTCTTGTTGTCCAGGCGGTCGCATTTCCGCCAGACCACGCTGGTGCCGCGACGGAAAGGATGGGTTTCACGGAACAGTGTGGCAGGAATGCGCCGCGCTTCCGGGAGGGTCACGCGGCTGCCTTTCCTGAACTCGTCTGCGTCCAGGTAGCTGACCGAGGCTGAGCGGCCGTCTTTGCTGCTGAAAACCTCGACGCGCCGGGCGTGGCTGAGCGACGCGTTGGGCAGCCCCATTCCATAGCGGCCGAAGCTGTCGCGCCTGTCGAAGCGAGAACTCCAGCCAAAACGGAGAGAGTTGTGGCAGGTGTCGGCGTCCATCCCTATGCCGTTGTCAGCGACGGTCACGACCGACTCCGGTGCCTGGCTGTCTTCCTTGCGCTGGAGTCTGACAGTCACTTCTGAGGCTTTGGCCTCAAAGGAGTTGTCGATCAACTCGGCGAGGGCGGACCCCAAGCTCCTGTAACCGGAATCACGCGCGGCCTCGATAAAGTGCGAGGCCACCACCAAAGAAGCGTTGGATGCGCTGTGCATGGGTTGTATGGACGCGCGCTCGACGTCTCACCTGAGGGTGTCTCAACGTGGCGGACAGCCCCGGGTTTCGGCGTTCAGCGGCGCCCGGGCAAGGTCCGTGCTAGGCGGTTTCCTTAATTTCTGTGGCGGCAGACTGTTCGTCCTCGAGGGAAGACCGACGCTCGAGGAGTTGGAGGCGTAGCGCGAGGCGGTCGGACCAGTTCTTGCGCTCAGTCTTGTAGAACAGTTCGCGGTCATCCTCCGAGGTGAGTTCCTCGGCCCCGATTGCAAACAGCAGCAGTTCGATGGCAGAGCGAACGCGAGGACTGGCCTTGAGGGCCTCGTACACGTCGGAATAGAAGCGATGGCGGGTATTAATCCAGATGCGCGTTTGCGGGCCGAACAACTCTGGTCGATAGAAGGGCGCCCCCTCCAGCGGTTCGAATTCGATAGTGAACTTTTTGTCCTCGGCTTTTTGGAGTATTTCCTTTTGGACCTCTTCCTTTGGCTTTTGGGTTTCGGCCGCCTCTTTCTCGGCTTGCTCTTCTAGCTTCTTGCGGGCTTGTTCTTTTTTTTCATCTGAAATCGGAGCACGCTTCTTCTCAAATCTCTCAGCTTCTGCCTCGACTTGCTCAGAGGTTTTGTCTTCGGACTTGGCGTCCTCGCTGGACCTGTCGCCGCGGTCGGCTTTGCCGCGAGCGCGGAGGTCGTTCTTGATGATGGCGGGCAAGCCGTTCTCTTCGAGAACTTGCCACACCCGGTCGCTGAGTGTCACCTGCTGCTTGGTGACGGTGATTCCGAACTCCTCGTCCAATTCTGGGTCAAAGTCGAGTTCAACAGCCCAGTTACGGTCGTAGTTGATGAGAGTGATATTGTGTTTCTCATTCTGGTAGCGCGGGCGCTCTACAAGGTCAATTTGCCGGCCGGCACGGGTGACAACCAGATAGGCGTTGTTGGCCTTCATGATGGGAAACCGAGGATTCTCATCGGCTTCAGGCCCATTTTGGAAACCAGGGGGCATGTACGAAAATCGAAGCCTGACCGCGCCTTCCCGGCCGTCGCGGCCTTTCATGGTGAACTGCATTTTCTCGCGTCCCTCGGCTCGAATTTTGTTGCCAACATCGTAATACCGCGCGTTTGGGTCCAAGAAGAGGGGGTCCACCCGTTCGATGCGCTGCCCGTTCAAGAATAGCGCGCAACGGGTCAGCACTCCACGGTAAATCAGCCCAAGGTGCTCCATCAGGTTTTTGTGGAAACCGTTGGGCTTGCGAAAGCCGGAGGTGAGGCGGTCCGGCGCCACCAGCAGAATCACTGTGCCCTGATCCGGGGTCCGCTTGCCCAATTCCTTCGTCACCCAAGCCGGAGGTTCGGTGCGCTCGGCTCTCGGGGCGATGACGAGGCCATCGTTGTTGGTCAACTTGCCCGCGCAGATTTGGTCCAGGTCGACCGAAACGCGGTGCCAATCTGCACCTTTGATCTTGGAGTAAACTTCGAAATGGCGCGCGATGCTGACGGCAGCGGAAGGCAGGCCGAAACCAAAGCGACCAAATCCAGAGCGGTCGCCCTGGCGGTGAGTGCCCCCCCAAAGGACCGCAGCCCGAATCATCTCAGGCTCCATGCCGTGGCCGTTGTCCACCACCGCAATGTCCCCAAGTTCATGTTGGTTTCCCTCTGGCGTGGCAACACTGTAAAGAACGTCCACGCGCGTTGCCTGAGCTTGGATGGAGTTGTCAATGAGTTCGTCAAGGGCGGTGCCGGTGGATTTGTATCCGCTGTCGCGCATCCCCTCAACAAAGGCTGCGGCGGCCACGAGTTGGAAACCCTTTTCGCCCGACTGCCTAAGTCCTTCCACGTAATTGTGTTGAGCCTGCAGGTCGGAAGTGAGCGGGTCCGCCGCGGCGGCAGTTGTGGTCTTGGTCGTTGTGTTTGTCTTGGTTTTGATTTTCATAACTCTCAACTCTTGTGCTCGTCTTTGAGCATCTGGTTTTGGGGCTGCTTATTTAGCTGGCAGCCCGCCGCGCCCCGGGCTGCGGGCCAACAGTTGGCTCGTAGCCGAGATCAGGCTTTTAGGAATGAGACCCGAACTTTGGGGAATGCTTCAGTGAGAACCTGGGTAACACGTGCTGGAGAAACCCCTAGGGTGTGGGCAATTTCGGACGGCGCGAGTCCTTGAGTGTAGCGCATGATGAAAATCTGGCGCTGGCGGCGGGTGAAGGTGTCCAACGCCGATGGTATGGCACGCTGCAGCAACCGCAAGTCTACCTGGGAAAGCATTTGGCTGGTTTGGTCGATGGCTTCAGCGGCAGTGATGGGCAGACAGTCGTCTTGCGGCAGGTTGTCGTCGTCGTGGTCGTCGGCCAAGTAGCAGGCTTCGGGCATGGGCACGCACTGGCGATCGGCGTTCTGAGCGCGGACGTAGTTCTTCATGCGGCCTGTGATATGCCGGCGGGCCAAGGTTGAAAACTTGAAACCTTGGGAAACGTCGTAGCGGCGGGCGGCGTGGACTAAGCCGATGGCTCCCTCCTGGTAGAGGTCGTCGCGAAGATGCTTGTCTCCACGGGAAAGGCGGTTTGCCCAATCTTTGAGCTCCAAATCGTAGTCGCGGACGAGCTCATCCTCAGTCGTCCGCCGGTTTGCTGGTTTTTGATCGGCACGTTGGGGAGGCCGGGACGCGCCCGGTTCGGCAGTATGCGTCAGTTTCATATGTCAGTACCAAAGCCATAGTTCGTTTGATCCACGCGATTGGTCCGACAACGTGTATTCGCATTTCCTTGTGGCCGTATAGGGCCATCGGTGCGAACCAGTCGCTGAGCTACTGTCGCTATGGTGGCAGTCCCTTGTAGTGAAGTCAACTCTTTTCCGAGTCGTGTTTCCAGACGGCCAACCTGAGAACAGGCGCTTAATGACATCATACCAGAAAAGGGACAACCTTTAACCCCTAAAGTCGTAATTTTTTCACTCCTTTTCGCGAGTGCGTCGTTGGAGGCGGTGGCCTGTGCTGGGCGGCACCGCATCGGGTTTGGCCCCACGGCAGCCCTACAACGCCTCGACGCATCTGAGCATGGCCTCTTCCTGACGTTCGATGGACTCGAGGAGTTTGAACTGGGTCTTGCAGCGATCGAGGTTATGGTCGGGGCGATGGATGCGGAAGTAGGTGTCGCCGCTCAGGAAATCGGTCAGGAAACGGAGGCCGATTTCGAAGGTGATGAGCTTGCCGGAGAAAGGGATGAGGCCCTTTTCGGACTTGGTCAGAAACTGGCCGGCAGTGGAGAGGTAACCCTCGGCCAATTTCCTGAACATGGGCATCTGCATCTTGACTTTGGAAAGGTCGGGCTCGTCTTCGAGGGTGGGGCTGGTGGTGGTGCGGACCATGTCGCCGAAATCGTAAAGGGCGCAGCCCGGCATGACGGTGTCCAGGTCCACGACGCATACGGCCTTGCCGGTCCGGGTGTCGAGCATGACGTTATTGAATTTGGTGTCGTTGTGCGTGACGCGCTCGGGGACGCGGCCTTTCTGCAGGGCCTCGAGGATGACATCGACCAGTCCTTCATGCTTGAGAGCAGCGGCGATTTCCGGTTTGGCGTCAGTGGCCCGGTTGAAATGGTCTTTGGTGAGGGCCTCGAGGAAGGCGGCAAAGCGTTTTCGGGTATGATGGAAGTCAGGGATGGTTTCGATGAGCCGCTCGCCGGGGAGATCCACCAGGTGAAGCTGGAACTCGCCGAAGGCCCGTCCGGCCTCGAAGGCCTGCGCGGGCGTCTGCACCGCCTCGAAGGTCTGGGCCCCTTCCACAAACACGAAGGTGCGCCAGAACTCCCCGTCGCCATTCCGAAAATGGGAGTGGCCGTCGCGGGTGGGGATGACAATGAGGGAGCGGCGGGTGATGTCCTCGGCGGTCTGGGTCTCGAGCTTCTTGCGGATATGCGTGGTGACCCGCATGAGGTTCTTCATCAGCTCCGGGGGGTTCTTGAAGACACTCTTGTTCACCTTCTGGTGAATGTAGCGGACGCGCGTGCCACCCTGGTCGTAGGTGGCGGAATAGGTCTCGTTGATATGGCCAATCTTGAACGTCTCGGCGTGAAGGATCTCGCCGTAAATCTGAAACTGCTTCGAGATGTGCTGAAGTTCCTTTTCCGCGTAGGCCATAACTCTGAGGTCGGTTATCTATCGGAGCGGAATAATGGCCGGATTAGTTCTCGAGGGCAAGATTCTCGGGCTTGATGCCGGGCTTGAATTTGCCATAGCCGAACCAGCCGGGTTTGTATGGGCCGATATAGTCCACGTCGGCTTTGGGCGGGATTTGGTTTTCCAGGCCCGCACACCAGTAGCACGCGTTGACGAGCAAACGGCGCAGCCCCGGGTTTTCCAGGTCCACGGCGGCGCCCATGGTGGTGGTGAGGATTCTGGAGGTCTTGCCTGATGGGCCGGTGTAATCGCGCACCCAGACCAGCGGCATCATGGGATTGTTCTTGGGGCCTGGGACGGGCGGGTCGGAGGGTTTCATGCCGGAGAGGACCTGGCCGCGGACCAGGACTTTGGCGTCGGCGGGCAAGTGGGCCACGGCATAGACATCGGTGGGTCCCCAGATATCGGTCACGCCTCGCAAGACGGGGTGTTCTTTGAGAGCGTCATCGAGGATGCCGCGCGTGCTCTCGAAGCCATGCCTGCCGTGGTGGTCCACCCAGGTTTCGCCCAGGACCTGCTGGCCAAAGCCGCCGGGCCAGTCCCGGTTGCGCCAATCATACTTGGCGTAGGGGTTTTGCTTGTCCCGATTGTACTGGAAGGCATGGGTGCTGGTGCGCAGGGCGATGATCGGTTTGCCGGCCTCCAGGTACTGGACGAAGTGCTTCATTTGGGCCTCGGGCAACTCGCGGAAACGCAGGGCCATGAGACAGACATCGGCAGTGTCGAGGGCCTCCAGGCCGGGGATATTATCAAGAATGGTCGGTTCGATGGCGCCGCTGACGGGGTTGATGGCGAACAGGACGGTGCATTTAAAACCATGCCGCTCCGCCAGGACCTTGGCCAACATGGGCAGCCCCTCCTCCGAGCGATACTCTTCGTCGCCGGAGAGCAAGACAATGTGCTTGCCCTGGCCGGGCCCGCTTTTGCCTTCATAAACAACCCAGTTGGCCGCCGACAGATGGAAGGCGGGCCCGGCTTGGAGCAGCGCCACCAGCACCGGAAGGTACAACATGTCTTTCATAGCAATGCCGTGTCGGGCTCATTGATAGCGGCTCGAGCGCCCAGGCGCAAGCCTGGGGTGCGGATTGGGTGCGATTAAAACCGCCGGTCAGCTCACGGCGCCTCTTTGCCCAGGAGGGGCTTCCGAGCGTAGCCAATGTTGCGACAAAGTCTTCCGTTCGCCGGGCTTTTGGGACAGGCTCCAGGTGTGAACTGTTTTGTTACCGGGGCCTCGGGTTTTATCGGGGCCAATCTCGTGCACGAGTTGGGGGCTCGGGGCCATCGAGTCAAAGCGCTGCTGCGGCCCGGGAGCAACTTGCGGGGGCTGGCGGGGGCGCAGTTCGAGCGGGTGGAGGGGGACCTTGGGGACCTGGCCAGGCTCAGGGCGGGGATGCGGGATTGCCAGTGGTGCTTTCACGTGGCGGCCAGCTATCATCTCTGGCTGCGGGATTACCGGCCGATGTACGCCGCCAATGTGGAAGGCACGCGCCACGTGATCGAAGCGGCGGGGGAGGCGGGCTGCGCCGCCATCGTCTATACGAGCACCGTCGGCTGCATCGGTTTGCCCAACCGCGCCCACGGGGAGGTGATTCCTTCGGATGAGACGACGCCGGTTTCGGAAGGGCAGATGAGCAATCACTACAAGCTCTCGAAATGGCGGGGCGAACAGGAGGCCATCCGATTTGCCCGCCAAGGGCTGCCGGTCATCATTGTCAACCCGAGCACTCCGATTGGTCCGCGCGACGTCAAGCCGACGCCCACCGGACAAATCATCGTCGATTTTCTGAATCGCAAGATGCCGGCGTATCTCGAGACCGGACTTAACTGGGTGCATGTGCGCGATGTCGCCGTCGGACATATTCTCGCTGCGGAAAAAGGGGGCATCGGCCAACGCTATATTCTTGGAAACGCCCAAGGCAATTGGCCGCTCAAGGAGGCCTTTGCGGTGCTCGAGGAACTTGCCGGGGTGCCTGCCCCAAAGCATCGCATCCCTTATTTCGCGGCCCTGGCGGCGGCGCACGTGAGCGAAACAATTTCAGCCCTCACGGGCAAACCGCCCAGGGCGCCGCTGGCCGGTGTGCGCATGGCGCGGCACCAGATGTTTTTCAACCCGGCCAAAGCCATCCGCGAGCTCGGGCTGCCGCAAACACCGCCCAGGGAAGCAATGGCCGAAGCTGTCGAGTGGTTTCGACAGAACGGCTACGTGAGGCGTTGAGCGGAATCCCAGGGTGTTGTGAGGCCCGAAATCCGAAATCCGAAATCCGAAGGCCCGAAGGAAATCCGAAACCCGAAACCCGAAGTGCCCATATTGAGCGCGGAGCCAATGCCCGAAGGCCTTCGGTTTTCGGCCTTCGGATTTCGGATTTCCTTCGGATTTCGGCCTTCGGATTTCGGATTTCGGCCTTCGACTCTGCCGCGTTTCTGCCTGGCCGCCCTGCTCACGTGGACTTTGCTCTGCAACCCAAGCCCGGCCCTGGCAGAGGACGCCCCGCCTGTCCCGCGCTACGCCGAGGTTTACGGGCGCGCAACCAACTCATTTGCGGAGGCGGTCTTTTTCAAGCCGGTCGAGAGGGGCGGCTCGGAACTGAGTATTGGACTTGCGCCCTTGATCATCCAGGAGGTCAAGGAGGACAACGGCACGGTGGTCCGGGCGCAGGATCGATTCGGCAGTTTGAGCCTCACCAATGGCCTGCTGGCGCTGGCGGGAGCGCGGCCTGCCGTCTATGCCAGCCTCGATGCGGCACCACTCAACGGCAAGCCCCACACGCGGCTGACCTACCTTTGGTGCTACTGGCTGGAACCTGGCCGGCCTGGGGTGGGCCTGCCGCTGCAAGGGATCCGCATCACGCTCGACGCCGCCGGCAAACCGGCGGTCTGGGAGGTGCTGGCCGAGGATTCCGGAGCCGAGCTGATCTTCGTTTCGCAAGACCTGGAATCTGCGGCCGTGGCACAGTTCGGCAAACCGCTGCCCGGCCGGCGCTACGCCCTGGAACGGAGCGTCACCGAGGCGCCCAGGGTCATCGTGGCGCGGGTCCTTGAAGACGCTCCGGTGGCGATGGGGCCGATCGTCTATCTCCGCGCCGGCACGCGCTCGGTGAGCACCGTCATTTGCCGCTGCATGGCCGCCCAGGTCAAGCGCCTGGCGGCCACCAGCCCTTATGAGCTGCAGTTCGGCCAGGGGGCTGCCGCAGTTCCGGTCCTGGTTCCAGCCAAGACACGGGCCGGGAGCCACGCAGCCTTCTGGCCCAGCGACGAGCCTGCCGGCAACCGCCTGGAGGGCTGTCTCCGGCTGCCGGCCGGGTTTTGAGTTATTGGACCGCTCCCAGGACAGGAAGAACGACGGTCGAGGAGATCGGGTCGGGGGCGGCGGCGGGCACTGAAATCGTGAGCCCTTGCGGGCCGCTTTCGGCGGCGAGGGATGGTTTGGATGCATCGGCCAGGAGGTAGGGCTTGCCGGTCCGGTTCTTGAGCCCGGGCACCAGGAGTTTGCCGTCGCTCGGCCAGGTGAAGACATGCAGATAGAGCGTCGCGCCGTCGGGCGTGAGCTTCTGGGTGCACCGGCCCCAGGCGAGTTTGCGGAAGGGGCTGGCTTGGGTGCCATAGACGGCCTCGCTGTTGATTTTCATCCACTTGCCGATTTGGGCCAGGCGCTCGATGGAGGCGTCGGGAAACACCCCTTCGGAGGTGGGGCCGATGTTGAGGAGGTAGTTGCCGCCTTTGCTGGCGCAGTCAACGAGGTTGCGGATGAGGGTGGCGGCGGATTTCCAGTTTTGGTCGTGCTTGTTGTAGCCCCAGTGGTTGTTCATGGTCATGCACGATTCCCAATCCACGCCCGGGCCGAAGCCGGTGGGAGGGATTTCCTGCTCGGGGGTGCCGTAGTCGCCGATGCGCTCCTTGCCCTGGTCCATGCCAGACATGCCGGCGCGGGCCTTGCCGACGCGGTTGTTGATGATGATGTTGGGCTGGAGGCTGCGGACATATTCGTAGAGGTCGACGCCGCGCTCGTGGGTCCAGGGGCTTTCCCATTCGCCATCGAACCAGAGGATGCCGATGGGACCGTAACGGGTGAGCAGTTCGTGGAGCTGGCTTTTCATGTAGGCGGTGTAGCGGTCCATGTCCGGGGCGCCGGCCGCCTTGTCGTTCCAGGGCCGGCGGGTGCCCCAATCCGGATGGTGCCAGTCCATGATGGAATGATAAAAGCAGAGCTTGAGGCCGGCGTCCTTGCAGGCCTGGGCCAGTTCCATCAGCGGGTCGCGCTGGAAGGGGGTGGATTTGATGCACCAATCGGTCGCCTCGGAGCGGAACATGCCGAAGCCGTCGTGGTGCTTGGAGGTGATGACGATGTATCTCATGCCGGCATCCTTGGCCAGGCGCACCCACTCCGTGGCGTTGAACTTCACCGGGTTGAACTGGCCGGCGAACTTTTCATACTGCGAGACGGGCATTTTGGTTTCCTCGAGAAACCATTCGGCGTAATTGGTTTTGTCCTTCCACTCGCCGGCGGGCACGGAATAGACGCCCCAGTGAATGAACAGCCCGAAGCGGGCCTCGCGGAACCAGGCCATGCGCTCATTGCGCGCCGCCTCGGATTCGGCAGCGGGCGCCGGGCCCGGCCGCACGAGGAAGGACAGGGCCAGCAACAGGGACGGGTTAAAAAGTTTCGAGGATTTCATGTCGTGTTAAGCAATGCGGAAGGAGTCTATGGCGAAGGGGCCCCGATTGCACGCGGAATGATCGGCGAATTCCGTGGCGAGGCGGGGGCCGGGGCGAGGGGGAATGGGCCGCCCAACAGGACCGGCTTCCAAAACCTGAATTGCGCCCGCCGAAGAGGTTGCAAAAAACCTAATCGTTTTAACGCCGGATGGTCTTAACTACGCGCCATTCCCCTCCGGGGCGAAAAAGCACTACGCTCCGCAAGGGTGGCGCGGGATTTGGGGCAGTGTCCGGAGGCGCCGGCCCAGCGCGATACCCGAATAGAAGGATTGCATGCGGTCAACATTGCGCCGATATTTAGGCAGCGTCGAGTGTTGGGCTTTCTTGCCCCGACCGCGGGCCGAAAGGCCACTCGGCGCATTCTGGTTTTCGCCAGCCTGGCGGCTAATCGAGGAGGAACTCGAGGGCGGTTCGCACGAACGGTTGCGGGGCGTCCGCGTGGACCCAGTGGCCGGCCCCGGCCAGGGTCTGGAACTGCGCTTGGGGAAAGAGGCGGCGAATGGAATCGAAATCCTCGTCAAGCAGGTAATCGGATTCGCCGCCGCGAATGAACAGAGCGGGCCGGGTGCAAGTGCGGCCTGGCCCCAGGGTTTCGCAAAGGCGCCCATAATTATTGGCGATGCCTTGGAGATTCATTCTCCAGCGGAAGACGCCCCGGGCATTGCGCTCGACGCTCTTGAGCAGGAACTGGCGCGTGACTTTGGCGGGGATGGCCGGGGCCAGGGCGGCGTCCAGTTGCTGGCGGCTGCTGCCGGCGGCCAGGTCGAGGGAAAGGAGGGCGTCCAGGATGTGACGGTGCCGAGGGGAATAGGCCCTGGGGGCGATGTCCACGACAATGAGCCGGTCGAGGCGCGCGGGGTAACGCAGCGCAAATTCCATGGCGGTCTTGCCGCCCATGGAATGGCCCAGGAGAGAGACGCGGCCAAGACCCTGGCGCTCGAGAAAATCCAACAGGTCCCGGGCCATGAGCGGATAGCCCATTTCGGGGCTGTGGAAGGAGTGGCCGTGGTTTCGCTGGTCCAGGGCCAGGACCTGGAAATGCGGGGCCAGTTGGTTGGACACCGTGTGCCAGTTGTCGAGGGAGCCGAAGAGGCCATGGAGGACGACCAGCGGCCGGCCGTGGCCGCGGGTTTCAAAATGAAGCGGCGGCTGCATAGCGAGCGTCCCGTTTCCCCTCACCCCGGCCCTCTCCCTCGGGGGGCTTTGCACAAAAAGCCCTCATCTGACCCGACTTTTTGTGCAGGTGCCGATTCTGCACAAAAACCGTTTATAGGCCGGTTCGGCGAGTTCGTCAACGTTCTAATGAACCTTGATATTGTCCCGGGCGCACGACAGAATTCTTCGGCTACTCGGCCAGCGTCAGGCAGTCGTTGCGGGCAGCCTGAGCGTTGAGCCGCTCTTTCCAGAACTGATCCAGCCGGCGGCTGGAATGGATACAGCGCAAAGCCAGGATATTTTCCGCACCGGGTTTGCCCCAGAACATGCCCGATTGCTTGCAGCGGGAGCCGATTAGGGTCTTGCAGCCGGCTTCGATGACCCCAGAGCCGATAAAGAGGCCCTGACGGCGAAAGGTCCTATACTGCATTCGTTCCACATTGTGGACGAAGTATCCCAGTTCGTCCTCGACCGCCTCAGCCTGCGGCTTGCCGGCACATTCCTGGCGGGTTTCTTTAATGAGGTTTTCGACACCGTTGCCGAGCAACCGCCGCACCCAGCGGCTGCGCCGAGCCTTGTATTCCGGGTGTCCTTTGCTTCCCAGGAGTGTCTCCACCACATCGCCGGCATGGTCGGCGCCGTGATAGAAGTCAACGACTTGGAGAGCGTCCTTAAAATTCAGGTGGCCCATATTCTCCAGGCCGCTAGCAGCCTGTCGGACTTAAGAAACGGCTTCAGTAGCAGAATCTGATCACAAGATATAATCGGTAACAAAATGCAATATCCTTCGAGGTTACGTGGTCCCTATCCGGTTCGGGACGCCATTCAACCCTGTTTTGAGCTCGGATCGGCCCTTTTTGCCCTTTTTAGCTCGCCGCCGCCAGGTTTTTGAGCGCGAACATCCGTTTGAGGTTGTAACTCACACAAACCAGCGTCCATTCCAGCCCGGCCTTGACTCGCCCCCGCAGCAGGAACCGCCGGAATCCCATCACCTCTTTGATAATCCCAAAGACTGGCTCCACCGTCTGCTTGCGCAATTTGTAGAGCGTCTTGCCCGGCTCGCTCTTCAAGCGGTGCGCCATGATCTCCTTGGCCGAAGCC